>Ga0302046_10000064_pt1 | contig 105609 bp, 42 predicted proteins | sample RVTome_11_FD_200261 | JGI IMG/M metagenome (GOLD analysis project Ga0302046, IMG submission 200261) | Soil microbial communities from uranium-contaminated site in the Upper Colorado River Basin, Wyoming, United States - RVT147D111 (version 2) ... | reverse complement strand
GGGCTGGCTATTCCGCTGCGGCTCTGGAGAGCCGCGCGCCGTAGAGCAAACCTGCCGCAACACACTTCGAAACATTCCGCCTCGTTCAATCCATCGAGATGCGCGCGGCGAGCTTGAGGAAGATGAGCCCCAGTTGGTCGAGGGCATCGTCCCGGTTCCAGGCATCCCCATGGTTGGAAAGCAGGACCAGTCCGTTGCGGTTCTGAAGATCAAACCCGACAAAGCCGACGAACCCGCCCGTCGCGCCGTTCTGCCAGTGCAACAACGGACCTTCCGGTGTCTTCATGATGTGCCAGCCCAAGCCTTCGAGGCGGTGCCGGCGATGGAAATGGATGGCCTGTGTGACCTTCAATGCCTGCTGGAGGGGGGTCGATTCCGGACGCAGCTCGGCGCGCAGCAGCGTAAGAAGGTCGCGCGCGGTGGACCGAACGCCACCGGCCGCCCTCAGGCCGTCGAAACTCCATGAGGACGCGGGACGGCGGCCCGGGTGCCATCCTTGGAGCATGCGCGGTGCGCGTTCGGGGTCGATGGCGACGACCGTGTCCTGCAAGCCGAGCGTGCGACAGACGACTTCCTGAAGGATGGTCGGGTAATCAAGTCGCGTGGCGTGTTCCAGCAGGCAGCCCAACAACCCGTAGCCGTAGGAGGAGTATTGGTAGTGGCGGCCGGGAGGAGGGCGGTTGCGTTCCGCGGCGAAGGCTTCAAGAAGATGCTCGCGGGTGTAGTCCGCGTAGGGATTGGTCTCGTCGGCCACGTGTTCCTCGAGGTTGCGGGGGAACTCAGGCAGGCCGGAGGCGTGACATGCCAGATGACGCAGCGCCATGGTGCGGGCGCGGTTGTGTGGCGTCACGAGGTGGGCCGGCAGGAGGGAGGCCACCGGCTGGTGGAGGTGCAAGACCTTGCGCGATGCCAACTCGGCGAAAGCCAGGGCGGTGAAGGAGGTGGTGAGGGAGCCGATTTCGAAGATGGAATCCTGGCCGGCCGGCACGTCTTCGCCTTTCCGAACCTGCCCGAAGGCGCCGAACTGCTCGCGCCCCCTTTGCAGGAATCCCACCACCAGGACGCTGCCCGGCCGGTCCGCGGTGTAGTGTCCGCCCTCGCGTTCCATCCGCCGCCACAGGTCGCGCGTGTCCGGGATGCGATCAAAGCGGATCTCGCAGCGCCGCACCCAGAGCAGGATGTAGATGGCGCCTGCCATCGCGGCCAGTCCGGCCGTCAATCCGACCCAAAACCAGGGTGAGATGGCAGGGATCAAACCTTGAAGCTTTCGAGCAGTTCGTCGGCGCGGACGGTGGCGGTGCCCACCTTGCCGACCACCACGCCGGCGGCATGATTGGACAGGATCGCGGCCTCGAGCGGCGAGGCACCGGCGGCAATGGCCAGGGTGAAGCTGGCGATCACGGTGTCCCCGGCTCCCGAGACGTCGAACACCTCCTGGGCCACGGTGGGGATCAGGAAGGGGGACGCTCCGCGCTGACACAGCAACATGCCCTGGTCGCCAAGCGTGATGAGAAGGAGGGCCGGCTTGAGGGTGTCCAGCAGCCGCTGGACGGCGCGCAACAGCGACGCATCATGCAAGGGATCCGGCCGGTGCTGGTCATCCGACATGCCGGCCAGCTCAAAGGCCTCCTTGCGGTTCGGCGTGAGTAGGGAGAGTCCGGACAAGTCCAGCGAGTGGACCGGCTTGGGATCCATGCTCAACCAGAGGCCGCGCGCGCGGCAACGTTCCCTCAGGCCGTCGAGCAATTCCTGGGTGACGACTCCTTTGGCGTAGTCGCCAATGATGACGGCGTCCGCCCCCTCCAAGGCCGCCTCCAGAGTTCGGAGCAGATGACGCACGGATGCGGGGGCGTTGTCCGCGCGGGATTCCCTGTCCACGCGAACCACCTGCTGCTGGTGGGCGACGATGCGGGTCTTGATGCTGGTGTGGCGGTGGCGTTGGGCCAAAAGGCCCTTGCAACCGACCTGTTCAGCCTGGAGCAGCTTCCGGAGTTTCCGTGCGGCCTCATCCGCGCCCACCACGCTGAACATTTCCGTGGTCACGCCGAAGGCCGAGAGGTTGCGGGCCACGTTGGCGGCGCCACCGGGCATGAGGCTTTCTCGCTGGAACTCGACCACCGGGACCGGCGCCTCGGGCGAGATGCGGGCGACGTGTCCCCAGATGAACTGGTCCAGCATCACGTCGCCGACAACGAGGATCCTGCGGCGGCGGGCGTTGCGAAGGAGGGACTGGACACGGGCACGGGGGAGGAGCGTGGCGGCATTCACGAGGATGAGCGGGACTCGGCGCGAGGGCTGGGGTTCACTGCAGAAAGGCGGTCAGGGGACTGGTGGCCTCGGCCGTGACCCGGGCGGTGGCCAGCCCCACTTCGCGGGCGGTGCGCCCCGCCTCCACCGCCTGACGGAAGGCGCGTGCCATGCGGACCGGATCGGCCGCGACGGCAATGGCCGTGTTGACAAGGACGGCGTCGGCTCCCATCTCCATCGCCTCGGCGGCGTGGCTGGGAGCCCCGATGCCGGCGTCCACCACCACCGGCACGGTGGCCTGTTCGATGATGATGCGAATCTGGTCCCGGCTCTGCAGACCGCGGTTGGATCCGATGGGGGAACCGAGCGGCATGACCGTCGCGACCCCCACGTCCTGCAGGCGCTTGGCCAGGACGGGGTCGGCGTTGATGTAGGGCAGGACGATGAAGCCCTCGCGCACGAGTTGCTCGGCGGCGTGCAGGGTTTCCACCGGGTCGGGCAGGAGGTAGCGCGGGTCGGGATGAATCTCCAGCTTCACCCATTTGGGCAGGCCGGCGGCCGCCGCCAGCCGCGCCAGGCGGACGGCTTCGGCGGCATGCATGGCCCCGCTTGTGTTGGGCAGGATGAGGTAACGCTGGGGATCGACAAACTCGAGGATGTTGGCAAAGGGATCGCCGCTGCCGGTCAGGTCGGCGCGACGCAGCGCCACCGTGACCACCTCCGTGCCGCTGGCCTCCAGCGCCGCTTCCATTCCTTCCGGTGAGGCAAACTTGCCCGTGCCCAAAAACAGGCGGGACTGGAAGGCGCGATCGGCAATGGTCAATGGCCCCGGAGACGTCAGCATGCGCGGCCAAGATAGGATTATGGGCCGTCGTGTGTCGAGCGCGTTCGAGGGGTGAGCCCGGACTGGGGGACGTGATTAAAAGTGGGTGACACTAAGGAGCAAGATGAAGCCGGCCTGTCGAGGGGCGACAACGCTTCGACCCGCGGACTTTGTCAACGGCCCTGTGATGGCGACAACGCCTCGACTCCCCGACTTTGTCAGCAGCCATGAGACCTGTCACGGAAGCGCCGGCCCTACTGGTCCTGTAACGGAATGGGCGCGGGCAGTTCCCCGGCCTGGATCCAGACGAGCGTGCCAATGGGCGTCCGGTCGTAGAGCGGAAGAAGGTCCCCGCCCGCTACATGGATGCAGCCCCGCGAAGCCGGCCGGCCCAGCGTGGGTTCATCACCAAATCCATGGATGTAAATGTAGCGCCGGAAGGTGTCCACCCGCCCTCCGCGATTGTATCCCGGCTCCAAACCCTCCAACCAAAGGATGCGATGGCAGATGGACGCCTCGGGTTGGCCCTGCCAGAGGTGACCGACGGCCACCCGGTGTCGAAAGACGGTGCCTATGGGATGTCCGCCCCCCACCTTCACTGCCACGCGGTGCAGACCGAGCGGGGTGCGGTGGGTGTCCATCTCCTGCCCAATCCCCATGCGCGAAGTGGAGATCACCAGGGACCGGACACGCCAGCCCGGCCCGGTCCGCGACCAGGCCTGCATGCATTGCTGCGCGACGGAGACCAGAAGCAGCGCGCGGCCGGGGCCAAGGCCCTTTTGGCGCAGCCGATATTGCAGCAGGCGCGGAAGACGGAGCAGCCTGGAAGCGCCGGTTGGGCCGGGAGCCAGAGGATTCATGAAGGACTTGGGATAGGGAACCTGGTGTCGTGTCATGCTGACTTCTCCCTCCCCTCGTCCTTGGCCGGCGGCCAGATGGGGACGAAGTGAAACCACTGGTCCAGGTGATCGCGAATCGAAATGGGTGATGGCTAAATGCTTGTCAGGCATCTAATTCCTGTCAGTCTTTTTCCAACGTGAGTCCCAGGGGCACCACGCAACCTCAACACGGTTATGGACACAGAAACGATCACCAGAATCAAGGAAACGATCACGGAACTGGTCACGGTTTACGGGCTTCAGATTCTCGCCGCGCTTGCCATTTTCATCATTGGATTGTGGGTGGCGGGGATGGTTAGGAACATCATTCACAAGCTGCTTGGCAAGCGCAACCTTGACCCCACCATCACGGCGTTCATCAGCAACGTCACCTACATCGGCTTGCTGGCCTTCATTTGCATCGCGGCCCTGGGCAAGCTGGGCATCCAGACCGGGTCGTTCATAGCGGTCCTCGGCGCCGCGGGCTTGGCCGTGGGCCTGGCCCTGCAGGGGTCCCTCGCCAACTTCGCCGCCGGCTTCCTCCTCATCCTCTTCCGCCCCTTCAGGAAGGGTGATTACATCGAGGGCGGCGGCACCGCCGGCATCGTGGACGAGATCCAGGTGTTCACCACCATTCTCAACACGCCCGACAACAAGCGCGTCATCATCCCCAATGCCAAGCTGACCTCGGACAACATCGTCAATTACTCCGCCAAGGAGGTCCGCCGCCTCGACATGGTCTTCGGTGTCAGCTATGGCGACGATATCGACAAGGTCCGCTCGGTGCTCAAGCGCATCTCCGATGCCGATGAGCGGATCCTGAAGGAGGCCGCTCCCGCCCCGGCGGCGCCGCCGGCCATCCTGGTCAGCGAGATGGCCGACAGCAGCGTCAACTTCATTCTCCGTGTGTGGGTCAAGACCGGCGATTTCTGGGGGGTGAAGTTTGACACCACCGAGAAGGTGAAGAAGTCCTTCGATGCGGAGGACATCACCATTCCGTTCCCGCAACGGGATGTGCACCTTTTCCAGGAGGCCAAGTAGGCCACCGCGCAGCCGACACGCTTCGATTGCGGGGATCCGCTGGTCTGATCAGTGGATCCCCGCTTGCTTTTGGGAAGGGCAGGGGACCGCGTTCGTTGTCCGGCTTGGGGGGACTGCCAAGGCGCTTGACACAGTCGGCACAGGCGCCTGTGGCGCAGATTCTTGCTCCTACCCATGACCCGAAAAGCACGACCAACATGTGGTCGTTTTACCGGGCCCCTCACCCCAACCCTCTCCCAGGGGGAGAGGGAGCATCGTGTTCCGCGCGGAGGAAGACGTCCGATCGGAACCCGTACCCTCCACGGGGCTTGCGACTCCCTCTCCCGCCGGGAGAGGGCCGGGGTAAGGGGCCATTGATATGGTGCGATGTAGGCTGCTCTCGTCAACCTTCTTTCCCCACCGCGTCTGGGCGAGGAGCAAGAGCAAGATGAAACCGGCAGGTCTGATGGCGACAACGCCGCGACTCACCGACTTTGTCAGCAGCCATGGGCCGGGCTGCAACTTTCCCCACCTCAGTCGTTGCAAATCCCCGTAATTGATGTAAGTAAGGGCACACGTTGGTGATGAAAGTTGTTCAGGTCCGGTTGTGCCGTATCCACGGGTGGTTGGGAGTGCTGGCTTGCTGTGCGGGCGCCGCACAGGGGCAGGTGCTTCTGAATGAAATCATGGCCGACAACCTGTCCGCCTTGGCCAATGAAGACACCTTTCCCGACTGGGCGGAGGTCGGCAACGCGGGCCCTGGTGCGGCGGATTTGAGCGGATGGGGCCTGACCGACAGCCTGGCCACCCCCTTCAAGTTCACCTTTCCGGCCGGCACAACCCTCCAGGAGGGACAAACCCTCATCGTGTTCCTCGACAATGAAACAGCCTTGCCCGGGTGGCACGCCGGGTTCAGCCTGGACAGCAAAGGGGAGAGCCTGGCCTTGTTCAGCCCCGCCAATCCGTTCGCGCCCAGGGACGTCCTCAGCTTTGGGTTGCAATTGCCCGACTTCTCCATCGGGCGCGTCCCGCACCTTGTCGGCAGCTGGGTTTTGACCCTATCCACGCCCGGCGAGACCAATGCGGCCGCCTCCCTGGCGGCCACCACCAATCTCTTCATCAATGAATGGATGGCCTCCCCTTCGTCCGGGGACGATTGGCTGGAGCTATACAACCAGGCTCCGGACCCCGTGCAGGTTGGGGGGCTCGTCCTGACCGATTCGGTCGCGCCCGACCCGATTGTCAACCGCGCCATACCCTTGCTCTCCTTTGTGGCGGGGCAGGGGTTTCATCAGTTCATCGCCGATGACCTGAATTCTCCCGAAGCCGATCACCTGGACTTCCGCCTCAGCGCCAACGGTGAAATCCTCACGCTGCACGGGCCGGATCGCGTCACCATTCTCGATCGCGTCATCTATGGGCCGCAGACCGCCGACGTGTCCCAGGGCCGGCTGCCCGATGGGGATGACGCCGTGGTGTTCTTCCCGGACGGACGCGATACGCCGGGGGCCAGCAACTTCCTTCCCCTGACGAACGTGGTGGTCAACGAGGTGCTCTCGCACAGCGATCCGCCTTACGAGGACGCCATCGAATTGGCCAACCTGCTGCCGACGCCCGTGGACATCAGCTATTGGTGGATCAGCGATTCCCCCGGTAGGCCCTTCAAGTTCCGGGTGCCGCCCGGCACCGTGCTGCCCGGCTTCGCTTTCAAAGTGTACTATGAAGCGGACTTCAATCCCGGCGGGCAAGGCGTGGATCCCGATTTCACGCTTAACTCCTCGCAGGGGGATGACGTTTACCTGGTCACGGCGGATGTGACCGGCAAGTTGACCGGCTATCGGGGACGGCAAACGTTTTCCGCGGCGGAGAACACCGTCGCCTTCGGCCGCCACATCAACAGCCAGGGCGACGTCGCCTTCGTCGCCATGAGCCATCTGACCTTTGGGATGGACAACCCCCAGACGCTGGACCAATTCCGTCTGGGAACCGGGCTGAGCAATGCGCTGCCCAAAGTGGGGCCGCTCGTGATCAACGAGATCATGTATCACCCTTCGGGAGAGGACGGGGACAACACGCTGGATGAATACGTCGAGATCCTCAACCTCACCCAAGCCCCCGTTCCGCTTTATGACCCGGGTGCCGCCACCAACACTTGGCGCCTGCGAAGCGGGGTCAGCTTCAACTTCCCTCAGTTTGTCACCGTGCCCGCGGGAGGCGCGGTCCTGGTGGTCAATTTCGATCCCATCGTGAACGTCGCCCAGCTCAACGCCTTCCGGGCCCGCCATCAGATTCCCGTGTCGATCCCCATCTTCGGGCCGTACAGCGGCAAGCTCGACAACCGGGGGGAGACCTTGGAGCTCTACAAACCGGATTCCCCCCAGGGACCCGGACAATCGGATGAGGGCTTTGTGCCCTACATACTGGCGGATCGCCTATCCTACGAGGACCGGGATCCCTGGCCGGACAACACGGATGCGACCGGCCTTGCACTGCAGCGGCTTGCACCTGAGGCCTATGCGGATGACCCGATCAATTGGATGGGAGCGCCCCCATCGCCGGGCATGGTCCTGGTTCGAATCGATTCGGTGCAGCAAACTGCCGGCGCACTTCAGATCCGGTTCCGCCAAGTGGCGGGCCGTACTTACTCGGTGCAGAGGCGTCTGGATCTCACCATCGGGTCATGGGTGACGGCGGCGAGTTATCCGGCCGTGCCGAACACGACCAACCAACTCTATGTCGTGAATCAGATTGCGACCCAACCGCCTGGTTTCTTCAGGGTTGTGACCCCGATGATGCCTTGAACCATGAATCATGGCAACGACCCGGCTGCCTCAAGCAAGAACCCCGATGGGAGCTAGAAAATGAAGGAACACCAATGACCACGGCTATGCGAAGGCCCCTCACCCCAACCCTCTCCCGGCGGGAGAGGGGGACCTGTCCTCCGCGCGGAGAGAGGCTGCTGCCCGGATCCCTTCACCTCGGGGTGGCACGCTGTTCCCTCTCCCTGCGGGAGAGGGTCAGGGTGAGGGGCCCGGTAAATCGACAACATGTGGGTCGTTCCTTTCGGGTAAAGGGTAAGAGCAAGAACCTGCATCACAGGCGCCCGTGCCGACTTTGTCAGCGGTCCTGTGCTTCCTTCAAGTTTCCCCAATACTTTTATTGCAAAAAACTTTGGTTGCCGCTAACTTCGGCGGATACCAACTCCGTTGCATGGGGATGCAATGCCATGAGCAGGGGCCTCCTGTATCCTGCACGGGCGCAGCTTTATGTCATGGTTTGGTAGAGATTCCAAGTTGGTAGCCATGGAATGGGACTACCCTTGGAGAAGGTCCGCAGTGCCGTGCGGGCCGACACGTTAACGCGTGAAACACAGACACTCCGGAGTGATGCATATGCGTATTCGTTTGTTTAAGTTCCTGCTTCTGGCAGGAGTCGCCTTCAATGTTGCCACCCTGGCCACCCAAGCCCAGGTCGATCTCATCTCGATCGGTTCCGATTGGAAATACCTGGATACCGGGACAGACCAGGGCACCGCCTGGATCAGTTCAGGCTTCAGCGACGCGGCCTGGCCGACGGGCCCGGCCGAACTCGGGTATGGGGAAGGGGACGAGGTCACCACCCTCCAGTTCGGACCCAATGGCCAGGACAAATACCCCACCTATTATTTCCGGCATACGTTCAACCTGCCGGACGCCAGCTCCATCACCAACCTGCGCGCGATGATCAAGCGCGATGACGGCGTGGTGGCCTACCTGAACGGCACGGAGATCTACCGTAACAATATCAGCGGCAATCCGGGTGAAACGGTCTATTACACCAACTATGCCAGCACCACGGCATCGGACGATGGTAACAATTTCACGCCCTTCAGCGTGGATGCCTCCTTGCTCGTCAACGGCAACAACCTGGTCGCCGTTGAGATCCACCAGGCCAACGCCACCAGCAGTGACATCAGCTTCGACTTCGGCCTGGAGGGCAACCCGCTGCCCACCATCAGCATCAACTCCCCGACCAACTCCCAGGTCCTGCAGGCGGTGAACGTCGCCATCAGCGGCACGGCCGTGCCCGGCGGCGCTTCCATCAGCCAGATCCAGGTCTTCGCCGACGGCGCGCTGGTCGGCCAAAGCGTTGACTCGGACTGGACCGTCCTTTGGATCGGCGTGGCGCCCGGCGATTACACCCTCACCGCCACCCTCACCGACAGTTCCGGCCTCCAGGCCAATGCCACCCCGGTGGACATCACCGTCGTGGCGCCGCCCTCCGGCACCCTGATCTCCTCCGGCAGCCTCTGGAATTACTACTATGCCCGGGATTTCGTGGAGCCCTCCATTCCCTCCACCCTCTGGCGCAACAATCCCTTCGACGACTCCTCCTGGGTCCTCGCCGGAACGCCGATCGGCTATGGTGAAGGGGACGTCGTCACCACCATCCCCAGCAGCGCCACGGCCGCCGGCAACTACGTCGGTCTCTACCTGCGCAAGACCTTCAATGTGCCGAACCCCAATGCCTTCCAGGAACTCACCGCCGAGGTGATCGTGGACGATGGTGGCGTGGCCTACATCAACGGCACCGAGATCGGCCGCATCAACGTGCCGACGGGTGAATTGTCGGCCAGTGACGTCGCCTCGGTGGCCGACGAGCGCCGCACCCTGACCGTCACCATCGCGAACCCGGCCTCCATCCTTGTGGCCGGTGAAAACGTCATGGCGGTCCACACCCTCAACGGCAACCAGACCAGCAGCGACATTCTCTTCAACGCCAGCCTCGTCGGCGTGGTGGACACCACGGGACCGATTATGGCGGACCTGGACCCAAGCCCCGGCGCCATCATCCTGGACCTGTCCTTTGTCACCGTGCTTTTCAGCGAGGACGTGTCGGGCGTCGATGCGGGTGATCTCCTCATCAACGGCGAGGCCGCCACAGGGCTGACCTTCATTTCCGAGCGGGAATACACCTTCACCTTCCCGCCGCCCGAAACCGGCACCGTGAGCGTGGCTTGGGCCCCAGCCCACGGCATCACCGACCAGGCCCCCGTGCCCAATGCCTTTGTGCCAAGCGATGCCTGGTCCTACCTGTTCGACCCCAACGCGGACCCGACCCCCACGCTGCGCATCACCGAGTTCCTGACCAACAACGACAATGGACTCCGCGACGAGGACGGTGACCGCGAGGACTGGATCGAAATCCTCAACCTCGGCCCGCTGACCGCGGACATGGGGAGTTTCTTCCTCACCGACAATGCCGGGGACCTCACCAAGTGGCGGTTCCCTGACTTCCCGCTCGATGCCAATGATTACCTGGTCGTGTTCGCCTCCAGTAAGGACCGGACCAACATCAACACCGGCCCGCTTCACACCAACTTCGGGCTGAGCAACAACGGCGAGTTTCTCGCCCTGGTCAGGGTCGATTTCGACGAAAACCCGCCCGAGACGAACATCGTCTCCGCGTTCTCCCCGGCCTACCCGGCGCAGCAGGCGGACATCTCCTTCGGACGCGACATCATCAATCCTGATTTGGTCGGCTACTATGACGTGCCCACTCCGGGTGAACCCAACGGCACCTCCGGCTCCGGCATCACCCCCATGCCCATCGTGTCGCCGCTGGGAGGCGTCTATACCCAGGCGTCCCTGGCCGTCAGCATCACCTCGGCCGTGGGCACCATCCGCTACACGACCGACGGCACGACCCCGACCGAGACCTCGCCGGCCCTGCCTCCGGGCGGCGGCAACATCAACCTGACCGGCAACGGCACAGTCCTGGCCCGCGTCTTCGTCCCCGGCATGCTGCCCGGCGCCATTGCGGTCAACACTTACATCCTCCTGGGCAACGGCGTGAATGGCACCTTCAGCTCGACGCTGCCCATCATCATTATAAGCACGGACGGTCGCGCCATCGCCTCCAACGTGCCCCCGGGCGGCACCCGCACGCCGGCTTCCTTCGTCGTGATCGACACTTACCGCGGTCGTGCCTCCATCAGCGACACCCCTCAGTGGACCGGGTTGGGCGAAATCGAGATCCGCGGCCAAACCTCGGCCGGGTTCAACAAGCGCCCGTACGGCTTCGAGCTACAGGATGCCTTCGGCAATGACATCGAAGTGCCGCTGGTGGGACTCCCCGAGGAATCGGACTGGGTGCTCCACAATCCCTACTCGGACAAAAGCCTCATGAACAACTACCTCACCTACACTCATTTCGAGGAAATGGGGCAGAACAGTGTTCATCGCCGATTGGTGGAGGTGTTCGTGGATGAAACCGGCGGCCGCCTCGACAACACCGGCGCCACCGGCGTGAGCAACAACGACTACCGCGGCGTGTACCTGCTGGTGGACAAGATCAAGATCGACAACAACCGCGTCGATGTGCCCCAGCTCGGCCCCGGCAATAATGCCGAGCCGGAGGTGACGGGCGGTTACATTTTCAAAAAGGACAAGGACAGCGCCGGCGACCTGAACTTCAGCTCGACCGGCGGGGCCGGGCATGGGGGCATCCCTCTGAAGTATCACGATCCCAAGCCGCGCCAGATCACCACGGCTCAACAGAACTGGCTGCGCAGCTATGTGAACGCTTTCGAGGCCGCCCTCTACGCCCCCGACTGGACGACCCGCACGGGGACCAACCACTACTCCTGGTACATCGATGTCGATTCCTTTGTGGATCACTTCTGGCTGGTGGAGTTCCCCAAACAGATCGACGGTTACCGGATCAGCGCCTACTTCTCGAAGGACCGCGGCGGCCCAATCAAGGCATCGCCCGCCTGGGACTGGAATCTGGCCTGGGGCAATGCCGACTACCTGGACGGTGGCAACGCCGACGGATGGTATTACTCCCAGATTAGCCAGGTCGATAACATGTGGTGGCGGCGCCTGATCAACGGCACCACAGCCGGTGGTGACCGTTATGCCCGCCCGGGCGCAGGGCAGACCGGCGACCCTGACTTCAACCAGAAGATCGCCGATCGCTGGAGCGTGCTTCGCACCAACGTCTATGAGAAGAGCAAGCTCCTGGCACAGATCACGGAGACTGAAAACCTTCTGAGTGAGCCGGCCGTGCGCGACTTCCAGCGACACCCGCGCCTCGGCACCTACATCTGGCCCAACCCCAACGGCTCCCCGACCTGGGACGTCAACTACGTCACTCCCAACACCTACGGCGGGATCATGAACGAGAAGCGCAAGTGGACCGACCTGCGCTTCGACTGGGTGGACGGGCTGTTTCTCAAGATGCCGCTGCTCAGCAGCACCGGCGGGAATGTCTCGCCCGGATTCGCGGTCAGCGCCAGCTCCCAGGGCGGCACCATCTATTACACGATGAACGGTGACGACCCGCGCGCCAGCGGTGGCGCCATCTCGCCAGGCGCGACCATGTACACCAGCGCCATCGTCATCAATGACAACGCCACCATCATGGCCCGCTCCTTCAATGGCACCCAGTGGAGCGGACCGGCCCGGGCCACCTTTGTCGTGACCCCGCCCAAGCTCATCATCACCGAGCTGATGTATCATCCGGCGGATCCCGCCCTGGGCAGCCCCTACCTCGCCGATGACTTCGAGTTCATCGAGCTCAAGAACGTGAGCGGCTCGACCATCCAGCTTTCCCGCTACAAGCTGGTCAACGGCATCAACTACGACTTCGCCAACGCCAGCGTCGGATCGGTGGCTCCGGGCGCCAGCATCGTGCTGGTCCGCAACCTGGCCGCCTTCACCAGCCGCTATGGCGCCGTCGCCAACGTCGTGGGCACCTACGAGAGCACCCTCGACAACGCCGGGGAACGCGTCACCCTCCTGGGACCCGCCGGTGAAACCGTGCTGGACTTCGAGTACGACGACAACTGGCATCCCGCCACCGACGGCTTTGGATTCTCGCTCGTCGTCGCCAGTGAAAGCCAGGATGCGGCCGCCTTTGGCACCGCCGCGGGATGGCGTGCCAGCGCCGAAATGGGCGGCACGCCCGGCACCGCCAACGGTGCGAATCCGGGCCTGCCCAGGGTTCGCATCAATGAGGCCCTCACCCACACCGATGCGCCCCAGGTGGACGGGATCGAGATCTACAATCCGGGCCCGGGCTCGGCGGACATCAGCGGCTGGTTCCTGTCGGATGACTTCCGCACGCCGAAGTTCAAGATTCCGGCTCCGACCGTCGTGCCGGCAAACGGCTACGTGGTGTTCACGGCCAATGATTTTGGCGCCGGCACCAATGGATTCGAACTCCGCTCCTCGGGCGATGAGGTTTATATCTTCTCGGCCGACGGCGCCGGCAACCTGACCGGCTATATCCAGGGCTGGGAGTTCGATGCCACCCTCAACGGCGTCTCGCTCGGCTACCACGTCAACAGCGTGGGCCTGGAGGAGTTCGTGGCCCAGAGCGCGACCAGCCTCGGCGGGCTCAACGCCGGCCCGGCCGTCGGCCCGCTCGTCATCAGCGAAATCATGTATCACCCGCCCGAGGTTCTCGCCAACGGCTCCCTCTGGAACAACACCGAGGATGAGTTCGTCGAGATCGCCAATATCGGCGGCGCGCCCGTGCCGATGTTTGATCCCATGGCCACCACCAATACCTACCGCCTGCGCGACGCGGTGGACTTCCTGTTCCCCCAGAACATCACCCTCGCCGCCGGGGAACGCGTTCTGGTGGTCAACTTCGACCCGGCCAACGTCACGGCCGCCCAGACCTTCCGCACCACCTATGGCATCGGAGCTGGCATTCGACTCTTCGGTCCATATGACGGCAACCTCAACAATGCCGGGGAAAGCGTCGAGCTGGTTCGGCCGGACCAGGTGGTCTTCTACACGACCAACGTGGTCATCACCGGCGTGCTGATCGACAAGGTGGATTACAACGACGATCTGCCCTGGCCGGTGGCCGCGGACGGACTCGGACCGGCCCTGCAGCGCATCAACACCAGCGCCTACGGCAACGACCCCGTCAACTGGGCGGGTGCCGCCCCGTCCCCGGGCGCCGGCTTCACGCCGGGCGTGGCCCCCACCATCACGGTCAATCCCGTCGATGCCACCGTGGTCCGCTTCCAGGATGTGTCGTTCAGTGTCGCCGCCACCGGCCCAGGGCCGTTGACCTACCAATGGCTCTTCAACGGGGACGTCATCCCCGGCGCCACCAGTGCCACGCTCGACCTCACCAGTGTGGATGCGGCGGATGGCGGCAACTACCAGGTGGTCGTGCTGAACCCCTCCGGTTCGACCTCCAGCACGCCGGCGATTCTCACCGTGCTGATCCCCGCCAGCATCGAGCAGCAGCCCCAACAGGTGGCGGTCGCTCCAGGTGGCTCAGCCACATTCTCGATCATCGCCAGCAGCTCGACGCAGATCAGCTATCAGTGGCGCAAGGACGGCGTGCCGATCCAGGGTGCCACCGGAGCCAGCTACACGATCAACAATGTGCAGGCCTCGGATGACGCGTTCTACGATGTGGTCCTGACCGATGCGGTGGGATCGCTCGCCAGCGCCCCAGCCCGGCTCATCGTTCTGATCGCGCCGCAATTCGTGAACATCACCACGACCAATTACGTGGTGCAAGGCGGCAGCCTGACCCTCAGCGTCGGCACCAGCGGCACGCTCCCGATGAGCTATCGCTGGCGCAAGGACTTCAGCACGCTCAAGCTGGAAACCATCGACTCCCACACCACCTTCTGGACCATCCAGAACGCCGACCCGGTGGTGGACGGAACCGCCGGCAGTCACCGCTACTCGGTGGTCGCCACCAACGCGGCCTTCACCCAACCGGGCGAACTCAGCCCCTACTTCTACGTGGTGGTCCAGGCGGACGGCAACGGCAACGGCCTGCCAGACCAGTGGGAGACCGACAACGGCATCATCAATCCGGACGGGGACGACGATGGCGACGGCGTCTCCAACCGGGATGAGTACACCTCCGGAACCGATCCGCAGGACGAGAACAGCTACCTCAAGGTGGAAGGCGTGGCTTTCACAGGGACGGTGGACCTGCAGTTCCTGGCGGCCCCGGGCAAGACCTACACCATCCTTTACCAGGATGCGTTGAATGGCGGCCCATGGATCAAGCTCCAGGACGTGGCGGGTTCCACCAACGCGCGTGTCGTCACCATCAGCGACGACGAGGCCCTGGGAGAGCGCTACTACCAACTCGTGACCCCGCGCCAGGAATAGTCGCGGACACCTGCGCCAACTCGAATCCACGACGGGCCCCGATCTTGCATCGGGGCCCGTTTTTTTTGGCGAACGGGAAGACAGGCGCTGGGCACGTAGCCGCCGCCGTGAGGCGGCGGACTCTGTCGTGATCCCGCGACGTCAAGATGGCTACGTGTCCTGCGGTAGCTAACGGATTCATGGAACGCTCCCAGTTCCTATCGGGCAAGCTCGCCGCCCATGAACCGAGCCAATGGCCTGTAGCCGCGAACTTTAGTTCGCGATTCACGCACATGCATCCTGGGAAACGCGATCTAAAGATCGCGGCTACAAGTAAGGGCTCCTGTACAGGTCCATGGGGAGCCCCATTGCAACCTGACCTTGCCCATCCTGGCGCCATGAGGTGGCGCAATTTCAGAAATGGCTGCGTTTGAAGGCTTGAAATCCATGCTCGACCCAGGTATTGATTTGGCCTGTCCTAGGATCCCACAGCCAACTTGGGGAATGTCTTTCATGAACACCGCCTCCATCCGCCACCTCACGATGCCGCTGGTCTTCGCGGGGATGGCTTGCTTGATCGACTCGGCGCAAGCCCAAACCTATTCGATCAACTGGTTCAGCATCGATGGCGGGGGAGGCACCAGTGCGGGCGGGCCCTTTACTCTCCGCGGCACGATCGGACAGCCTGATGCGGGCAGGGCCAGCGGCGGACCCTACACGTTGGTCGGAGGATTTTGGAGCGTGATCGCGGCCATCCAGACCCCGGGTTCTCCCTACCTTTCGGTCTCCCAGGAGACTGTGAGCGGGCAGGTGACCATCTCCTGGCCCCTGCCGGCGGAAGGATTCGTCCTGCAGGAAACCAGCTCGCTCAATTCGAATCCCGCCATGTGGAGCGACCTCAACCCGCCTTACCAGACCAACGCCACCGACATCTTCATCACCCTCCCGCAGCCGACTGGGAACCGTTTCTATCGCTTGGCCAAACCCTGACGCGCTGGAAACCCAGGCAAGTCGCCGCCAAGGTAGTCGCCGCCGAGAGACTTGCCACGTTTCACGTGTGCCAGCCACGTTCCACGTGTGCCAGCCACGTTCCACGTGGTCACGAGGCGGTCACGTGATCCCGAAAACCGCCGGCTCACGCCGGGCGGCTACGTGTCTTGCGCCGGGAGAAGCATGGCGTGGATCCGACGCGCCCTGCACGTAGCCACGCCCGTGAGGGCGTGGATCCATCGGTCTGCTACCCGGATCCGCTCAGCGGCTTGAGATCGGCCCGGATAGTCTCGTAGCTGGTGGCAAAGCCTTCCACGTCCGGGTCGGGCGGGTGATTCCAGTGGCGGCACGCCGCCCGGTACACTTCGGGCCACCAGTTGCGATGCCGGGTCAAGCCTTCCTCCTTCCATTGCGCCCAATTCATCAGCACCTTCGACCAGCAGTCATCTCCGTATCGAACCGCCTCCTGCGGCGAGTCGAATGCCGGCAAATACCAGTCCCTTCCGATGCGCGCATGCAGGACTTCATCCGCCCAGTCGTAGTCCTGGAACGTGGCAGCCAGGGGATTGCCTGAAGCCTGTCCCACTTCCCACTCGTATCGCTTGCCGGTGCGTGGCATGAGCCCCTGTTCGATGAAATAAAGCACCGCATGCCGTTCCAGCGGGGAGAGCTGGGTATTGAGCGCCAGGGACCATGTGAAATTCACCATGACCTGCCGTGGCCAATCCAGGCCCATCTGCGCGAAACCCACCTCGCCCATCATGGCGTGGCGCGCCTCGTCCCACAACTGGCGGGTCATGTCCTGGTAATAGGACCAGGGCTTTCCCGTAGTCTCCACGATGATGCTGGCCATCATCTCCGGCACGTCGATCTCCCGAAGACGCTTGTAGAACATCATCAGTGTCTTCGCGTCGGCGGGGAAGCCGGGTTCATAGAGGAAGGCTTCCGCATTGACGCCCATGTTGTAAGGGTCGGGAAAGCGCTCGTCCCGGCGCGGGGTGAAGTCGGGCACGTAAGGAGAAGCGGAGTAGCGTCGTTCCGCGATGCTGCCATCGGTCTCCTGAGTTCCGTCCAGCCCTCCCGCCACCTTCAGGCATTGGTCGAGCAGGGCCAGCCAGGGAGCGTGCTCTTCCCGTTGGGATGCCTCCACAAGGCAAGCCACGGCTTGCTCGCCAAACCCGAGCATGTCCGCCAGCTCAAGCCGGGCAAAACGGCACAGGCGCACAGAGGGATGATCGGCCAGGGGATTGGTGTCCTGCTGATGCCGGGCCAGCGCCTGGTCCAGGGCCGGCAGGGCGTTTTCGTAGAGTCCGAGGAGCAGGGGAATCGTGTGGGGGGCGGCCAGGATCTCATCGAAGAACACTTCGAGACCCCGGTCCGGAACCGCCTCCAAACCCAGCGGTGGTTCCCGCATCTCACCCACGCGCCGGCGCAGGGCGGACACATGCTCGGCGCAGAGGTGGGCGTGCAGGCTGAAGGCGCTCTTGAGCTCGTAAATGGGTTCGGCTGTCAGGCGGGAGACGAAGATCTGGTGCAGCCGCTTGAAGGCGTAGTGAAACCGCTTGAGGCGGGTGACGCACTCCTCGACGGACAGGCCGGGTTTCATGGCCTCCTCCATGGAGGCGATCCCGCCGAGCGGCGGCAGGTTGCGATACGATGAATAGGCAGGCATGGGGTGATGGGGTTGTCGGCTCCCAGCCTATCGTTCCACGCCCAAATCGCAAAGCCGGTTTGGCTTGCGAGAGGAAAGGGGCATCTCCCGCCAAGACGCCAAGACGCAAAGGGGAAGGGAGGATTTCAGGGTTCACCCGCGAAAACGGCTTTGCGGCTTGGCGACTTTGCGGGAGATGCTCCGGCTCATGGGGAGCCCCCACCACCAAACAGGATGGCTGGCGCCCAGGGACCTTGAACCACGAAACACACGAAACACACGAAATTGTGCCGTCCCCGGTTTCGTGTCGTTCGAGTGGTTCGTGGTTCATGGAGAGAGCCTTCACGTTCAAGGAAACGCGCAATTGGACCGTGAACCATGGCAACGACGGAACTGCCTGAAGGACTTCGGCGAGCTCAGTCGAGTCGCAGGACTACGAACATGGGCCGCCACGCTGGTAGTTCTGGCTTCAGCCAGCCCCGGGGGATCGGTTGATGGACGGGGGAAAGTGGGCCCAGACGATTGACAAAGTCGGCACGGGCGCCTGTGGCACAGGTTCTTGCTCCTACTCCTACTCGCCTCTGCAGAGTAGGAGTAAGAGTACGTCATCCCCAGACGCTGCTGGGGAAAGAAGGCTCCGCAGCGGGTTAGGACACAAGGTGACCCATGGGCGGCCAGAGCGCTCTACATCGCACCCTATCAAAGGCCCCTCACCCCTTCCCTCTCCCGGCGGGAGAGGGGGACCTGTCCTCCGCGCGGAGAGAGGCTGCTGCCCTGATCCCTTCACCCTGGGGTGGCATGCTGTTCCCTCTCCCCCCGGGAGAGGGTCAGGGTGAGGGGCCCGGCAAAACAACAACATGTTGGTTGTTCTTTTCGGGTAAAGGGTAAGAGTAAGATGAAACCGGCAAGTCTGATGATGGCGACAACGCCTCGACTCGCGGACTTTGTCAGCAGCCATGAAAGTGGGTTCCACAGCACGGTTTTTTCCTTGTCAGGGGCATCCCGGTGCCGATATTCCTAGCTGCGCTTCAGCCCGGGCCCCCGGGCGCCTGGCCTTCGGCTCGATGCCCGGTGGCGCTTCACGGAAGCCAATGTAGCTCAGTCGGTAGAGCAACGGTTTCGTAAACCGTAGGTCGTCGGTTCGAGTCCGACCATTGGCTCCAGCCTTCGCCCCAGGCGCAGGCTGCCCTCCGTAGCTCGGCAGAGCGAAGGGGGGGCCGAAACCGCGCCCGGCTTTCACCCCACGCGACGCAGCACGCGCACGCGCTCGCGGCCTTCGCGTCCGGCGAAAGTCACGTCGGGGACATAGTCCTCCAGGACCTCATAACCATCTGAGAAAAGCGCTGAAAGATCTTCCACACTCAGGGGATAAGGCGGACCTTCCTCCCCGGGATCAAGGTCTGGATCGATGAACCACACTCCGACCAGCAATCCGCCTCGCCGCAGCGTGAGGTCCATGCCGCGCCGGTACTCCGCTCGAAGCCGCGGCGGCAACCCGCTCAGGCAGGTGTGCTCCAGCACCACGTCAAAGGCGCCGTGCATGTCGTCCGGGGGATTGAAGAAGTCCCCGATCGCGAAGCGCTCCGCCAGATGCGGGTAAAGCGCGCGCGCCTCCGCCACCCCCGTCGGCGCGATGTCCAATCCCATCGCATCCAGCCCGTGCTCCACCGCCAGCATGACTTCATGCCCGAGGCCGCAGCCCGGCACCAGGGTGCGGCCCTGCATGGCATTTCGTTCAAGATACTGCTTCAGAGGAGGAGAGGGCGCGCCCTTGTTCCAGAAAGTCTCGCCGCTTTGATACATTTTATCCCAGTCCATGGCGTCAGTTCATCCTGCTCCCCGGGTAAAGTCAATGGTTGCGCAGGGAACGGCAGGGCGGTTGACAACGTCGGTGCGGGCGCCTGTGACGCAGGTTCTTGCTCTTGCTCTTGCTCTTGCTCCTACTCTGCAGAGGCGAGTAAGAGTATTGTCATCCCCAGGCGCGACTGGGGAAAGAAGGCTGCGCAGCGGGTTGGATCACAAGGTGAGACATGGGCAGCCAGAGCACTCTACATCGCACCCTTTAAAAGGCCCCTCACCCCAGCCCTCTCCCGGTGGGAGAGGGAGACCCGTCCTCCGCGTGGAGAGAGGCTGCGGCCCTGATCCCTTCACCCTGAACATGTCTTTGGGGTCAGCCCTCGAATTAACAGTTAGCGATCTACTATGCCTGGTGCCAGTGCACTCCATGGCCCGGCTGCCTGCGCGCGTGGCGTTTCCAACCGGCGCTCGATCTGCCTAACCTTTCGGGCCAGCCGGGAATCCCCTTCGAGAAGCCCCGGCAGACGTGCTTCTTCCGCGCTGATAGCCCCTCCCGTGCTTGTCCCCAACAGCGCCGCCACCTCCCGCAGCGTTTGGCCCGCGTATCGGATGGGAAAGCGACTGCCACCGGCCTCCACATCGGAGCCGTCCGGGCCCGTGCCGGGTGCGAAAGACAAAGAGGGCTCCGCTCAGCGGATCGGTGGCCATGACTTGGCAGCACACCGCGGCCAGCCCGTCGATGCAGACCGCAGTAGTTGAGCTTACGTGCGGCGGCCGTCCGGTTGAGGCCGTGGGTCCGAGCCAATTCGGCGGCGGCGTTCCACAGCTCCTCGGGGATACGCCGGCCCCGGCCGCGTTGGGCTCGCCAGCGCGCCAAGCGTTAGGCCAGTGGGTGGAGTTGGGTTGAATGCAGGCCGCTGCTTGCCCTTGTCGGTGTTGTTCGTTTCATCGTTCGCCGCCACCTTAGCGGGAACCGAAAACCCCGTTACGCACGCTTGCCGAAAGGACACGACTGTCGTAAGCGCATGGCTTCGCCTCTTCCCCAAAAGAATTCCATTTTCCGACATACTTTTTCCGAAGGGATTACGCAATTCGTAGCGTTAATCGACATCCCTCACAACCCAGCATGATTTCCTAGCGCGGTGCGGGTGGTTCCGGCGACTGAGTCAGCCAAACGCCCATGCCTGCCAGGGAGCCGAAGGTGGATCATTGTTCGTGGGCGTGCGGATGCAAGAAACACCCGAAGCCCATGACATTGTCAAAGCCGATCCTGACGCGACTCATCCTCCTGTTCCTGGTGGCCCTGGTGCCGGCCGGTCGGGCCCAGTGGCTGACCCAGACCAACCAGCTGCGGGCAGGATGGAACGCCGTGTATCTCCACGTGGACCCGTTGCACACGGACATCAACGGGCTGGTGGATGCGCTGGATCCGATTGAGGAGATCTGGCTGTGGAATGCGGTCCTGCCCCCCAGCCAGATCGTCGCCACGCCTCAGTTGCCCGCGGGCAGCCAATGGTCGGTGTGGACCCGCAACGATGGCCCGGCCTCCATGCTGCAATTCCTGCGCGGCAACTCGGCGCTGCTGGTTCGCGTTACGGACACGGTACCTTCCTTCGCGTGGAAGGTCCAGGGACGCCCCGCGGCTCCCCTGTATCGCTGGACCTTGAGCGGGTTGAACTTCATCGGATTCCCCACGGCCCTGCCGTCCCCCACGTTTGACTCGTTCCTCGCCCCGGACGCGCAGGCGCTGGATTGGGGGCAGAGCGCCGAGATCTTTAGGTACCAGGGAGGTATTCTGGGCGCCACCAACCCGGTGTGGGTGGCGCCCTTGATCTATCGCAATACGCTCCTCCGCCGGGACCAGGCCTATTGGGTGCGAACCGGTGAACTGACCAACCAGTTCTTCAATCAATACTTCGGCCCGTTCCGGATTCGTGGCAGCGACCTCGAAGGGATTCAGTTCGGCGAGATTGCAGGGCAGACCCGGATGTATCTGCAGAACATGACGACGAGCAACCTGGTGGTGACACTGCAGCAGGTGCCCTCGGAAACACCACCCGTGGGGCAGGGCGCCGTCGCTGGGGTTCTCCCCTTGCTGCTGCGCGGGCCATTGAGTCCGACCAATCTCACTTTCGGGTCCACCCCATTGACGATGGGGAGTCACCAATGGAATTTGGCCCCCAAGGGTGAGGTCGGGTCGGAGGTGGAGGTGATTCTTGGCCTTGACCGCACCCAGATGACGGCTGCGCCCGGATCGGAGTATGCCGGCGTGCTTCGATTTACAGACTCCCTGGGCCTGTCACAGGTGGATCTGGCCGCTTCGGCCACGACGCCTTCCCGGGCGGGGCTGTGGGTGGGAAGCGCTGTGGTGGACTATGTGAGCCAGTATCTCAAGCCGTATGCCCAGGCCACCAACGAGGTCGATTTCGCGGCGTTGCTGAGCCGGTTGGGCCTGGTGCAGGGCGCCAACGGATATCGATACGAATGGGACCCTCCCACCGGGCGCGTGCTGGTGTTTGGCGGGACCGAAAGCCGGACGGGTTCCTACCTGCTCGACGGGCCGATCCAACTGGACAACGGACGGGTGGCCGTGCCGTTTCCCCTGCGCTTGATTGTGCACAACGACGGCGCCACCGCCCGGCTCCTGCAGCGGGCCTACATCGGGCTGGGCAGTCAATCCAACCTGGTGGTCGCCACGCGCGAGGCGGCCCTGCTGCCTTCCGCCATGGACAGCGCGCGGCGCGTCAGTGCCGTGCACCTGCCCACTTCGGACGCCAACCTTCCCTGGACCTTTGCCGGCCTGATGGAACCCGGTTCGACGCTTACCACCATCGTGACGTTGGCGCACGACGATCACGCCTCCAATCCCATGCTGCACACCTACCATCCCGATCACGACAACGTGGATGCACTCTTCGCCGCACCGCTGGGGCAGGGGATCGAGTCCTTCGGAGCGCGCCGGGTGGTTTCCCTGCAGATCACGGCACCTCCTGACGACTTTGACAGCCTGACCCGGGGCGGTGGGAACCTGACCGGCAACTACTCGGAAACCGTCACGTTTCTCGACCGACACGGTGACGCCAAGGCGTTCAGCGTGCTGGGCACATTTCAACTATCCCGAATCGTCGATATTGCCACCCTCACGACAACCCCCTGAGTGTTCCACGTCCACCTTCATCCAAGCCAACGTCATCATGAACAGCCCACTCAATTACCTTCCTCGCAAGTGCATCCTCGTCGCGTTGCTTGCCTGTGTCGTGGTCCGAGCCACGGCCCAAAACGGTGCTCCTCCGGATCTCTTGTCCTACCAGGGGTACCTCACGGATGCCAATGGCGCGGCGCTGGCGCTGGCAGCCCCCGCGAATTACCCGGTCACGTTCCGCGTTTTTTCCACACCGACGGGCGGTAGTGCCCTGTGGTCGGAGGATCAGGTCGTGACGGTGGACCAGGGCTACTTCAGCGTGGTGCTGGGGGAGGGGACCCAGGTGGGCAACGAGTTTCATGGGCCTTTGAGCAGCATCCTGGCGAGCAGCACCGCCTCGGACCGCTACATCCAGATGACGGTCAGCATCGATGGTTCGCCCACGACCCTGTTGCCGCGACTGAGATTGCTTCCTTCCGCCTATGCGTTCCTGGCGACGCGCGCGTTGAATGTGGAGGACAGTGCCCTGAGCGCCAACGTGGCCCTGCGAACGGGCGGCAACACCTTCACCGGGGACCAGATCTTCAACGACCGAGTGGGCATCGGCACCGCCTCTCCGGCGGTCTCGCTTCATGTCAACGGCCCCATCCGTAGCGAGAGCAGTTTACAGTCGGTCGGGGCGAGCACCGTGTACAATCCGAACAACCAAGGCAACGAAAACGCCAATGTCCACTTGTCCTGGCTCAACAACCTCCCTCGCATACGGGTCGGGGGCACCGGAGCCGGCGGCGGAAACGGTTTCGACATCCAGACCTCCGGCGACCGCAGTCTCTTGCGGATGGCACACGACGGGACGGTCACGGCCAGCGCCTTTGTGGGAGACGGATCGGGACTGACCAACCTGCCCCGTCCCAGCGCGCTGGACGCGTCGGACGGCAACCCCACCAGCGCCTTGGTGGTGGATGCCAGCGGTCGCATCGGCATCGGCACCGACACTCCGAGCGTTTCCCTGGACGTGCGCGGGCAGATCCGGGCCGCCGGCGGTCTGGGAGGCGGAACGGGCTACACGTTCAACGGCGTTGGCGACAGCGACAGCGGCATGTTCAGCGACGCCGATGGCAGGCTCAAGTTTTTGACGCAGGGCACGCAGCGAATGCAAATCATGGAGAATGGCAACGCGAGCCTTGGGACCGCGGAGCATCCGAACGGCAACAACCTGCAGATCGGAAGCCTGTTTGATTCCGCAGACGGATACGGTTTGGTGGTGGCACGACAGGCGTATGGCGCCCACGTTCAGGTCAACAGGAATCTTGGTGAAGGCGGGATAGGGCTGTTGGTATTCAACGCGGGCTACGGCGACGAGAACACCAGCCTTCTGATGGTCAGGAACAACTCCAAGGGGGCCGGGGGCGTTCCGGTGCAAACCGCCCTGGATGTCAGGGCGCACGCCGGTGCCTCCTCCTATGTCGGCATCAACCAGGAAGCGACCACGTCCTATGAGCTTAAGGTGAATGGGAGAGTGGCGGGAGTGGGGACCTACGTGAACGCGTCCGACCGCCGCTACAAGAAGGACATCCAGGAGATGACCAACGCGATGTCTCTCATTGAGAGGCTGCGCGGCGTGAGCTTCGACTGGCGGCGTGAGGAGTTCCCGTCGATCACGTTCGATCAGGGGCGGCAGTATGGATTCATTGCCCAGGAGGCGCGCGAGGTGCTGCCGGAGATCGTTTCCGAGGACACGGATGGGTACCTTTCCCTGGGTTACACTCAGGTCGTGCCGATCCTGGTGGAAGCCATCAAGGAGCAGCAGAGGGAGATCGCGGCCAGGGAGGCCCGCGTGGAGGACTTGGAGCAACGGCTGGAAGCGTTGGAAACCAGAGACGGTGTGCGCGACGCGCGTTTGGCGGCGCTGGAAGCTCTGTTGCAGGAGCACCTCAACCCGGTTCAACAAGCCGCCTTGGGTCAAGGGAATCCCGTCACCAAGCCCTAGGCAGGCACCTTTGGTAGAAAGGAGAACCTGCCATGAAGACTTTATACTGGGCGCTCTTGCTCCTGCTCCTGACTCTGGCCAACGCACACGCCCAGCCCACGCCGCTGCAGTTCCTCCAACAGGCCACCCCCTACAACCTGCAGTCCGAGCGCGGCGTTCCGATCAGCAGTGTGACCAACGCGCCGCCCGGCTCCGACGGTCGCGCCCCGGATCCCCTCACGGGGTTGGTCGGCCATACCAACCAATTCCAGGGGATGACCCCCTTTTCCGGAGTCACTTCAGGCACGCTACCCAGCGGCGGGAGCGGCTCCAACCAGATCGTTCTCTCCCGCGCCCGCCTCGGCAATGTCGCCGTTGCGCGCTCGTTTTCCCTCTACTTCGGCGAGGTCATTCTGCCCCCGTCCAAGGATGAGTATGGCGTGGACCTCGCCGTGACCAACCTGGCGGTGACGCCTCCGCGGCCGCCCGCAAGTGCTTCGGCCTACTGGCTGGCCGAGCCCTATACCACCACCGGACACGTGGAGGGTGGTTATTACTGGAGTCTGCACGCGGAGAACGTGTACGCCACGCAGCCGGGTCAGGTGGAGATCATCTGGCGCAAAGCGGCGCCCTCCGTGCCGTCCGGTTCGCCGCCCGATGTGGGGACCATCGAGGTGAGCGGCGCCACCTACACGCTCTACACCAACCGCTATCTTGTCTCCTCCCTTCCGATCAAGCCGCCGCGCCGAATCTACTGGACCGAGGGGCCCCTCGCCCAAATTGGCAAGCCGATCCTCGTTCCCACCGAACGGGTCCAGGACATCAACATCGTTTACAATGATCGATTCCCGAAACAATCCAGTGAGTTCCGGTTCGACGGCCAGCTCGCCGGCCCCATCGAAATCACCAACACCCTCTGGTTCGATCGCACCTTGAATTACATCCGGGCCTACAACCTCGAGGGGCGTGTCTTTGTCGAGTTGCTGGGCGACAAGCGGGGCAGCTTTGGCGGCATGGATATCCACCAGCAACTCGGGATCGAATTGGTCGAGGTTTTCCAACGCCCCGTGCCCGCCGACGTCACCATCGAGCTGGGGGAGAGGCTCACGCCCTTCCAGGGCGGTTCCCCGGCCGGGACACCGGACTTGTTTCCGGATCCGGTCCTGACCCTCGGCCCTTCCTTCGCCTTCCCGCACAGCGTCGCGGGCACGGAACGGTTCGATTACTTCGCCATCCGCGAGACGCAAAACCAGACCGACTACCAGGTGCACTGGATGGAGGAGGGATTGCAGGGCCTGTTCTGGCCCTGGCGCTTTGTGCGCTACCGCATGGTCTGGCCCGACGACGTCGCGCGTTACACCCATTATGTCCGTCCTGAAGTGGCCACGGTAGAGGAGGCCAGGAAGACGGCCGTGCCGCTGCCCCCGGGAAACGCGCCCCAGATCGCCTACCAGGATCCGCTCGACCAGCCCCGCGGCAAGCTCACCGAGAATTTCGCATACTACAGCTTCCTCGAACCCACCTTCCCGGCTCACCGTGCCCTGCTGCAGTTCACCGCCGGCGAGCATGTCCGCTTCGAACGTGTGTTCTCCTGGTTGGACTCGGAACTGCGCCGCACCCGGGCCAATCCGGAGCTGGCCGTGTTCCACACCGACTTCACATCGGTGCCCGAAGGGGGGAACGTGTGGCCGACGCACACCTACGTGGCGGACGGCGTTCTTCACCTGACGGATGCCGGCGAGCAGCAAATAGGTCTGTTCGAGGTGGAGGATTTCACCGGGGGCCGGGCGGTTCGCAATTTCAGAGCCACGTTCAAGGTGAGCATGCGCGATCCCTCCATCACACCCGGCGACGGTTTCAGCTTCAGCTTTGGTCCCTTTGGCTTCAGCCCCGGCCTTGAGGATGGGGCCGAAAACGGCCTGGCCGTCAGCTTCGATGCCTACGATCAAGGGGCCCTGGATGAGGCGCCTTCCATCACGATCCGAACCAACAACGTTCGCCTCGCCGGCGTTTCCATCCATGGCATCAATGCCTTCCCCGATCCCGATCTCGCCCCCATCCCGACCGATCCGGCCACCGGCGAGCCGCTCTCCTTCCAGACCGGGGAGACCTTTGTCCCTGTCGACATTCTCCTGCGCGAGGACGGCACCATGGATGTTTCCTTCAAAGGAGTGAAGGTTCTGAACCGCATTGCGACCGGCTATGTCCCGACGAACGGGCTCTTTATTCTGGCGGCTCGCACCAGTAGCCGATACCAAACGCATTGGATCGATGACCTCGCCATCGTGGTGAATCGGGATCTCGACGCCCTCGTGCCGTTTGCCGGCAGTGTGGCCACCGACCTCACCGCCTGGCTCCAGGACTCCCTCCTCCACTGGCCGGATCCCGCGGTGCGACCGCGCATCGAGGAACGCACCGTGTTGGTCGGCGAGCGCATCACGGCCCTGGACGGCGAAATTGGGGGCGGTCTCGACACCAACTACCTGGCCGGCTACATCCAATCCAGCCAGGGCGACCATTACCATCCCACCGCCTACCTCGACCCGTTTGTCAGCGGCTTCGACCTGGCCAACCAGGGGGCCATCCTTCCCGTCAATGCAGTGCCGGGGGAAGACCTGATCGAGGTCTGGTGGTTCCGGCGCAATCAGGTGGACATCGCACATGGATTCAGTCCCGTCCTGTGGCCTGCCGTCATCGGACGTTACACCATCGAATGGCCGACCGGGGGCAGCGAGATCGTCCTGGCCAGCAACGATGGCTCCGGCCCGTTGCCGAGCCTGGAGGCCACCGGTTCCATCTACTACCAGAACGATCCTGGTCTGCCCGGCTACAATCCCAACGAGGAGCATGCCCTCATGCAGGGCGGCCAGGTCTTCGCGTTGCGCGACGACCTCAACATCCTCACCAACGATGAGGGCGGCTATTCCTCGCACCCGCTCGTGCTCCTCGAATACACCGCCTCCGACGGACGCCCTGCGATTCGCACGTTCAAGGTGATGCGCGAAAAGCCCGAGGCCGGGATGGTCTTTGAGTATGACCGGCCGGCGGGTTCCATCCTGCAGCCGCCCATGCCGCTGCCCCTGCTGGGCCCGGCCTTTGCGCCCAAGATTCCAGGGCAACCGCTCCTCAGCCTGAGTTCGGAGATTCCCCCCGGTTCGATCCGGGTTGACTCCTCGGACGCCGATGAAGGGGACGGCATATCCTGGACGCTTGTCACCGAAGAGATCCATGGGTTCCGCGCCTTTTGGCCGCTGGCGCTCGGGAACGCGTTCACGCCCAACTCCAAGCCGTTTTGGTTCTACGGCACGCAGACGGGCCCCGCCATGTTGCAGGGGGTGATTTCCACAAATTACCCTGCGTCACTGCTTGAGGTCGCAGTGGTGCAAACCACCGACTTGAACCGGTGGAGGTTTGGGTATGACGCGGGTGCGGAATTGCCCTTGGGACCGGCCCTCCTGGCTGTTCCTGGCGTCGAGACTGGCTGGCAGGTGCAAATTGTCGTACGGACCGTCGATTACGTGGAGGTGGACTTCGGAACGTCGCGACCGGGCGCGGCCACCACCAATGCCGTGGAGGCCGTCCTGGTGCCATCCATCGCTGACATTGCAGACGGGGCATTCGACCAAGGGAGCCTGGCTTGGAACGACATGCCGCGCAGCGTGAGTAATCCCGGGGTTGAGTTCCGTTATGCCAACGCCACGTTGGCGGACCGCAAGGGGAACATCTGGGTCTATCGAGGGCCGCACCTCCCGGGCCGCCCGGAGGGATTCAGCATGCGCTTCTACTACAAGACCCTCCCGGGCTTTCACTTCCCCAGTCAGGCGCTCGAGCATCAGCCGCCCGCCGGCACCGTCACGCCCTACCTCAGGGCCTATGACGATGCGACAGGGCTGTATGTCGGCGATCCCATCTTCGGCAATGCGGACAATAATCAGGAAGCCGACGGCCAGGCCCTGCCCATCACCTACCATCCTGTCTGGCCGGACAACGTCCCGGTGCTGCAGATGGCCGAGTCTCTGACCACCCCCAAACGCGGGCTGCCCGCCGTGCGCGGCCAGTCCAGTCTGGAGGTCCTCTACCAGCAGTCCCATGTTCAACTCCAGGCCGACCACACGCTGGCGCTCGATACCGACCTCAGTTCGGTCCTGCTCCACGACCCCACACGGGAGAAAACCGTCGAGTTCGATCTGAACGACCTTCCGGGATCGATCCGGACGGAAATCTCCAACGGCAAAACTTACTTTCCCAACCTGCCGCCGCACATGGTCGAGCGTTTCTGGCTCGATCCCAACCGCGGGTCCAACGGCGCCCTCGTCTTTGCCGGTGACTTTGTCGAGGCCTCCCTGGGCGACAGCTATCTGCTGCTCAACGTGGCGGGTGCGAATGACATGGCCGTCCTCCAGAACCTTTGCGACTCCATCGACCCCCGGCACGCCAATTGGGTGCAATCCATCGCACAACTCAAAACCGAGATGGCAATCTTCGAGGAAAGCACTGCCGTTCCGGGGACCTACATTCCCACGCCACCCTATTCGATCCCTCTGGGAGAACCCGCCGCTGTCATCGACGACGACGTGGCGGTGGATTCGTATGCGCTGACGGCCATCGGTCCCAACACAGGCTACGTGAGCCTGATCGCCGGCAACGGCCTGGCCTTTACCCCCGAGGCCGAACCGGTCAGCGTGCATGTGCTGCGCGTCAGTCCCACCCTTTACCGGGGTGAAGTGGCCGTCATCGAATCGGACAATCCGCTGAACGAGAAGCTCACGCTGCAACAGGTCGTGGATCTGGCGGGGCGGCCGGAACGTTACGCCTTCGACTGGCGCATCGCCGCCCCGGTCGATGGACAGCCACCCTCCATTTTCGACAAGCAGGTTCTGTCCGCCTTCACCCTCGAACCCTGGTCGCATGTGCGGCATCCGCTTCCTTCCGATACGATTGCCGTCATCGAGAACACGCCCTCCTCGCGCGTGGCCCAGGACGTGGTGGATCGGGTTGCCCCGATCAGTCAGATCCCCTTCGAGTCCGTCGGGCATAAGGATGGTCATCTCCGATTCGTCCTCCCCGCCGGCCAGCCGCGCCGTCTCGCCCAGGGCAACGCCGTGGTTCTCAGCCTCTTCGACGGCTCCCAAGTCCCCGCTCTCGTGCACGACGTCCCAGCCGATGATCCACGGGCCGTCCTCGCGACCCTCACCGCACCCGGTCAGGTCGATCCCGGTCAGGTATTCCGGCTCTACGAACAGGAGCGCAACGACGGACCGGAAAGCCTGCTCTTCACGCATTTCGACGTTCCCCCCGACGCCAACCTCACCGAGGTCTGGCTCAGCTTGGAACGGGCCGAGGGTCTGGGCGTTCGCATCTATCTTGATGGAGGACTGATCGCCACGTCCGGTCTGGGCACCGACGATACGCCCTTGCAAAACCCGCCTGCCGACCTGGCCACCCCGCGCCTGGGCCGCGCCTTCCGCCTGCCTGCCTCCGTGCTGGCCGGGGGTGAGGTGCCTTCAAACGGCGCCGTCACCCATCGCCTGGCCGTGGAGGTGTTCTCCTCGGCGAACCCTGACGTCCTGCTTCCTTTCCAAGTCCGCATGGAAGCTTTCGAGGCCCTGGACCAAGTGCTGGCCCAGGGATCGGTCTGGCTGGCTCTTGATCCCGCGCAATACGAGGATGGCGTCCGGGCCATTGTTGGGGGGACGGCGGATGTGCGCAGCCTGTCGGACAACTACCTGACCATGCGTTACCGCCCGATCAGCGACACCAACGGCTGGTCGCAGTGGACGGAGCCGCAGTTGGCCGAGGGGTGGATCAAGCGCGTGCTCAAGGGGATCAATCCGTTCAACCAGCGCATCACCGACCTGTTCAACAACTCGGTCAACACCGATGTCAGCCTGCTGACCCAGGCCGGGCAGCGTTGGGAGGGCGACATTGCATTGAGTCTGGCCTCGATCAACGACTACGGCCTGATTGAGATCTATGAGACCGTGCTCCATCGTGGCAGGAACCTGAGCCTGGGGGGCGGCATCAACTACGGCCCGGCCAACGACGCCCTGCTGCTGGCCGCCGGTTACCTCAACGACCTCTACATGATGCTGGGCAACGAGGCGGCCTCCGATGCCGCCAATCCCACCATCGGGATCGGCACCGCCGACAACACCTACGGCGACATCGCGACGGCACTGTTCTCCTTCAAGGGGCAACTGCCCTCGGTGCTGGAGGAGGAACTGGCACTGTTCCGCGGGCGCGACGACTTCCTGGTTCCCGGCGTGGAAACCCGTCCGGTTTACAATCGCATGGTCTGGAACTACACCCGCGGCATTGACGCCGGGGAGGTGATCTACGCCCTCAACTACAATATCCTGGACCAGAACACCGACGGGGTGGTGGACGCGGAGGATGCGCGGCATCTGTATCCCCAGGGACATGGCGACGCCTACGGCCACTACCTGACCGCGCTCAAGGGCTATTACCACCTGCTGTTGGATCCCAACTTTGATTGGGTGCCGCGCAGCGAGGCGGTGCTCGTGCTGGGCAAACCCGTGACGGTGGATTACCAGGACGAACGCAAATTCGCGGCCGCCGCGGGGGCGCTGGCCCGCACCGGCAAGCAGATCTTCGACCTCACCTGGCGCAAGGATTACAAGGCCGGAACCGGAAACGGTTGGAGCCACTACCGCGCCGTGCGAGAGAGCAACAAGCGCACGCGCTATTGGGGGATGGATCATTGGGCGGCCCGAACGGGGCAGGGGGCCTACCTCAACTGGATCGTCGGCAACGCCATCCTTCCCGAGGTCGATCCCGATCCGGCGCACCGGGACACCATCCAGCAGGTGGACCGCTCGACGGTGCCCGAGCTCAAGGAGCTTCCCATGCTGGCCGAGTCCCTGCAGGTGGCCATGGACAATGCCGAGTCGGGCCTGACGCCCCTGGGCTTGCCGGAGGACACCGTGCCTTTTGACCTCAATCCGAACGTGGTGGTCAGCGCGGACAATCAGACCCATTTCGAGCAGGTGTATGGTCGGGCCAAGGCGGCGCTGAACAATGCCTTGGTCGCCTTTGACGACGCCAAAGATGTGACGCGCCTGATGCGTTCTGAGGAGGACTCTCTGGCCGACCTCACTGCCGCCGTGGACCAGCAGGAACTGGCCTACACCAACGCCCTCATCGAGCTGTTCGGCACCCCCTATCCCGAGGACATCGGCCCGGGCCGGACCTACCGCACCGGTTACGCCGGGCCGGACCTCATTCACTTCAGTTACATTGACAAGGTCGAGTTGAACTTCAACGGGCTCCTCGATCCAGTGGAGGATGTGACATGGCGCATCGACACGCAGACGTTCACCAACAGTTGGATCAACGGCACCAACGGCGTGTCGGACTTCAACTGGATCCAACCGGCCTTCAGCCTGCCCATCGATGGCGGAACTCATACCGAGGGATGGGAAACCAATCATACACTCTGGGTGGAATACAACCTTTCGGCCCATGGGTACTTCGAGAAACCCGACTCCTGGACCGGCCGCCGCGCTTCGCCAGGCAACCTCCAGCAGGCGATCTCCGACATCGTCAAGGCACGCAACGCCGCCTTCACCGCCTTTTACTGGGCCGACGCCGCCAAATATGACCTGGACTGGGCCATCCAGTCGTTGGAATGGAAGAAGCAGTCCCACCAGGACATCCGTGACTTTCATACCGCCCAACTTGCCCTGGACCAGGCACAGGAGGCCGCCAAATTGGCGTTCGAAATCTATGATGTGGTGTCGGATTCCAAGAAATTGTCCATCGAAAGCGCGCATCGAGCCATCCTCACAGGCATCCCTACGAGCTATATCGCGGGCCTGGCTGCCGGCGGCGATCTTACCTCCGGGGCTCGCGCCGCCATCCTGGCCACCGTCAATGGCGCATCGCTTGTGCTGGACGTGGAGAAAGTAGTCCGCTTCTCCGTTCTCCGAGGCCTGGAGTATGGAAACCAACTGCAAAAAGCCTTGGTCGAATTCAATGAGATCGTCCCCGAACAATGGAACCAGGAACTGCGCGACGCCACCAGCCAGATTCGCGACGCCGTCTATGGCATGAACAACCATTTCATGACCATCAACGCCCGCCTCCAGGAACTGGACGATGCCCAGCGCCGTTACCGAGCCCTCCTGGCCGAGGGGCAGCGCCTCCAGCAGGAACGCCAAATCTTCCGCGAACGCACCGCTGCCATCATCCAGGGCTACCGCACCCGGGACGCCGCCTTCCGCATCTTCCGCAACGAGAAGCTGGAGCGCTACAAGACCCTCTTTGATTTGGCCGCCCAATACGCCTTCATGGCCGCCAAAGCCTACGACTACGAAACAGGGTTGCTGGGCACGCCCCGCGGGCGCGAGTTCCTCCAGCGCATTGTCAATGCCCGCGCCCTGGGTGTGGTGGAGGATGGCGAACCGCAGTTCGCAGGCGGCAACACCGGCGATCCAGGCATCTCCAGCGTCCTGGCCGAGATGCATGCCGACTGGAGTGTTGTGAAGGGGCGGCTCGGTTTCAACAACCCGGACGCCTACGGCACCACCGCCTCGCTTCGCTACGAGAACTACCGCATCACCACCAACGAGGTGGTCTGGAAGAATGTCCTTAACCAGGCCCGACGCGACAACCTGCTCGATGATCCCGACGTGCGGCGCTATTGCCTGCAGCTCGACAACGGCAGTGGCCTGCCGGTGCCCGGGTTGATCCTGGAGTTCACCACCACCATCGCCGACGGCCAGAACCTTTTCGGGCGGCCGTCCGCCCCCGGGGATCATCATTTCAGCGCCAGTTCTTTCGCCACCAAGATCTTCGCCACCGGCGTCGCCTTGGAAGGCTACATCGGCATGGACGATCCCGCCGCCAACGCCGGCGCCGTCAATGAATCGGGCGGCTCGTCGCCCGAAGACCCGGACTTCTCCTACCTGGATCCCGATGCGCTGACGGCGACTCCCTACATCTATCTCGTCCCGGTGGGTGTGGATTCGATGCGCAGCCCGCCCCTGGGCGACACCAGTGACGTGCGCACGTGGAACGTCCAGGACGTGGCCATCCCACTGCCGTTCAATATCGGTGTGTCGGACTTCTCAACGACCCGCCTCTGGCAATCGCAGGATTCGCTGAGCGAGCAACCCTTCGCCATCCGCAAGCATCAGGCCTTCCGGCCCGTCTCCTCCGCGTCGCTGTTTGATCCAAGCATCTACACCAGCACGGGCGGTCTGCAGCGTTCCCAGTTCACCAACAACCGTCTGGTGGGGCGCTCGGTCTGGAACAGCAAATGGAAGATCGTCATTCCCGGGCGCGAACTGCTCGCCAATCCCCAGGAAGGCATGGAGCGATTCATCCGCACCGTGAGCGATGTCAAACTTCATTTCGTCACCTACTCCTATTCCGGCAACTGACCCATGGCCCACCCATGAAAGCCCGCTACGCCTTCACCCGCCTGGTCTGGCCGGCCACCCTCCTGGGGGTGCTCTGGCTGGTCGTTTCGATCCCCGCTTTCCCGCCCGCCCCGCACCATACCCTGTTTGGCATGGTCCGGAACCAGTGGGGCGACCCCCTCAACGTCAGTGACGCCAAGGTGTTCCTCCTGACCACCAATGCCAGCAGCGTGCAGGTCGGGGTGGCGGCTTTGACCCAACCCGGCGTCAACTACCGGATGTACGTGCCCATGGATTCCGCCATCCGCCCCGACCGCTACCAGGACACGGCCCTGTTCAGCGGGCAGTGGTTCCAAATCAAAGTGCAAATCGGCTCGGCTGTTTATGTGCCCATTGAGATGACACTGATCACGAGCGGCATCGGCCAACCAGCCGGCACCACCCGCCTGGATTTGACCTTGGGGGTGGACTCGGACGGGGACGGGTTGCCCGACGCCTGGGAAGAGGCCATCATCGCCCTGCTCGGGGGCGACCTGGCCGGGATTACGCCGGACGGGGACGCGGATGGAGATGGCATCAGCAACCGCAACGAGTATGTCGCCGGCACGTTCGCGTTCGATCCCAATGACGGTTTTACGCTGACCAACCTGAGCACCCAGGACGGCACGGCCGCCTTCGAGTTCTTTGCCATCCGAGGGCGGAACTACACCATCGAGACCTCGACGGCCCTGCCGGCCTGGAGTCCCGTGGCGTTTCGAGTGGTTGAGGGCGGATCTGCGGGCCCTCTACAGACCAGTTATTCCGCGGGGGATTACCGTCTGCTTCGGATCCAGGTCCAGGCATCAGGCGTCCCTGAATCGAGCCAATTCTACCGGGCGCGCGTGCAATGAGTGACAAGCCGGTGACTGAACGCCGGACTGCAGATCGCCCGGGCGGGTGGCGAAGGCCGCGCTCGGGGCACCCAGGCGGCTTGCTCTCATGCATAGGGAGAACTCCCTGGTCCTCTCGGACCGGCTCACCGCCCATGAACCGCGCGCAGCCCGGACCGGCTAAAGCCGGGACGACACACGTGGCGGTCTCCGTGTGTCGTCCCGCCTTCAGGCGGTCCGGGTCCGCGGGCAAGGCGCTTGACAAAGTCGGCACGGGGGCTTGTGGCGCAGGTTCTTGCTCTTACTCTTACTCCTACTCTTACTCGCCTCTGCAGAGTATGAGTATGAGTAAGCGTAAGAGTAAAATGAAGACGACAGGTCTGATGACGACAGCCCCTCGACTCGCCGACTTTGTCAGCAGCCATGGGTCCGCGGGCACATGGAGGGTAGTGGAGGATTGCGCCGCCAGGCCAAAGGTGGTATCCGTTCTGGATTCATCGTCCCGAATCCAATGGACCAGACCGTTGACATGCCGGAGGGCGCCATGGAGATCGATCCCCATGCCGCCGAGGAACTGTTTTCGAAGGTGTATGAGCAATTGCGCCGCCTGGCCGCGCATCAGATGCAGGGGGAACTCTTCGCCCACACACTCCAGCCCACGGCACTGGTGCATGAAGCATGGATGCGGTTGGCCAGTGGAAAGGATCGGATGATGTTCGAGAACCGCCGGCATTTTGTCCATACGGCGGCTGAGGTGATGCGGCGCATCCTGATTGACCGGGCACGCCGGCGGCTGGCGGCCAAGCGCGGCGCAGGCACGGGCGGGATCTCCCTGGACATGGAGGATATTCCCATTGCCTCGCCATTGGAGGATGATGAGGCGCTGCTGGGGTTGAATGAAGCGTTGGAGAAACTTCATGCCGTGGATCCCCGCAAGGCCGAACTGGTCAAGCTGCGCTACTTCGTCGGCATGAATTACGAGGAAGTCGCCGCGACCATGGGCATCGCGGTGCCGACGGCCAAGCAATGGTGGGCCTACGCCCGGGCCTGGCTGGCTGCTGAACTTAGGAACGACGCGTTCCAGTAGGGCCGCCCCCTTGTCCAACCGCCGGAGGGTCCATGGCGGCCTGGTCCCTGGCGCCAAACCCTCCTCAAACCTGACGCACCCCAGAGGCCCCCGACGCATGACATCGCCCGATCCAGAGCGTGAGGAACAGTTGTTCACCGCCGCCCTGAAGTTTCCAAAGGAGCATCGGGCCGCCTTTCTGGACAGCGTCTGCGGCGAGGATCCCGCGTTGCGCGGGAGGCTCGAGGTCCTCCTCGCGATGCACGACCAGGAGGATGCGCTTCCTGAACTGGTGGATTCCAAGCTCCCGCCTCAGCCCGATGCCGACACCATCGGTGAGATGGCCGGGACGCGCATTGACCGTTACAAGCTGCTCGAGAAGATCGGCGAGGGCGGCTGCGGCATCGTGTATGTCGCGGAGCAGGTCGAGCCGATGCGGCGGCGAGTGGCGCTGAAGCTGATCAAGCTGGGCATGGACACCAAGAAGGTGGTGGCGCGGTTCGAGGCGGAGCGCCAGGCGCTGGCGTTGATGGATCATCCGAACATCGCCCGCGTGCTCGACGCCGGCACGACCGACTCGGGACGACCCTACTTCGTGATGGAACTGGTCCGGGGTAGGAAGATTACCGACCATTGCGACCGGCACCGGCTTTCCACAGGGCAGCGCCTGGAACTCTTCATCCAGGTGTGCCAGGCGGTGCAGCACGCGCACCAGAAGGGGATCATCCATCGCGATCTCAAACCCTCCAATGTGCTGGTCACCCTTCATGACGGGCGTCCGGTGCCCAAGGTGATCGACTTTGGCGTGGCCAAGGCGGTCGGGGACCAGACCCTCACCGACAAGACCGTGTACACCGCCCTGGAACAGTTCATCGGGACCCCGGCCTACATGAGCCCGGAGCAGGCCGAGATGAGCGGCCTGGACATCGATACCCGGACGGACATCTATTCGCTGGGGGTGTTGCTTTACGAATTGCTGACCGGCAGGACGCCCTTCGAGCCCAAGACGCTCCTGAAGTCCGGGTTGGACCAGATGCGGAAGATCATTCGTGAGCAAGAACCGCCTCGTCCCAGCGGCTGCCTGAGCACGCTCGACGAGATCACGCTCACCCACCTGGCCGAAGCGCGTCAATCCGATCAGGTCCGGCTGGTTCGCGCCATTCGGGGGGACCTTGATTGGATCGCCATGAAGTGCCTGGAGAAGGACAGGTCGCGACGCTACGAAACGGTGAGCGGGTTGGCCCAGGACATCTCGCGGCATCTGCGTGGAGAGCCGATCTTCGCCCGGGCCCCCAGCGCGGCCTACCGGATCCAGAAGCTGGTCCAGAAGAACAAGCTGGCGTTCGCGGCCGGGACAATGATTGTGACGGCTTTGGTGGGCGGCGCCATCGTGAGCGGATGGCAGGCCTTGCGAGCCGTTCGTGCCGAACAGCTCGCCTCGCAGCGACTGGTGGAGTCCGAACAGTCCAGGCTGGATGCCGAGGCGATCTCGGCGTTTCTCAGCGAAGCGTTCCAGAGCCCGGACCCCCAGCGGGACGGGCGCACCGTCACAGTTGCCGAGTTGCTTGATCGCGCCGCCGCCGACCTCGCCGAGGAATTCCCGGATCAACCTGACCGACAGGCGCGCCTGCGGGAATCATTGGCCGGCACCTATCATTCCCTCGGACTGAGCCGCGAAGCGTACGCGCTCCAGGAACTTGCCATCGTGCATTACCGACGGGCCCATGGGGCGGATCACGACGTGACTGTGAAGGCGGTCGGGAAGCTTACGCTCTATTATTACGATGCCGGCGAAATGCAGCTTGCCGGCCAGGTGCAGGAAGCGCTGTTGGAATCCCTACAGCGTCGAGGCGGTCGGGAATCGCCCAAGACATTGGATGCCATGTCGGGTCTTGCCCACATATGGTCCCTGGAAAACCGATCGGCGGACGCCGCCAGACTGCGCCGGGAAGTGCTCGACATCACCCGGAGCACCATGGGGTTTCACAATCCGATGACGCTGCATGCCATGATCAATCTCGGCTGGGTTTACTGGCGCATCCCCGAGAAGAGGCAGGAAGGCCTGGCGCTGTTGGAGGAGGCGCTCTCGCTGTCCCGGAGTCATCACCCGGAGAACTATCACCTCATCCGACATGCGCTCAGCAGCCTTACGGATTACCACGCGAAAGTCCGGGAGCTGCCGCAAGCCATCGATTATCAGAATGAACTGGTCCGCCTGACGAAGGACGTTTACGGGGACGACAGCAAGCATACGTTTCTGACCCAGTGCAGGCTTTCGGAAATCCTGGCGAGGGCGGATCGACTGGAGGAATCCCTGGCCCTGCGCGACCGCATTTTTCCAGCGGTCCGATTGAAGTTTGGCGCCCAGCACCCTCTCACCCAGCGGGCGGCAGGCGGCCTGGCCGAATCACTCACCCGTTTGGGGCGCAACGAGGAGGCGGTGCCGATCCTGGAGGAGATGCTCATGGTCAGCCGCATGCTGCGCGGCCTTGAGCATCCTTTCACCCTGGGGATTCAGTCCAATCTCACCAGCGTCTCTCTCAAGATCGGCAAGCAAGCCAACGCCGATCCGCTTCCGCACACCCAGGTGCCGCCTCCGCAGTAGATGCGTGAGGGTCAGCGCATCCCGACCCAAGGCGAACCGCCCGGCCGCAACCAGCCGGCCATGCATCCGTTGCGCTTCCTCCGCCTGGCTGCAGGAGGGAACGGTGATCATGGGCGCCCCCTTCACGCCACACGACGCAGCACGCGCCGGTACTCCGCTCGAAGCCGCGGCGGCAACCCGCTCAGGCAGGTGTGCTCCAGCACCACGTCAAAGGCGCCGTGCATGTCGTCCGGGGGATTGAAGAAGTCCCCAATCGCGAAGCGCTCCGCCAGATGCGGGTAAAGCCCGCGCGCCTCCGCCACCCCCGTCGGCGCGATGTCCAATCCCATCGCATCGAGCCCGTGCTCCAGCTCCAGCATGACTTCATGCCCGAGGCCGCAGCCCGGCACCAGGGTGCGGCCCTGCATGGCATTTCGTTCCAGATACTGCTTCAGCGGAGGGGAGGGGGCGCCCTTGTTCCAGAAAGTCTCGCCGCTTTGATACATTCTATCCCAGTCCATGGCGTCAGTTCATCCTGCTCCCCGGGTAAAGTCAATGGCCGCGCAGGGAACAGGGCGCTTGACAAAGTCGGCACGGGCGCCTGTGACGCAGGTTCTTGCTCTTGCTCTTGCTCTCGCTCTTGCTCTTGCTCTTGCTCTTGCTCTCGCTCTCGCTCCTACTCTGCAGAGGCGAGTAAGAATATGTCATCCCCAGGCGCGACTGGGGAAAGAAGGCTGCGCAGCGGGTTGGATCACAACGTGAGACATGGGCAGCCAGAGCACTCTACATCGCACCCTTTAAAAGGCCCCTCACCCCAGCCCTCTCCCGGTGGGAGAGGGAGACCCGTCCTCCGCGTGGAGAGAGGCTGCGGCCCTGATCCCTTCACCCTGGGGTGGCAGGCTTTTCCCTCTCCCTGCGGGAGAGGGTCAGGGTGAGGAGCCCGGTAAAACGACAACATGTTGGTCGTTCTTTTCGGGTAAAGGGTAAGAGCAAGATGAAACCGCCTCGTGCGCACGTGGAACGTGGCTGGCGCACGTGGAACGTGGCTGGCACACGTGGAACGTGGCAAGTCTCTCGGCGGCTACCTTTACCGGCCTGGCGGGCAGGTCAATCTCGCGACGCGAGGAACAGGCGCAGGACGTACCAGAACAGGAGAGCCACCGAGGCGAACAGCTCGAGCGCCGCGCCGACGTAGCGGTCTTCCGGGTAGTGATGCAGGACGTTGGAGGTGTCGTAGAGGATGGCGGCGCCGGCGAAGCCGATCATGGCCACGGAGAACCAGGTGCCCATGTTGAAGTTGAAGATCACCGCGCCGACGATGGCTCCCAGGGCCAGGAGACCGCCCCACATCAGGATGCCGCGCAGGAAGGAGAAGTCCTTGCGGGTGGTGAACACGATCGCGGTCAGGGCCGCAAAGCCGACGATGGTCACGGCGGCGGCGCTCTCGATGACACCGCCCTCGGCCACGCCCTGGGCCACATAGAGGAGCGGGACAAAGATGATGGCTTCGGCCACCACAAATCCGCCCAAGGCCGCATATTGCGCCGGCTTGGAGATGCTGCTGTGGGCGACACGGCTCGACAGCCAGGCCACGACCATGAACCCTCCCAAGACCAGGAGCCACGACGTCCCCAGCATCGCCCGGGCCATGGATTCGGCCAGACCGGTCTTGAAGAGGAACACCTCGATCAGGGTGAAGGCAAAAATGGCGCCGCAAAGGTGGGCATAGGTGCGGGAAATGAACACCGCCCGCGAACTGGTGCTCAGCGCAGAGACCGGTGCTGACTGATAGGTCGATTCGTATTCGTTCATGTAACCTCCGCAAGTGTTTGAGGGGCCACTTCGATTCCAGGGGATCCCATTCCCGCCAAATCGTGGCCCCAACCGTGCCCGGTGTAAGGCAGTACGCGTGCCAGGTCAATGGGTTTTGGTAAAAAGGGTGGTATGGGTGCGTTTGGAAATGGGTGATGCGGTAATGCCGTTCAGCCGCTGGTTGAGGAACCGAGTAAGAGTATGAATCGCTATCTTGCTCTTTACCTGAGAAGGCGACCTACATGTTGTCGTTGGCCGGGCCCCTCACCCCATCCCTCTCCCGCCGGGAGAGGGATGGGGTGAGGGGCCCTTGATGGGGTCCGATGGAGGGTGCTCTCGTCAGCCCTATTTCACCTTGCGGGTACTGGCAACCATCCAACTCCATTTCCACCTCGTTCCCTCGGCAGCTACGTGCGGCGCGCCTGTCCGCACCCGAGCAGCGGGTGGTGCTCTTACAAAGTGCGATCCCCTTGGCTCGGGGGCGGCAGGTAGGATTGCAATGCGGCCTCGACGCCAGGCAGGTGCCAGCGCACCGATCGCATCGAGAGGCCGCACGTCAGTATCGAAAGCAGAAGCAAGCAGATCAGCAGGTTTCGACGCAACCCCCGGTCGATCTGGCGTTCCCAAGGTTCGGGAAGGGTGATGAAATCGGTTTCTGTTTCGGATGGTGTGTTCATAGTGGTGCGCCCCAAACATCCCTTGTCCCGAGGAAGGGCACCATCGGAGGAATACCCAATGCGCGGGTCGCTTCATGTCCCATGCCTCATTGGGGTAGATCCCCTAGTGGCATGCATGGATTTGCGGGTCGGTCGGTCGGGGAAGCTCTGAGGCTTGGCTGGTGCCCGTTCAGGTAGGCATGGAAGGCAAGTAGCCGTCCCGCCTCGCGGGATCAGGAGGCGGATGTCGTGGTCTGATGGCTACCGAAAACCACCTCGTGACCTCGGCGGCTACCTCATGAACGGTCGCCAAGCCCATCCAAACGCGAACGCTCCTCTCCCGCGTATAAATATTGTGAGGTCCGGTTTCCCAATCGTAACGGCATCTTTGCAATGGACTTAATTGGGGTTGCTGGTATCTTTAGCGCAACCCATTTAAGGCCAATAGTTACGGTATTTATGCGCTGTCGTTATCTCGTTTGCATGCCGCGTTTTGCGGCGATCTTGGCGCTATGGACGCTCACCTTCCCGGCATTCTCGCAGGACAATGTTATTCTCAACGAAATCCACTACGACCCGGATGTGGAGTCGGAAGATGTTGAATTCGTAGAGCTTTTCAACCGGGGCACCAACACGGTCCAACTGGATGGCTGGGACCTGAGCGATGCCGTGGTGTTCAGTTTCCCCGCTGGCACCATGCTGCCGCCCTCGGGTTACCTGGTGGTGGCTCAGGATCCGGCCGAATTCCAGGCCAAATTTGGTTTCCAGCCGCTCGGCCCGTGGGAAGGAAGGCTGGATAACTTCGGGGAGGAGGTCGAACTCCGTGATGCGACAGGGGATGTGGTGGATCGCGTCGATTATCAGATCGGATTTCCATGGCCCATCGTGGGGGATCCTCCCGGCTACTCGATCGAACTGGCTCACCCCGATCTGGACAATGACCTGGGCGGCAGTTGGCGGGCTTCGGTGGCGGGGGGCGGGGTCGTCCCGGGTGGCCAGACCCTCGTCGCGCGCGCGTCAGCGACTCGCTATTTCAAAGGCACCCAGGAGGCCTCTGCGCCGGACACCGCGGCATGGCGGCAACCGGGATTCAACGACGCCGCATGGCTTTCCGGGACCACCCCCATCTTCTATGAGACCGGCAGCGGCTATACGGGAGGCACGGACCTGACCGGCGACATGCCCGGCAACTATTCCTCGGTGTATGTGCGGACGACGTTCAACCTGAGTGACCTGGCTGCGATTGGCAGGCTGGAGCTTGAGTTGGAGGCGGACGATGGCGCCATCGTTTGGATCAACGGCGTGGAAGTCGAACGGCTGGGCATGGCGGGCGGGTTTGTTCCCTACAATGGCACGGCCCTGGACGCGAGTGCCACTCCCGGATCCTCGGACAGCAAGATGTCCACGGTCTCCATCTCCAACCCGGGCGCGTTCCTGCAGGTCGGGCAAAACGTCCTGGCCATCCACGCCTTCAACGCGCAGCTCAGCGGCAGCAGCGACTTCCTGGTTGCCGCCGAACTGACCGCCTACGAAGGAGGTTCGGGTGGATCCGGTCCCACGCCCGGAGCGCAGAATGCCGTCTATGCCGCCAACATCCCTCCCCAGGTCCGCCAGGTGGACCACAGTCCCTCCCAACCCAGCGGAGGCGAGCCGGTGCGGATCACCGCCAAGGTGACCGACCCGGACGGGGTATCAAGCGTGGTGCTTGAATACCAGGTGGTCGCCCCCGGGAGCTATGTCGAGTTGACCGAGGCCGCCTATGCGAACAATTGGGTGTCCGCCGCGATGCACGATGACGGGGCCAATGGGGACGAGGTCGCGGGGGACGACACCTACAGCGTGCTGCTGCCTGCGTCGGTGCAGGTGCATCGTCGGCTGATTCGCTACCGGATTGAGTCCACCGACGGCGGGGGCCGGAGCATCAGGGCCCCCTATGTCGATGATCCGCAGCCCAACTTCGCCTATTTCGTGTATAACGGTGTGCCGGCCTGGGAGGGGTCGATTCGGCCGGGCGTCGAGCCGGTGCGGACCTTTCCGGCCGAGGAGATGTCGCGCCTGCCGGTCTATCACCTCATCAGCAAGCGCAGCGAGGTGGAGGACTGCACCTGGTTCAGCCGTTACGGCGGGGATGATTATCAGTGGACGGGTACGCTGGTGTATGACGGGGAGGTGTATGATCACATCCACTTCCGCGCGCGGGGCGGGGTGTGGCGCTATTCGATGGTGAAGAACATGTGGAAGTTCCTCCTCAACCGTGGGCATTACTTTCAGGCGCGCGACAACTGGGGGCGACCCTACGGCAACCCATGGCGCCGGCTGAACCTGGGGGCCTCGATCCAGCAGGGGGACTTCAATCACCGCGGTGAGCAGGGGATGTTCGAGTCGGTGGGCTTCCGGCTTTTCAACCTCGCGGGCGTGCCGGCGCCGCATTCCACCTTCGTCACGTTTCGGGTCATCGACGAGGCCCAGGAAGCCTTTGCGGGCAACCAGTTTGAAGGCGATTTCTGGGGCGTCTATCTCGGCCTGGAACAGATGGATGGCCGCTTTCTCGATGAGCACGGGCTGCCCAGCGGCAATCTTTACAAGATGGAGAACGGCACCGGCCCGGGCAACGGCGCTCTCAAGAACCAGGGTTCGGACCAGGTGGGAGACAACTCCGATCTCATCAACTTCCGCAACGCCGTGTCGCCCTCCCAGAGCGATCAATGGTGGCGGGACAACTTCGACCTGGAGGGTTACTACAACTACTACTCCATGGTGCAGGCCATCCATCACTACGACATCTGTTGCGGGAAGAACTATTACTGGTACTTCCATCCCGAGACCGGGCGCATGAGCGTGCTGCCCTGGGACTTTGACCTGACCTGGGCGGACAACATGTATGAGGCGGGTGACGGCGGCACCGACTTCATCTACGACACCGGACAGATCTTCAACCGCCCCGCCTTCCGTATCGAGTTGGGAAACCGGGTGCGTGAGATCCTGGACCTGCTCTACAACGAGGACGAGGGCTGGCGGTTGATCGAGGAGTATGGAGGGCTGCTGCAGGGCGATTTGGGGCCGCTCTCGATTATCGAGGCCGACCGGGCCATGTGGGATTACAACCCGAAGATGAACAGCAGCACCTACACGCCCAACCTCGGCAAGGCCGGCTTCGGGCGTTTCTACCAGTTTCCGGGGGAGTCCGGCACCAACGCCACGCTGAGCGGCTCCTTCGATGCCACGGTCGAGCTGATGAAGTTTTACGTCAGCCGCCGGAAGAATGCCACCAGCTACCCTTCCGGAACGGCGCTGCGCGTCTGGGCGACGGACGCCCTCATTCCCGCCACCCCCGTTGTCACCTCCATCGGCCCCGACGGCTATCCTCTTAATGAACTTGCGTTCGAGGTTTCCAACTACAGCGGCAGCAACCCCTTCGCCGCATTGCAATGGCGCATCGGCGAGGTCAGCCCTGTGGGGGGAGCGGCCTACGATCCGGAGGAGCCGCTTCCTTACGAGATCGACGCCAGGTGGGTCAGCCCGGACGTCACTGACGCGGGTTCACGCCAGGTTCTGATACCGCCTGACGTGGTGCGTGAAGGATCCGCCTACCGTGTCCGGGCCCGCTATCGGGACACGACCGGCCGGTGGGGGCATTGGTCGCCACCCGTCACCTTCCTGGCGGGGCCGCCCGCTTCGGCGGTTCTCATGCAGGCCCACCTTCGCGTGACGGAACTGATGTACCACGCGCCGGAGGGGCCTGAGTTTGACTTCGTGGAACTGCACAACATGAGCCCGGACACCGCCCTGGACCTGGGCGGCGCGCGGTTCACGCAGGGCATCGATTTCTTCTTCCTGCCCGGCACGCTCCTGCCACCGGGCGCCTTTCTCGTGGTCCATGCGCACCCGGACCCAGCGGCCTTCCGCGCGCATTATGGACTGGGCCCCGAGGTGCCGCTGGCCGGTCCCTACACCGGCAGCCTTGCCAACGGAGGCGAAATGTTGGTTCTGCGCACCGCGGCCGGTGGCGTGGATCTGGCCGCGTTCGAGTATGGCGACGGGCGCGCCTGGCCGAATCCCGTCGATGGGTCGGGGCATTCCCTCATCCCCCTCATCCTGGATGTGCAGACCGACGGGCGCCTGGACTATGGCGGCAACTGGCGCGCCAGCACCTACCTGCGGGGGTCTCCCGGCGCGGCGGATCCCGATCCGTTCGATGTGCTGGTCATCAACGAGGTGGCGGCTCATACCGACTACCCGCTGCCGCCGCCTGAGGATTCCAATGACTGGATCGAACTGCGCAACACCGGCTCTTCCGACGTGACACTCGGCCCGGGTTGGTATTTGAGCGACGACGGGGCCCGCACCAACCTCGCCAAGTGGATGATTCCCGCCGGCACCCTCATTCCCGCCGGTAGCTTCGTCAGCTTCGATGAGCGCAGCGACTTTCACCCTTCGCCCGACACCGGCTTTGGCCTGAACAAGGCGGGGGAACAGGTCTTTCTCTCCCATCTTCCGGGCAACCAGGAGGACCGCGTGGTGGACAGTGTCCGCTTCAAGGGTCAACCCAGCGAGTGGTCGTTGGTGCGGTATCCGGATGGGGGGGGTTATTGGTATGGCGTGTCCACGACCACGCGCGACATGGCCAATGCCAGTCCGCTGCCGCAGACGGTTCTCTCCGAGGTGATGTACCACCCTCCGGACCTGCCCGGGGGGGAGGACAACAGCGATGATGAGTTTATCGAGTTGTTCAATCCCACCAGCGTCGAGATGTCCCTCGACGACACCAACGGCACCTGGCGGTTGGATGGTGGTATCGCGTTCGAGTTTCCCGTCAACACGACCCTTGCGCCCATGGGCTACCTGCTGGTGGTGTCGTTCAACCCGTCCGATACGGCGCGGCTGGCTTCCTTCCGTTCCCGGTATGGCCTTGCGGAGGACGGACCCCCGATCTTTGGTCCCTATGAAGGCAAGCTGGCCAACCGGACCGAGCGTGTGGCCCTGGAACGTCCCCAGGCTCCCGACCTGCCGGGAGACCCGATCTCCTGGATCATTGTGGACGAAGTCCTCTACGCGGACCGGGATCCCTGGCCTCAGGGGGCGGATGGCATCGGGCCATCCCTGCAGCGCGTGGCCTATCTGGATCATGGTTCCCATCCCGCCAACTGGGTGGCGGCCGCGCCCTCACCCGGTGTCGCCTATGTCGGCGGCACGCCTCCGACCATCACCGTCCAGCCCGCGCCCATCAACCAGGTGGCCGGAGCCGGCAGCACCGTGACCTACACGGTCGGGGCGACGGGCACCGAGCCCTTGTCGTATCAGTGGCTCAAGGATGGCTCGGCGCTGATCGATGCGACCGAGGCCACGCTCACGATCCCCTTTGCGCTGCCTGCCGATGGAGGACTCTACCAGGCGGTGGTGTTGAACCCGGCCGGTTCGGCCGTCAGCGAGCCGGTGCGGCTCAACGTCACGACTCCGCCCCGGATTTTGGCCCAGCCGTTGGGGGCGACGGTGGCGCCTGGCGCCTCGGTGACCTTGTCGGTTCAGGCGACCGGCACCGGCACACTTGAGTTTGCGTGGACGCACAACGGCACCCCGGTGCCCGGTGCCAACAGCGCCAGCCTGACGCTCCTGGATGTCCAGTCGGAGGATGCCGGCACCTATGTGGTGATGGTGTCGGATGACCAGGGCTTGATCGTGAGTGATCCGGCCGAAGTGAAGGTGCTCATCCGTCCGCTGGTGATCGATCCGGCCGCCAACATCGTGCTGTCCGTTCCCCAGGGCGGGTCCATCACCCTCAGTGCCACCGTGACCAACACCACCACGCTGCCGATCTACTGCCGCTGGCGCCTTGGGTTCAACACCGTGACCAACATCCAGATCGATGATGCCTACACGACCTATCTGACCCTGAACAACGCGCAGCCCTCCATGGCCGGGGACTACACCGTGGTGGTGACCAACCAGGCCTACTACCTGCCCGGAGTGCTGAGCCCGCGCATGACCCTCGCTGTCCTGGTGGACTCCGACGGAGACGGCATGGATGACCAATGGGAAATGGATCACGATCTCGATCCGCTGGAGCCGGCCGACGCGGAGGCCGATGCGGATGAGGATGGCATGAGCAACGGGGACGAATACCAGGCGGGCACGGACCCGACGGATCCGAACAGCTACCTCATGATTGAGGGGATCGAAGCGGATTTCGTCACCACCGGCACGGTCCTGCTCACCTTCCCGGCGCAGGCTCAACGGACCTATTCCCTGGAGTTTCGTGACGCGCTGGGCCCGGGACCATGGAACAAGATCACGGATGTGTTCGCGGCCCCCACCAATCGCATGGTGGAGGTGATTGACGCCCCATCGACCCAGATCGAACACCGGTATTACCGTCTGGTCACACCGCGCAGTCTGACCCCTTGACCTTCCCGGAGTCACGGTATGCGTGAGCATGATGGCAGAGAAAGCATCGATGGCATGTTGGATGAGCCCGCCCGGGAGGGCGGACAGTTGTAACGTGGAAGCAAATAGCATAGACCTATGAAGCTGATGGTAAAATGGACGTGCGTCCTGGCCTGGGTCAGCCTGGCCGGACACCTGCAGGCCGACATTCTGGTGGCCACCAACTCCGTGTGGAAATACCTCGATGACGGCGGCAACCTTGGCACCGCATGGACGGGAGCCGGTTTTAACGACAGCCAGTGGGCACAGGGAGCCGCTGAGCTGGGCTATGGTGACGCGCCCGGTGTGCCCGAGGCCACGACCGTGAGCTTTGGCCCGGACCCCAACGACAAATACGTCACCACCTACTTCCGCCACACCTTCAACCTCGCCGACGCCTCCAACTGGACCAATGTCCTGGTCCGCCTGCGCGTGGACGACGGCGGCGCGGTATATCTCAACGGCACCGAGGTCTTCCGCATCAACCTGCAGGCCGGCGCCGCCTTCGATACCCTGGCGAATATTGCCATCGGCGGGGTGGCTGAAGAAATCTACAACCAGTCGGGGTTCATTGACCCGGCGCTCCTCGTGGATGGCAACAATGTCCTGGCCGTCGAGGTGCACCAGGGCAATTTGAACAGTTCGGACCTTAGTTTTGACCTTGAGTTCAATGCCTTCCCGATCTTCGTCAACACCCCTCCCAACGTCAACCTCGACAGCCCTTCCGAAGGAGCGGGATTCACCGAGCCTGCCAGCATCAATCTCACGGCCACCGCGGATGATCCGGATGGCTCGGTGAGCCTCGTGGAGTTTTTCCAGGGGAACACCAAGGTGGGCGAGGATGCCGGCGCGCCTTACAGCGCGACCTGGATCGGGGCCGCGGCCGGGGCCTACGCCCTCACGGCTGTGGCCACGGACAACAACGGGCTCTCCACCACCTCGGCCCCGGTCAACATCACCATTGCGCCGCCGGCAGGGTCCAGCACCAACACGCTCGTCCAGGCCGGGTCGGTGTGGAAATACCTCGATGACGGTTCCGACCAGGGAACGGCCTGGCGCGGTCCCTTGTTTAATGATGCCGGTTGGCCGGAAGGCCCGGCCGAACTCGGCTACGGTGACGGCCCCGCCATTCCCGAAGCCACCCTGGTGGGCTATGGCCCCGATGCCAACAACAAGTACGTCACCACCTATTTCCGGCGCGCCTTCAACGTGGCCAATGCCGCCTCCTACCTGAGCCTGACGCTGGAGGTGCTGCGTGACGACAGTGCCGCCGTGTACCTCAACGGCGTGGAAGTCCTGCGCGACAACCTCATCCCGGACGCCGGCTACCTGGATTACTCCACCGGCACCATTGCCGGCCCGGATGAGATCACCTTCATCCAGGCGAGCGTGGATCCCGGGCTGCTCCAGGAAGGGGCGAATGTGCTGGCCGTCGAGATGCACCAGGTCAACGCCACCAGCTCGGACATCAGCTTTGACCTGCGCTTGACCGGCGTCACCACAAGCACGCCCGCCAACCAGCCTCCCACCGTGTTTCTGACCAGCCCCCCCGATGGCGCCGGCTTCGCCGTGCCGGCCGTCATCGATCTTACCGCCAGCGCCCAGGACAGCGACGGGACGGTGACCCGCGTCGAGTTTTATGCCAACGCCGCCTTTCTCGGACAGGACACTTCCAGCCCGTTTGAGTTCACCTGGAACAATCCCTCTGCCGGAGGGTATGCCGTCCAAGCCGTGGCGTTTGATGACGATGGGGACAGCACGACCTCGCTCCCGATCAACGTGTCGGTATCCGCGTCGGGCCCGGTGACGCTGGTGCCTCAGGGGGCGGTCTGGAGATACCGGGACGACGGGTCCGACCAGGGCACCGCGTGGAGGGGTGTCGGTTTTGATGATTCAACGTGGGACGAGGGACCTGCCGAATTGGGGTATGGCGACGCCGGTGCCGGTCGCCCGGAAGCCACGGTCGTCAGCTATGGGCCCTTCGCGTTTGACAAGTACATCACCACCTATTTCCGGCACACCTTCACGGTGGCGGATCCCGCCGCCTTCCAGGCGATGCGACTGAGCGTGCTGCGCGACGATGGAGCGGTGGTGCATCTCAATGGTCAGGAGGTGTTCCGTGACAACATGCCCGGGGGGGCCATTGACTACCTCACCCCCGCCGCCGATGTGGCCTTTGACGATGGCACCCTTTTCTTGACCAACACCCTCAGCCCAGATGTCCTCGTCGAAGGGGACAACGTCATCGCCGCCGAGATTCACCAGGATAATCCGACCAGTTCGGACATCAGCTTTGACCTCGTTCTGATTGCAAGCAGCGACGCGGTCATCAACCTGCCGCCCTCGGTCTCTCTCGCCAGCCCCGGGGAGGGGGCCCTCTACACGACTCCAGCCGACATTGCGATCACGGCCGCCGCCAATGATCCGGACGGGTTTGTGGACCTGGTGGAATTCTTTGAGGGCGGGGTCAAGCTCGGCGAAGTGTCGTTCGCGCCGTTCACCTACAATTGGAACAGCGTCGGCATCGGACAATACGAGCTTTCCGCCATCGCGACCGACAACCTGGGCGCCAGGGCCACTTCGGCCGTGGTCCACATCACGGTGGATCTGGCCACCCCGCCGGTGGTGAGTTCCGTGAACCCTCCGCCCGGTGGCATCAGCGAACTGACCAGTCTGACCGTCACCTTCAGCGAGAATGTGCAGGGGGTGGACGCCCATGACCTGCTTGTCAACGGCGTGCCCGCCACCAGCGTCTCGGGCAGCGGGGCCGTGTATGTTTTCACCGTGGATGCTCCACCCGAAGGCACGGTTTATGTCACCTGGGACGGCGCGGCCGGCATCCGGGACTTTGAAAACCCGCCCCGGTCGTTCGATCTCTTCGGGGCGGGGGCCCGCTGGCAGTATGTGCGAACCGACACGACGCCCCCCGCGGTGACGGAGATCGAGCCGGTGCCCGGCTCGGTGGTGGCGTCGCTGGATCGGATTCGGATCCGGTTCCGGGAACCGGTCAGCGGCGTGCATGCCGCCGACCTGCGCATCAATGGCGTGCCTGCCACGAGCGTGGAGGGAACCGGCGACGGTCCCTACGATTTTGACTTCACCCAACCCGCCAACGGCAACGTCAGCGTGGCGTGGGCGGCGGGCCATGGCATCGCGGACCAGTCCGCGGCCCGCAACGCCTTTGCCGGCGGCAATTGGAGCTACAGCCTCAACACCAATGCGGTGTGGGAGGATCGGGTGGTGATCAGCGAGATCATGTATCATCCCGCCTCCGAGCTGGATTCGGAGGAGTGGATCGAGCTCTACAACGCCGGCCCGGACAGCGTCAACCTGGCCGGGTGGCGCATCAACCGCGGTGTCGATTACACCTTTCCCTCCATGACCCTCAATGCCGGCGCCTACCTGGTGGTGGCGGCGGACGTGGCCGCCTTCCAGGCCGCTCATCCCGGCGTGGGCAACGTCGTCGGAGGCTGGGTCGGACGCCTCAGCAACAGCGGCGAGGAGATCGAGATCGAGGACGCCTCGGGCGAGCGTGTGGATCTGGTTCACTACGCCGATGAGGGCGATTGGGCGACCCGTCGTGTCTGGCCCCAGGATCCCAACGGCTGGGAGTGGTACAGCGAAGCCGACGGGCTGGGGCGAACCCTGGAACTGCGCAACTCGTCATTGCCGAACAACCGCGGGGCCAACTGGGGGGACAGCGCCGCCGTGGGGGGCACGCCCGGCGCCGCCAACGGCCTGGCCAGCGCCGACATCGCGCCCCTGCTCTGGGAGGTCACGCACTTCCCGGCCATCCCCTCATCCACTAACCCGGTCACCATTTCCGCACGGGTGCGTGACGAGCTCACCATCAACCTCACCGTGACCCTGTGGTGGCGCGATGCCAGCACCACCAATCCCGATGCCTTCTCCGCCGAGCCGATGTTCGATGACGGAGCCCACAACGACGGCGCGGCCGGGGACGGCGTCTATGCCGCCGGACTGCCGGCCTTCGGCAACGGCACCGTGGTGGAGTATTACGTCGAGGCGTCCGACGCGGGCGCGCACACGCGGACCTGGCCGGCGGCGGCGGAGGGTCAGGGGCAGGTCGTCAACGCCGCCTACCAGGTGGACAACGAGGTGTATGCGGGAAGCCAGCCTGTCTATCGGATCATCATGACCGAGGAGCAGCGGGTCCGCCTGCAGAACCTCAACCGCAACAGCGACGCCGAAATGAACGCGACCCTCGTGTCCGTGGAAGGCGACGACATCGAGGTGCGGCACAATTGCGGCCTTCGCTACCGCGGAGCCAGCAGCCGCTTCCGCAATCCGCCCTCCTACAAGTTCAACGTCCCGCGCGACCGGCTATGGAATGGCAAGAGTTCCATCAACCTCAATTCCCAGTTCACCCATGTCCAGGTCATGGGCAGCATCGTGGCCCGCAAGGCCGGACTCCCGGCCGCCCGTGGCACGGCCGTGCAGCTCCGCTTCAACGGCATCAACATCGCCGGCAGCGGGTCTCCCCAGTACGGATCTTATGCCCACGTTGAAGTGCTCAACGACGAATGGGCGGAGGACATGTTCCCGGAGGACGGCGCCGGCAACGTCTATTCCAAGCGCCGCCCCGACATCGACCTCGTCTATCTGGGCACCGACCCCCAGTCCTACCTCAACTTCGCTTACGCCAAGGAGTCGAACCGGAGCGAGAACGACTGGTCGGATCTCATGGCGCTCACCTTCGCGCTCGATCCCGCCACCACCCCGGACAACCTCTACGTGGAGGCGGTCCGCGCCAATGTGAACCTCCAACTGTGGATGCGCCACCTCGCCGTCCTCTCCCTCATGGAATACTCCGAGACCGCCCTGGCCACCGGGGTGGGGGATGACTACGGGCTTTACCGGGGGCTGGTAGACCCGCGCTTCATCCCGTTGCCCCACGACCTGGACACCATCTTCGGGCAGGGGGACACGCCCGGCAATGTGGGGGAGAACATCTACATCTCCACCGGCCTTCAAACCATGAACCGCCTGGTGCGCCATCCGGAATTCGAGCCCGTGTTCCTCGCCGAGTTCCGGCACCAGCTCGAGACCACGTTCTCCACCAACGTCCTGTTCGGCCTCTTTGACCAGCACCTGGCCGAGTGGGTCCCGGCCCAGACCATTCAGCAGATGAAGGATTTTATGGCCGCCCGCCACGCCAATGTGCTGGGCCAGCTCGGGCCGGAACCCGACGTGGCGCGGGCCACCGTCTCCGGGGCGCCCGATTCCCCCACCGGACTCAACAGCGCCACGCTCTTTGTCGGCGGGGAGGACATCACCTCCTACCGGCATCGGCTGAACAACGGCGCGTACGGGCCCGAAACGCCTGTCGCCACCCCCATCCAGCTTTCGGGCCTGGCCAACGGGGTTTACACCGTGTTCGTGCTCGGACGCACAAGTGGCGGCACCTGGCAGGACTCGAATGAACCCACGGCCTCCAGGTCCTGGGCCGTGCTCTCCAGCCTGCGGGGTGTGATCCTCAACGAGTTGCTCGCCCTGAACAACGGGGCGGTGAACCATTTCGGCACGTTTCCCGACCTGATCGAGCTATATAACTCCGGCAGCACCACGGTGAACCTGGCCGGCTATCGCCTCACTGACGACCTCGACAACCCGGGCAGGTTCACCTTCGCGGCCGGCACGAGCCTCACGCCCGGAGCCTACCTGGTTCTTTATGCCAACAATCCGGACGGCACATCCGGCATCCACCTCGGCTTTGGCCTGAGCCAGTTCGGGGAGAGCGTCTATCTCCTCGGACCAGCGGCCGGCGGCGATCGCGTCATGGACCAGATCGAGATGGGCTTCCAACTGGCGGACCGTTCGGTCGGGCGCCTGCCCAACGGACGGTGGGGGCTTTGCCAACCCACCTTCGGCTCCGCCAATGCCGCCGCTGCCGTCGGCAACGGCTCCGGCCTTCGAATCAACGAGTGGCTGGCCAATCCATTGCCTCCCTTCACCGAGGACTTCATCGAGATCTACAATCCCGATTCCCTCCCCGTGGACCTTGGCGACTGGCACCTGACCGACCAGCCCATCGGGCAGCCCTTCCGCCATCGCATCACCCGGCTGCATTTTGCGGATGCGTTCGGCCATCTCACCTTCATCGCCGACGCCCAGCCGAACCAGGGTCCCGATCACGTCGATTTCCAGCTCTCGCAGGACGGTGGCGAGATCGGACTTCTCAATCCCGACGGGCTCATGATCGACTGCATCGCCTACAAGCTCCAGCAGGCGGGGCAATCCGAGGGACGCAGCCCCAGCGGGTCGGACCGGTTCGCCGTGTTCGACATCCCCACACCCTCGGCGGGCAATCCGGTGGCGCCGCAGCCGATACCGCCCCTGCTGGTCAACTTGATCCCGCTGGACGAAACCTTCCTCTGGCGATACGAGGACACCGGGGCCGATCTGGGCACCGCGTGGCGGGCCACGGGCTATGATGACTCAGCTTGGCCCCAGGGCGCCGCGCTGCTGGCCTGGGAACCTGGCGCGGTCGGCTGGAATCCCGATCCGGTCAGCGGCACCATCAGCGGGGAGACCATCCGCACCGCCCTGGACCGGCGGGAGGGCAAGATCACCTTCTATTTCCGGTCCCACTTCAACCTCGATCCCGGGCTGGCTGCCACCCTGTCGGGCCTGCAGATGAACTACTTCATCGACGACGGCATGGTCATCTACCTCAACGGGCAGGAGATCACCCGAGTGCAGATGAACCCTGGCGCGGTCGATTACCTCACCCTGGCGCAGAACGGCGGCGACGCCACCCGCCAGGGGCCCCTGGACCTGCCCGTCGGGCAGTTGGTGCCCGGCGACAATCTCCTGGCCGTCGAGGTGCACCAGTCCTCCTTTGGCAGTTCCGACGTCGTGTTCGGGCTCGAACTCAATGCCGTCATCCTGACCAACTCTCCCTCCCTGGCCGGCATCGCCCTCAATGAGGTGATGGCCAACAACCAGTCCTTCACCAACCTCGACGGGACCGTCACCGACTGGGTCGAGCTCTACAATCCCTTCGATGCCGGCGTGGACGTCGGCAACATGAGCCTGACCGACGATGTCGGCACGCCGCGTCGCTGGGTGTTTCCGCAGGGATCGGTGGTCCCGTCCCACGGCCGCCTCGTCGTGCATTTCGATTCGGATCGTCCCGCCACGACCAACGCCGTGGGCTTCCTCAACACGGGATTCGGGCTCAGCGCGTCCGGGGACGAGCTCTTCCTCTTCGACCGGCCGACGGAGGGCGGGGCGCTGCTGGATGCCATCGTGTTCGGCCTGCAGGCGCCCGACTGGTCGCTCGGCCGGGTGCCCGAAGGTTCCGGGGACTGGGTGCTCACGCTGCCCGGGCAGGGCAGTGCCAGCCTGGCCGCCAGCCTGGGCAATCCGGCCACGCTCAAGGTCAACGAGTGGATGGCCGATCCCGCTTCGGGCGATGACTGGTTTGAAATCTACAACCCGAGCGCCCAGCCGGTGGCCCTCGGCGGACTGCACCTGACCGATGACCTCAATGACCGCACCAAGCACCCCATCGCGGCGTTCTCCTTCATCGCCGCCGGACAGCAAGCGTTCCAGGAGTTCACAGCGGACGGCAACCTGGCGGCGGGCGCCGATCACGTGGACTTCAGCCTCTCCCGCAACGGGGAATCCCTCGGCATTGCCGACGCCCAGGGCAACCTGATCGACGGCATCACTTTCGGAGCGCAGCTTGAAGGGGTTTCGGAAGGGCGCCTGCCCGATGGCGCCGCCAACCTTGAGGCCTTTCCCACCACCTCTTCGCCCGGCATTAGCAATTTCCTGCCGCTGCCGAATGTCGTCATCAACGAGGTGCTGGCCCATTCGGATCCACCGGTGGAAGACGCCATCGAGCTGCGCAACCTCACCGCCAGTCCCGTCAACCTCGGCGGATGGTATCTGAGTGATTCCAGGACGTTCCTGCAGAAATACCGCATCCCGGATGGAACCACCCTGGGACCCAACGGCTACATGGTGTTCTACGAATACCAGTTCAACGCGTTTCCGGGGGACGCCGACAGCTTCGCCCTCAGTTCGGCCCGTGGGGACCAGGTCATACTTTCCGCCGTGGACGGGGTGGGGCAGCTCAACGGCTACCGCGGGGTCGTGGAGTTTGAGGCCTCCGCCAATGGGGTGAGTTTCGGCCGCTACGTCACCAGCGCCGCGGACGGCAACCGCGAGGAGTTCGTGGCCATGAGCCAGCGAACGTTCGGTGCCGATGACCCGAGCACGCTGACGGAGTTCCGCACCGGCACCGGCCAGGCCAACAGCGAGCCGCTGGTCGGCCCGATGGTCATCAGCGAAATCATGTACCATCCCCTCGATCTGGGTGGCACCAACAACCAGCGCGATGAATTCGTCGAGCTCTACAACAGCAGCCCCATCAGCATCCCGCTCTTCGATTCCCTTCGCCCGAGCAACACCTGGCGGCTGGACGGCGCCATCGAGTTTGACTTCCCCGGCACGCTGACCGTCCCGGCCGGAGGCTATGTCTTGGTGGTCAGTTTCGACCCCCAGGCCGAACCCGCCAGCCGGACCGCCTTCGAGACCGCCTTCGGGCTGACTCCCGGAGCGGTCACGATCGTGGGACCCTACTCCGGTCAGCTCGACAATGCCGGGGAAAGCGTCCGCCTCTACAAGCCGGACCCGCCCCAGACCCTCCCGGGCCCTGATTTCGGGTTCGTCCCCTATGTCCTGGCGGAACGGGTGGTCTATCTCGACGCCCCGCCCTGGCCGGCCTCGCCGGACGGTCTGGGCGATTCCCTGACCCGCGTGGATCCCGAATCCTTTGGCAACGATGTGGTGAACTGGATGGCCGCCGCGCCCAGCCCCGGGCCTCAGGAATTCCCCGATGACACGGACATGGACGGCATGCCGGACGATTGGGAGGACATGTTCGGCCTGAACCCGAACAACGCGAACGACGCCGATGAGGACGGGGACAACGACGGGTTGACCAATCTGGAGGAGTACCAGAACAACACGTTCCCCAACGTTGCCGACAGCGACGGGGACACCATGCTCGACGGGTGGGAAGTCCTCTACGGTCTCAACCCCAGGACTTCAGCCGATGCCAATGGCGACCTGGACCAGGATGGAGCGAGCAACGCGGACGAACATGCTGCTGGCACCGATCCGACCGATCCGGCCAGCTTCCTGCAGTTGGCCGTCATCAGTCGCAACCCGGTGACCCTTGAATTCACGGCACAGGCGGGCAAGGCCTACGTGATCGAATACCAGAACGTGCTCAACCCGGGCGGGGCCTGGACCACGTTGAGCAACATCGCACCGGCGGGTTCGGTGCGGATCCTGCAAATCCAGGACACCAGCGGAGTGCCGGCCCGGTTCTATCAGATACGGATTCCGTAGGAGGGTGGTGCCCTAGGAGGATGAACCAGGCATCTCGAGGACGATTGCGAGCACGGATGCATGCCGCGTAGCCGTCCCGCAGCCGAGGGATGGAACTACATACGTGGAAGGTTACGCTCGCAGTTCTGGCTTTAGCCAGTCCGAGCCTTGGTTGGCCATTGAACGACTGAGCTGCCTGAAGGCAGAACTACGAACGTGGGGAGTGAATTTGGAGAGTATGCCTCCGGGCTCCGTCTAACGCGCCGATCAAGTTCCGGATAGGGCACGAGGTGTGTCCTGCATGCGTCTTGAAACCGTCGAGTGCCGTTTTGGGAATCGATGTAAAAAATTCCAAATAAGGCACTTGAACAGAGCCGACTCTTTGTGCATGATGTTCCATTCTCGTTACCGAATCGCTTTGAAGTATATGAAGTGCCTTCCCATCAGGACGACAGGAGTCGTCATCTGCTGCGTGTTCCCCCTGGTCTCCGCCTTTTCCCAGGACGTTGTCATCTCCGAAATCATGTACCAGCCTTCCTCAAACCTGAGGGCGGAGGAATACATCGAGATCCACAATCGCGGGACGCTTCCCGTGTCGCTGCAGGGGTGGCGCTTTGATCGGGGCATCGACTATGTCTTCACCAACAACGTCGTCCTCGCCCCGGGGGCCTACTGGGTCGTGGCGGCTGACCGCACCGCGTTCCAGGCCAAGTACTCCGCCGTGACCAACGTGTCGGGCAATTGGACCGGCTCCCTGGCCAACGGCGGAGAGAGCATCCGGCTTGAGGATGCTGCCGGCAATGACATTGACAGGGTCAGCTACGCGGACGAGGGGGACTGGGCCACGCGCATCCGCGGGCCCAACATGGGCAATGGCCATCGTGGATGGGACTGGCAGGCCTTGCACGACGGGCTGGGAAGCAGCCTGGAGGTGGTGAACCTGGCCTTGTCCAATGACAGCGGCCAGAATTGGGAGGCCAGCACCGTGCCCAACGGCACTCCGGGCGTGGTGAATTCCGTCCGCGCCACCGATCTGGCTCCGATGATTCTTGAAGCCAGCCACACGCCGGCCATCCCGAGTTCCTCCGACCCCGTCGTGGTGCGATGCCGCATCCTCGACGAACTGAACGCGCAGGGACTGCCGCTCATCGTGGCTCTCCGCTACCGCACCGACTCCGGCACGTTCCTGTCCACGACCATGTTCGATGACGGCCTGCACAGCGACGGCCAGGCCGGGGATTACGTCTATGCGGCGATCCTGCCCGCCCAGCCCCACCTGACGGTCATGGAGTTCTATATCGAGGCGACCGATGGAGACCACCTGCGCACCTGGCCGGCGGCGGCCCTCATCGACGGCACCCCGTCCCAAGCCTGCAACATGCTCTATCAGGTGGATGACAACGCCTCGGGCGACTCGCCTGTGCAACCCACCATCCGGCTGATCATGACCGAGGCCGAGCGGGCGGAGCTGGCCTCGGGCACCATCCGCAACACCGACGCCCAGATGAACGCCACCATGATCAGCAAGGATGGCGTGGAGACGCGGATCCGCTACAACGCCGGCGCCCGCATCCGTGGAGCCGGGAGCCGGGGCGCCACCGTCCCCAACTACCGCGTGAACATCCCCTCGGACCGGCTCTGGAACGGGGTGGAAGCCTTCAACCTCAACTCCCAATACCCCTATTCCCAGGTGATCGGCAGCGAACTGGCCATCCGCGCCGGACTGCCCGCCGCCCAGGCCCGCGTGGTCCAGGTACGCGTCAACGGCTCCAACCTCGCCCTCGGCGGCGCGCCCCAGTATGGCGCGTATGCCCTGCTGGAGGTGCCCAACAGCGATTGGGCCGCCAATCATTTCCCGCTCGATCCCCAGGGGAACATCTATCGCGGCTCCACCGGCAACCACTCCGCCACCATGGATTACCTCCCGCCCTTTTCGGGCGCCACTCCCAGTCCGGTCCAATACACCGGCGCCGGTTACCTCAAGAATTCCAACCAGGCCGAGAATGACTGGTCGGACATGTTCCGGTTGACCCAGGTCATGAGCACCAACGCCACCGACGCGGTCTATGAGGAGGCAGTCCGCGCCAACGCCAACGTGGAGCAATGGATGCGCTACTTTGCCGTGTTCACCCTCTTCAATTCCACCGAAACCTCCTTTGCCACCGGTCGGGGAGACGATTGGGCCGCCTACCGGGGCTTCGAGGATCCCCGCTTTGTCATGGTGCCCCATGACCTGGACAGCATCTTCGGACAGGGTGGGGGGGGCACCACGGAGAACCTCTTCCGCATGGTGCCGGACTGTTTCTGCAACGTCTGGCGCGATGCCAACACGACGGTGCTCAACCGCTTCATGCGCTTCCAGACCTTCGTGCCGTCCTACTACTCCGAGCTCAAGCGCCTGGCCGATTCCACCTTCAGCTCCGGAGAACTGGACCCGGTCGTGGACCGGCTCCTGAGCGACTGGGTGCCTGCCCAGAACATTTCCTCGATCAAGCAGTTCGCGGCCGCGCGCGCCGCCTTCGTGCTGTCCCAGATCCCGCAGACCTACCTGGTCAGCACCGGCCTGCCCGTGTCGGACGGTTACTTCCGCACCACCATCCCCACGATCAGCTTGAACGGGTCCGCCAACGCCATCGACACGCGCCGCGTGCTGGTCAACGACCTCCCGGCCACCTATGTCGCCTGGCAAGGCACCTGGAGCATATCCAGCGTGCCCCTCAACCCCGGTATCAACCAGGTCCGGATCGTGTTCCTCGGCGAGAACGACGTCGAGGTGCACCGATCGACCGTGGAGGTGTGGTATGACGACAGTTCGGTGGCCACCCTGAGCGGGCCGGTGGTGGATGACGTCGTGCTCAGCCCGGGCAGCGGTCCCTACCGCGTCAACGGCACCTTTACCGTGCCGAGCGGATTCACCCTGCAGGTGCTGCCGGGCACCACGGTCTATTTCGCCTCCGGCGCGAGCCTGAACATCCAGGGCCGGCTGGTGGCCGAAGGGACCGAACCCCAGCGCATCCGCTTCACCCGGGAACCGAACTCCGGCGGCGGATGGTCCGGCATCAACTTCAACAACACACAGGAGGACAACCGGATCGCCCATGCGGACATCGCGTTCGCCAGCAACGCCGACTCGATCACGCTCAACAATTCCCGTCTCCTGGTCGATCACGTCACCTGGTCCAACACCCTCCGCACCATCCTCGACCTCTCGAACTCCTCGCTCATCGTCCGCAACTCGATCTTCCCCACCATCGACAACAACGAGACGATCCACGGCGTGACCATGCCGGCTGACGGATATGTCATCATCGAAAGCAACTACTTCGGCGGCACGACCGGTTACAGCGACATCATCGACTTCACGGGCGGCCAGCGGCCCGGCCCGATTCTGCAGGTCTATCACAACACCTTCAACGGGGGCAGCGACGACGCGCTGGACCTGGACGGCACCGACGCGCACATCGAGGGCAACGTCTTCATGAACATCCATCAGGACGCCACCCGGGACAGCGGGTCCTATGCCATCGCGACTGACGACGAGGCCGATCTGATGGTGGTGCGGAACATATTCTTCAACATCGACCATGCCCTGCTCCTCAAGAACGGGGCCCGGGCCACCTTCCAGAACAACACCGTCTATGGCATTCGCACCAACGCCCCGGCCGCGTATCCGGCCGCGGTGATCAGCTTTGGCGAGCCGGACCGCAACGTGGCCGGTGGGGCGGAGGCGATCCTGGACGGAAACATTTTCTGGGGCATCGACCAGAACCGGCATTTCCTCTTCTTCACCAACGGCGTCATGAACCTGGAAGTGGATTACAGCCTCCTCTCCGGCACCAATCATCCCGGACTGGGAAACCTCTCGGCGGATCCCAAGTTTCTGAACGACGCCACCAACACCATCACCTTCGCCTCCATCCTTTCGGACCTGGCGCTCCTGCCGGGGTCCCCGGCCGTTGGCACCGGCCCGAACGGCCTGGACATGGGGGCGCTGGTCCCCGGTGGCGTTTCGGTCAGCGGCGTGCCCGCCTCCCCCTCGCCGTCGGACTTTGCGGTCCTGCTGGTGAGCGGGCCCGGCATGACCGAGCATCGCTACAGCCTCAATGGAGAGCTCTACTCGGGGCAGGCGCCCGTGGATACCCCGATTGTGTTTTTCGGGCTCAGCCCGGGCCCGGTGACGGTTTCGGTCATCGGGCGCAACTCAGCCGGGGTGTGGCAGGATACCAACCAGGCCACCGTCGTCAGCTGGACGGTGGACCCGAGCGTGACGGCATTGCGCCTGAGCGAGGTGCTGGCCTGGAACACGGGCGGCGTGGTGGTGGAAGATCCGACCGGGGATTTCACGCCCGACATCATCGAGCTCTACAATGGGGGCAGCAGCACGCTCAACCTCGAGGGCATTGGGCTTTCGGACGATCCGGCTGTGCCCTACAAGTACAAGTTCCCGGCCGGCGTCTCCCTTGAGGCGGGACAATATCTCGTGCTCTATGCCGACGACCGCACGCAGGCGGGTGGGATTCACCTGGGCTTTGGCCTGGATCAGACCGGGGATGCGGTCTGTCTGCACGACCGCGCCGTGAATGGGGGAGGGCTGCTGGATGCGGTGACCTTCGGCATTCAATTGCCCAACTTCTCGGTCGGCCGCCTCGGGACGGGTCCCTGGCGCCTCAACCGGCCCACGCCTGGGACGGGCAATGTGCCGGAGGGCACGGGCGACGCCTCCTTGGTGGTGCTCAACGAATGGGGCACCGACGGGCTCACCGCCTATGACGACGACTTTGTCGAGCTCTACAACCCGGACGCCTGCCCGGTGGACCTGGGCGGGTACTTCCTCACGGACAACATCTGGGGCTGGCCCACGCGGCACCGGATCCAGGACCTCAGCTTCCTGGCAGCCAAGGGCCACGTGGCCTTCAAGGCCGATGGCAACACCGAGTCGGGGGCGGATCATCTTTCCTTCCAACTCAGTCCGGACCAGGGGGAACTCGCCCTTTACGGGCCTTCCACCAACCTTTTGGACTCGTTGCTGTACGGACCCCAAAGCACCGATGAGTCCGAGGGATTGCGGCCCAGCGGCTCGAATCTGCGCGCCATCTTCGGCGCGTCCACCATGACCGTGCCGACTCCGGGAGCCCCCAATCCGGGCGTGGGTGGGACCATCACCACCAGCAACGTGGTCGTGGACATCCTGCCCATGGCCACCTCCTGGCGTTACAACCGCGACGGCACGGACCAGGGAACCGCCTGGCAGGCCCCGTCATTCAACGACAGCGCCTGGTCCATTGGGGCGGCCTTGCTGGGGGTCGAGAACGCCCCCCTGCCCAGCCCCGGGCTGAACACGGTTTTTCCCGGCTACAACAACAACCAGATCACCTATTACTTCCGGACCGCGTTCGAGGTGAGTTCCAACTACAACGGTTTCTCCCTCGAGGCCACGACGGTCCTGGATGATGGCGCCGTGATCTACCTCAACGGCGTCGAGGTCGCGCGGCCCCGCATGCCCGCCGGCACCATCACGTTCCTCACCCAGGCCCAGGGCGCATCGGTGGGGGATGCCACTGAGGAAGTCCTGCCCTTCCCCGCCGGCATCGCTCTGGCCCTGGGAACCAACGTGCTCGCCGTCGAGGTGCACCAGGCGAATATTCCCAGCAGCGACCTGGTGTGGGGCATGTCCTTGCGCGCCTACCGCACCGTGACCAACATCACGCTGGCCAGCGTGGTCATCAACGAGGTCATGGCCCAGAATATCACCATCCCGCTCTCCGGCCCCGACACGAACGTCACCGACTGGGTGGAGCTGTTCAATCCCGGCGACCTGCCGCTGGACCTTTCGGATTTCAGCCTGAGCGACGACGTGGGGGATCCGCGCCGCTGGGTCTTTCCCGCAGGGAGCAGCATCGGCGCCGGACAGTATCTGCTGGTGCGCTTCGATTCGGCCGCGCCCGCCTCCACCAACACCACCGGCATTCTCAACACCGGGTTCGGCCTGGGCAGTGGCGGGGACGAGGTCTTTCTCTTCAACCACCTCGCCTCGGGGGGCGGCCTGCTGGACTCCATCGCGTTCGGCCTGCAAGCGGCCGATTTCACGGTGGGCCGCTTCCCCAACGCCAGCGGTCCCTGGCGCCTGAACCTGCCCACCCCGGGCTCCGACAACCTCAATGCCGCCACGGCCGCCGCCTCCAACGTGAAGATCAACGAGTGGATGGCGGATCCTTCGGGGGGGGACGATGACTATTTCGAGCTCTACAATCCCAATCCCCAGCCGGCGGACCTGGGTGGATTGTACCTGACCGACGACTTGACCCAGGAAAACCAGTATGCCATTCCGCCGCTCTCCTTCATCGGCATCGGCCTGCATGGGTTCGCCGTTTTCATCGCCGACAATGATTCCGGCGCTGGTCCCGATCACGTCAACTTCGGGCTGTCCCGCAACGGCGAGTCCATCGGACTGTTCCGCGCCAACGGCTCGGCCATCGACACCGTCGTGTTCGGGCCGCAGGAGAACGGGGTCTCGGAAGGGCGCTTCCCCAACGGTGCCGACACCCGCGCCTTCTTCCCCGGCACCGCCACACCGGGCGCCAGCAACATCCGGCCGCTTGAGGAGATCGTGATCAGTGAAGCCCTCACGCATTCGGACCTGCCTTACGAGGACGCCATCGAGCTCCACAACATCAGCCCCGGCTACGTCGATCTGTCCGGCTGGTATCTCAGCGACACGCCCTCGGATCCCAAGCGCTACCGCATCCCCGACGGCACGGTCGTCGCGCCCGGCGGGTTTGTTGTCTTTTATGAGGCGGCGTTCAACACGGACACGCTCCCGCCCAGCTTCTCCCTGAGCAGTGTCCGCGGGGATGACATCGTGCTTTCCACCGCCGACCTGGACGGCGACCTGACCGGCTACCAGGCCGCTGTGGACTTCGGCCCGGCGGCCAATGGCGTCTCCTTTGGCCGTGTGGAGACGAGTGTGGACGTGGAGTTCGTGGCCCGGCAGGCGCGCACGTTCGGGGTGGACAATGCGGCCAGTGTGGAGGCGTTCCGCACGGGCACGGGGTTGAGCAATGCCCTGCCCATGGTGGGGCCGGTCGTGATCAGCGAGATCATGTACCACCCGACCGACCCCTTCGGCACCAACGAGAATGATCTGCTCGAATTCATCGAGCTGAGGAACATCACGGGCAGCATCGTGCCCCTTTACGACACCGCCTATCCGACCAATTCCTGGCGGCTGCGGGACGCGGTGCGCTACGCATTCCCCAGCGGCTACATGTTGCCGGCCCAAGCCTCTGTGGTCCTGGTGGGCTTTGACCCCATGACCGAGGCGGCCGCGCTCGACACCTTCCGTTCCACCTACGGAATCGGACCCGAAGTGGCGGTGCTCGGACCCTGGGAAGGCGCGCTGGGCAATGGCGGTGAGGATGTGGAACTGGTGCGGCCTGATACGCCGCAGCCACCAGGCTCCCCCGATGAGGGAGAGGTGCCCGCCATTCTGGTGGATCGGGTGGAGTACCAGGACTCCGGTCCCTGGTCCACGGTGGCCGACGGCAGCGGATCCTCCCTCCAGCGCCTGGTTCTCTCCAGTTTTGGCAATGAACCGGCCAATTGGACCGTGGGCACGCCCACCCCGGGCAATGCGAACGTGGCGAAGATTTCCACGGCACCAACGTTCCAGAGCCAGCCCGCCTCCGTCACGGTGAACGCCGGCGCATTCGCCGTGCTCACCACCTCCCTCGCGCCCGGCGCCGCGCAGCCGGTGCAATACCAGTGGCTCAAGAACGGGCGCAAACTGGTTGGACAAACCAACAGCTTCCTCAACCTGACCCCCGCCTCGCTCGATGGCGCGGGCGCCTACCGCCTGCTGGCCTACAACAGCCAGGGCGCGGCCTTGAGCCAGACGGCCACCGTGGTGGTTCAGGCGCCGCCGCAAATCGTCAAGGACCCCGTCTCCCGCATTGTGTCCGAGGGCGCCACCGTCGTCTTTACGGTCGCGGTGCGCGGCAGCCAGCCGATGTCGTTCCAGTGGTACAAGGATGCGGGTGCGGTGACGGGCGCCACCGGTCCGGTGATTCAGATCGCGGACGCTTCCACCAGTGATGAAGGCGCCTATACGGTGGAGGTTTCCAATGGTCTCGGTTCAGCCACCAGCGCGGCGGCCGACCTCTACATCAACCAGCCGCCCAACATCACGGCCCAGCCGCAGAGCCAGACCGTCTTTGTCGGGGAATCCGCCAGCTTCTCGGTGACGGCCACCGGCACGCCGCCGTTGAGCTACGTCTGGCGCTTGAACGGCGCCGTCCTGCCGGGGCAGGGCGGGGACTCGCTTCAGCTCGACAATGTCGATGCCGGGGACGGCGGCACCTACACCGTGACCGTTATCAACAGCGTGGGCAACGCCGTCAGCGACCCGGCCACCCTGACGGTGGAAGTGCCGCCCACTCTGACCATCGTCGCCTCCGACGCAGATGCCTCGGAGCCTTCCGGCAATGATGGAGCCTTCCAGATCCTCCGCGCCGGCAGCACCAACTACAACGTCACCATCAACCTCCTGGTGTGGGGCACGGCCACGCCCGGTGGCGACTATGCGGCCATCGCCAGCACCTTCTTCCTCCCGGCCGGTGCCATTTCCGGCACGATCCCGGTCACGGTGCTGGACGACGCGGAGCCGGAAGGAACCGAATTGGTGGCGGTCAGCCTGTTGCCTGGAGCCGGATACCTCGTGGACACGCCGGACAGCGCCCTGGTTTCCATCCAGGACGAGGACAACGTGGCGCCGAGCGTGGCCATCCTCAATCCGATCGCCGACACGCTCTTCACCGCCCCGGCCAACGTGGTCATCCAGGCGTCGGCCTCGGACAGCGACGGGACGGTGGCCAGCGTCTCCTTCTATGCCGATGGCACCAATTTCCTGGGGAGTGCCATGCCGGGGAATCTGAGCGTGACCTGGACCAATGCGCCCGTCGGTCCCCATGTCCTGACCGCGGTGGCGCTGGATAATCTCGGCTCGCTCGCCACGTCGGCCGGGGTTCCCATCCTGGTCAACGCCGCGCCGGCGGTCGCCATCACCAGTCCCGGCACGGGCAGCTTCTTCCTCGACCCGGCGGACATCACGATCACGGCCACGGCCTCGGATGCGGACGGCAGCGTGCAACAGGTCGAATTCCTGCAGGGCGCGCTGATTCTGTTCGTCGATGACACCCCGCCTTACGAGTACACGTGGCCGGGGGTGGTCACGGGCAATTACACCCTGCAGGCCAGGGCCACCGATGATCGCGGCGTCACCTCCGTGTCCGCCCCCGTGAATGTTTCGGTGGGTGACCAACTACCCTTCTTCGCCGACCTGTTTGCAGATCGTGGGCTGCTGCTGGGCTACACCAACTTCGTCACCGGCAACAATTCGAACTATGCCAAGGAGGCGGGCGAGCCGAATCACGCAGGGCTGCTCGGCCCGCACACTGCCTGGATCACCTGGCTGTCTCCCGGATCGGGCACATGCACCATGGACACCTTCGGCAGCAGTTTCGACACGGTGCTGGCGGTGTACACAGGGAGCGCGCTCACGGGCCTCACGCCCATTGCGAGCAACGACGACGCCGTGGGTTTCCCGGTCACCCAAAGCCGTGTCCAGTTCCAGGCCGTGGCCGGAACCTCCTATCAGGTGGTGGTCAATGGCTTCGGCGCCTTTGATTTCGGCAATTTCCAGTTCCACCAGGACCTGCCCAATCCCGGCCCGGTCATCACCACGCAGCCCCAAGGTCAGACCGTGAACCAGGGTATCACCGTGACCTTCACCGTCGTCGCGACCGGCGGCGCACCGTTGTCCTACCAGTGGCGCAAGGACGGGGTGACCATCCCCAACGCCAACGCCAGTTCCCTGGTCCTGACCGGCGCTCAGCCCGGCGATTCGGGGACCTACTCGGTCGTCGTGACCAATCCCGGCGGATCGGTGACCAGCGCCGGGGCGGTGCTCGTCGTTCAGGGCCCACCGCAGGTCACCACTCATCCCACGGCTCAGACCGTCAACGAAGGGGAGGCCGCTTCGTTCAGCGTGGTCGCCACCGGCACCGGGCCGCTGTCGTATCAATGGCGTCGCAACGGCCAGAATGTCCCGAACGCCACCAACAGCACCTTGAATCTTCCTGCTGTCACGCATGATCGGGGCGGCCTTTATTCGGTGGTCGTCCAGAACAACGCGGGGCTGGCCATCAGCCAGTCGGCTCTCCTGACCGTGCGCCCCCGTATCCTGTCCTACGAACGGCTTCCGAACGGCTCCTTCCAGTTTGTTTACCGAGCCACTCCCGGGGTCGCGTATGATGTGCTCGGCTCCACCGATCTGATGAGCTTTTCGTCGGTCGGTCAGATCAACAACACACAGGTGGAGCAGACCTTCACCGACAGCACCACCACCGCGGTGCCCTTCCGGTTCTACATCCTTCGCCGGGTGGCTCCCTAGCGGCGCGTTTAAAAACGTACGAAAGGCGAGTAGCCGCCGAGGGGACGAGGCGGAAGTGGGGGGTTGATGGTCGCCAGAAACCGCCTCGTTCCCTCGGCGGCTACTACTTATACGGGCTGCTGGCGGACCGCTGAAGCACGCACGAATTGCATTGAATTGTGCCGCCGCCATCGGCAGGATTCCTGGCTTATCGCACGGCTGCAGGAGTTCCACCGAACTCCCTGAGGGGTGGTCCCTTGCCGTGACTCGTGGTCCGTGCGAACAGTATGCACCTTTCATGAAGAAGTATATCCGTAACGGGGTGGGCGCCTTTGTGTTGCTTGCTTCCGCGTCTTGGGTGGCTGGACAATCCGTTCACATCAACGAAATCATGTATCATCCGCCGTCCGAGGACGTGCGTGAGGAGTTCGTCGAGCTGTATAACGCCGGGCCTACCAACGTCAACGTCGGCGGGTGGCGCCTGGATCGGGGCGTCACTTTCACCATCCCCACCAACACCACCATCTCCTCGGGCGGCTTCCTTATCATCGCCGCCGACACCGCCGCGTTTTCCGCGCTCTACCCCGGGGCGGGGCCGGTGGTGGGAAACTGGGTCGGCGTACTGAGCAACACACGCAACACCATCGAGCTGGAGGACGCCAACGGGGACCGTGTGGACCTGGTCGAGTACGCCGAGGAAGGGGACTGGGCCATCCGCGCCCGGGGCCCTGTCCTTTCCGGTCATCGGGGCTGGATCTGGTACAAGGAGCACGACGGGCTGGGCAAGTCGCTGGAGCTGGTCAACCCGGCCATGCCCAACGAGCTGGGGGTCAACTGGGCCTCGAGCCTTACTTTCGGCGGAACGCCCGGCGAAGCCAATTCGGTCCTGACCGCCAATTCCTCCCCGCTCATCACCGACGTGACCCATGTGCCCGCCCTGCCCACGTCCACCGACAACATCCGCGTGCTGGCCCGGGTCCGCGATGAACAGCTTCAGAATGTTACGGTCGAGTTACGCTGGCGTCTCGACGGGGTGTCGTCTTCGTTCTCCACGCTGGCCATGTTCGACGACGGATTGCACGGGGACGGCGCGGCCGGGGACGGTGTTTTTGGTGGCACCCTCGGAACGCTGGCCGACAACAGCATCGTGGATTTCTATGTGGAGACGCGGGACGGGCAGGACCAGGTCCGCACCTGGCCGGCGGCCGCGATGCAGACCGACGGTTCGTTCGCCCAGACGGCCAACGCGCTCTTCCAGGTGAGCGACACCGCCTACACCGGGGAGGCGCCGCTTTACCGGTTGGTCATGACCTCGGAGGAATACGACCAGTTGGGCCAGATCTTTTGCTGCGCCCCCGGCAGCGACGCCCAAATGAACGCCACGTTCATCAGCGAGGAAGGCACCGGTCTTTCCGTGCGTTACCTGGTCGGCGTCCGCAATCGTGGACATGGCAGCCGCTCCGGCAATCCCCACAACTACCGGGTCAATTTTCGCGCCGACGATCTCTTCATGGAGTCCGAGGGCCTCAACCTCAATGCGCGCAATCCTCACATCCAGCATCTGGCGGCGATCCTCGCCCAGAAGGCGGGGTTGGCGGGGGCCGATTCGCGGGCCGTGCAACTGCGCGTCAACGGCGGGCAGGGGCCCGGTGGCACCCCGGGCGACGGCCATTATGCGGCCAACGAGGTGATGGGGCCCTACTGGGCCCGACGCCACTTTCCCCAGGACAGCGGCGGCAACGTGTACAAGGTGATTCGGGACATCGATCCCCCCAACTTCAACTATCGCGGGACCGATCCGGGCGCCTACATGAACACCTATTTCAAGCAGAGCAACTTGAGCGAGAACGACTGGAGCGACCTCATCGGCATGCTGCAGGTGATGGGGGAGAACAGCGGCACCGCCTTGACAGAGGAGTCGGCCGTGCTGGTGGCCCACGTGGACCAGTGGATGCGGCACATGGCCCTCATGGCCATCTTTGCCAACAACGAGTCCGGATTGTTCACGGGGAACAATGATGACTATTACTGGTATAGCGGGGCGATCGATCGGCGCTTTCTCATGTGCTACCACGATCTGGATTCCGTCCTGGGCAGCGGGTTTGGAGCCACCACTAGCATCCTCACCAATCCGACCTGCTGTCCCGCGTCGGGCGACTCGGAAGGCATGTGGCGCGCCATGGCGCGCTACTTGACCAACCCCGGGGTCTTCGCGGGCCATTATTACGCGGCCCTGCAGGACATGATCGACACGACCTTCTCGCAAGAGCAGTTCGATCCCCTGGTGGACCAAACGCTCGGCTTCTATGTCTCCAACAACACGCGGGACAACATCAAGAACTGGATGAGCCAGCGGCGTGCTTCCATCCAGGGCCAGATCAACGGGCTCGTGCCGCCCGCCCCATCGTTCGCCACCCTCAGCGGCGAACCGCGTTCGCCGACCTGGCTGACCTCGGCCACCCTGCTGGTCGGCACGAACGACAACATTGTCGCCTACCGCTACAAGTTCAACAGCGCCAGCTACGGCCAGGAGATTCCGGTCAACCAGGCCATCATCCTCAACAACCTTCCCGCCGGCAGCACCAACACCGTCTATGTGCTTGCCAAGAACAGCGCCGGGATCTGGCAAAGCGACACCACCCCGACGATCTCCCGCACCTGGACGGTGGATCCCACCGTGTCGCCCCTGGTCATCAGCGAGGTGCTCGCCCGCAACGACGGCGCCGTGATCCACGAAGGCACCCAGCCCGATTACATCGAACTCTTCAACGAGTTTATTTCCACCATCGACGTGGGCGGGCTCCGCCTGACCGATGATCCCGGGCAGCCTGACAAGTATGTGATCCCGGCGGGCACCATGATTGGCCCCCGCGGCTACCTGGTGCTCTATGCGAATAACCCGGACGGCACCTCCGGCATGCACACCGGGTTTTCCCTCGATCAGGGCGGGGAAGCGCTCTACCTCTTCGCCTCCGAGGCGCAGGGGGGAGGCCTCATGGATTCCGTGATGTTCGGGCAGCAGTTGCCCAATCTTTCCATCGCCCGTCCGACCCTCAAGGGCGCCTGGCTGGTCAGCCAGCCCACGCCCGGCGCCGCCAACGTGGCCGCCATGGTCGGGGATCCCCGCACGCTGGTCATCAACGAATGGCAGGCCGCCAGTCAGCCGCCCTTTCCCGACGACTTCATCGAACTTCACAATCCCGGCGCACTTCCCATCAATGCGGCCGGCCTGTACCTGACCGATGAACCGATCGGCGATCCGCGTCAGGCCCCCATTGGCAATGCCACCCTGGTTCCGCCCGGTGGTTATCTCGCCCTGATCGCCGACGGCAATGGGACCCGGCCAAATCACCTCGACATGCAGCTTGCCTCGGAGTCGGGCAAGATCGCGCTGCTCGACGGCGTCAAGCGCGCCATCGACTACGTCAACTACGGCCCCCAGGTCTCCGGGCAATCGATGGGGCGCTGTCCCGACAGTGGCGACGAGATCCGGGTCCAGGGCTTCCCCACACCCGGCGTGGCCAACGCCTGTCCCGAAGGGCCCGTCGATCCGGAAACGATCAATCTGTTGCCGCTCACGCATGTCTGGAAATACAGCGACACCGGCACCGACCTGGGCACCGCCTGGCGCGAGCCCGGCTATGACGATTCCGCGTGGCCCTCAGGCGCCGGCATGCTCGGAGCTCCGCGTTCCGGCGGCACATTGCCCGAAACCCTCAACACCCCTCTTGCCACCGCCAACGGCAAATCCGCCTTCTACTTCCGAACCACCTTCAACTACGACACCAACAATCCCGCCGCCTCCCTCACCCTCAGCCATATCATCGACGACGGGTGTGTAATCTATGTCAATGGCAACGAGATTCTCCGCTACAACATGCCCGGCGGCACCATCACCTACAGCACCCTCTCGGTCACCTTCACCTTGGACCCCGCCTGGATCGGGCCCATCGACATTCCCTTCGACACGTTCCAGCCCGGCGTGAACGTGGTCGCCGTCGAGACGCACAACAACAGCAGCACGCAAAGCCCGGACATGATCATGGGCCTGCGCGTGGACGGCGTGCTCGCGGGCAACAATCCCTCCCTCTCCGGCATCCTGATCAACGAGGTGCTGGCCAGCAACGCCACCCGCAGCGAAGTGGACGGCACCACGCCGGACCGCGCGGAGCTCTATAACCCGTCCACCACCGCCGTGGACCTGGGCGGGTTGCGCCTGGCCAACGGCCTCAGCGGCGATGTGGATGAGTGGACCTTTCCCATGGGCACGGTCATTACCGGACATGGTTTCCGCACCATCCGCTTTGATGCCAGTTTCCCCCCCGGCGCGGACAACACCGGCTTCAACCTCCCTGCCACCGGCGGCTCCGTTTACCTGCTCAATACCGTGGCCAACGGCAGCGCCGTCTTGGATGTCATCCACTACGGCATCCAGGTCCCGGACTTCGCCCTTGGGCGCATGCCGGACGGCGGAGTGAACTGGACCCTGACCCTGCCTTCCCAGGGGCAGCCGAACATTGCCGCCGTGCTCGGTGATCCCGGCATGATCCGGATCAATGAATGGATGGCGGCGCCCGATTCCGGTGATGACTGGTTTGAACTCTACAACGCGGCCTCCCTGCCCGTGGCCATCGGGGGATTGTTCCTGACCGACGACCTGACCGAGGTGGACAAGTCGATGATTCCCGCCCACTCCTACCTGGGCGGCATCACCAACGCTTGGCAGAAGTTCGTCGCCGACGGCAACCTCCAGGCCGGGGCCGACCATGTGGATTTCAGCCTGGGCGCCTCCGGCGAATCCATCGGCCTCTACCGTCCCGATGGCAGCCAGATCGACGCGGTCAGCTTCGGGCCTCAGGTGAGCGGGGTGTCGGAGGGCCGGCTGCCTGATGGAACGGCCAACCTGGTTTCCTTCCCGGGTACCGAGTCCCCGGGGGACATCAACTACACCCCCTTGACCACGGTGGTGGTCAACGAGGTGTTGGCCCATTCGGATCCGCCCCTGGAGGATGCCATCGAGATCCGCAACCTCCAGGCCGGGCCCGTGGACCTGGGCGGCTGGTGGCTCAGCGACGCCAAGTCCAGCCCATACAAATACCAGATCCCGCCTGGAACCACGCTGCCCGGCAACGGGTATCTGGTCTTCTATGAGAACCAGTTCAACAACAGCGATGTGGCGTCGGCGCCTTTCTCGCTGAGTTCCGCCAGCGGCGACCAGGTGCACCTGAGCGCGGCTCCCGCGGGCCTCCCCAATGGGCTGCGGCATTCCGTTTCCTTCGGACCCTCCGCCAATGCCATCTCGCTGGGGCGTCATGCCACCAGCGTGGGGGTCGATTTCGTGCCCCTGCTCAGCCGCACCTTTGGAGCGGACACGCCGGCGTGGGTGGCGCAGTTCCGCACCGGCACCGGGCTGCCCAACGCCGGGCCCGTCATCGGGCCGATGGTCTTTACGGAAATCATGTATCACCCGCCGGCGATCAACAGCAATGACAACGTCCTGCTGGAGTTTGTGGAGCTGCACAACCTGAGCCAGAACAGCGTGCCGCTTTACGACACGGCGTTTCCCACCAACACCTGGAGGCTGCGCGCGGGGATCGACTTCGAGTTTCCCCAGGGCACAGTGATCCCGCCGGGCGGATTCATCATCGTGGTCAGTTTTGATCCGGTCGGCGATCCGGCTTCCCGGGCCGCATTCGAGCTGGCCTACGACGGCAGCTTTACCCTCCATGGCCCCTACCGGAACAAGCTGGACAACGGCGGCGAAGCCATCGAGCTGCAGCGCCCTGACACCCCCCAGATGCCTCCGTCGCCGGACGCCGGACTGGTGCCCTACATTACCGTGGAGCGGATCGAGTACGGGGATGCCGCCCCGTGGCCCGTGGGCGGGGACGGCGACGGCCTTTCCCTGCAACGGACAGACCCGGCCCTCTACGGCAACGATCCGGCCCATTGGATCGCGGCCACCCCGTCGCCCGCTCCGGGCACCAGTGGACAGCTCGACACCGACGGCGACCTCATGCCGGACAGTTATGAGAACGCCAACGGCCTCGATGCATTTCGAAACGATGCGAACGAAGACCTCGACGAGGATGGCATGACCAACCTGGAGGAGTATCAGTCCGGCACGGACCCGCAGGATGAGAACAACCTTCTCCGCATCGATGCCGAGCACCGCGAGGGCGGGGGAGTGACACTTCGGTTCACCGCCCAGGCGGGCCGCTCCTATTCGGTGCTGTATAAGGCCACACTTGAAACCGCTTTCTGGAGCAACCTGACCAATCTGACCGCACTTCCCACCCCCGCGGAGCAGTCGGTGGCCGATCCGGGTGGCGGCATGAACACGCAGCGGTTTTACAAGGTGGTGACACCCGCCCAACCGTGATACAAAATTCCCGTTCGTCCCTGAACCATGAACCCATCAGCCCTGGCCCCAGTTCGTCCCGAGCCGGTTCTTCATCGGCCGGCTCAGGCGGACCTTTGCCCGGGTGAATCCACATGAAATCAACCCTCCAACCTTGGTCGGCCAGCCTACTGGGCGCCGTTGTCCTGACCCTTGTCAGCCCCAGTCTCGCCCGCGGGCAAGGCGTCCTCACGCTGCAGGTGGGCACGCCTCCTCCGGACCCTGTTCAGCTTGTCGCCCATGGCGACACCTGGCGCTACCGGGAAGGCACCAGCGAACCGCCCGCCGACTGGACTTCGGTTCCGGACGCCTCGCTCGATGCAAGCTGGCTATCCGGGCCGGGCGGGTTCGGGTTTGGTGACGCGGATGACGGCACCACCCTGGCGAACATGCGGGGCAACTACCTCTCGGTTTACACGCGCAAAACGTTCAACCTGCCGCAGGCCGCGGCCAGCAACCTGAAGCTGCGGCTCACCGTGGATTGGGATGACGGGTTCGTGGCCTATCTGGACGGGGTCCACCTGACCAACTCCGCCAACGTGCCGGCCGTGCCGCATCCGGCCAACCAGGGGGTGGTTCCCGATCATCCGGCGGTGGTGGACGGCGGGGCCCTGGGCATCTTCGATCTCGGCGCCGTCGGCAGCCGCCTGGGCGCCGGCGATCATGTGCTGGCGGTCCAGGGCATCAATGGAGACCTGGCCAGCAGCGACGTCTCCCTTGCCGCCGATCTTTATCTGATCGATGAAACGGGGGGCGGCGTGCTGGACGGGGTGTTTGCCCTGGTGCCCGGCGATTCGGTGCTGCTCTCCGGGACCAACACGCTGGTGGGCGCCACGCGCGTTACGGTCAACGGACAGGAGGCCAGCTTTGATCCGGGCTCGGGCCTGTGGAGTTACGCGCAGGACTTAAACCCCGGCATGAACACGCTCTTCATCGCCTCGCTCGACGCCTCGGGCAATCTGCTGGGCGCCATCACCAAGGAGATCATTTCCGAACAGTCCAGTCTCAATGTTAGCGGCACCCTGACGGGCGACCAGGCCTGGCTGGCCAGTGACGGCATCATCCATGTCACGGGCAACCTTACCCTCGCCGCCGGCGCGATCCTCGACATCCAGCCGGGCGTCGTGATCCTCGTCAATCCCGGCCTTTCGATCAATGTCCAGTCCGGCGCCACCCTCAACGTCAACGGCTCCTCCGACAGCCCCGTCTATTTCCGACCCGCCAACGCCGCCAGCAACTGGGACCAACTGGCCGCCACCGGGGTCAACGCGCAACTGAACATCCGCCATGCCGACATCTCGTACGGACGCGTCCGCTTCCTGAGCAATGCCTCCGGGCTGATGGAGGATTCGCACGTGCACAACTTCTTCAGCGGCAGCACCCCCGTCGTGGCCGCCGTGGACGCGGCCTCCCTCACGGTCCGCCGGTGTCACTTCGAGTATTTCCATGAAACCCTCTTCCAGCGCACGCCCATGGTCGTGGAGGACTCCCTGATCGAGAATGCGGTCAATGCCAGCAGCGACGCCGTTGATTTCGACGGGGCGCCCCCCGGCTCGACCATCCGTCGCAGCACTTTCCGCAATGGCCTTCAGAGCAACACCGACGGCATCGACATCGGGCCTTCCGGTGCCAGTTCGATCGGCGTGATCATCGAGGATTGCCTCATGCGCGACTTCACCGACAAGGGGGTCTCCATCGGGGAGGATTCATTCGACATCACGGTGCGCAACTGCCTCATCTTCGACACCACCATTGGGGTTCAGGTGAAGGACATTTCCACTGCCACCATCCACGACTGCACGATTGTGGGGAGCGACATCGCCCTGCATGGGTTTGAAAAGACCGTGGGCACCGGCGGCGGGCGCCTGACCAATACCTTCAACAACATCCTCGCCTTCAACCTGGCCGCCATCGCCATCGAGGAAACCATTCCCATGCCGACCGAGATCGTGGTCAACTACACCGACACCTTCGGCACCAACTGGCCCGGCATTGGGAACATCAATGCCGACCCGATGTTCGTGAATGCGGCCGGAGAGGATTTCCGGCTCCAACCCGGTTCTCCCTGTGTGGGTACCGGCATGGGCGGCGCCGACATGGGGGTCACGTTTCCCGTCGGTGGCCTCCCACCGGTCCCCTACAATGTCCTGGCGAACTCCGTCAGCGAATCGGAAATCGCCATCCGTTGGGAGGAGGATGCCGACAATGAGTATGGCTTTATTGTGGAGCGCTCCGCCGACGGGGCGACATGGACCGTGGCGGGCATGGCGGCACCGAACACCACCAACTACGTCGATGGGAGCCTGGGATCCAGCGAGTCGTACCTTTACCGCGTCCGTGCCACCAACCACGTCGGGCAAACTCGGTTCTCCAACCTGGCCGGCGCCCGGACCATGGCGCAGGAGACGGTGGTGGGCGGAACCCTCACCCAGAACACTTCATGGACCAGCAACGACGGCAGCATCCTTGTCCAGACCAGCGTCGTGGTGCCGGCCGGCATCACCCTGAGCGTGCATCCCGGCGTGCCGATCCGGCTTTCCCCGGGCACGTCGATCACGGCCCAGGGCGGAGTGATTGACATTCAGGGCAGCGCCGAAGCACCCGTCGTGCTCGATTCCACCACCAGCGCCAACTGGAACCAGTTGGCCGCCACCGGCGCCGGCGCCTCCCTCACCGTGCGTCATGCGGAAATCACCAAGGGCCAGGTCCGGGTGCTGCAGGGTGCCGCGGGTCTCCTGGAAGATTGTCACATCCACGATTACCTCAATGGAAGCACCCCCATCATCAGCACCGCCAACGCGGCTTCCATGACGCTTCGCCGGTGTCATGTCGCCTACTACCACGAGACCCTCTTCCAGACCACCCTCATGCTCATCGAGGATTGCCTGTTTGAGTTTCCCATCAACGACAGCAGCGATGCGGTGGACTTCGACGGTGCGCCCCCGGGGTCGGTCATTCGCCGCAGCACCTTCCGCAACGGACTTCAGCCCAACACCGACGCCATCGACCTCGGTCCGACGGGCCCCAGCATCTCCCTCGGGGTCATCATCGAGGATTGCCTCATGTATGACTTTGCCGACAAGGGGGTGTCCATCGGGGAGGATTCCCAGGGCATCACCGTCCGGAATTGTCTCATCTACAACACGGGGAGCGGCATCCAGGTGAAGGACATCTCCACCGCCACCATCCATGATTGCACCATTGTCGATTCGGTCATCGGCCTGCACGGCTTCGAAAAGACCGTCGGCACAGGCGGCGGGCGCATGACCAACACCTTCAACAACATTCTGGCGTTCAATGGATCGGCCATCACCATCGAGGACGCGATCCCCTTGCCGACCGAGATCGTGGTCCATTACACCGACTCCTTCGGCCTGGACTGGCCGACGGGCACCGGCAACATCAACGCGGACCCTCTCTTCCGTGATGCCGCCGGCCGCGATTACCGGCTGCTGCCCGGTTCGCCCTGCATCGGGACCGGAGAGGGCGGCACCACCATGGGGGTGAGCTTCCCGATCGGCGGACTGCCCGAGGCGCCGGACGGCCTGCAATTGGCCGGCTTCAGCGGCGACGTCGCCAGCCTGACCTGGAATGACAACAGCACCCGGGAAACCTCCTTCCGGATCGAGATTTCCAGCAACGGCGTGGAGTGGACGCCCGCCGCGACCGCCCCGCAGGATGCCACCGGCGCAGACGTCGGCGGCCTGTCCGAGGGCCCCCTCTACTTTTTCCGTGTGCTGGCCGTGAATTTCATCGGAGATTCCTTCCCCAGTGATCCCGTGGCCTCCAGCGGCGATCCCAATGACATCGATGGTGACGGTCTTCCCAACGATTGGGAATCGGCGAACGGACTCAATCCGAACGACCCCACCGACGCCGATGAGGATGACGACACGGACGGCGTGTCCAACAGGGATGAATACCAGGCCGGCACCGATCCGCAGGACGACGCGAGCGTCTTCAAGATTGCCGGCATCCAGTACGCCGCACCGGACACTGTCCGGCTCATCTTCAACGCCCTGGCGAACCGGACCTACGAGATCCTGTTCAAGGACGCAATGGGTGACGCATGGCAGTCGCTGATTTCCATTCCCGCCAATGCTTCCGATCGGCTCCTGACCTTCACCGATTCCCCGCCGCCTGGGACGGGATCACGGTTCTACCAGTTGCGCACGCCCGCGCCGTGACAGGGCGTGGTCCATGAACCGGGAGAGTGGACATACTTTTCAATGGCCCCTCACCCTGACCCTCAGCCCGCGGGGAGAGGGAACAGCGAGCCGGGATGGGCCAGAGGGATGAGCGCGGGGGCCTTTCTCCGCGGAGTGGACGGGGCTCCCTCTCCCCGCGGGAGAGGGCAGGGGTGAGGGGCCTTTGCATGGTACGGTGCATGATCCCAATGCGCGCCCAATCATGTTTGGAGGTGGGAGCTACCCATGAACCGTGGGAACTCCGAACCAAGAGACAAATCCAGTTCGCGAATTCAGAATCGATTTTAAGCTTCTCCAGCATTGGGATTTGTTTCGGATTTCGAGCTTCGGATTTCGAGCTTTCGTTCTTGAACCGGTCTCCGGATATCCTGTTAGTGGGCAAAAGGTTGTCGCCTGGTGACTGCCCGTGTGGATGGAGAGGGCAGTCGCGGTCTTTTCCTGAGGGAGGGAACGAGGAGGTGGCCGACATTTCCGATGCGCGCAAAGTGGCTTGTTCCAAGTCATTTGCACAGGCCAGAGGAGTGGGGGGAACGTGGCCCTTCCAGTTGGGGCGGGTGGCTCCTATCCAAAACCTCCCTTCCCATGTCCTCTCCGGCACTGGTCGTGCTGTTTTGGATGCCGCAGTCTCGTTGGTCCGCGGAGCTGGCAGCATCGCTGTGCTCCGAGGGTCAGCCACCCGCCACAGTGTGGGATGCACTGCGCGGTCATATGAAGAAGGTTCTTGTCATCGATGACACGGATGAGATTCGGACGGTGATATCCGAGTCGCTGAAGGTCTATGGGTTCGCCACCACGGTGGCCGGCGACGGTCAGACGGGCATTGCCGCCGCTCAGAACGAGTCCCCCGACCTGATCATCTGCGACATCAACATGCCCAACCTGGATGGCTTCCAGACGTTGACCGCACTGCGCGAGGATGAGAAGACGGCGACCATCCCTTTCATTTTCCTGACGGGAGCCACCGACAAGACCGACATGCGCAAGGGCATGGAGCTGGGGGCCGATGACTATCTGACCAAGCCTTTCACCCATCGTGAACTGCTGGCGGCGGTCAATGCCCGCCTGGAGAAGCAGGCCGATCAGAAACGGCAATCCGAGAAGAAGCTCGACGAATTGCGCGGCAACATCACCCTGGCGCTGCCTCATGAGCTGCGCACTCCCCTCAACGGCATCATGGGCCTGGCCGGACTGCTGATTGAGGATTGCCAGAGCATCTCCCGTGAGGAACTCCAGGAGTCAGCCCGCTACATCCACGAGTCCGCCCTCCGCCTGCATCGTCTCATCGAGAATTTCCTCGTGTATTCCCAGATCGAGCTCATGTCCAGCGAGTCGGTCAAGCTTGAGACCTACGATGGCTATGCGCCCGTGCCGGTGCTGGAGGTGGTGCCGGACATGGTTCGCAAAGTGGCGGAGCGCCATGAGCGCACCAACGACCTTTCCATGGACATCGCGGAAGCCAACCTGTTCCTGCCGGCGCAGAATCTGGCCAAGATTGCCGAGGAACTGGCGGACAACGCCTTCAAATTCTCCGCGCCGGGCAGGCCGGTGCGGGTGGAAGGGGCCTTCCAGGGGTACCGTTACGAGCTTCGTTTCACCGACCAGGGCAGGGGCATGAGCCCGGAGCACATCGAGAAGATCGGGCCCCACATGCAGTTCGACCGGAGGACGTATGAACAGCAGGGGTCCGGGCTGGGCCTCGTCATTGCCAAACGCCTCACCGAGCTGCTCGGTGGACAGTTCCAGGTGGAAAGCCAGATCGACAAGGGCACCACCGTCGTGGTCCGATTTCATGTCCCTGGTAGCTGAGCCCTGGAGGGGGCAGGCTTCGGCGTGACAGCATCCTTCCAGCCCGCTAGGGTGGCCCCATGCAATCCGCATCCACCTTGACGTTGGGCCATTCGCCGGACCCGGATGACGCATTCATGTTCTATGCGCTGGCCCGGGATCTCATCCCGATGCACGGCTATCAGTTCCAACACGTGCTTCAGGACATCCAGACGCTGAACGAGCGCGCCACGCGCGGGGAACTGGACATCACGGCCATCAGCATCCACGCCTACGCCCATGTGTGTGACCAGTATGCCTTGCTGCCAAGCGGGGCCAGCATGGGGGATGGGTACGGTCCGATGCTGGTGGCGCCGAAGGTGCACACGCGGGAGGACATTCGCCGCATGCGCATTGCGGTGCCGGGCGAGATGACCAGCGCCTTCCTGGCCCTGCAGCTTTGGCTGGAGTGCCCGGGCAAGGAGCTGGATTACATCGTGGTGCCGTTTGACCAGGTCTTCCGAGCCGTCCGTCAGGGCGAGGCGGAGGTGGGATTGATCATTCACGAGGGACAGCTCACTTACCAGAACGAGGGGCTCCAGGTCAGCGAGGACCTGGGCGCCTGGTGGGGACGTGAACAGGACGGCCTCCCGCTGCCCCTGGGCGGCAACGTCATTCACAAACGATTTGATCCCGCCGCGCGTCGCGTGATTTCCGATGTGCTCACCGCGAGCATTCGCTACAGCCTGGACCATCGCGAGGAAGCCGTGACCTATGCCCTCGAGTTTGCGCGCGACATGGGGCGTGATCTGGCCGACCGATTCGTGGGAATGTATGTCAACGACTGGACGCTTGATTACGGGGAAAAGGGCCGGGAATCCATCCGAAGGTTCCTCGGTCTGGCGCAGCAGCGTGGGTTGATCCCTGTCGCGCCGCCGTTGGAGTTTGTCGTCTGATCGCTTGCACCAGAGTTGAGAATGCATTGGGTCTGCGCTAGGATGTCCGCGTTTACCGCCGCGCCCGCCGGTCCCAAAGGGCTGGCCCGGCACCCGGTCTCATCGCCAACGACCCATGCGTGACAAGAATCTGTTCCACCTCGTCCTGGGGCTCAACATCGCCCTGGCCGGAGCGTTCGTCGTCTTCCTGATTCTGTCCTCCCAGCGGAATCCGGGCGTGCTCAGCACCCAGTTTCCCGTCCCCTCATCACTTTCCAATCCTCCGCCGGTCCAGATCTCCGATCCCGCGACCAACCAACCTCCCATGGTCGCCGAGATCACCACCAACACCACCCCGGCCACCGAAGTCTCACCCGATCCGGCTGCCCCGCGGCCCGAGCCAGTCTTCACCGACCAGAAGTTCGGCTGGCAGGACGTCGAGCATGACCGTTATCAGGGTTACCTGGACAGCCTGCGGGCGGTGGGGTGTCCCGAGGACAAGATCCGCTACATCATCCTCGCGGACATCAATGAGCTCTTCACCCGTAAGCGGACCGAGGAAGCCGTGCGGCACGATCCGGAGTTCTGGCGGGCGGAACCGGAGTCCAGTGTCTCCACGCTGTTGCGCGACCGGGGATTGGAGCTGGACGAGCAACGCGCCAAGCTCATCGCGCGTTGGCTGGGCGAGGAGGCCGCGCAGGAGGAGAAGAGCGAGATCACCTTCTGGAGTCATGTCCAATTGACCGGCCAGAGGCTGGGCGCCCTGCCCAAGCAGGTGCACCGGCAGGTGCAGGACATCTGCGCCGACTCCATGGATCGTTACCAGACCATCTTCTGGTCGGCCATCAACTCCGGGAGCCCGCTCAACCAGGTGGACCTGGCCAACCTGCGCCAGGGTACCCGGACAGAGTTGATGAAGGTGCTGTCCCCGGAGGACCAGGAGGAGTTTCTTCTCCGCTACTCCCACAATGCCAACCGGCTTCGCCAGGAACTGCGGGGATTCGATCCCAGCGAGGAGGAGTTCCGTCAGATCTTCCACGCCATCGATCCGCTGGATCATGCCATGCAGTTGCAATATGGCAACATCGAATCGCTCAGCCCGCAACAGAGGCAGCGTCATGAGGACCGGCGCAACCAGGCCATCCAGGCGGTGCTGAGTCCGGCCCGCTACCAGGCCTACCTCCTGACCAAGGATCCACTCTATCGGCAGGCCCAGATGATGGCCATGCAGCATGGCGCGCCCTCCTCGGCCATCATGCCGATCTACGAGATGACCCGGAACAACGACCTTCGCCGGCGCGACATCATGGCCAGCACCACCATGTCTCCCGAAGAAAAACGCAAGGAGATCAACGACGTTTACATCAACCAACAGAACGAGGTGCGGCGCATCGTGGCCGAGGCGCGCCGGGGCAAGCCGCTCACTCCATGACCAGTTTTCCGGGCGCCTCCAGGCGCTCGTACCATCCCGGCAACCAGTCCAGTTCGCGGCGCAGCCGCTCTGAGGGCTCGTGGAAGGTGACCGGATGGGGCGCCGCCAGGGCTGTGATCTGCGCCACGTCGGCCGTTTCCAGCAGCCCGAAGCAGAACCATTCCGGGCGTTGATTCACCGCCCAGTTTCCCTCCAATACCTGCTTCAAGCTTCCCAGTGCCCCGTGCAGGTGCGTGGTGTGATCGGCCGCCGGCTCCAGTGCCGTGGCCAACAACGCAGCCAGGCTCGTCCTGGGACCGTGCGCATGCACCTCCACCGGCTCGTAACGGTATTTCCCCTGGGCCCAGCGCACCAGGGCCTGGACCTGCCCGACCTGGATCCCCAGAGGACGTTCTCCCGTCGAGGCCACCAGCAGCGCGAAAAGAAAATCCCGCTGAGCGATCTGGCTCTCGCCCAGGTAGAACAAGTCCACCGCAATGACACGATGACCCCGGGCCAGTTCCGTTAGGACCGGTTCCGCCAATTCCTTCCGTCCGGCGTCGCCCAGCATCAGCACCGTTTTGCGCGGGTCCGCAGGGCAGATCTCCAGTCCGGGAAGTGTCCAGTCCCCTCGAATTCGAAACACCCAGGGACGAACCGTCAGGCCTTCCACTGCACGGTCGCCGGTCGAATCGCCGCTGATCCGGTAAGGAGGCACCTTCACGCGCTGCGAGAGCAAGCCGCGGAGATTCGCCTGCCAGACACGCGCACGGTCGGGAGACTCAGGCGGAGCCTCGGCACGCGGCAATTCCCTGGACAACGCCAGGGCCAGTGAGGCGAAGGTCTGATTGAGCTCCGGAAGCGGGACGCTGAGTGCCTCCAGCGTCCGGATCTCGCCGGCTTCCGGGACGGCCTCCTTGACAAAGCCGTCTTCATCCAACGAGAAGGCCCTGGCCATGGAGGCATAGAGAGCCCGGCGATTGTCCGCCTCGAAGTTGTGGTCACCCGGATCCTCGTTGACGTGGGTCGTCAACCGATCCGACGCGCCGAGGAGGTCATAGACCGGCTGCGCGGCGTTGAGGAGCGGCGCCATGGCATGCCCGGACGCAAAGCAGCAGTTGTCCTTGGCGTTGAATGTCAGCAGGGCGGGACGCGGCGCGAGCAACGCCGTCAGGTGGGCATAGTCCGCAAAGGCGGCCAGATCGGTGGGTGTCTGCTCCGAATCGCCCAGGTCCTCGATGTGGCGCGCCCGGGTGGCGAAGCTGGAATAGCCCGCGACCGGATTGGCGAAGGTCACGCGTTCGTCGAGGGAGCTGATGACGATGGTTTGCCAGCCGCCGCCGGACAGGCCGGCCACGCCCACCCGGGTGGGATCGGCGTGGGGATGATCCAGCAACAGGTCCAGGGCCCGGCTCATGGCCAGGTAGAAAGGCGCCAGCCCGCTCGTGCCGCAAAGGTCCAGTTGATTCATCCGGTAGTGGAGGTTGTTGGTGTGGTTCAATTGTCCCATGCCAAACCACTCCGTGTTGAGGGCCAGAATTCCATTCCGTGCCATGTGGATGCACCGCCGTTGCTTGTATTCGGCCGCCTTGCCTTTGCCGTCGTGGCCGTTGACGTTGAGCATGACGGGCACCTTGCCCTGGAGTTGCTCGGGCTCGTAGAGAATGGCGGGCACCCACATGCCCGGAACGACCTCGTAGCGCAGCTTTATCAAGCGGTAACCCGGCCCGCCTGGCAGCGTTTCCAGCCGTTCCACCCCCAGCTTCGCCGAACGCCATTGGCGTGCCTCCCCCCGAAAGACCACCTCGTCCAGGACCGTCTTCCGCAGGTCCCTGGCGTAAGCCGCCCAGTCCGTCGCGGTCGTCAGCTCCGGCATGGGCAGCACCCGTCGTTCGGTGTAGGCCTGGACTTGCTCCAGGGGAAGATCGGGCTCCAATAGTGGCTCGGAAAGCCAGGTCCGCACGACGGCCATGTCGGCTGCCCAGCCTGAGGCGGCAAGCCATGACAAGCTGATCAGCACGGCACGTTGCAGGAAATGGAGGACAAGCAGGATGCATGAGGAACGGGCCGGGGCAAACTGTGGAAACATGGTGCCGAGCATCGGAAGTTTTCCATGCCTGGTCAAGCGGTGCTGCCGCCCACTGGGTGGTGCCCGGACGTTCAACGCAGAGGGCGCAGAACAGCGCAGAGGGCCGCAGAGGGATTCTTGGGAGGGGATCCGAAGGTGTGGCGGCGTTACCCTGCATCCCATTCCACAACCCTAGTGACCAAGGATGAACATCCGATCGGTGTCTCCGTTTCTCTGCGGCCCTCGGCGGTTCTCCGCGATCTCTGCGTTACCACTGATGGCGTCCGATCACGCCAGGCGTGATCCCGCAGGGCGCGCACCCGCCCGCCGCGGGCGTGATTTGAATGGGGTGATGACACTTGAATGCGATCGCCCCGCAGATTTAGGAGTAAGAGTAAGATGGGCACTTCTTGCTCTTACCCTTTACCCGAAAAGAACGACCAATATGGTGCCGTTTTGGCGGGCCCCTCACCCTAACCCTCTCCCGGGGGGAGAGGGAACAGCATGCCACCCCAGGGTGAAGGGATCAGGGCAGCAGCCTCTCTCCGCGCGGAGGACGGGCCTCCCTCTCCCTGCGGGAGAGGGCTGGGGTGAGGGGCCTTTGATAGGGTGCGATGTAGAGTACTCTGGCCGCCCATGGTTCACCTTGTGTCGAGACCCGCAGCACAGCCTTCTTTCCCCACCAGCGTCTGGGAAAGGACCCGCTCTTGCTCCGCTGGGTCGCCCACCTGTAATCACGCCCACGTAAAGCAACGCAGCCGCGAACTTCAGGTGGCGGATGGGGCCGGATCATTCCCCCAACGACCACCTCCTGACGTCGGCGGCTACTTCGGCGTTCGTAGTCCTGCCTTCAGGCAGTCCGGGCTGATCACCCATCCAAGGCATGGTCGAGGAACGAGGCGGAGATGACTACTCTCGTCACGAAGCATTCCGCCTCCTGACGTCGGCGGCTACTTGCGAAATGGCGGCCCGCCGGGCCCCTCACATGTGCCGGTGGCCTTTGGGCACGCGCACAATGACCGTGTCGGCAATCAGATCGTGCCAGGAACGCTTTTCGCGATTCCAGCCCGCCCATAAGAAGCCCAGGAACAGCACGAGGGCGGAGAAGATCGCCGACAACAGCCGAACGAGGGCGACGCTGAAGTGCACTGACTGGCCATTGGTCCGCACGATGCGCAGACCCAGAATGAGTCCCCCGATGGTGGTGCCGCGCCAGGACCACATCGCCAGGTGATACAGCAGCCACAGGGACAAGAAGACATTGCCGGTCTCCATCCGGTAGGTGCGGAAGAGGGCGGCCAGGGTGCCGATCAAGACCACGTCCAGCGCGGTGGCACCCAGGCGGATCCAGAATCCTGCCCTCGGCATCAAGGTGGTGCCCGCGGCCACGCCTTGTTGTGTCTGCGGGAGCGAAGGCGGGGCATCCGTCCCGGTCGTTACCGGAATGGCTTCCGCTTGGGGCGCCTTGGCCTCGGACGGGTTCTCCCGCCGGAAGGAATCGATGGAGGCCAGCACGGCGCAGCCCAGAGCGGTTGTCGCCGCCAGGCCCCAGACCAGAAAGCCCAGCAGCGGCACCAGGTACAGCACACAGAACAGGCCCGTGCCGACGATCAGCGCCAGAACGGGATTCCGGAGGAAGCGAAGACCGGACTGGATCGCGAGCTGTTCGCCGGCATAGCGATAGACCGCGGCCTTGCCCAGCAGCAAGGCCACCAGAAAGGCGCTGGCCAGCAGTGGGATCAGGACGATGCCTATCACCGAGGCCGCCAGCAGGGCGATGAGCGGCCCGATCAGGACCAACGTGAGCAATCCGGCCACGAAGCTGGTGGCGGGACGCTGGCCGACGGCCGTGACGCAGGCGTTCATCGGGACGGGAAAGAACAATACCAGCATGAGGTAGATGAGGAGGAAGGAACCGGCCAGCCACCAGCCCAGGCCGAAGTGATGGGACAAGGGGCGCCCCAGCATCAGTCCACTCCGGGCCCAGTCCCTGGTGCCCTCGAAGAGCCAGGGTGGCAGGGTAAGGCGGGGCCCGTCGAACTCGCCCATGACGCTGCCCGGGGCGGCTTCCAGCGGGCCGCCCACGATCACCATTTCACCGTGGACTTGGGCGTCCCTGCCCAGTTTGACTTCGCCCAGGATGCAGACCAGTTCGCGCTGGAGGGTTCCATCCACGGTCAAGTCGCCCAGGATCACGATCGCCTCGCGATACGTTTCGCCCTCGGGGATCACCACATCGCGGCCGATGGCCACGATGTCATGGGGGCCACTGCGACTGCCCTCCCGTAGTTCGAAGGGGCCCACCTGGATCAGTTGCCCTCCGGAGGCCATGTGCAGGCCGCAAAGAAGGCAGAGCACGAGAGATGGGAGTGAGCGTGACATGGGAAATGGGGAGGATCGGGTTATGCCGACCTTGTCCGGGGCGCGGAGAGTCGCAGCAATGCGGTGACCGCGCCCATCATCATCAGGAACATGAAGGTGCCAAGCAAGGCGCCGCCCCACATCCACAAGCCCAGATCGCGATGCTGGTAGAAATGACCGGCCTGAGCCAACCACTCCGTCACCGTCTGCCAGGCTGGCGAAGCTTGGTGAAGGCGCCCTTGCAGACCTTCGAACAGGGCACCGAGCGACACCGTGGACAAGCCCCAGACCAGGGCCGTGGCCAGCGCCATGAACATCACCCCCGCCGGCAAACGCATCTGCCAGGGCCAATCCCAGAAGGAACGGCGCCACCAGGGGCGGGCTGCCTGGGCGCGTATGCGTTGCAGGATCTGCATGCCAAGCTCCGGCGGCGCCTCCAGTTCAGGCAGGCGACGGAGCTCCCGGTCAATAAAGCCGGCCAGCTCCTCGTGCTCCGAATCGATTGGATCGTGATGGGTGCGCATGACGGTGTGTGCTCAGATCATGCCCAGACAGCCTTCCAGCGTGGAAGTCCAGGGGAGCTTGGAGGTGGAACGCCCATCCTCATCGCGTCCCGCGTTCGGCTTCATCCATGGCGTCTCTTCAAATCCGTGCAGGTCCGGCCGCAACCAGCGGCGGAGCGATTCACGTCCCCGATGGATGTCGATCTTGACCTTGCTCAGCGAGACGCCCAGGTGCTGGGCGATCGCGTCGTAGCTCATCTCGTGGAAATGGTAGAGGACCAGCGGCACCCGCTGGGCGTTGGGCAGCTTGTTGAGCGCCGCCTCCAGGTAACGCCTTCGATAGGCTTGTTCCTCCTCCTCGGTCTGGTGGTCCGGGGCGGGCAAGAGTTCCTCGAAGGAGGCCGATGTGTCCTCCCTGAACACATCCGTGAACAGCCGCCAGCGGGCCCGATGACGGCTCAGGTGGTTCAGGGCGAGGTTGGTGGCCACCTTCCGAAGCCACCCCCGGGCGGCGGGATTGTCCCGCAGAGATTCGAAATGCGTGTGGGCTCGGAGGAACGTTTCCTGGCAGATGTCCGCCGACTCGGCCGTGTTCCCCAGCAGGCGCATGGCCACCGAATACACCAGGTTCTGGTGCTCCTTCATGAAGGTTTCGAACGGATCAGTCATTTCGGGCGATGCGCCTGTGGGGCAGCATACCGGCTAAACACAGGGCGAAAAGGCGAAGTTGCAGGATTCTCCCGGGGGGAGAGGGAGCATCGACTTCCGCGCGGAGAAAGGCTTCCGATCTGAACCCGTACCCTCCACGGGGCGTGAGGCTCGCTCTCCCCCCGGGAGAGGGTTGGGGTGAGGGGCCTTCGCACAGCCGTGGCAATGGATGCTTCTTCCCAACCCAGCCCGTCGCGTCGGGTCCCCGCTTCAGGCGGTCCGGCAGGCCAGTGCATCGTGTCAGTGTGACGCCGCATGAATGAGGATGAGGACTTACTCGGGCACCGCCTCGCGCATGGCCGAGAAGAGGCCTTTGCCGGCCTGCACGTTGACCGGCTTCCGGGCCGCCGCCTCGGCGGACTCGACCAGGTGCTCGGGCAGTTCCTTCAGGAACGGGGAGGGATGGCAGGGCATGGCCTGGCCATATTTCTTTCGTGAACCGCAATGGCTGAGGGTGAGGGTCTGGCGGGCCCGCGTCAGGGCCACGTAGAACAGGCGGCGTTCCTCATCCATCGTCCCTTCCTCCTTGGATCGGGTGTGGGGCAAAAGGCCGTCTTCCAGCCCCACGATGTACACGTGCGGAAACTCGAGCCCCTTGCAACTGTGCATCGTGATCAGGGTGACCGCGTCGCCGGTGGGTTCCTTGTCCGCCTCCCGTTCGCCGTCCAAGGCCAGGTCCTCCAGGAAATCCTGCAGGTGTTCCATCGGGCCGGAGGAAGCGTCCACGCTCGACTCCATGTCCGCGATGAGATCCTTGAGATTGCGGATGCGGTTTTCCGCCACCTCGACATTCTTTTCCGAGCGGCGCAGTTCCTGGTAGTAGTCGATCTCCTTGAGGAAGGATTCCGCCCATTGGGAGAGGGAAGGGCGATCGGTCCGCTCATCGAGTTGCGCGCGCCGCGCTTCCACCCAGGTCACGAACGCTTCGATGGCATGCCGGGTGCGCGAGTGGAACTGTCCCTGCACGTCGGGGTGGGTCATGGCCTTGTACACCGGGCAGTGCATCTCCTGGCTGGCGGCGAGCAACCGCTCCATGGTGGCGTCACTGAGTCCGCGCGCCGGCACGTTGGCGATGCGCAGGAGACTGACGTCGTTGTGGGGATTCACGAAGAGCTTGAGGTAGGCCATGAAATCCCGGATCTCGCGCCGGTCAAAGAAGCTCTGCCCGCCGATCAGGTGGTAGCGGATGCCGGCCTGGCGCAAGGCCACTTCCAGGGGGCGGCTCTGCTGGTTGGTTCGGAAGAGAATGGCCTGGTCGCGCCAGGGGATGCGGCGACTGAGCCGGACGAATTCAATCTGGCTGGCGACCTGTTCGGCTTCCTCCTGGTCCGACTCGAAGGCGTAGAGGGTGATGCGCGTGCCCTGTCCGTTCTCGGACCAGAGACGCTTGCCCCGGCGCCGCGCGTTGTTCCGGATCACGGCGTTGGCGGCCTCGAGGATGGTGTTGGTGGAGCGGTAGTTCTGCTCGAGGGTGACGACCTTGACCTCCGGATAGTAGCGATCCAGGTCCAGCAGGTTGGCGATCTCCGCGCCGCGCCATCCATAGATGCTTTGGTCATCGTCTCCCACCACGCAGAGGTTGCGGTGCTCCTGGCAAAGGAGGTGAATCAGTCGGAACTGGGCGGCGTTGGTGTCCTGGTATTCATCCACCATGACGTAGCGGTATTGCTCGCGGCAGGCGTCGAGGATGTCCGCGTGCTCCTCCAGGAGGCGCAGGGTGAGGAGGAGCAGATCGTCGAAGTCCACCGCGTTGCCGGCCCGCAGGGCGGATTCGTAGCGTTGCCGGAGGCGGCCCGGGAGGCCGGAACCTTCCTCCGCCGCGGCCCCCTCACGGGTGCGTTCCCGGCTCAGCATGCCGAGTAACAGGTAGGGATCGGTCTTGTCGCCCGGGGCGGAAATGTGGCTGAGGATCTTCTTCACCACGCTGAGCTGCTCGGACTCGCTGTAGATGACGAAGTTCTTCTTGTAGCCGAGCCGTTCGATATAGCGGCGGAGGATGCGCACACCCAGGGAATGAAAGGTGCAGATGGTGGGGCCGGCCGGTCCCTTGCCTCGCTTGCCCCCGGTGCGTTTGGGCACCAGGCGCGCCACCCGCTCGCGCATTTCCTTGGCGGCCTTGTTGGTGAAGGTCACCGCCAGGATCTTCTCAGGGGCAATCCCGTTCTTCAGCATCCACGCGGTGCGCGCGGTGAGCACGCGCGTCTTGCCGGTGCCCGCGCCGGCCAGGATCAGGACCGGGCCATGAAGGGTGCGGGCGGCATCGCGCTGCTGGGGGTTGAGGGAGAGCAGATCGGCCATGGATGCAGGCGTGGAGTGGGCAACGGGTGAGCCGGGGTCCGGACGACGACGACCGCCGGATCCGGGAGGGTGCCTATTCGGCCGTGGCCAGATCCATGTCCGGCGTGAAGTAAAGCAGCCGTCCGCATTGCGGGCAGCTCATCAGTTCCTGCTCGGCCTGGCAGGAGACAATCACCTGTCGATTGAGCTGCATGTGGCAGCCGCCGCACACGCCGTGCTGGATGCCCACCACGACGTTGGTCCCCTTGCTGGTCATGAGGCGCTCGTAGCGGTTGCGGGTGCCCTCCTCGACGTCGGCGGCCAGCTCCTCGCGGTTGGATTCCAGGCCAGCCAGTGTTTCCTTCAATTCCGCCTCGCGGGTGTTGAGGTCGCTCATGCGGCTGTCGCAGGTCTTTTTGGTCTCGGCCTCCAGAACTTTGGCTTCCTGGACTTTTTTCTCGGCCTGTTCGGACTTCTCCATGAGGTCCAGTTCACCGTCCTCGATTTTCACGATGGCGGACCTGCAAGCCGCGATCTCCTTGGCCAGGGCCTGGTATTCCTCGTTCTTCTTGGTCTGGAACTGCTGCAGGGAATACTTCTCGATCTGGCCCTTCTTGGCCTCCACCTCTAATTCCATTTCTTTGCGTTCCGCTTCGAGCTTCTGGACGGACAGGCGGGCGTCGTCGAGCCGCTTCTTGGCTGCCGCATGCTTTGTTTGGATCCCCTCCTTCTCGTAGGGCACGTGGGCCAATTCCTCCCTGATTTGCAGGATTTTGCGGTCGCGTTCCTGAAGGATGAGCAGTTTTTCAATGACTTCCAGCATGGCAAAGTGATTCGTGCAAGCGCGCCTAGGCTACTGGTCCCAGGAAGACAAGTCAATGCGCGGAGCGGTTTTGGCAGGGAACCGGCTGCATGCGCACGCGAGCCCCGGACGGGCTCCATGTTTGAACGCGTCGAGCCTGATGCCACTCCAATTCATATCCCCGCTGATGACGAAAACTCGCCTGCAACTGGGTCTGCTTCTGGGAGCTGCGGCCGCCGTTGGATCGGCCCTCGGCGCCACCCCGGAATCCTGGGCCGGAGACTCGCCCCTCGAGGTGGCGCGCCGGCTCGACCAGGCGTTTGTCCAGGTCTCCGAGCAGGCCACCCGCTCGGTCGTGGTCATCCAGGTCACGCACCCCGAGGGGCGCGCCACCTCGATGGAGGAGGTTCATCCGTTCTGGGAGTTTCTCCCCCCCGAATTCCGCGGGCAGATGGAAAAGCAGTGGCAGGAGTGGCAGAAGCATCACGAAGGATCCGCCCCGCCCATGCAGGTCTCCAGCCAAGGCTCGGGGATCATCATCCGCACCAACGGCTTCATCCTCACCAATCGTCATGTCGTCGAGGGTGCCGAGTCCATCACCGTGCGGCTCCACGACGGGCGGCGGTTGCCCGCCACCCTGCAGGGGGAGGATATCCAATCGGACCTGGCCATCCTCAAGGTCAAGGCTGACGACCTGCCGGCGGCGCGCCTGGGCGATTCCAGCCGCGTGCGGGTCGGCCAGTTCGCCATCGCCATCGGCGCCCCGTTTGAACTCGACTACACGGTCACCTTCGGACACGTCAGCGCCCTGGGCCGCTCCTACCTTCTGGCCGATGCGTCCATGGACCAGGACTTCATCCAGACCGATGCCAACATCAACCCGGGCAACAGCGGCGGACCGCTGGTGAACATTGACGGGGAAGTCATCGGCATCAACACCCTCATCCGGGGACTGCAAACCGGCATCGGTTTTGCGGTCCCGATCGACCTGGCGCGCGAGGTGGCCAGCTCGATCATCGAGCACGGACGGTATCAACGGGCCTGGCTGGGCATTGGGATCGAGTCCGTGCGGCGCCGCGGTGATCTCCAGGCGCTCAAGGGGGCCGCGCGCGAAGGCGTGCTCGTGACCCTGATCCGTGAGGATGGGCCCGCCTACCGTTCCGCGCTGCGCGCGGGGGATATCATCACGGGTGTGGAGGAAACGCGGGTCAGGAATGAAGCCGAACTCAAGGCCGCCATCCGCAACCGCCCGATCAACGAGCCGGTCACACTGCAGGTCCGCCGCGTGGATGATCAGTTCGAGGGTCACGACCTGCAAATCCGCGTCAAGCCCGCGCCATGGCCCGAGACGCTGTTTCCCATCGCGGTGGCCCGACCCTCCCCCGTGGATCCCATGGAGCGCGTCGGCCTGAAGGCCGAACTTTTCACCCGACAACTGGCGGAGTGGTTCCGCGTCGAAAAGACGCGCGGGGTGATCCTCACCAGCATCCAGCCCGGGAGCGTGGCGGCCGTGAAGGGGCTTCAGCCGGGGGACATCATCACCGAAGTCAATCAAACCCCCGTCTCCACGCCTGGGGAACTTCGGGAAGTCCTCCGGCAGGCCGACCTGGCCAAGGGCATCACGGTGAACTTCATCAGCAAAGGCACCGCTCAATTTGTGATTCTCAAGGAAATGGGTGATTGACTCCTCCCGCACCTTTTTCCTGAGACCGCGCCAGCCTCCAGGGCTGGCGCGTGTGTTTTAGCCCCCTTGTGTTTCAGCTCCGAACCGTTCGGCCAGGGCGGCCGCCAGAACCTCGTATTGGCCCAGGCTGTTGTAGGCCTGGCAGGAGATGCGGATCAGCCGATGCGGCGCCTCCGGCCAGGGGATGATGGGCACCTCGATGCCATGTCGCGCCAGCAACCCCGCCTGGTCAGGGTCGGAGTAGAGGGGGGATAGGGGAGGTTCGGTGCTCTTGGAGTCCGGGATCGGCACGGAGGCCATGGAGCCGAGCATGAATTCCGGACAGGGGGGCTGCAGCCCGAGCGCTGTGAGGAGGAGGTTGCGCGCCGCCACGGCGAGGGCGTGGTTGCGGCGCTGCAACGCGGTCCATCCGCCAGGCATCAGGCTGCCCATGACCCGGAGCGCCAGCGGCACGGAAAGGAAGGCGGTCGGGTCCAGGGTTCCGGTCCAGGAGAACTCAAGGAGGAAGCGTGAACGGTCTTTGCGCCGGGAACTGGCGCCATGGCTGATGGACAGCGGGCGCACCTGGTCCTGGACATCACGGCGGACATGCAGGAAGGCCGCGCCCTTGGGGGCGCACAGCCACTTGTGACAGTTGCCCGTGTAGAAGGCCGCCCCCAGTGCATGAAGGTCCAGGGGAAGCATGCCGGGAGCGTGGGACCCATCGACCAACGTCTCGACGCCGCGCTCCCGCAGTTCGCGAACCAACTCGGCGATGGGCGTGATGAGGGCGGTCTGGCTTGTGACATGATCCACCAGAACCAGCCGCGTCCGCGGCGTCACCGCCTCCAGAATGCGCTCCCGGATCACGTCCGGCCCGGAAAGGGGGAAGGGGATCCGGACCACCACGAAGCATGCCCCATGCTGGCGGGCGACAAACTCCAGGGCATTGCGACAGGCGGTGTATTCGTGATCGGTGACCACCAGCTCGTCCTCCGCTCGGAAGGGCAGGGAGCGCAGGACGGTGTTGACGCCGGCGGTGGTGTTTGGAACCGGCACCAGGTCCTCCGGGGCAGCGCCGAGAAAGTCGGCCAGGGTCGCGCGGGCCTCGTCGAGCCTGCCTTCCAGTTCGCGGGCCAGGAACTGGACGGGCTGGCGCTCGAGTAGTTCCCGAAGGGCCGCCTGGCCCGCGAGCACCTCCTTCGGACAACTGCCAAAGGAGCCGTGGTTGAGAAAATGCAAGGAAGGATCGAGCCGCCAGAGATCCGGATGGGCTGCGGGCCGGGTCAGGGAAGGATCGGGCGTGTCGGACATCGACGCCAAGGTATCGCGGCCTTGTTGCGGGAGGGAGGAAAAAGGCTGGTGCCCCGCCCGGGGAGAGGATTTCATCCCCGGCGTGTCACGCACCCGTCGCCTGGGATTGTTCAGCGCTTCGGCCCTTGTCATCGCCAGCATGGTGGGTTCGGGTGTGTTCACGACGTCCGGCCTTCTGCTCAAGAACCTGGAGGCACCCTCCCGGGTCCTGTGGGCATGGGCGATCGGGGGCCTGGTCGCCTTGCTGGGCGCGTTGTCCTACGGCGCGCTGGGGCGGCGGATCCCGGAGTCGGGCGGAGAATACCTTTTCCTCTCCCGCACGTTTCACCCGGCCCTGGGCTACATCGCGGGCTGGATTTCCCTTCTGGTTGGGTTTTCGGCTCCCATGGCGGCGGCGGCCTATGGCTTTGGCGCCTATGTCAGCCCTTGGTTCCCCGAGGGCTCGATCAAGTGGGCGGGGACCCTGTTGATGACATTCGTCGCGGTGGTGCACGCGGTTCGCGTGAGTCCCGGCGCGTGGATGCAAAACGTGGCCGTCCTCATCAAGGTGTGCCTGATCCTCCTGTGCATCGGGCTGGGCCTGTCCCAAGTCAGCCCGGACATGCCGGCCGCCCCTCCCACGGGCGGAGGGTGGGGCGTGTTTGCCGTTTCCCTGGTGCTCGTGTCGTTCAGCTATTCGGGATGGAACGCGGTGGTGTACCTGGGAGGGGAAGTGCGGCAGCCGGAGCGAAACCTGCCCTGGGCCATGCTCATCGGCACCGTCGTCGTCACCGTTCTCTACACCGGTGTGAACCTGGTCTGCCTGCTGGCGGCCGATCCGGAGGTGCTCAAGAACAGTGTGGACGTCGGCCGCATTGCGGCGGTGGCGTTGGGCGGGGAATCTTGGGGCAGGGCGGTGTCGCTGCTGGTCGCCCTCGCCATGGCCACCTCGGTTTCGGCCGCGATCATGGCCGGGCCCAGAGTGTATGAGCGCATGGCCGCGGATGGATTTCTGCCAGCTTGGCTGAAGGGCGGCGAGGAGCCGCCGCGGGTGTCCATCGCCTTCCAGTTCCTGGTCGCCTTGGGGATGCTTTGGACCACCACCTTTGAAGTGCTCCTGACCTTCATTGGGTTCACCCTCAGCTTGAGCACCGCGTGCACCGTGGCCGGGCTGATCCGGCTGCGCCTGCGCGAGGGGCCCTCGCTGCGTGTCCCGGGCTGGCCGGTGGTCCCCTTCCTGTTCCTGGCCTTCGTCCTGTTCATGAGCTGGCACACGATGACCTTTCAGCGGCTGGCGGCCTTTTACGGGTTCCTGACCATCGGTGCGGGCGCGGCGGGGTATTTCCTGACGGGCCGCAAATCGTGAGCTGGTAACCGCCGACGGAAGGAGGTGGTTGGGTCCCATGCAACGTACCACGACCGGGTCCACCGCCTCACGGCGGTGGCTACGTGACCTGCGCGCTTCCCACTCCGGACAGGTAACCGCCGACGGGAGGAGGTGGTTGGGCCCGATGCAACGTGCCACGACTGGGTCCACCGCCTCACGGCGGTGGCTACGTGACCTGCGCGCTTCCCACTCCGGACAGGTAACCGCCGACGGGAGGAGGTGGTTGGGTCCCATGCAACGTACCACGACCGGGTCCACCGCCTCACGGCGGTGGCTACGTGACCTGCGCGCTTCCCACTCCGGGCATCCCGCCCGACTCCATGGCCTCGGTGTAGGAGGCGGAACGGGCGGCGCCGTTGCACCGGGCGCGGTGGTGGAGCGCGGCCTGGGCTGCCGGCTGGTTCTCCGACTTGCCACCCCATGCCTTGAGCGCCGGCGCCTGGAGGGCTCTTCCGTAGGAGAAGCTCAGTTCCCATGGGGCGCCGCCCTGACGGTTCATTTCGTTGAGGTGCCGCGTGGCGAGGATGTCGCTTTGCCCGCCGGAGAGGAAGACCAGTCCGGGCACCGAAGCCGGCACCTGGTCGCGCATGCAACGGAGCGTTTCCCTGGCGACGGTCGGCACGTCGGCCTGCACGGCGCAATCCTTGCCGGAGATCACCATGCTGGGCTTGAGGAGCATGCCATCGAGTTGGATGCCATGGAGGAACAGTTGGGAGAAGACGGCGTCCAGGGCTGCCTCGGTGGCCGCCATGCAGGTTTCAATGGTGTGATCACCGTCCATCAGAACCTCGGGTTCCACGATGGGGACCAGGCCCTGTTCCTGGCTGAGCGCGGCAAAGCGTGCGAGGGCGTGGGCGTTGGCATGGAGGCAGGCGGTGCTGGGTCGTCCGGCACCGAGAGTGATGACGGCACGCCACTTGGTGAAGCGGGCTCCCAGTCCGGCATACTCGTGCAAGCGCTCCCGGAGGCCATCGAGTCCCTCGGTCACTTTTTCGCCGTCATGCCCGGCCAGGGCCTTGGCACCTCGATCCACCTTGATGCCGGTCAGGATGCCCTGGGACGTGAGCACCTCGACCAGGGGGGTGCCGCCGGATCCGCTTTGCCTCAGGGTCTCGTCGAAGAGGATCACTCCGCTGATGTGTTCCCCCAGGCCCGGGGTGGTGAACAGGGTTTCCCGATAGGCGCGGCGGGTGTCCTCGGTGGAGGCCACCTGGATGGCTCGAAGTCGCTTCTCAATCGTGCCCGTGCTTTCGTCGGCGGCCAGGATGCCCTTGGCGGGGGCGACCAGGGAACGGGCGGTGTCCGAAAGGGGAGGGGAAGGCTTGCTCATAAGTAACCGACACTACGCGCCCTCCCCGGTTCCAGGCAACGGCTTCCTGTCGGATCAGGGCAATTCCTGTCGTGAGGTGAGCAACCCACCCTTGGCCGAATCCACGGTGATCGTGAAGCGCCCCTCGCCCTGCACGACAAACTGGATCCGGACCGTTTCCCCGCCCGGGACCGCGTCCAGCTCAAAGACATCAGGGCGCCGTTCGGAGGGTTCCACCTGTTTGAAGAAGCGGTTGGTGACGCGCCCTGAGGAGAGGACCTTCACATCGGGGCCTTGCAGGGAGACGCGATCAGGGGCGCTGATGTGATGCTGGACATCCTGTTGGGTGCGCGTGGAGATCATCCGCTCATTGCGGATGCTGACCCAGACCCGATACAACCCCTGGCCCAGTCGTTCCATGTCCACCTCCTCGATGGAAAGGCGGGGCATCTGGTCGGCATGATAGAGGGAGAAGGCCATGTTGCGGTGGCATTCCTCTTCCAGGAGGAAGGAGACCGGCGTGCGATACCATTGCTTCTTGAAGCCTCCGATCTCGATCTGGCCGTAGGTGGGATGGTCGAAGGATTTCCAGGGCACCACGCCGTCATTGAGCATCACGTAGCGCAGGAAGGCGGACTGAGCCTCATTGTCGGGGTTCTCGACGGTCTTGCCCAGGCTGCGCAGGTTCCAGATTTCATCGGTGAAACCGAGGATGCCGCGCGCGCTGTAGAGCCAGTCCACCTCCCCGCCCCAGACGGTGTAGAGGTCGCGATAGATGATCATCGAGCGGTAGAAGGGAAGGATCTTCTCGCCGCGGTCCGCGATGGTGCGGAGGACGCGCTCGTCGCCCGGGCGGATGTTGCCCCCGTCGCGGCCCGGCCCCCGCAGGATCATGCCGCCGAAGTTGTGGTAGGACTGGAAGGCCGCGATGTTGGGGCGATCCAGGATGAATTCCGCCACGGCCCGTGTTTCAGGGAGGCTGAAGGGATACTCGTGGGCGCCGCCCTGGATATAATTGGGCTGCCAGTCCCAACCCCAGTTGCGATTCATGTCGTATCCCCCGACGGGATCCTCGTTGACCCGGCCATCGCCGTCGTTGTCCAGCCCTTCGTTGCCCAGGAGCGTGTAGTCCCCCGTCTCCTCGGGACCCACGCGGAGCATGATGTTCGGAAACTGGGGATGTTGACGGTAATCGCCGTGGGGATCGCGGAGGCGCATCTGCGTGATGGAACCGTCGCCGTCCAGGTCATCCAGGTCATCCTCGTCGAGCGCGCCATCGCGATCGTTGTCCACCGGTTTGACGCCGGTGCGGGAGCTGTGGGTGGTGTGCGGCCGGTGAAACCAGTGATCGCGCCCGTCGGGATTGATGGTGGGCACGAGGTAGAAGACATAGTGATCGAGCAGGTCGGTGACCTTGGGGAGCTGGCCGTATTGGTGGCACAGGTACCAGGCGGTGTAGGCGACCACTTCGCCGCCCTGAACCTCGTTCCCGTGGATGTTGCCATCGATGTACATGCCCGGCTTCCGGGCCGCGTCGCCGCCCTCGCGCGAGGTTACCTCCAGGCACCACAACTCACGGCCCTCCACGGAGGTGCCCAGGGAATAGAGCCGGGTCAGGCGGGGGAACGCCTTGTGGAGTCGGGCCAGGATGCCTTCCAATCCCTTGCAGTCATAGAACTGGTTCCATGCCACGGGCACCTTCCGGGAGACGGGCAGGCCCAGGGCGGGAAAGGCATGGTCGGACGGATCCACGTCCCGGGCCTTGCGGGAGGAGGGTTCGGCGGCATGACACCACGGTTGCAGGGCGGTCAGACAGCCCAGACCCAGTAACTGGCAGGTCCGCCGCAGACGAGTGTGTCCGTTCATCGCGATCATGGTTGTTCCTCCTTCAAATCGATCACCTGCGTGACGCTGTCTCCGAGCATGGAATGGACGCTGACCCCCACGCCTTTTCGCTCCCGGCCCAGGAAGATCCATCGGACTTCCCGCATGCCGCCACTGCCGGGAATGGGGCCTTCGAGGACGCGCCGATCTCCGGCCAGCATATCCTCCGGTTCCACCTTCAACTCGACACGCGTCGGGAAGACTTCACGGGTGGTTTGCCCCTGTGCCAGGGAGGTCGGCAGGTAGCCGGTGTTTTCCACCCTCACCGTCAGGTCATACACCCCGCCTCCCAGCGCCTTGAGTTCGGTGGATCGAATGCCGATCCGGGGAAGCTTGCCCGCCAAGTCGGTGAGAAAGCGGGCATGGGCTTCGTAGAGGTGGGTGGCCACCGATGCAGGCGGACAGATCCGGGCATAAGGCACATAGCCGCCGACCTCAACCTTCTGGCCGGGAAAGTCGGGGTGATCCAACGGCTTCCAGGGCACCCATCGTTCCGGGGTCTCCTTGAGCAACCAGGCCAGGAACTCCCGTTCCTCCTTGTTCCGATTGTCATCCTTGGATGTGTCCTTCCCGTCTTCGGAAGGTTTGTCTGGGTCCTTGGACTTCTCCCCGGATGTGTCGCCGGCCGCCCCCTCTTTTTTTGTCTCCTCCGCGGGCTCTTCCTTGTCGGGGGCTTCCTCCTCCTTGTCCGGTGTAGCCTTGGGCAGGGCCAACTGCAGGGCCGGAGACCAGGGGCGGGCTGCCAGGGAGAGACGGCCCCGGTGGAAATAGATCCAATCCGAAAAGCTCCCCGGTTCGCGGGCCCCGTTGACTTCCTTCTTCAATCCGAGGGCGTCGCGCCACGCCTTGCCCAACTCACCCAGGAAACCCAGGAAGGGCAGGTCATCGTTGTCGATCTCGCCGGGGGGTCGCTTGCCGCCCGGCTCGCCTTTGGGTGTCTGCGTCAGATTGTCCGGCACACCAAACGTGAAGACCACGGCAATCTCGGGATGGCTGACCACAAACTCCGCCAGGGCGCGCGTGACCGGTTCGCTCATTTGGTGCAGGCCAGAATCGGATGCGAAATAGGCGAACTGATAGGGGAAATTGCGGTTGAGGTTCACGCCGCCCGGGCCATCCTCATTCCAGCGCTCGTCCCCGTCGTCGTCGCGCCCTTCCGACATCCACTTCCAGGCGCCCGACTCCCCCTTGATGGGGTCGGCCTTGAGGAGCAGGCGGTCATCCAGGGGATCGGGGATGTATTCCCCTTCCGGATCCTGGATGCGCATCATGGTGATGACGCCGTCTCCGTCGAGATCATCGGGGCCGTCCTCATCGAGGGCCCCGTCGTGATCGTCGTCCACCGGGCGGAGATTGCGCGAGGACTCACGGATGGGGGACTTGAGGTAAGCCGCGGCGGCATCCGGATTGGCGCGGGGCACGATGTAGAGGGTGTGGCGGCTCAGGATTTCCTTGATGACCTGGTTGGTGTCGGCGCCCGCCGCCAGGTGACGCACCCAATGAAGGGCGCTGGCCGTGCCCAGGATGTCGTCCCCCTCAATCCCCGCAACCAGAAGGAGCGACGGCCGGGGAGGGGCATCCTTCTCCCTGCTGCCCAGGGTGAGGAGCCAGACATCGTGCCCGTCTCGGGAGGTGGCGAGGCTGCCAAGCTGCATCCACTCCTTATGCTGCCTCACGATCGACTTGAGCTGCTGCTCGAGTTCCTTGTGGGTGAGGGCGCCGTCCGGGGCGGCTCCGCGGGCCAACCATGGCAGCAGCAGGACGCAAAGCAGGGCAGGGTGGGGGAGTTGGGCGCGCCCCGTTCGCCATCTCATGTCCGAGCGGGGGCCGGGGAAAACAGGGGTGACAGGAGCATCAGGTGCCATAACGTGGTGATGGTGCGGCGCATGCTAACCTGAAAGGCGGGATGCTCGAAGCGAAATCCGATGGCGGAAGAATCAGGCGCGAAGCCTGCTTTTTTGGGATTGAATCGGGAATGATTCTGATTCCTTATGCTACGAAACCGGCCACGGGCCGGGAGAGCGCGCGATGAAACCAACCGATCTAAGAGGCATCCTGCAATATGTGCCGCGTTTCCGGGAACGGATTTTCGTGATCGGCGTGGACGGGGCCATTGTGACCGGCGACAACTTTGCCAACATCCTGCTCGATGTGGCGGTATTGCGTTCGCTGAACATTCGGGTGGTGCTGGTGCATGGCGCTTCCGCCCAGATCAGCCAACTGGCCAAAGAAAAAGGGGTGACACCGTCGGATCTGGAAGGATCGGGCCGCACCGACGCGCTCACTCTGGAACTTGCCGTCGCGGCCGCCAATCAGCTCACGCACAAGGTGCTTGAGGGACTGGCCGCCAACAGCCTCAGGGCCGCCTCGACCAACGCCGTGATTGCTTCGCCTCTCGGCATCCTGCGCGGCGTGGACCACCTCAACACCGGCAAGGTGGAGCGGGTGGACGTGGCGATGCTGGAGACCCTGCTCAAGGAAGGCATCACGCCGGTGGTGCCGCCGCTCGGCTTCGACAGTGAAGGCCGCACGTACCGGCTCAATTCGGATCATGTGGCGGTGGCCATCGCCCAGGCCCTCAGCGCCGCCAAGATTCTGTTCATGTGCCCGCTGGAAGGCCTGCGGCTGGGAGGGGAATTGCTGCGCCAGGTGCTGGTCAGTGATCTGGAGACGCTCCTGGCCCAGCGCAGCCAGGACTTTCCGTCGGACTCCTACTCCAAGGCGCGGCATGCCGCCGCCGCGTGCAAGGGCGGCATTCCCCGCGTGCACATCCTCAACGGCGGCGTGGACGACGGCCTGCTCGCCGAGGTCTTCTCCAACGAAGGGATTGGCACCCTTGTCTATGCCAACGAATACCAGCAGATCCGCCCGGCCTTGAAGAAGGACGTCCGCAACATCCTCCGCCTGACCAAGGAATCGGTGGAAACGGAGGAGCTCATGAAGCGGACGCGTTCGGCCATCGAAAAGCATCTCAGCGACTATTACATCTTCGAGATCGACAAGAATCCGGTGGCGTGTGTGGCGCTGCATCTCTTTCCCGAACAGGGCAAGGGGGAACTGGCTTATCTGTATGTCAGTCCGTCCCACGAAAACCAGGGCATCGGCCGGAAGCTGGTTCAGTTTGTCGAGGCGCGGGCCCGGGAGCAGGGCATGCAGGAACTGATCTCCCTCTCCACGCAGGCCTTTAACTTCTTCACCTCCAAGGCCGGCTTCACCGAGGGAAGCCCCGAGGATCTTCCGCCCGCCCGGCGGGACCAATACGATGCCACGCGGCGCAACTCGAAGATCCTGGTCAAGAAACTGGCCCCGGCACCATCACCGGTTCCACAACTCATCTCCTGATCCGGCCGCCAGCCCATGGTTTCACGCCCGCCGGTTCTGATCTATAATGTGTCCATGAATCGCTCCAGTGCCCGCCCCCATCGTTCCCGTCGCCAGGACGGCGTGACACGTTTGGATGTCGTCTTCACCGTGGCGGCCCTGGTCCTCCTTGGCGCGCTCCTGCTTCCTGCGCTGGCCGCCCTGGCGCCCGACGCGAAGAGGGCGGAGTGCCTGAAAAACCTCAAAGCCCTCGGCGTCGCCTACCAGGGCTGGAGCGAGGATCACGACCGCCGCATGCCCTGGCGGTTGACCGCACAGCAGGGAGGCCTCTATGACCGGCCTGGCAACGCGAATGTCTGGGTGCAGCAGATCTGGCTCTCCAACTACCTGGCCTCCCCCAAGCTCCTGGCCTGCCCGGCCGACAAGGCGAAGGTCGCCACCTCCTGGGGCCGCAGCGAGGACGGTGGCTTGCTTCATCCCAACTATCGTGGCAATGCCGTGAGCTACTTCGTCGGCATCGACGTCCAGGAACAGGCCCCGCATTCCCTGCTCAGCGGGGATGGAAACGTGCAACCCTCGGCCAGCGGCCAGGCCTGCGATCAGGCCAAGGTGACCTCGGCCGCGAGCCTCGCGCCCGGGAATGATGACGTCCAGTGGACCGACGCCGTGCACCAAGGGGAGGGGAACCTCCTGCTCTTCGATGGGACCGTCGTCGAGACCACCTCCGCTTCCTTGCGGGCGCGCCTGCCCGACACCCAGGCCGTGCATGTGGACAACCACGTGCTCCTGCCTCGCTAGCCGCCCTCCTGACCAACGTCCTTGCCGTCCCGGCGGCTTTCCGGATAATGCCGCCATGCTCGACATCAAGCTGATACGGGAACAGGCCGGGGAAGTGGCCCGCCGCCTGGCCACGCGCCGGGGCGGAGACGAGTCGAAGCTGAAAGAGGTGCTACATCTCGACGAGCAGCGCCGCGGGCTTCTGGCCGAGGTGGAAAAGCTCAAGGCCACCCGCAACGATGTCTCCAAGTTGATCGGGGCGTTGCTCAAGGACAGGAAGCAGGAGGAGGCCGAAGCCCGCAAAGCCGAAATGCGCGACATCGGCGACCGCATCACCGCTCTGGACTGGGAGGTCCAATCCACCCAAGCCAGTCTCGACGCCCTCATGTTGCAGTTGCCCAATCTTCCTCATCCAAGCGTGGCGGTCGGCGAAAGCGCGGAGGACAATCCGGTGGTGCGGTCGTGGGGCACTCGGCGCGAGTATGCCTTTGCCCCCAAAACCCACATCGAACTGTGCGAATCACTGGGGTTGGTGGATTTCGCCCGTGCCACCAAGCTCACCGGGAGCGGCTTCTTGCTCTACACCGGATGGGGCGCCCGCCTGGAACGCGCGCTGATCCAGTTCATGCTCGATCTCCACACACGCGAGCACGGTTACACCGAGGTCTCCCCACCCTTCATGGTCAAGGAGGAGTGCATGATCGGCGTCGGACAGTTCCCCAAGTTCCGCGACCAGGCCTATGGCGTGGCGCCCGGCGACGTCGCGGGTGAACTGGGCCAGTGGTATCTCGTTCCCACGGCCGAGGCCCCGGTCGCCAACATTCACCGCGAGGAAATCCTGCGGGCCGATCAACTGCCCATCCGCTATTGCGCCTACACGCCTTGCTTCCGCGCAGAGGCGGGCGCGGCCGGGGTCGGCTCCCGCGGCATGATCCGTGTCCACCAATTCGACAAGGTCGAACTCATCCAGATCGTGCCGCCCGAGGCCGGCTACGAGGCATTGGAAACCCTCGTCGGCCATGCCGAAGCGGTCCTACAGCGGTTGGGGCTGCATTACCGGGTCATCCAGTTGTGCACGGCCGACATGGGATACGCCAGCGCCATGACCTATGACATTGAAGTGTGGGCGCCGGGCCAGGGGCAGTTCCTCGAGGTATCCAGTTGCTCCAACTGCGAGGACTTTCAGGCCCGCCGGATGCATCTCCGCGTCAAGGACGAGGCAGGCCGCCGGTTCCTGCCCCACATCCTCAACGGCAGCGGGACCGCATTGGCGCGTCTCTTCGTGGCCATCATTGAAACCGGACAACAGGCCGACGGAAGCGTGCTTCTTCCGGAAGCCCTGCGCGCCTACATGCAGACCGATCGACTCGTCCCGGCGCAGGCGGGGAAGGGGACGGACGGTTCCTCGTAGCCGGTCCGGCAGAGTGAAGGATTTCCGGTTCGCCCATGAGCGGACCCGCGACGTGCCCCCCAATGCCCGACACACAACGCTCCATGCAGCACGACCCAGAATGAGGATCCTGATCGCGGCGAGCGAATTGCATCCCTACTCCAAGAGCGGTGGCCTGGCGGACATGGTGGCCGCCCTGGCCAAGGCCCTGGTGCGGCGCGGCAACGAGGTCGAGGTCGTGACCCCGTTCCATCGAACCGCGCGCCGTCAATTTCCCGACCTGCCCTCGGAACCGGTTCAGATCCCACTGGGCGGGCGGACGGTGTCCGCCGCGGTGTGCCGCGCCCAAACACCGCAGGGACTGCGCGTGCAGTTCGTCCATCAACCCGACTTCTTCGATCGTCCGGGGCTCTACCAGGAGGAGGGACGTGACTATGCGGACAACGCCGAGCGGTTCATTTTCTTTGCCAAGGTGGTGGCGCACCTTGTCCGGCACGGGAGGTTTCATCCGGAGCTGGTGCACCTGCACGACTGGCAGACCGGCCTGGTGCCGCTGCTGATGCTGCACCAGCGCATCGCGGAGGGCTGGCGCGAACCTCCCGCCACGTGCCTGACCATTCACAACCTTTCCTACCAAGGCGTCTTTCCCGCGTGGGCCTACGGGTTGACCGGCCTTCCGGATGCGTATTTCAACATCCAGGGACCGGAGTTCTACGGGCAGATGAACTGCCTCAAAGCCGGCATCTGCTATGCCGACGACCTGACCACCGTCAGCCCGCGCTACGCGAAGGAGATCACCACACCCGAGTTGGGATGCGGTTTGGACACGGTGCTGCGCAGCCGGGCGGAGCACCTTTGCGGGATCCTCAACGGGGTGGATGAGGAGGAGTGGACCACGCGAGACAATCCATACTTGCCGGCGTCGTATGACGCGAAGGACCTGTCCGGCAAGGCGGTGGTCAAGGCGGCTTTGCAGAAGGAGATCGGGTTGCCGGTGCGAGCGGAGGCGCCACTATTCGCCAACATCACCCGTTTGGCCTACCAGAAAGGCGTGGACCTGCTGCTGGGGTCGCTCGAGGAAATGCTGGCTGCGGACATGCAGTTTGTGGAGTTGGGCGAAGGCGATCCGAGCCTGAAGGAGGCACTGGTGGACCTGGCCCGGCGGTATCCGGACAAGGTCGCCATCCATTTCGGGTTCAACCAGGGGCTGTCCCACCGGGTCGAGGCGGGATCGGATTTCTTCCTGATGCCGTCCCGGTTTGAGCCGTGTGGCTTGAACCAGCTCTACAGCCTGCGTTACGGGACCGTTCCGGTGGTGCGGGCGACGGGCGGCCTTGTGGACACCGTGGTGGATGCCACCGAGGATCCGGCGCGGGCCGATGGGATCAAGTTTGGTCCGGCCAGCGTGTTGGCGTTGTCGCGCGCGATCCGGAAGGCGCTGGTCCTGTATGGGGACCCGGCAGCGTTGCGGCATTACCGGCGCAACGGGATGCGGGTGGATCACGGGTGGGAAAAGGCGGCGGCGTCCTATGAGGCGCATTATGCGCGGGTGGCACGCCGTTATGGGGCGGGGCGACCGGTGGGCGGTGTGGCCCGCACCAAGCGGTGAGACCCCACAAAGGCACCTGGCGCAGGCAAGTCCCATTCAAACGAAACATAACCAACATTGTGCGAAACACTGGGATGCCCGGTCGGCTCGGCATCTGTGCCGCGGAGATAGGCCCCTGCGTTCAACCCTCTCATTCAACAGCCCTGGGGGTGTGCTCCCAGGGCTGTTGACAAAGTCCACGGGTCGAAGCGTTGTCGCCCTTCGACAGGCCGGCTTCATCTTGCTCTTACGCTTACTCTTACTCCTACTCTGCGGAGGCGAGTAAGAGTAAGCGTAAGAGTAGGAGCAAGAACCTGTGCTACAGGAGCCCGTGCCGACTTTG
>Ga0302046_10000063_pt1 | contig 105835 bp, 93 predicted proteins | sample RVTome_11_FD_200261 | JGI IMG/M metagenome (GOLD analysis project Ga0302046, IMG submission 200261) | Soil microbial communities from uranium-contaminated site in the Upper Colorado River Basin, Wyoming, United States - RVT147D111 (version 2) ... | reverse complement strand
GCGTGCCGTTCTACCTCGACGCCTGCCGCTTCGCCGAGAACGCCTACTTCATCCGCCGCCGCGAGCCCGGCTGGGGCGACAAGCCGCTGATCGAGATCGCGCGCGCGATGTTCGCGCTCGCCGACGGATGCACGATGAGCGCCAAGAAAGACGGCATGGCGAACATCGGCGGCTTCCTGTGCACCAACGACGACGCGCTCGCCCGCCAGGAGGAGGAGCTGCTGATCCTCACCGAGGGCTTCCCGACCTACGGCGGCATGGCCGGGCGCGACCTCGAGGCGATCGCGGTCGGCCTCTACGAGGCGCTCGACCTCGACTACCAGCGCTACCGCCACGCCTCGGTGCGCTACCTCGGCGAGCACGTCGCGGCGGCCGGGGTGCCGATCGTCCAGCCGCCCGGGGGGCATGCGATCTACCTCGACGCCGCGGCGATGCTCCCCCACCTGCCGCGCAGCGAGTACCCCGGCCAGGCGCTGGCGATCGCGCTCTACCTCGAGGGCGGCATCCGCTCGGTCGAGATCGGCTCGGTGATGTTCGGCCGCCGCGACCCCGACTCCGGCGCCGAGGCCTACGCCGAGCACGAGCTGGTGCGCCTGGCGGTGCCGCGGCGGGTCTACACCAAGAGCCACATCGACTACGTGGTCGAGACGATCCTGGCCGTGCACGCCCGGCGCGAGTCGATCGCCGGCGTCACCATCGTCGAGCAGCCGCGGACGCTGCGGCACTTCTCGGCGGTGTTTGCGCCGGTCGCGGCGACGGCGGCGCCGCCGGTCGAGACCGCCGCCGTGACCGCCTGACCGCCGGAGCCCTGGGGGGATACCATGAGCGAGACCATCCCGATCGAGGAGCTGCGCGCCAACCCGTCCCTGCTCAAGCTCGACCTCTACTGCCGCGGGCTGCGGCTCGACGAGTCGTGCTTCGTCGAGGACGACGGCGGACGCCCGATCCTGCGCACCCGCGCCGGGCTGGGCAGCGGCCTCGAGCTGATCCTGCCGGCGGCGGAGTGGCCGCACGAGCTGTGGACCAACGTGCCGGTGACCGAGCGCTTCGCCGAGCGCTCGCCCTACACCCTCCACCGCCAGCCGGGCCGCAGCGGCGGCGCCGACGCGGGCTACACGCTGCGCTACGGCGGCGAGCCGGTCGCCCGGCCGCGCCTGTCGCCGCGCCCCGGCTGGTACGACCGCAAGACCTCGAGCGGCAAGCCGATGACCCGCATCGGCACCCTCCAGGGCACCTACCTCGGCATCTACCAGGCCAAGGTGTGCGAGTTCTGGACCGTCAAGCCGGCCCGGGTCAACTGCAAGTTCTGCTCGGTGGGCCTGAACCTCGGGGTCGACGACGCCGACGACAAGTCGATCGCCGAGGTGCTCGAGGTGGTGCGCGCCGCGCGCCGCGAGTCGGGGATCACCTACGTCGACTTCAACACCGGCCACTTCGAGGGCGACACCTACCTCGACATCCTCGAGCCGTTCATCCGCGCGATCAAGGACGAGCTGGGGCTGCTCGTCGGTGTCCAGACGCCGCCTCACCGGGACCTGAGCCGCTACGACCGCCTGCGCGAGATCGGCGTCAACCGGGTCTCGTTCTGCTTCGAGATCTTCGAACCGGAGACCTTCCGCGCCACCTGCCCGGGCAAGCACGTCGAGTACGGGCTCGACTGGTACCTCGAGGCGATCCGCTACTGCGCCCGGCTCGGCGCCCAAGGGCCGCCCGCCGAGCCGTGGGTGACCAACGGCGAGATCATCGCCGGCCTCGAGCCGGCGGAGTCGTCGATCGCGGCGATCGACTGGATCACGTCGGTCGGCGCGATCCCGACCGTGTGCGTCTTCCGGCCGCTCGCCGGCACCGACTTCGCCGACCGCGAGCCGCCGTCGACCGCCGAGATGGTGCCGGTCTTCCGCCGCCTCTACGAGGCCTGCATGGAGCATGGGCTGCCGATCGGCTGCGCCCCCAACGTCCACGTCAGCCTGGTGATGCTGCCCGAGGAGTGCCGCTGGCTGTCGCCGCGCCGCTACGCCTGGCAGCGCCTCAAGCTCGGCGCCATGCGCCGCGCCTTCGGCCACCGTTTCGGCCGCCGCCTGGCCGGCCGCGACCGCGAGGCGGCCGCGGCGGCCTGAGCGCTCTCGCGCCGTTCAGACAGCCGGTGCCACCACCAGCCCGGCCCAGACCTCGACCAGGCCCGGGTCGAGGAAGGTGCCGGCGCGCTCGCGCAGGACCGCGAGCGCCTCGGCGGGGGTGACGCCGCCGCGGCTGCGCAGCGTGTCCCAGGTGTCGGCGACGGCGACGATCCGCGCCGCCGCTCCCGGCGGCCGCGGCTTGGCCAGGCGCGGGTAGTTGGACGCGCCGTCGACGCGCAGGTGGTGCTCGTAGGCGACGACCACCGCGAGGTCGGGCGCGCCGGCGACCGCCGCGATCCGCGCCGCCCCGATCACCGGGTGGCGCTCGCGACCTTCGTCCCCGGCGCCCGCCGGGTCGAGCCGGCCGACGTCGTGGAGGAGCCCGGCCAGCCCCAGCTCCCCGGCCCGCTTCTCGGCGAGGCCGAGCGCGCGCGCCAGCCGCAGCGCGCCCGCGGCGGTGGTCAGGCCGTGGAGGAACGCGCGGTCCTCCGGGGTCTCGACCGGCAGCGGCGGCGGCGCGACCCCGTGCGACGACCGCGCCAGCGCCGCAACCGCCGAGCGCAGCGGATCGAGATCGCACGCGCCGCCGCCGGCCAGCCCGAGCAGGTTGGCGCGCGCCTGCCCGAGCAGCTCCAGCTCGACGAGCGGGTGCGGGCGGGCGACGGACTCGGCGCCGCCCTCGCCCTCCGCGCCGAAGCCGACCCGGCCGATCACCAGGTGCTCGCTGGGCGCCGGCCCCTCCGGGCTCTGGCTGCCGTCGACGAACGCCGACAGCTCGGGGCGGTCGAAGCCGGCGCTCACGGTCAGGCCCGAAATCCCGAGCCGGGTCAACCACTGGAGCAGGGCGCGCGCCCAGGTCGCCTCCTCGGGCACCGGGCGGCGGTCGACCAGCAGACGGCCCTCGACCACCATGATCAGCGTCTCGTGAGCGCCCGCCGCCGCCAGCAGCGCCTCGTGCGCGGCGACGGCGCTCTCGATGGCGCGCACGAGCTGCGGGTGCCCCGGCGGGTAGACGGCGCGCTGCTGGAGCGCCGCGCCGAAGTGCACGACCAGCCGCTCGACCGCCGCCTCGAGCGTGCTCATGGCGTCCCTTCGGGCGCCCGGGCGAGGGCGGCGGCGAGCCGCCGGACCTCCGGGTCCTTCATCCGCAGGCCGCGTTCGACGAACGGCCGTCGCGCCTCGGGCGGATAGTCGCCCAGGGTGCGGAAGAGCTCCCGGCGCTCCTCGGCCGAAACCGGCAGCAGGGTGAACCGCGCGACGTAGCGCGAGAGGCCGTCGAGCGCGTGCGGCTGCGCCAGCTCGCCCAGGGCCTTGAGCGCGAGCAGGCGCTGGCCGCGCCGGCGGCCGAACAGGTCCCGCTCCTGGAGCAGCTCGACAAGCGGCTCGACCGCCTCGACGATGCCGCGCGAGCCGGCCAGCTCGATCGCCGCGTCGGCGAGCCGGGGGTCGCTGTCGCGGAGCGCCGAACGCAGCAGCCCGCGCGGCAGCTCCTGGTCGAAGGCGAAGAGGTTGCGGATCGCCTCCAGGCGCACCCGGATGTCGGGATGGTCGGCGCACCGGCGCACGGCGGCGAGCGCCCCGGGATCGCCGAGCCGGCGCAGCAGCACGAGCATGTTGCGCACCACGTACCAGCGCGAGTCGGCGAGGCGCGCCGCGGCGCCGGCGCTGACGTCGCCGCCGAGGGCGGGCAGCAGGTCGAGAAGGCGCCGGCGGGTGGCGCGGTCGTCGCTCTCGGCGAGGACGTCGAGCAGCGACTCCGCGGCACCGCCGCCGAGCCGGGCGAGGAGCTGCTTGATCGTCTCCTCGCCCTCCTCCGGCAGCTTCGCCAGCGCCGCGACCAGCACCGCGACGGCGTCGCGCCCGGCGAGCCGGCCGAGCAGCTCGCGGAACGCCGGGGCACGCTCGCCGCCGGCCTCCGCCTGGCGTGCGCTGCGCTCGACCAGCACCAGACAGCGGCGCAGATCGCCGGCGGCCAGAAGCCGGAGGTAGACGTCCTCGAGCCGCGGCACCAGCCCGTCGAGCGCCGCCGGCGGCAGCTCCGGCCGCTCCGCCAGCTCGAGCAGCGCGCCGGCGAGCGCGCGGCCGAGAACGGCCCCGGCGAGCTGGGCGGCGAACCGCGCGCCGTATGCCGTTGCGGCCTGCGGCGCCGCCACCGGTTGGTGCGGGCCGACGGCGACCTCGAGCAGGACCTCGGCGCCGGTCTCGAGATCGGCCGCCGCCGCGACGGCGTCGAGATCGGTACCGGCGAACAGCCGGCGCAGCCGCTGGAGCGGACCGAGATCGACCGCCGGCGGCGCCACCCCGGCAGCCGCGCCGGTGGCCCGAACGGCTGCGGCGGCGCCCGCCTCGCCGGACGCGGCGCCGGCGGCGGCCTCGGCGGACTCGGCCACGCCGGCCGGCTCGGCCGCCGCCGCGCGCACCCGCACCATCACCTCCGGACCGAGCGCGGTCGCCAGCTCGTCGAGCGCCTCCTCCGCTTTGTCGCGGCTGCCCAGGGCGCGCCCGAGCGCCGTCTCGAGGCCCGAACGCAGCTCCGGCGGCAGGGCGGCGTGGAGCGTAGCGACCCCCTGCGCGCGCTCGGCGGTCGGCTCCTCGGCGAACGCCGCCGCGGCGTGTCCGGCGAGCGCCGCCAGCGCCGCGCCGGTCCACGCGGCGTCCTCCGGGCCGAGGCCCGGCGCGCGGCCGAGCAGCGCCGCGAGCAGCCCGACCGCCCGCCGCCCGCCGGCGACCCACGCCGCGAGCGTTTCGCCCGGGAGCTGGCCGCTTCCGACCAGCCGCCGCGCCAGCTTCTCCCACAGCCCGCCGGCCTCGGGCAGGCTCGGCGCGTCCTCCCCCTCGACCACCGACAGCCCCGAGAAGTCGAGATCGCGCACCCGGATGTGCTCGACGCCGGCGGCCTCCAGCTCGCGCGCCAGCGAACCCGCCGCGCGCGCCTTGCGCGGATCGACCAGCAGGCCGCGCAAGAAGAACTCGATCTCGCCCGAGTCGATCCCGGGCGTGAACTCGACCGCGGCGGCGTTGCGCCGGCGCAGCAGCTCGGCGAGACGCGTGGAGGTCGGCCCGGCCAGCCGACGCTCTCCCCACCCGAGCGCGTCGCGCCCGGCGAGCAACTCGAACGGTCCGTACGTCCCGAGCAGCGCCGCGAAGCGGCCACGCGCCCGCTCGAGCGCCGCCGACGCCGACGGGTGCCCGGACGGATACGACGACAGCGCCCGCCACGCGATCGACACGTCGCGCAGCAGCTCGCCGAGCAGCGCCTCCGGGGCCGCGGTGGTCACCGGTTGTGGATTCTAGCGGGCGGCGGGGCGAGGCGGGGGCTACGGCCGGGCCTGGTCGTGAAACGGCGCCTCCGATTCCGCCGGCACCGGCGCCCGCGGCTGATAGCCGAGGTCGGTCAGGGCGTCGAGCGCCCGGCGGACATTGGCCGGATCGAGCTGGATCACGAGGTCGAGATCGGCCGTCGTCCGCAGGAATCCGTGCAGGACGACCGCCACCCCGCCGACCACCAGATAGCGGACGCCCGCGCGCTCCAGCGCCGCCAGGACCCGCTCGATCTCGCCGACCACCCGAGGACTCTACCAACCTGCCGCCGGCGGGCGGGAAGCGCTGCCGCGCCTCCGAGGAGGCCGACCGACGATCGGCACCCCGCTGTCGCCGGAGCAGCGTCGTCTTGCCGCTGTTCGCCGGCCCCGAAGCGTCCACGCGCTCACCGCAACGTCTACCTGCGCCTGGCGCGGCTGGAAATCGATCGCGGACGCGATGGCCTCACAACCCTGTCGCCGAGTCTTCGCCGGCCAGCCCTGCGCCTCGACGAGGGCGCAGGGGGGGGCTTTCTCGAAGACTGGCCCCGTCAGGCGTCCGGGGTGGCGGGATTGGGAAAGGCGCGAGGCTCGTAGCCTTCGGGAACCTGGAGCTCGAAGACGTCGTCGCGGATGCGGGCGAGCACCAGACCTTCGCTCAGCACCCGTTGGGCGAGCTCCTCGCTGGCGTCCACCGCGGCCAGGACGCCGATGAGCTCCTTGCCGCGCTGCTCGGGGAAGAAGCGGGGGAAGCGCTCCAGTGAGCGGAGCATCTGAGCGATCCCGCCCTCGCGCAGTCGGCTCTTCACGTTCACCAGGCAGGCGGTCCCACCCCCACCGTCCGAGTAAGCCAGGCCGTCGACCTCCAGCTCCTCGCCGCCGATGCGGCTCCGGGGACGGACGGCGAAGCTCGTGGTGCCGAACCGCTCGGCCAGCCGGCGCTCCATCGACGGCAGGGCCATCCCCTCGGTGAAGCCGCCGAACTTCTGGCCCAGGCCGCCGTTCTGCTTGCCCAGCTCCCGGATGTCCCGCCGACCCTCCTTGATCATCCGGTCGGTTTCCTGCATCTGGCGCTCGGTCTCCAGGAATCGGCGCTCGTACTCGCGGCCCGCCTCCTGCATCTCCCGGCGCCAGGCGGCGTGGTCCGCGAGCAAGGCCTGGAGATCCGTCTGACCGCCCTCCACCTGGGTGAGCCTGGTTTCGATCGCGTGGTCGGTCATCAGGGGGGCATCCTATTCGACTTCCATGCTCAGCTCAGGACTTCGATCTCGTCGCGGCCAACCCTCGGGCCTCCGATACAGTCACCCTATCCTGACGCGCCTCAAAGTCGACGGGTTCAAGAACCTCGTCGGCGTGGACGTCCATTTCGGACCGTTCACTTGCGTTGCGGGCCCCAACGGAGTCGGCAAGTCGAACCTCTTCGACGCCATCCGCTTCCTCAGCGCCTTGACGGAAAAACCGTTGATGGAGGCGGCGCTGTCGGTTCGCGGCGAAGAAGAGCGCACCTCCGACCTGGGATCTTCCATCGCGTCGGGGATCGACAGAGCACCGAAATGCGCTTCCTCGTCGAGATGATCATCCCGCGTGAGGGGATCGATCACCTGGGCCAGGACGCGAGAGCCGCGATCACCTTCCTGCGCTACGAGCTGGATCTTCAGCTCCGCGGCCAGACGCTGAGCATCCGGCAGGAGGCGCTGACCCACATCAACTTGCGCGACGCACGAGAGCATCTCCGCTTTCGTCACACTCCGACGTGGCGTCGGTCGGTGGTTCAGGGCCGGCGGACGGCACCCTTCATTTCCACGGATCGTGAGGGCGGAAGGTCTACGTCAAGCATCCCCTCGAACCGCGGCCGGTCCACGAGGAACCCTCGGGTGCCGGCGGAGCTTCTTCGGGCAAGGCTCTGCGGGTGGTGGACCGGCCGGACATTCAGATGTGGCTCCCCGGGATTCCAGCGAGTCGATGAGAGCGCTGGTCTTCACCCTCCTCTCCGAGGGTTCCTCAGACCGCACTCTGATCCCGATCCTCCTCTGGACGTTGCGGCAACATTCGGAATCGGTGTTTCAGCCCCAGTGGGCCGACCTGCGTCGGCTCCCGAACCCTCCTCGATCACTGGAACAGCGCCTGCAGGCGGCCCTGGCGCTCTACCCGTGCGACCTGCTCTTCGTCCATCGCGACGGGAACCGCTCCGGTCTGCTCCATGACTTCGCGGATCAGCTCCGAGGCCGGGCGATCGAGCCGCTTCGAGGCGCGCCGGAAGTCCTCTTAGACCGGCTCGCCTATATTCATCGTGATGGCGACGGCCCGCCGGTCGCGACCTGGCTCAGCGCGGCTGGGTCCTCCTCACGCCCTCGATCTCGTCGAAGTCCTCGTCGAAGCTGCAGATCTCGCCGCCAGTGTGCTCCAAGGCAACGGCGGCGTGGAGGGCGTCGCGCGCGATGAGCGTGGGGTGGCGGTCCAGGAGGTCTCGCGCCGCATCCAGGATCTCCGCCGTGACCGGGAGGACCACGGGAACCAAGGTGCGGGCGAGGTCGTAGACCCGGCGGCCGTCTTCCCAGCGCCCGATGGCGCGGTATCGATACAGGATCTCCTGGAGCGTTTCCGCGTCGATCGCCGCCTCCACCTCGTCCGAGGCCACCCGCTCGAGGTACCGGGCGGCCGGCGCCTTGTTGCGGTGCTCGGCGCCGGCGGCGTACATGAACAGGTTGGTATCGAGCAGGATCACCGCTCGGGAGACCTGCGCACCGCACGGCGCCTCGGGCGACCTCCGCGCATCAGGTCTTCCGGCGCCGGGACCGACTCGCGCTTCATCTGATCCGGCGCGCCGACCGGCAGCCGGAGGGAGACGAGCTCCTCGAGCGCGCGACGGCGGTCCTCGCGCGAGCGGAGGCCGTACTCGATGCGGCAGGCACGGCGGACCAGCTCGCCCAGGCTCGTGCCCTCGCGCTCCGCCCGGCGGGCCAGGCTCTCGTGGAGGTCCGGCGGGAGCAGGATCGTGGTCTTCTTGGAGAGCTCCATATCCACCTCCGTAGGTGGAGGATATCACGGACCCCGCTCGAGCAGCTCGGCTCGGAGATCACGATCGAGGGCGTTGAGATGGACGCTGGCGTCGATGGTGAAGCGCATGGTGCCGGGTCACCAGCCGATCCAGCCCCAGCCCCAGGACGGATCGGCCTCCAGCCACTCGCGGTAGAGCCGCTCGCCGGCCGCCGCCTCGCCGGCCTGGAAGTGGGCGTCGGCGATCGCCCGGCGCATGGTCTCGACCACGAGGGGACCGACGCCGGGGAAGCGCGCGAGGAACTCCTCGCAGAGCGGATGCGCTCGCGCGCGAAGCGCGGGTCGTCGACGCCCGCGTTGAGCAGCTCGGTCTCGACGTCCTGGACCCGGTTGAACACGAACTCGCAGCCGTGGAACCGGTCGTCGAGCTCCTCGACCGTGGCGAGGTCGAGACGGTCGGCGATGCGCACGACCTCCGGCCACGCCTCGAGCCAGATCTCGCACCGCGCGACGCTGTCGTCCGCGTTCCAGCCGCGCTGCATGGCGTCGTCGAAGCGCTCGAAAAACGGCACGTCCGGCGCCCAGCGCTCCCACAGGGCGCGCAGAGCGTTCCACACCCGTTCTTCTTCGCCGCGCTCCCCGGTGGCGTGCTCGGCGAGCAGCGAACGCGTCATCTCCTCGGCCGAGCCGAAGCGGCTGCAGCGCTCGCGGAAGCCCTCCCGGTCGAGCGGTCCCGCGTAGGGCTCGAGGATGCCGAGCAGGTCCCCGGTGGGCAGCTCGCGACCGTCCACGAACTCCAGCCGCCGGGAGTGCCCGTTGCCGGAGCGGTCGTCGGGTCGGTCCGTCATGTCGGTCTTCGAGTCGAAGATCGTCCTCAAGGGCGGGGCCCGGCCGCCTGGCGACGACGAGATCGCGCTGGTCTTCCAGGATCGAGAAGCCTTCGCCTTCGAGAAAGCCTCTCACCAGCGGTCCGAGATCGGCTTGAGCTTTGAGCATGGGGTTTCGCCTCCTTCCGCGAGCGGAGCCGCTCCGCGGGCGCCAACCTGCGCGTGGCGGCGGCGCGGGTGGCCTGCTCTCGACTGCTCAAGACACGATGTGGCTCAGATTTGTTGGCAAGGGATGCTCGGCGACGAACGGCGCGCCGGGATCACTCGATGGCTGGAGCGCCGGCGCTCGTCTCGGCCGCCAGCAGACGCTCCGCCTCGGCGGTGAAGAACCGCTTCGCCTCGTCCCAATCGAACGGCACGAGCATGTCGGGCATCGGCTCCTCTTCGGCATCGTCGAAGTAGGCCAGGGCGCGCAGTCGCTGGTAGCGGTCGCTGCGCCGGGTACCGTACTTGCGCTCGAACAGGTCGAACACGGCGTCGACGGTCAGCCCGGCCCGGCAAAGGACCCGCAGGTCGACGAAGTCCTTGCGGGACCCCCGCCCGGCGATCGCTTCGAGCTTCATCGCCGCGATGTCCGCGTCGGAGGCGAGGCCGAAGCCCCAGCTCGTGGGGTCCAGCTCCTCGAGCTGGTCGTAGGGATAGCGAAAGAACGAGGTCGTCACCCGGGCCAGCCGAACGTAGAGTGTCTGCTCGCCCGACGGCACGCGCTCGAGATCGGCAAACGCGTCTTGGAGCGCGAGCTCCAGCTCGGGCACGTCGAAAGAGGTCGGACGGAAGAAGTCGAAGTCCACCGACCGCCGGTGACCGTGGCGCAGGGCGAGCGCGGTGCCACCCGCGAGGTAGAAGTCGGAGACCTGCGGGACCGCCTTCAGCCCATCCAGGACGGTGCGCTGCGCGGCGGTGAGGATCTCGGTGTGCACTCGTCGGGTGCCAGGTCGAGGAAGGCGGCCCAGAGCGGCACGGTACGCCGGGAGACGCGAGCGGCGCCGCCCTCGCGGAAAAAGCCGCGGATTCGGTCCCGGCCGTAGTGGCGGAGCAGGGCTCCGACGCTGCGCACCGTCCCGCGATCCAGGACGCGCGCGATCACGAACGCGGCGTGGGTCTCGGGATCGACGTCCTCGGGGCGTACGTCATGGAAAAGGACGGTCGACTCGGCGAGGATCTCTTCGGGCAGCGACACTTGGATAGTCTACCATGCGCTCAAGCGGCGCCACGGCCCGGTGTTCGGGGATCGGCGCGGGCGAGGCGGGCTCCGGCCACCCGGGCCGGCCGGTCCGGCCGTCACTCCGGAGACCTCCGATCATGTCCAGCACCACCGCATCCAGCACGACCCCACGCGCCCGCATCGGCGAGCTGCTGGGCGGCGTCGGCGCCGCCGGCTCCTTCACCGCCCGTCGTATCGCGCCGGCGGACGACCTCGACCTCGAGGTCACCGGCCTCGGGCGGCTCCGCTTTCCTGTCTCCCGTACCCGCGCCGCACGGCTCTGCCGTCTCGCCCGGCCCGCCCGCTACGGGCGGGGCGATCAGACGCTGCTCGATCGCGGAGTGCGCGACACCTGGGAGATCCCGAAGAGCCGGGTCAGGATCGACAAGCGGCGGTGGAACCGGACGCTGCTCCCCGTGCTCGACGCCCTGCGCGCCGATCTCGGCCTGCCCGAGGGCCGCCGGCTGAAGGCCGAGCTGCACTCGATGCTGGTCTATGCCCCGGGCCAGTTCTTCCTCCCGCACCGGGACTCCGAGAAGGCGGACGAGATGGTCGGCACCCTGGTCGTCACTCTGCCGGGCTCGTTCAAGGGCGGCGCCCTGGTCGTCGAGCACGGGGGCGAGAAGGCCACCTACCGTGGCTCCCAGAAGGCGCTCTCGTTCGTCGCCTTCTACGCCGACTGCCTGCACGAGGTGAAGCCGGTCAAGGACGGCCACCGGGTGGTCCTGACCTACAACCTGCTGCTCGACGGCGGCGGCGCGGCCGACGCCGGCGCCACCGGGTCGACGGCGACGGTCGACGCGCTCGCCCCGCGGCTCCGCGAGCACTTCGAAACGCCGCGGCCGCCACGCCGGTACGCGCGCGAGGACGCGCCGCCGCGCAAGCCGCCGGCCCGGCTGGTCTACCTGCTTGACCACCAGTACACCGAGCGCGGCCTCGGCTGGGACCGCCTCAAGGGGAGCGACGGCGCGCGCGCGGCGACCCTCGCCGCGGCGGCGGAGCAGGCCGGGTGCGAGACGGTGCTCGCGCTCGCCGAGATCCAGGAGACCTGGGACTGCTTCGAGCCCGGCTGGGACCGGCCGCGGTGGGGCCGGCGCCGGAGCTGGGCGCGCGACGATGACGAGGAGGACTGGATCGAAGACGAGCCGCCGCCGCGGGACGATCCGGACGGCTATGAGCTCGGCGAGCTGATCGACTCGAGCATCACGCTCGAGCGCTGGATCGACCGCGCGGGCAAGCGTGCCGCGCCCGTCGTCTCGGACGTCGAGGACGAGGAGGTGTGCGCCACGACGCAGACCTCGCAGCTCGAGCCCTACGCCGCCGAATACGAGGGGTACATGGGCAACTACGGCAACACCATGGACCGCTGGTACCGGCGCGCGGCGATCGTGCTGTGGCCGCGCGAGCGCGCGTTCACCGTGCGCGCCGAGGCCGATCCCTCGTGGGCCCTGGCGGAGATCCAGCGGCGACTCCGGGCCGGCGGCGCGGGCGAGGCGCGGGAGATGGCGGCGTCGATGGCGCCGTTCTGGCGGGGTGTCGCCGGATCCGACGGGCGCCCGGCCTTCTTCGCCAAGGCGCTGCGCGCGGCCCACGGCGTCGACGAGCCGGCGCTGGCGGCCTCGCTGCTCGAGCCGTTCCAGGTCGAGGCGCTGATCCCGGCGCGGGCGCCCGCGTGGGCGGCGCTGGTCGAGCGCTACGGCGAGGCCTGGACGCGGGAGCTGCTCTCCTCGTGGTCGAACCCCAGCCGCGGCTGGATGGGACCCGAGAAGCGGGATCCCCTCGCCTGGCTCGCCGCACTGCCGCGGCTGTGCGAATCCCTGCGGACCGCCGGCGGCGCCGCCGGGACGACGGCGGCCCGGCTGCTGCTGGAGGATTCGTGGCGCCGGCTGGCAGAGACGATCGCCGAAGACCGCGACGTCACACCGCCGCGCGTCCGGGACCGGGCGCTGGCGGCGCTGGAGGGGCCGGTCCTCGGCGTTCTCGGCGGCGCCGCGGTGGCCGAGGTCGACGGCCTGCGCGACGAGGCGGTCGCCTTCCTCCGCGCGCGCGAAAACGAGCCGCTCGTCCCCTCCCTGGTGCAAATGCTGCGGAGCGCGGCGAAGGCCGGCAAGCCGGGGTCGCGCGCCGCGCCGGCGCTCGACGCCGTGGCGGAGCACTGCGCCCGGCGGCTCGAGGCGCGTCTCGAGCGGCGGGCGCGCGCGCCGGGCGACTGGTCGATCGTCCTGCCGCCGGGCTGCGGCTGCGAGCTGTGCGCCACGCTCGGCACCTTCCTCGCCGACGCGAACGCACAGCAGCTCGACTGGCCGCTCGCCAAACAGCGGCGACAGCACGTCCACGGCCGGCTCGACGCCCACGAGCTGCCGGTTCGCCACGAGACCCGGCGCAAAGGGAGTCCCTACACCCTGGCCCTGACCAAGACCAAGTCGCTGTTCGAGCGCGAGGCGCGCGAGCGCCGCGCCTGGCGGGCCGACCTCGAGTGGCTCGCCCGCCGGGGCCGCTCGGGCGGCCCGGGGCGGCGCTCCCGGCCGGCTCGCTAGATCGTCAAGAAGGTCCGCGCGCCGAAGGAGCGCCGCAGCACTTCTTGTACTTCCTCCCGCTGCCGCAGGGGCAGGGGTCGTGGCGGCCGATCTTGGCGGAGGACGCGGTGCCGGCCTCGACGGAGGTCTGAACGCGCACTCCCTTCCCGAGGTCGCGCAACTCGCGGCGCACCCGGCGGGCGTCGTCGGTGCGCCCGGCCTCCTGGTAGGCGTCGGCCAGGCGTTCGAGGACGTCCCGCCGGTCGCGCAGGTCGGGCACCGCCAGGCCCTGCTCGAGGATCTCGGCGGCGCGCGCGTAGTCGCGAGCCCCCTGGGCGCGGGAGGCGAAGACACCGTAGGCGTCCGACCAGCCGATCCAGCCCCAGCCCCAGGTCGGATCGGCCTCCAGCCACTGCCGGAAGAGGCGGTCGCCGGTCGCCGCCTGGCCGGCCTGGAAGTGGGCGTCGCCGAGCGCCCTGCGCATGGTCTCGGCGAGACCGGAATCGGGGAAGCGGGCGAAGAACTCCTCACAGAAGCGAACGCGCTCGCGAGCGAAGCGCTCGTCGTCCGCCGCCGCGTTCAGCAGCTCCGTCTCGAGGTCCTGCACCCAGTTGAACAGGAACTGCGTGCCGTTGACCCGGTCGTCGAACTCCTCGACCGTGGCGACGCCGAAGCGGTCGGCGAGGCGGACGGCGTCCCGCCACGTCTCCAACCAGATCTCGCAGCTCGCCGCGCCGCCGCCCTCGTCGTAGCCGCGCTGCATGCCCTCGTCGAGGCTCTCGACGGACGGCTCGTCCGGCACCCAGCGCTCCCAGAGGACACGCAGCGCGAGCCACACCCGGTCGACCTCGCGACCCTCGACGTCGCGCCCGGCGATGAGCGAGCGCGCCATCTCCTCGGCCGAGGCGAACGGGCTGACCCGCCGGCGGAAGCCCTCCTCGTCGAGGGGGCCGGTGTAGGGCGTCAGGAGCCCGATCAGCTCTTCGGTGGGCCGCTCGCGCGTCTCCCCGAGATACGGCCGGCCGGAGCGCTCGATCTCGGGCGCGGTAGGCGGGGGAGGAGGAGGGGTGAGGTTTTCTGACGACTCCTTAAGGAAGGATTTCACAGGGCGAGCAGGTGATCTCGCACACCGTGCAGTCGAAGCAATAGGTCACCAGCGTCCCACAGCACGTCTCCTCCGTCTTGCAGCCGTTCGAGCACTCCAACTCGACATCGACGCAGCGCTCAGGCCCGGCAGCAGGGGCAGGGAATCTGAGCGTTGTCTCGAACCAACCATCGGTCGGTGCTCCCTTCCCCACGAACGTGTACACCGAGCCATCGGTGCGGATCAGGATCGTCTCCAGAGACGAGGTCTCGAGCGAGCCTGGCACTCGAACGTCGTAGCTGCCTTCGATGGTACCTGCAGCGATCGTGACGTTGGCCTCAGCCGCCCTGGAGGACAACGCTGAAGCTACATCCAGAGCCAGCTGGTTCGTCACCAGCCGAACGAGATCGCGCTCAGACCCTGTCTCCCGCAGAACAATGCCACCGATATGCGGCAGGGTCGTTCCTACGCCGATGAGGAGACTCTCCTCTCCCCGCTCGACCCGGATCCGAAGCTCTCCCGACCCAAGCTCAGGCAGGTCGGCTTGAACCGCATCCTGGGCGATCACGGGAGCCGCGAGCAACGGCAGCAGGAGCGCCGCCATGAATAGGCGGTTGGAGAACGTGGTTTCGCCGAGGGCCGATGAACGGTGGGGACGACTCGTCATGACAGCCTCCTTGTGTATGTGTAATCACTACTAATCCGACATGTCCTATACTGTCAGAAGGCAAATCCAGTTGTCAAAGAACGTCGCCCTCGGGCGGCGATTAGGGAGCGGCCACGGGATGTCGCGGTGGCGGCGCGTTCCCTGCGGCCTGGTCGCCGTGGTGAGGCCTCACCGCTCGAGCCACTTCATGACCTCGAGGGTCTTCTTGATCTTCTTGTCCTTGGTCGCCTTGCCGGTCTTGCTCCGGGCGTCCTCGACCCACTCACCGCGCTCGGCGAGCCAGTCCCGGAGACGGGCGGCGAGCCGGCGGCGGCTGTCCTGCGGCCAGTCGCCGCGCTCCATCGCCGCCAGCAGGCGGCTGGCCAGGCCGCCGAGATCGGCGTCGCCGACCACCTCGACCACCGGGGGATCGAAGCCGTCGAAGTGAGCGAGCTGGGCGGCGCGCCGGTCGGCCTGAGCCCTGGCCTGAGCGGCGTCGGCCTCGGCCTCGCGCAGCGCGCCGAGGAGCGATCCGCCGGGCTCGAACCGCCCGTAGCCGACCGCGGTCTTGGCGCCGGCGCCGAGGAACGCCAGCGCCTCCCCGAGTGCACCGAGCGCCGCGGCGACCTCGCTCGCCGGCTTCCTCTCGCCCCAATCCGCGCCCGGCCGCGGGGCGATCCCGAACAGGAAGGTCCCGCGCTCGACGACCAGAAAGGGCACCGGGACCGGGGAGTGCCAGTCGGCCGGCACCTTCTGCGGCTCGCGGTCGGGATCGGTGATGCCGCCGCCCTCGGCGTACCACTGGCCCATGTGTGCGGTCATGACGTCGGCCGCGAGCGCCGGCGGCGCCGTGGGCAGGGCGTCGAAGAAGATCAGCGAGCCGGCGTCGTCCTGCACGCCACACCAGGCGCGCAGCCGTTCCTTGGCCTCCTCCTTGACTGAATCCGTCTGGTCGTCGTCCCTCGACAACGTCCACAGCCACGCCGCGAGCAACCCCTTGACCCCGGTGGCCGGCAGGTAGGGCAGGCCCAACGTCGGGTGCCAGGCGAAGCCGTTCTCGACCGGGTGCGGCAAGCCCAGGCCGGTAACGAAGCGCCACGAGGTCCGGAGCTCGGCGAGGTCGCCGCCGCACGCCCGGACCAGTCCGATGCGCCGGCGTGCGACCGCCTGGAGCGTCGCGTCGAGCGCGCCGTCGGGCCGGTGCCGGGCCGCGCTCTCGATCCACCCGCGCTTCGAGGTCTCGTCGACGGCCCAGTCCCGGCCCTCCAGATAGCGGTCGAAGAACCGCGTGTACCAGAGACCGGGGTTGCCGGCCGCCGGGCACGAGGACGGGCGGGAGAGCCCGCCGTAAAGCGGTGCGGTCATGGCCGGGACGGCTCGCGACGCTGGTTCGCCGGGCTGTCGCCCGCAGCGGCCGCATCGTCACCGCCGTTGCCAGGCTTCTTCTCGATGTAGGCGGAGGCGAACCGCTTGACCCACTCGAGCAGCGCCAGCGCCTCGGTCTGGGCGAGGCGGTAGGCGCTCATGCTCTCGGATGTGACCCCTGCCAGGGCGTGGTCCTTGCCTGCATAGGGCTGCCCCTCCTTGATGAGCCATTCGGAGACCAGGTCGTAGAGCGCCTGGTAGGCCCGGTCGCTCTTGCCCTGTCCCCTCTTGCTCCGGCAGAAGGCCAGCGCCTGGCCGAAACCGTTCATCTGGATCATCGCCGGGAGGCTCGCCGCGTAGCTCCTGACCTCGCCGTCGTACTCTTGCCCGCGGATGCTCTTCACCTGCTCCAGGGCAAACGACGCTCGCCTCTGCGAGAGCGTCTGCCGGTCGCCGTTCTCCGCGCTCATGACGCACCTCCCGCCACCGAGGCCACCCGGCACCAGCCCATGCCGACGGTCTCGTTGCCGCCGATCTGGAGGTAGGGCCGCTCGCCGAAAAGGGTGGTGGTGATCGCCGCCAGCACCTTCTCGGCGGTCAGTGACCCCTCCTGCCTCCGCCCGTCGAAGGCGGAGAGCACCGTGTAGAGCACGGTGTCCGGCGGCAGGCTCTCCTGGTAGCGAAGGGAGCCGCCGTCGACGGTCTTGGTCTCGTACTTCAGCTTGACGTGGGCGGTTACCGGGATGGCCGCCGAGCGCACCAGGTCGCCGAAGACGACATCGTCGACCAGGGTGAGCCGCTCGGCGAGGTGGCCACGCGTGGCGGCGTCGCCGATCAGCGGGCCGATCGCCTCGATCAGCTCGGCGAGATCCTCCTGCCTCACGCCGACGCGCAGCTCCTCGAGGAACACTCCGGACCGCGCCGGGTCGACGGTCGCGCTGTTGTCCACGACAGCGGTATCCACCGGCACCTTCGGGATCGCCGCCGTCGAGCCCGCCGCCCCGACCCGGCGCAGATCGCGGGTCAAGCGCTCGAGGATCGCCGGGCAGGTGACCCAGCGGTAGGCGGCGTCGAGCGAGCGCACCGGCAGCAGGAGCAGACGCGCGTCGCTGACCGCCAGCGCGCCGGCGTGGTCGGACGCGTTGCCGACGTCCGGGCCGAAGACCACCTCGAGGTCGCGGTCGCCGAGCTTGCGGTGGTACGCGAGCGCGCGCAGGGCTCCCTTCACTCCCGAGCCGTAGACGCACGGCCAGCCGGTGTGGGCCTCGCGCTCGATCGGCAGGTCGACGGCGCCGAGGATCTGTCCGGTGCCGGCGTGGATCGAAGTCTCGGCCAGTAGGCCGAGGACAGCGTTCTCCTGGTTCATCGGCTGACCTCCAAGTCGGGAAAGCGGGTGTCGTCGAAGAGTCCGACGGCGAGCTGGCCGTGACCGAGCGCGTCATCGGCGAGGCGGGCGCCGTGGAGCACGCCGATCGCCGGTTCGAGGGCCTCGCCGGTGAGCGTCCGGCCGGACGCGTCGTGGACGGTCGCGTACCAGGCGCTGCCCGCCGGCACCAGGCTGCGCACCGGGCGCGGCTGGCGGGCGGCGAGGTCCCAGCCGCCTTCGCGGAGCGCCGGGGCGATCGCCGCCGAATGCACGGTCAAAGGGATGCCGGCCAGCTCGCCGCGCCAGGCGGTTGCCCGGCCGTCACGCCGGTCGGCGGCGAAGCCGGGCGGGAGCCACGAGCCGCCGAGCTCGACCGGCGTCAGGAGCGCGAGGACGAGGCCTGATGCATCGGGCGACGGCTTGGGCGCCGGAGGAATTTCCGCGTCGCCGGGCACCACGTCGACGCCGGCCAGCCGGCCCTCTCCGCCCAGGCGGACCAGGCGTGCGAGGTCGGGCGGCGGCTCCTCGCCGCAGGTGACGGCGATCTCGATCGCGACCTCGCGCACCGCGGCTCGCTCCGGCCGGTCGCGCTCGCCGTTCACCGCGTCCCGGGGCCGGACGTGGCGGGTCTGGAAGAGCATGCCGTCCGCGGCGGTGTGGCGGTCGAGATCGCGGGCGATGCCCAGGCGCGGCTCGATCTCGAAGAGGGAGCCGGCCGGGTAGATCCCGGCGTCCGGCACCCCGCCCGCCATCGCCTCGGAGTAGGCCGAGGCCTCCAGCCACAACCGCTCGGCGCTGCGCTGGCCGTGCTCCGGCGCCGTGGGCAGGTGGACGTCGCCCAGGTCGCACTCGACCCGCGGGCCGATCCGGAGCCACGCGGCCGGCCGGCCGGTCTCGTCGCAGGTCAGCGCCCGCGGCGCCGGGTAAAGGCACCGCCAGCTCTCGCCGGCGGTGCGGACCGCGAGCCACGGCCCCGCGAACCGCAGTGCGCCGTAGTCGTCGTGGCGGCCGATCAGCCGCAGGAGGTCCCGACCGCCGGCGTCGAAGCCCTGGTCCGGCAGCGCCCGTCCGAACGCGGACCAGTCGGCGCCCAGGGCGTTGCCGAGCAGGAACCGAACCGCACCCGCCACCGTCCGCGGCGAGGGTGGAAAGAGGCTGCCGAGGATCGCGGCGCCGGCGCCGCCGTGGGGACGCGAGTCGCGGAAGAAGAGGGTGTCGAGGGCGCGGAAGCGCCAAGTGGAGGTCACGGCTCGGCGCTCCCGTGGTGGTGGCGTTCGAGGAAGCGGACGAGGAAGGCGCCGTCGGCCTCGATGCGGCGCTGCGGCGTCGGGGTGACCGCGCCTTCAGGGGTCCCGGCGCGGACCCGGATCACGGGGCGGCATTGCTCGAGGAGCGCCGCAACGTGCGCCTTCGCCCGCTCGACCCGGGAGGCTCTGGTACCGTCCTCGTCCTGCGGCGCGGCGCCGGTCTCGCCGGCCCGCGCCATCCGCGATCCCCTCGCCGGCCGCAGCCTCGTCGCCACCCGTACCGGCGGCCTTCTCGCCTGCGGCTGGCCGATCGCGGTAGCGGCTCGAATCGAGCAGCTCGGCGGTGAAGACGTCGATCGCCGTCTGCTCGTCGAGGGGATCGCTGCCGCGCGCCGGATCGGCGTTGACCAGCCGCAGGAGCGCCTCGATGCGGTGGAAGAAGCGATGGCTGAAGGGCGCCTCGCCGGCCGCCATCTGCGCCGCGAGCCCCTCGAGGACGAGCGCCTCGCCCTCCCCGAGCGCCACGGCCCACGGCTGCGCCCAGCGGAGGAGATCGCCGCCCCGGGTCGACACCTGGACCGCGATCGCGTCGCGCCCGCGGCCGTCCTTGGCCACCCCGTCGAGCAGCTCGTGGGCCTCGTGGAGGACGTGGCCGAGCGGCAGCTTGTGGTGCGCGAAGAGGACGGCACCGGACAGCGTCGAGAGAATCTCGGTGCCGGCGAAGCAGGACTCGTAGTGCGACCGCAGCTCGCGGGCGCAGTGGAGCGCCCCGGGGACGGGCAGCAGAGCCCGGACGTCGTCGCCCCCCGCATAGACGAGAAAGCCGCTGTGGCGTTCCACGATCTCGGGCGCTTTCGAGGCGAACCGGGCGAGCGCCTCGGTGATCGCCGGCTGCTTCTCCGGCTGCGCCATGTTGCGGCCGAGGTCGTCGCCGTCCATCGCGAGCACGGCGAACTCGGGCCGCGGCGCGCCGAGCGTAGCCTCGGGATTCCGGAGCGTCGGGGTGCGGAGCTCGCGGATCGCTCGGAGTGCCGACGTCGCCCGATCGATCACTCCGCGCGCCGTTCCCTCCTCCATGCCGTCGGCCTTCAGCTCGCGGAGGTACTCGGCGGCGAGGCTCGACTCGAAGAACAGCGAGCCGTCGAGGTGCGCGAACGCTCGCAATCCGGGCCGCGTTTGGACTGCGTCCTCGACCAGTCGCAGCTTGGTACGGCGTTCGCTGCCCGCGTCGAGCGGCTGGCTCGCCTCGATGAACTTCGTGGCCCTGGCCTCGTCGATCGCCGCGACGGCCCTTGCCAGCCAGGGCGCGGCGGCGAGGTAGGCCACGGAGGGGACGCCGGTCGCGAGCTTCCAGCCCGAGAACGCCCAGCCGCCGGGCATCGGGACCGGTTCCAGCTCGTCGAAGACATGGGGGAAGACCCGCTTGACGAAGGACAGAGCGCAGAGCTGTTCACCGTCCACGAGGTCCGACTTGTTGTGGCCATTGACGTGCTCTCGAACCGGTTTCCAGAACGCTTCGAGGACGTCGCCGCTGGGCCGCTCGACCCCCGATAGCTCCTGCCATCCCTCCATCAGCATGCACTTGGCGCCGGCCTCGGAGGGCGGCATCGCCGTGCGCAGGTGCTTACGCCGGTCGAGCAGATCCTCGCCGTCCGCCTCGCCGCCGAGCGCCCACGAGATCTGCCAGAACGGGTCCCGCTCGTGGGGCTCGCCGGTCTCGAGGTCGACGCCGATCTGCCTCGACCACACCCGGCGGAGACCTTCGTGGCCGTCCCGGATCCTCTCGGGCAGGCGCTTCCAGGCGAGCCCGGCGACCCCGACCCAGGCGAGGCGGACCGCCTGGCATACCGCGCCGGGATCGAACTCCGGCGGCACGGACGCCTTGAACCGGTTGGGCGCGACCCCCTGCTGGGGAGTCCGCTCGACGCTCTGGCCGGAGAGCGCGCGCAGAAATTCCTCGTCAGGCCGGGGGAAGAGGACCTTGCCGTCCTGCGCCCGGACCTCGCGCATCGCCACCGCGGCGAGCGTGGAGAGCAGGAACGAGCCGGCCCAGAAGTCCCGCGTCCGCCGCGCCTGGGCGACGAACGCCTGGACTGGGCCGAGGGCGAAGTGGAAGTAGCGATCCTTGTTCATGGGAGCATCGTCCGGCGTCCGGTGAAGGCGTCGAGGTAGCCCAGGATCAACGCTTCAGGTGGGCTGAAACCGGGAAAGTCGAATGGAGCCTTCCTCGGCACCTGGACCCGGATTCCCTTGCCCCGAGGAAGGAACTGAGCCGGGAGAAACGTCTGGACAACGCCGAACTGATCGGCTCCGGGCTCGCCCTCGAAGCGGTGGACCTGGATCAGCAGCGGCGAGGCCCGGCGATCCATCCTGTCTTCCTTGCGAACCGCCGGCTCGACGAAGACCTTGGCTCGGTCGCGCTTGAAGTAGAACTGGAGCGGCAGGCCGAAGGCCGAGCGTTCAGGTGGCTGGTCCGGCTTCTTGCCGTCCGCGGCCTCACGGGCGCGCCGGGTGTCGTCACCGAGCGCTTGCCGGAGCTCCTGCATCTGCCCCCCGACCGCGGCATGCACCCCGGCGGCGGAGCCTCCGACGAGGGAGAGATCGACGCGCGACCGCGCTGAGAACGCCGAGTACGGAGGGCGCTCCTTGGCACGATCCACGATCAGGGTGGCAAGGGCGGTACGCAGGCCCTCGACGTTCCGCGGCGGCGCAAGGTCGAGCTGGCGGTCGCCCTCGAGCGCCGCGATCGTCAGAGACCCGAAGCCGCGCCGGGCGCGGCTGCCGAGGCCGCCGAGGAACCCGATCGTTAGGAGAGATCGCTCGACGTCCTTGCGGTCTCCCTCGCCGGTGCCCGGGCGGAATGAGACGAGGACGCCGATCCGCCCGCCGGGCACCGCGTTCCGGCCCTTGAGCCCCTGGCCCATCAGGTAGCCGATCCCGTCCTCCTGGCCGCCCCGTCCCGCCGATCTCACGGCGTCCGCGGTGACCGTCCCCTCGGGCTGCCAATCCGCGGAGAGCAGCACACGACCTTGCCCACCGGTGTGCTCGCCGGCGGCCGACCCGAACAGGTCCGCCTCGCGCCGGTGGAGCTCCCGGAGCGCGGATGGGACGTCGCGCACCGCCTCGACGACCTCGCTCCACGCGAGCGCCCGCCACCAGAAGCGGAGCGCTCCCTTGAACGACGGCGGCCGAAAGCCGACCTGGCCGGCCCTGGGGTCGGCTCCGCCCAGGAACATGGGCGTGACCACGGTGTAGGTGGCACGGAGCTGTTTCACGATTCGCCTCTTGGAGCCGTTGCCGCGGTTTCCTCGGCCTCACCTTCGAAGACACGGCCGGGCGCCGTCTTGTTGGGAGGACCTCGGCCACGGACCGGCACGGCCGGTCCCGCGGCCACTCGGCTTCCCGCTACCGCCTCCGCACCTCCTCCACCCGGCCGGTCTTGGGCTCGGGCTCGGGTGGATCCTGGTCCGGTTTCGCCGCGGCGCGCCGGCGCACCGCGATCTCCTTGGCCCGGCCGGTCTCGGTCTTGCTGCCCGTACCACCGCCGCCCCCGGTCCCGGGCTCCGCGGCGACGCCGGCCTTGCGCTCCACCTTCTCCTCCCGGCTGTCGGTCTTCGGGGGCGGATCCGGAGGCGGGTTTTCGGGGTCGGTCAGCAGCTTGCCGGGGAGCTGCAGCTCGTCCGTGCGGGAGTCGGTCTTGGGGTCGGTGCCGCCACCGCCTTGGCTGCCGCCGGTGTTGCCCTGGTCGCTGCCGCTGGTGTTGGTCATGGGTCTCCTCCTGAGCATGGTCGAGATCGGACGTGGAGGCGATGGTGCCCGCGCGCAGGGCACCCTCCGCTCAGGAAGACACGACGAGTAGGCGGTTTGTTGGGAAGTCGCCGCTATCGCCAGTCGCCGTGGAGGCTGAACGCGGCCCAGTGGGCCGGGGCGGACCAGGCGGGGTCGCCGAGCATCGACAGCTCGGCGGCGCGGAGGGCGGCGGCCGCGGTGAGGCCGTCGCGGCGCATGCCGGTGTAGAAGCGGACCATCAGCTCGGCGGTGGCCTCGTCGTCGACGTCCCAGTGGCTGACCACTACGCGGCGGGCGCCGGCGAGCAGCAGGCCGCGGGTGACGCCGAGCACTCCCTCGCCGGCGATCTCGCGGCCGAGGCCGGTGCGGCAAGCTGAGAGCACGACCAGGTCGGCGGAGAGGTCCAGCTCGCGCAGCTCGTGGGCGCGTACGAAGCCGTCCCGCGGCCGGCCTTGCTCGTCGTAGAGCGAGAGGACGACGCCGGAGAGGCTCGGGTGCACGGTATTGAGCAGGCCGTGGCCGGCGATGTGGACGATCTGGAACTCGCCGAGCCGGCCGGAGGTCACGGTCTCGCGGCTGGCGTCGAAGTCCAACGCGACCAGGCGGTCGGCCTCGGGCACCATGGCCGCGAGCGCGGCCGCTTCGTCTCGGCTGTGGCGGAGGCGTTTCAGGCTGGTGAGATCGAGGTCGCGGGCGGCGCGCGACAGGTGGCCATCGAAGGGCTGCGAGGGCGAGACGGCCGGACTGCCGGCGGTGAGCGCGCCGGCGAGTCGGGGATCGTCGGCGCGAAAGACCGGATCGGCGATCACCGCGAGGGTGCGCCGCGCCGGCGGGCGGGAGGCCAGGAAGCGCCGCTGAAGCGCGAGGACCGACGCGGAGGGGAGGACGACGATCTCGTGGTCTGCGATCAGCGGCCGTTCGGCGAGAGGGCGGCGTCCGGGCGCCGGCCTCGGCAGGGCCGCGAAAGGGACGGCGTGCAGCGCGCCGTCCGGGATGACGACCAGTCGGCCCCGCCCGAGGTGCTCCGCCGCCGGCGCCAGTACCGCCTCGGCCAGCGCCGTCGCGGCGATCTGCGCCTGGCCGCGGAGGATCCTCTCGCCGCTCGCCTCGAGCGCGGTCACCGCCGCCCGCGCCAGGGCATCGATGGCCGCCCGCCCGCGCAAGGCGTAACCCTCCACGCCCTCGGGGCGGATCACCCAGAGAAAGCTCCGCCGCTCGGCCAGCGCGTAGACGAGCAGAGTGGTGTCGGGCTCGGCGAGGCCGCGGATCGCGTCAGCCGACAGAGGCTTCGGCGCCAGCTCGGCGACCGCCGGCCGCAGCTCGGCGAGCGCGCGCTCGGCCGCGAGCGCCAGGGTTCGTACCCTCGAATCGGCCGCTGCGAGCCTCTCGGGCCCGGCGTCGCCACGGAGGAGCGCGGCGCGCTCGAGATCGGCCGTGCGCAGGCGGCGCGCCAGATCCCGGTAGCGCGCCGCCGCCTCGGGGTCGGACACCTGCAGCCCGAGGCCGGTCCCGGCCAGTCCCTCGAGCAGACCGAGGGCGCGAGCCTGCTCACTGACCTCGAGCGCGCGGAGTAGGTAGCGCTCCTCGCGCCGCTGCTCGTACAGCTCGAACAGGAGGTCGATCGCCTCCTCCACCAGCTCGTGGCGGGTGGCCAGGAAGAGGGCGCGGTGCGACTCGCCGCGCAGGCCGCCACGCAGAGCGCCCAGCTCACCCACGAGCGGTTCGAGGCGGGCGAGCGCCGCGTCGGGATCGCCCAGCAGCCGGTCGGCGCGAGCCCGGTCGAGCTGCGGCGACAGGGCGCCGTTGCGGTCGCCTGCGGCGTGCAGACGGCGGATGCTCTCGTCGAGCAACGGCACCGCCGCGGCCGACTCGCCCCGCACGATCATCAGCCGCCCGAGGTTGGCCAGCGTGGAGCTTTCTGCCACCGGCAGGTTCAGGCGCCTAGCCAGCTCGGCCGACGCTCGGTAGGCGCGCTCCGACTCGTCGTAGAGGCCGAGCTTGCGGCATGCGGAGCCGAGGCGATCGAGGACGCCCGCCTCGGACGCCGGGTCGCCTTGCTTGCGGGCCAGCGCCAGCGCCTCCGCGTAGTAGGGCAACGAATCGGCCGGATCGAGATCGAGATAGTGGGCCCAGCCGATCGCGGTGACGGTATCGATGCGGCCGGCGTCGTGGGCCGGGGCGCGCTGGAGCGCGAGGGCGGCGCGCAGGTGGTCCAGCGCCTCGTCGGTGTAGCCGATCAAGGTGTAGAGCTGGCCCAGCTCGCTGAGTGCCGTAGCCTCGGCGCCGGTCGAACCGGCGCGGCGGGCGAGGTTTAGCGAGCGCTCGAAGTCAGCGAGCGCCTCCTCGAACTCCGACGTGGCCGCGGCCAGCTCACCCCGCGCCAGGAGCGCGGCCGCCTCGCCGGCGGGATCGCCGATCTCGCGGAAGAGTGCGACCGAGCGGTCGAGGGCATGCCGCGCGCGCCGGGGCTCGGACACTCGGTGCAGCACGATGCCGAGCTCGCGCAGAGCCCATGCGCGGGACCGGAACAGCCCCGCTTCGCCGAAGCGGACGGCGGCCTCGTCGAGGAGCGCCGCCGCCTCCTCCGGGTCGCCGATCTCAGCCAGGCAGGTCCCGAGTCCGTGGAGCGCCCGTGCTTCCCACTCCAAGTCGCTCCCGTGGTTGACGAGGCCGTCCAGCGCCTCGCGGTAGGCGGGCTCGGCGTCGTGGCACGCCGATTCCGAACCGTTGAGTCGAAGCAGCTCGGCGCGATCGAGCGCGGCCACCGCGGCGGCGAGACCGCGATCGGCTTCCGAGGCCCGCCGGAGCGCATCGAGGCGCAGGGCATAGCCGCCGGTGCTGACGCCGATGCCGACGACGATCACTCGGTGGATCCCGGCGCCGCGGCTGACCACCAGTGTGCGCTCGCGCCCGGCGGTCCCGGTCGGGCTGTCGGCAGTGGTCAGGACCTGGTCGCCGGGTCCCCGGACTTCCAGCACGGCGTCGACGCCGTGCTGGCGGACGGTGAGCGCGGTCAACTCGCCCGCGGGCAGCTCCAGCGAGTAGGCGTGGCGCTCGCCCGGCTCGAGCGGAGCGACGGCGGTGAAGCCCGGGTGCGGGACGAGCGCGCCCCGCTCCTCCGGCAACGCGCGCTCGCCAACCGGCGGCGCCGGCGGACCGGCGACGCCCGCAGGGCCGCAGCCGAGCGACGCGCCGAGAGCGACGCCGGCGGCGAGAAGCACCACCGTGCCGCCGCAGCCGAAAAGACGGCGGGCGAGGCACTTCGCTCGACGTGGATTCTCCATGCCGCCGACCCGGCCGGCAAAGGGCCGGCACGGTGAGGCCCCAGCTTTCCCCAGGGGCTGAGGGGCTGAGCGACTGCGAGCTTACTCGACCTCGATCCTCAGGGTGTAGACGGCGGCCGGGACAGCCTCGCCGGGCGCCGACAGCTCGAGCCGGTAGCGGCCGGGGCCGAGTCTGTCGGCCGGCAGGGCGACGAGGAAGGAGCCGCCCGCCGCGGGCGTGAGGCCGCGCCGCCGCCAGACCTCCTCGCCGGCGGCGTTTCGGATCGTCAGCGCGTACTCGGCTTGGCGAGCTGCGCCGGCGTAGCCGAGGGACAACAGCACGCCCTCGGCCGACTCCGGTACGCGCAAGACGGTTTCGGCCCCCCGGGTGGCGCCCTCGTCCTCCGGCGTGAGCGAGGCCAGGGCAAGGTTGATCCGCCCCCCTTCCGGCGCCAGGAGCAGACCGGCGAGCAGGCCGAGACCGGCGCTCACCACGACCAGCGCAGCGAGGCGCAGCCAGTGGCCCGCACGGCCGCGCTCGGCGTCGGCACCGGTCGCCGGGCGGCGTTGGGCGAACGCGGATCGGTGCGTGGTGGTCGCCGTGCCGGGGCGGCCGGCGACCGGCTCGCCGCCAGAGGCGGGCATCCCGCCCGGTAACTCCGGGCCGCCCTCCCGCGTGCCACCGTCTCGGCGCGCCGCTCGCCGCCGCTCGCGGAACTCCTGCCACCGGGCATCGACCTGCCCTTCCGAGGGGACGGCGACCCCGGGATCGGGGCGGACGTCGGGGAAGCGGGCGAGGTCGCGCAGGAGCCGCGCGGCCTCGGGGAACGCGGCGACCCCCTCCTCCACCCGCAGCCGCTCGGGGGCCGCCAGCCGCTGCTCGAGGTAGGCGAGGATCTCCTCGGGACTCGGCGGCGCGCCGAGACGCTCTCGCGCCTCCGCCTGCATCCCCTCGATCCGCTCCTGCAGCCGCTCGTCGCGCTCCACGGCGCCCTCCTCAGGGCTCCTCCCCGTCGTCGAGCTCGGGGAAGGTCGCCGCTAGGATACGCCGCAGCCGTTTCTTCGCCGCGTTGAGTTGGGAGCGGACGGTGTTCAGACCGACATCGAGGGTCTCCGCGATCTCCTCGTAGGCGAGGCCGCCGATGCGCAGCGCGACCACCTCGCGCATGCGCTCCGGGAGCTGAGGCAGGGCGTCGCGGAGCCGTAGGCGCCGTTCCTCCGCCAGCAACCCGTCGAGCGCCACTGAGTCTTCCTGCGCCTCAATCCGCTCCCTCACCCATTCCCGCTCTTCGTCGTCGAGCCCAGCGCGCTCGAGAGGCACCCGGGACTCCGCCCTGCGCTTGAGCGCTTCCCGGTCGCGGAGATGATTGCTCAGGATGTTCACGGCGATTCTCTTGATCCAGGCCCAGAAGGCGCCTTGCCACCGATAGTCCTCTATATTCTCAAAGACACGAACGAGGACCTCTTGGGTGAGATTCTCGGCCTCGTCCGGGGCACAGCCGCGGTTGGCGAACAGGATGAGCAGCGGCGGGTAGAGCGCCTTGAAGATCCTCTCTTCGTGCTCCTCGCCGCCCTCGCCGCGCTGCAGGGCGCGAATCGCCGCGTCGAGCAGTGCATCGGGCGGAACGGGGAGGCGGCCGGCGCGCCGGCCGAACGCCGATGGGGTCTCCGTGGCAGGACCCTCCGGCCCGGCCAACGCGCCGGCTGGATGGTCGCGATCCTCGTCCGGCATTTCTCCGGAGCATCCCACAGAACGCCGAAAGACGCCAAGGCCGGGATAGCCTCGCGCCCGGTCCGGCGTTCGCGCGTCGGGCGCGGGCTCAGCCTGCGTCGCCTGGTTCCTCCGGCGGCAGCACGAGAGACGGCACGTAGTGACCGAACGACTCGCTCTGACCGAACCTCGGATGCTCGTAGAGCTGGACTCGGCCGAAGCTCCGGGCGAGCTGCCCGAGGTAGAACAGCAGTGCGTTGGGCGCCGAGGCGAAGAGGTGGAGCGTGCCACGCCGCTCGGAGGGCGTGCGGCCGCTGGCCATCAGCGCCACACCTTGAGCGAGTTGGAGCGAGTGCTCGCCACCGGCGACTGCGCGGGGGCCGGGATCGGGGTAGATTCGAGCGTGCTTCAGACGAGTAACCGGCAACGCCGCAAGGCGCAGGTACTCCTCGACATCGGCGCGGATTTCGTTCGACGCGCTCAGGGCGAGCACGAGGTCGGAGGCGGTGGGATCGCAGGTCACATCGGGCACCTCACACCACGGCGGCTGCGGGCGGCCGGTGCCGTCGTTCGGTTCCCATTCGAGCGGCGTCTTGCCCCCTCCGCGCTGGCGGATCGCGACGTCGAGGCCGCTCTTGACCTCGAGCACCCAGCCGGCGGCGAACGCGATCGAGGCGTGCGCGGCGAAGTCGAGCAGGAGCGGCTCCCCCGTGCCCGCCCAGCGGAGCAGGAAGCGCGCGAGCCTCGGGAAGACCTCCGCACCCCAGAGCGCCGGGTCACGGATCGGCCGGCCGTCGAAGAACTCGTCCAGCTCGAAGTAGTCGTCCGCGCCCTTGCGCATCTCGTCGCCCCACCGGACCGATCCCGGGATGGTCATGCTGTGGATCGCCAGCGTGCGGCGTGCCGGTGCCGGGTCGGCTCCGCCGGCGCCGGCATCCAGACCGATCGCCTGCTTGCCGGAGACGACCGCGCCCGCCCGCGAGCCCTCGGGCTTCTCCAACCTGAAGAGCCGGCCGTCCTTGCTCGGCATGAACAGCACCGGAGTCGCCCACTCGGAGGTCTCCGTCGCCAGGCTGAGACGCGCCTCGCTGACCGCGGCGTCAACCGGCTGCTCGTCCGCCAGCGCGGCATAGAACGCCTTGCTGAAGTCGATCGCCGACCGATGGGAGATGACGTGCTGCATGCCGACGATCGCCGGCGGGTGGGGCCTGATGAGCCGAGCGACGGCGACGCCTTCAGGTCCTGCGAGCGAGGCGGTGAGACAGGAGTTGAAGACGACCAAGCGGAGATCCGGATGGTCCATCAAGCAATCCGCCAGGTTGGAGCCGTTCACCTGGAGCTTTCTCCCTTCGTTGCTGCAGAGAAAGACGGCGCCGATCCCCCCGTCCTCCAAGAACCCCCCGTGACAGATGAAATGCGCGACGTTGATGCGTCTCGCCCTCAGTGTCCGCAGCAGCGCATGAGGACTGCTTGCACGGACCGTCGATACGCGGAACAGCCTCGGATCGGCGAGGGCCTGCTCGATCTCCCGGACCTCTTTCGCCGCCTCCAACTTCGGATCACCGGCATCGATCACCAGGATCTTGAGCGGCAGCGCGGTCTCCAGCGGCTCCACCCACTCTTGGGCGGTGAAGTCCCTGACCACGGGGCTGGCGCCGCGGCGGCCGAGGAAGATGCCCGTCTCAGCGTCGAACAGCAGCTCCCACGGGAGAGCCGCAAGCAGACCGATCTGGAGGTCGGTGTGGTCGAGGACCAGGCGGAGACGGAGGCCGGCCGCGTCCCTGCCTCGGCTCTCGACGGCGGCCGCGCACCTCTCGTAGAACGACCGCACCCTGCCTCGAAAAAGCGCCTTGTAGAGGCTGTCGCCGATCGCTTTGGCGTCGGCGAGGTCGGGGCCGGCACCGAGGGGTATCGCCAGGCCGTGGGGATCTTCGCCGGCGAGCTTTCCGGCCCGGCGCTTGATCTCCAGCTCGACGGCGACGCGCAGTTGGTCGAGCGATTCCCGGACCAGAGGACTGTCGAACTGTTCACAGGCCTCCCCCGACAGCAGGTCGGAGGTAGCCCTGACCTCGAACGCACCTCCCTCCACCGACCGAATCGTCAGCCTCAGCTCCCTGTGCTCCATCGGACCTCCCGGGCGCCGTGGATCCGAGGGCGCCTGAGAGGTAGGACACGGGCTCGGAGCGGATTGTTGGCGGGCGGGCGTCGGGCCGCTACTGCAACACCCGCATCACCCCCCCCGCCGTATCCGCCGCCCCGAGCACCGGCGTCCGGTTGTGGTCCTGGTTGCGGACCAGCAGCAGCGGCTCGCCGGTGGCGAGGTCGAGCAGCCGGACCTCCAGCTCGATGAAGGGGTCGAGGTTGGCGACGAAGATGTATGTGCTGTCGGCCTTGTAGTCGACGATCGCGACGCCCAGCTCGAGGGCGGCGTCTTCACCGTCGCCGACCACGCGCAGGCCGAGCCGCTCCATCGCCTGCACGAAGAGGTCGCGGACCTCGTCCTCGAGGCCCGGCGCGATCGCCGTCGAGTGGTTCTCCACCGGCGCCACGCGCACGGTTCCGTAGTCGACGGCGCGGAACAGCAGGCGCGCCGGCTTGCGCGGCTTGGCGTAGTCGGCGTGGTACCAGGTCCAGTCGAAGCCGATGCCCCGGTACTCGACGTCCTCGATCATGCGCGCGTACTCGGCGTCGGTCAGGAAGACGCCGACCACCTCCTCGCCGTCGCGGTAGTCGCCGCTGTCGAGGAACGACGCCGGGCCGCCGCGGCGGAAGGCGGCGGCCGCGCCCGCCGCGGGAACGAGCACGGCCAGCAGCAGGCCGGAGACGAGCAGCAGGCGCAGCCTCGCCATCGCCGTCACCCTCCGAACCGGATGCCCACCAGGAGCTGGGCGCCCTTGAAGTTGGAGACGGTGTCGTAGCGCGCCTCGACGTTGAACCGGCCGCCGAAGCTGTAGCCGGCGACGCCCTCGATGCCGAGCGAATCGCTCTCGACGGTGGTCTTGCCGACGGCGTTGCCGACGATCGCCGCCACCTCGTACTCGAGCCGGTGGAAGTACGGCCCACCGCCGACGTACCAGCCGCGCGGCTCGCCGGCGAAGAACCACCGCACCTCGGCGCCGAGGGCGAGGGTAGTGATCTCCTGGTCGACCCCGAAGGGCACGCCGAAGAGGTTGAAGGACTCCGAGGTCTCCGCCTTGGCGTAGCTGATCCCCGGATAGAGGCGCAAACCGTCGACGATCTCGCCGAGGTCGGCCGACGCCGCCACCGTCCAGCCGGTGTCCCAGTCCGCCGGGAAGGTCGCGCCGCCGCGCACCTCCAGGCCGTGCCAGCCGAGGTCCGCCGCCGCCGCGGGAGCGGCGACCGCGAGGATTCCCGTCACGCACCACGAGAGCAGTCTCAATAAACTCTTCACACGCGTCATCTCGATCCCTCCTCACTGTCGTTGACCGGCGCTGCGGGCGGCTGTTCCGCCCGCCCGGCGTCACGCGCGCCGGGCGCCTGTGAGGAGAGACACGGGATGTGCGTTCGTTGTTGTCGAGACGCTGAAGATTCCGCCGGCGGTCCGGCTCCCCAGTGCACCGCGGCCTGGCCGATGGGAGGCGCCCGCCGGCGCGGCCATGCTCGCGGCCCTCAGCTCCACACCGGGATGCAGGCGTCGAGGTCGAGCAGGAACCCCCGGGGCTTCCCGCCATCCTTCGCGAGCGGCCGCGCCGCGAACTCGGGCCGCCGCTCGATCACCACGCCCGGCGGCACCTCGCGGCTGCCCCGGACCAGGAACCGGCAGACGTTCGGGATCGGCCTCATGATCGCGGGCGGCAGCCTGCGGCGCCGCGTTCCGAGCGGCCGGAGGTAGAAGAGGTCCCAGGGGCGGTAGCCGGGGTGCGGTTCGACGATCAGGAGGAACGCCGGGAGGTCGGCGATCGCCCGGGCGTAGCGGTGGGCCGGGATCACCCACGGCTCGCGGCCGGCGCGCTCCCGCACCGAGTCGACGCGCTGCCACAGCCCGAACGCGACCAGCGCCACCAGCGCAGCGGCGAGCAGCCGCGACCGGCCGGCGCGCCGGACCGCCTCCGCCGTCCCGCGGGCGCACAGCAGCGCCAGCGCCGGGTAGGCCGGATAGATGTACCACGAGAGCTTCGAAGGCGAGAGCGAAGGGATCGCCAGCAGCAGCGCCGCCCACAGCCCGACGAAGGAGACTGCGCGCCGGTCGCGCGCGGCTTCGTCCGGCGCGGTGGCGAGCGCCGGGGCCTGCGGCGCCCGCCACCGCGTCAGGGCCACGAGCGCCGGCAAGAGGGCGAGCAGCCAGAGGCCGAAGTCGTCCCCGAGCACCGACGGGTAGAAGAGCGGCCCGTGCAGGTGACCTGGATCCAGGCCCGCGGTGTTGCGCACGACCAGCTCCTGGTAGAGGAGCCTGCCCAGCCGGCCTCCCGTCCACTCGTTCGCCGCCGCCAGCCAGGCGAGGTAGGGAGCGGCGGCGAGGACGGTGAGGACGCCGAGGCCGGCCAGCCGCGGCCGGCGGCCCCGCAGCAGCGGCGCCAGCTCCCAGGCCGCGACCACCGCCAGCGCCAGCCCGATCACCGGGCCCTTGACGAGGCCGCCGCACCCGGCGGCGATCCCCGCCGAAAGCAGCAGCGGCCAGCCTCGCCGGCCGCCGCCGCGCCGCCGTTCCCGGTAGAGGAAGTAGAAGGCGAGCGTCAGCGTCGTCGCCAGCACCAGGGCGCTGTCCTGGACCCCGGCGCGGACGCCGTGCGCGAACACGTAGTGCTCGGCGGTGATCAGCAGCAGGGCGGCGAGGCCGCCGGCCGCGGCCCCCCACAGCCGGCGGCCGAAGAGGAAGACCACGACCGCGGTCGCGACGCCGCAGGAGGCGTCGAGCACCCGGGCATGCAGCTCGCTCACCCCGAAACGACCGAAGATCCACGCCACCGCCAGGATCTTCAACGGCGGCTTGTTGACATACGGGCGGCCGCTGTAGGTGGGCGGCAGCCATCCGTCGCGCTCGGCCGACTCCCGGGCGACCTGGGCGTGAAGCGCCTCGTCGCCGTGCAGGCTCGACTCCCCGAGCCGGTGGAAGAACAGCGCGGAGGCAATCGCCGCCACCAGCAGGGCGCCGCCGGCGGTCACGCACCGCGCCCGCGTGAGCCGGCGGAGCGGAGGCGCGCGGGCGGACGCGGCGGCGGCCGGACCGGCGTCCTGGGAGGAGGCGCTCGACATCTGGTCGCGCCCGCCGGGTGCGGCCGCTGGCCGGCGCTTGCGGCAAGCCTACGACACTCCTCCGGCCTCGGTCTCTATACTCCGGCCGAATGAGATTCACCCCGGCGGGCTGGAGTCTCCTGATCGCCGCCGGCCTGCTCGCCTCCGGCGGCGTACGGGCGGCTGCCGGCGAGGAGATCGTCCTCTCCAGGGAGACCTGCGGCGGGCTGTTCCTCGTCCCGCTGACGTGGTCGGCCGAGAGCGGCGAGGACCACGATTTGCTGGCGCTGTTCGACACCGGCGCCGGCGGACCGACGTTCATCGATCCAGACGCCGTCGAGCGCGGCTCCGGCCGGCGTGTCCCGGAGGGCGCGCGGGTACGGATGTCGGGCGTTTCGACCGGAGAGGTGCGCTTCACCACCTTCCGCCCTCGGGTGCGCGAGCTGGACGAGTTCTCGCGCCTGCTCGGCCGCGAGCTGGACGTCCTGCTGCCCTTCCGTACCTTCGAGGAGTTCCTGCTGACGCTGGACTACCCGCGATCCGAGCTGCGGATCTCCCGCGAGTCGCTGACGCGGCCGGACGGCGTCGAGGTCTTCTCGGCCCGCGGGCCGGACCGTCGCCCCTGGCTGCGGCTCGAGATCGGCCGACGGACGCGGGCGATGCTGATCGACAGCGGATCGACGGGACCCTTGACGGTCCGGACGCGGGCGGAGCTGAGCTGGCGGACGCCGCCGCTCGCGGTGAACGCCGTCCAGCGTTTCGACGGGCCGGCCGAGCGGAAGATGGGCCGGCTCGACGAGGTGGTCGCCGTCGGCCCGCTGACGCTGGAACGGCCGCTCGTCTCGCTCACCGACGGCACCGAGCTGATCGGCGCCCGGGTGCTGGCGCCGCTGGTGGCATCGTTCGATCAGAAGCGCCGGCGGGTCCGCCTGCGGACGGCGGCGGAGAACCCGGTCCGGATGCCCCCCCACCGGGGGACGGGCGCGGTCCTGTGGCCCCGCGACGACGGCCTCGAGGTGGGGCTGGTCGCCGCGGGTTCGCCCGCGGAAGCCGCCGGCGTCCGCAGCGGCGACCTGGTGACCGCGATCGACGGCGTCGGCGTCTACGAGCGAGGATGCCGCCCTCCCGGGGGTCCGGTGGCGGACGAGGAACGCTGGACCGTCCGCCGGCGCGACGAGACGCTGGAGATCACGGTCCCGGTGGTCGACCTGGTTCCTTAGCCGAGCAGCCCGTGGCTTTGGCCGCGGGGTCTACGGGACCGCCGGCCCCGGGGGCGCCGGCCGCGCCGGACCGAGGAGGGAGAGCAGGAGCATCGCGTCCCGCCGCCGCCGCCGCGCCGCGAGCTGCTTCCAGGGCCAGAGCAGGCGCCACGTCATGACGAACGCGCCGCGCGCGGTCGGCGCCAGCGACTCGCCGCGCTCCCGCAGCAGGCCGACCTCGACCTGGTGACGCACGTGGCGCCGGTTCAGCTCCTCGATCTCGTGGCGCATCCGCGCCGCTGTCAGCGGACGGGGCGCGCGGCCGCCGGCGAAATGGGCGAGCGCGGTGTCGTGCAGGCGGCACAGGAGCTCGCCGTCGTGGATGTCCGGGAAGTTGAAGGCCCGCCAGCCCGGCGGTAGGTCGAAGACGCCGGGGACCGTGGTGCTGTTGACGCTGAGCACGGCACCGTCCGCCAGGACGCACGAGATCTGCCGGAGGCGGGAGGCGACGCGGCCGGCGGCGTCGAGCACCGCGTAGACGACGCCTGCACGTCCCGTCGCCTCGTCGCAGAGCGCCAAGGCGAGGCTCCGTTGCCCGGTCGCCGCCGAGTCCGTGCGCCAGCGCACGGCGCCGCCGAACCCGCAGCGCTCGAGGGCGGCCGCGAAGCGCTCGAAGTCCGACTCGATCTCGGCGGGGAGAGGCTCGTCGACTTCCTCGAAACGCACCTCGCGGTCGGTCCGCACCCGCAGCAGGATCTGCGCCGGCCCGAGCACGAAGGGCAGCGCGAGCAACGCCGCGGCGACGACTAGGATCCAGGACATGCGAGCGGAGCCTTCAGCCTGCCGGTCCTCAGACCTTTCAGAGTTCGTCGATCCACGGGAGGTGCCGGTCGACGGCCTGCGGCAGGTACTGCAGTCCGTCGCGCGGCATGGCCTCGAGCTCGTCGCGGCGGCTCTCGAGGAGCCGGCGGGTCGCCGGCGCGAGATCGACCTCCCGCCGCGCCCGCGCCTCGAGGTCCGCCTGCCTGGCGCGCGTCCGCTCGTTGGCCGCCCGGATCTCGGCGACCCACTCCTCGTCCTCCCCCGACTCCCCGCCGTACTGCTCGACGGTCTCCTTGCCCGAGGCGATCTCGGAGGTCGACCGCAGGTAGTCCGCACGATAGTAGGTCGGGATGCCGAGGAGGAGCAGCTCCTCGCGACCGAGGAAGCGCCACTCGATGATCTCGGCGAGGCGCGCGAGGCTGGTCGGCCCGAGCCCCTCGGCCTGGAGGGCCGCGTGCACGCCCTGGCGGAAGGCGACCTCGCCGGCGATCCACTCGCTCACCGACCCCCCGCCCTCGCCTGAGAGAAGGAATGCGAGCAAGGCACCCGCGCCGCCCACCTCCGCGACGCGGTCGCGAGAGCGGGCCACCTCCGCCACGGCCCGGGTCCTCGCCGCGGCGGCCTCGGCGAGCACCGGGACGAGCGCCCGCCGCACCCGCAGGTAGCGGTCCAGGTCCTCGGCGGTCAGCTCGACCGCGGCGAGATCGTCGCCCCGCGACCAGGGCCGCTTCTCGTCGAGGCGGTCGAGGGCGCGGCGGGCGGCCTCGCCCGCCTCGTAGCTGGCCGCGACATCCGTGCCCATGTCGCGCATCCGCATCGCGATCAGCGCGTAGAGCCCGGCCATGACGGCGAGCGCCAGGACGGTCGCCGCCGCCGCACCGGCCCACAACAGCCGCGCCGGCGACCGTCCGCCTGGCCGGCGCGGGCGCGGCAGCGGCTCTTCTCCGGTGCGCTGGCGCCGCGCCGCGCGCCGCCAGGGGGCGTTGACCCGCCGCAGGTAGCGGGGCAGCGACCGGTAGTCGGTCTCCACCCCGGCGAGCAGCCGTTCGGCCTCGCCGCGGTCTCCCTGGCGCAGCCGCTGCCGCGCCAGCCGCACGCGCGCCTCGAAGCTGGCGACGCGCTCGAGGTGGGCCCGCAGGGCCTGCTCCGTTTCCTCGACCGCGGCGCCCGCCTCGTCGCGGCAGCGGGCGAGGTGGAGCCAGGCGTCGGCGAGACGGTACGGCGGCGCCACGCGGACCAGCTCCTCGAGCGGCGGTACGGCCTCGTTCCATCGCCTCTGGGCCTCGAGCACCTGTGCCAGGGGGAGCGCGACCTCCGCCGGGTCGGCGCCCGCCTCGCGCGCGGCGCGCAGGTGCTTCTCCGCCTCGCGGACCCGGCCGAGGGCGAGGAGGTGCTCACCCGCCTCGGCGAACACGCCGGGGCCCTGCCAGTGGGAGAGCTGGACCCGCAGCTCGCGGAGCCGGCGCCGCGCGTGCTGCCGCCGCGCCGCCTCCGGCGAGACGGCCCCCGAAGCTCTCGCCCAGGGGCTGCGCACGAGCAGGAAGTAGGCGGCGGGGCCGACGACCGGGAACAGGAGGACCACGGGAATCCAGTACCACTGGGCGCCCGAGCGCAGGACGTCCACGATCGCGGCGAGGGCGAGGGCGAGGGGCAGGAAGCTGAAGCAGCCGAGGCTGAGCAGGCCGAGGAGCCCTTGAGCGAGGGAGGAGAGGACGTCCATGGGCGATGCGACCGGCGGTGCACACACCCGCCCCGGGGAGGCTGCCCGCTCCGGGAGGATACGTCGGTCCCGAGCTATCGGTCAGGACGCCAAGAATACACCAGTGGTGGCGCCCCGACCGCCCTGGCTCGAGCGAGCCCTACAGCACGTACGCCAGCGCGAACCCGATCTGCGCCGCCATCATCATCAGGTACATGTGCCGCCAGGAGGGGTGGTTCTCGGTCTCGGTGAGCGAATGGGGGTCGCGCACCAGCAGCCAGACGGTGTAGGCGCCCCAGAGGGTGAGGAGTACGCCGAGACCGGTCAGCAGAAGCGGGTCGCCGGTGAGGACGGTCAGCTCGGGGTTCTGGGGGTCGGGGAGCCAGGCGCCGAGCGGGATCAGCAGCCAGGGCAGGACGAAGAACGGAGCGATGATCCAGGCCGCTTTTTTCACTCCATGAACGATCGGCAGGGTTCGGCAGCCGCCGGCGCGGTCGCCCTCGATGTCGGCGAAGTCCTTGGTGCCGGCGGCACCGATCAGGAACAGCCCGAAGATCGTGCCGATGGTCCACGGCTCGATGTAGAAGACGCTCGCCACCATCGCCCAGCCGGCGACCTTGAGCAGCACGCCGCGCGGGATCGCAATGGTCAGGTTGGCCGCCATCCCGAGCGTCTTGGTGCGCCCGAAGCGGGGATCGGAGTAGACGAAGGTGAAGACCAGGCCGGCGAGGTAGATGAAGAAGCACTGGTGCTCGGCGAGCGGCGCGGTCGCCTTCTCGACCCAGCTCTCGTACGGATACGGCACCACCAGCCAGGTCGGCAGCAGCGCCAGGGCGTAGAAGACCCAGGTGAACCACCACGCCTGCTGGAGCGACAGCGCGCCGGTGACCAGCGGCCGCCGCGGCTTGTTGACCCGGTCGATCTCGAGGTCGTAGATCTGGTTGATCGCGTTGGAGGCCGCGTTCATGAAGCTCGCGCACAGCGAGCCGAGCACCACGGTGAGCACGACCGAAACGGTGACCCGGTAGTCGGGATCGGGGTTGTGCGCGGAGCCGAACGCGCACACCGCGCCGGAGACGATGCCGAGCAGCGGCGGCAGCAGCGTGAACGGGCGCGCGAGCTTGACGTAGTGGCGGATCGTCGACATACGCCTCGGCTTCGACCTCAGAAAACCAGCGGCGCCAGCGCCGCGGCGAGCAGCGCCCCGACCAGGGTGTTGAGGAAGTTGATCGCCTGGTTGTCGAGCAGGCCGCGGCGCTCCAGCGTCGCCCCGGCGACGCTCTCGAGCACGGTGCCGAGGAACGCCGCCACGATCACCGCCGCGGCCCCCGCCCAGGGGTAGAGGCCGAGCCAGGCGCCGAGCGCGCCGAGCAGCGCCGAGGCGGCGATCCCGGCCGCCGTGCCCTCGAGCGAGACCGCGCCGTCGGTGCCCGGCGGCACCCGCCGGAAGCTGGTGATCAGGAACGCCCGGCGGCCGTAGAGCTGGCCGATCTCGCTGCCCGCCGTGTCGGCCGCCGCGGTGGCGAACGCGCCGGCGAACGCGAGCGCGAAGACCAGCCCATAGGGCGTCGTGGCGGCGAACGCGGCGCAGGCGAGCGCGACCCCGCAGTTGGCGAACGCGTGGCGGGCGCCGCGACGGCCGCCTTCCTCCTGGGCCAGGTTGGCCGCCGCCTTGCGCCGGTAGCCGAGCTTGGTCGCGGCGCTGCCGAGGACGAAGAAGGCGAGCAGGAGCAGGTACCCGCGCCAGCCGAGGAAGCCCCACACCGCGGTGCCGATCGCCAGGCCGGCGAGCGCGCCCGAGACGGTGACCGTGCGCGCCGCGTAGCCGGCGGCGGCGAGCAGCAGGTTGACCGCGGCGCCGATCGCCAGCCGCCTCGCGAACTCCGGATCGGCCGCCAGGGCCGCCCAGCCGTCCTGGCCGAGCACCAGGCCGAGCAGGAACAGCCCGGTGACCAGCGGCACGCCGAGGTTGTCGTCGAGCCCCTGGGGCAGCGACTCGAGGACCGCTGCGAGCAACGCCGCCGCCGCGCCGCAGGCCAGCGCGAACGCCCAGCCGTAGCGGCCGGGCGCGGTCCACAGCAGGAGCACCGCCGCCGCCGCGCCGCCGAACAGCCAGTAGGCGAGACTGCCGGCCCAGCTCTTGTTCGGGTTCCAGGGGAGCTTTCTCCGCCCGAGCGTCATCCCGACCACCGAGGCCATGCCGTCGCCGAAGGCGAGGATCCCCCACGCCGCCGCCGCCACCTCTAGGCGGCGCCAGAAGGCGAGGATCAGGATCATCACCGCCAGCGGGTAGAGCAGCACGCCGAGCGAGCGGCCGCGCGCCCGCTCGCCGTCGCGCAGCAGGTGCCGGCCGCCGAGCCGCGGCAGCAGCAGCAGGTTGAAGAGGAAACCGCCGGCGGCGATCGCCGCCCCCCACAGCGGGCCCAGCCAGCGCAGCAGGAAGCTGCACAGGCCGACGGCCATGTGGACGGCCTTGCGCAGCAGCTCGCCGCGCGACACCCGCGGCGGCACCCGTCCAACTTGGGCGACCGGCCGCAACGACTGGGTGGTCCGGGCCCCGGGGGGCCGCTCGGTCACGCCGGCGCCTCCGCCCGCGCCTCGCACCACAGCTCGGTCAGGGCGTCGTCGACGCCCTGACCGGGCGCCCAGCCGAGCGCCCTGAGCTTCGCGGCGTCGCCGGTCAGGAGCGGCACGTCGACCGGGCGCAGCCGCTCCGGGTCGGTCTCGACCCGCGCCTCGACCCCGGCGACCGCCATCAGCCGCTCGAGCATCTGCTCGATCGAGCGCGCCTCGCCGGAGGCCAGGTTGTAGACCTCGCCGGGGACGCCGTCGGCGGCGAGCAGCCGGTAGCCGGCCGCGCCGTCCGCGGCGTGGAGGAAGTCGCGCCGGGCGGTGAGGTTGCCCACCGCGAGCACCGGCCGGCGCTCGCCGCGATCGATCGCGGCGAGCTGGCGGGCGAACGACGGCAGCGCGAACTCGGCGCTCTGGCCGGCGCCGAGGAGGTTGAACGAGCGCACCACCACCGCGCCGGCGGCGAGCGCCAGCCGCTCGGCGGCGGCCTTGGTCAGGGCGTAGGGGCTGGCCGGGGCCGGCTCGCGCGGCTCGCCGATCGGCTGCTCGGCCGCCGGCACGGCGCCGTAGACCTCGGCCGACGACGCCACCACCACCCGCCCCCCTCCGGCCGCCGCCGCCAGCACCGCCTCGGTGCCGAGCACGTTGACCCGGTAGTAATCGGCCATCGCCTGCCACGAGCGGCCGACGTGCGAGAGCGCCGCCAGGTGGACGATCGCGTCGGGGGCGAAGCGCTCGACCGCCGCCGCCAGCGCGCCGCGTTCGAGGACGTCGACCGGCGAGAAGTCCACGCCCTCGGGCACCGGCCGGTCGCCGAGGCAGACGCCGCCGACCGCGTCGCCGCGCTCGAGCGCCAGCCGCGCCAGCCGCGCGCCGACGAAGCCGGAGATCCCGGTGATGAAGAGGCGCATTCAGTCAGCTCTCCTCGATCTCTTCCCGCAGGCTCTCTCGCTCGCTGGGTGGGCCAGCCGGCGGCCTGCCGGCCGCCGCACACGCGCCCTTGAGGCGCGCGTCATCTGCTCTGGCCGCCCGCGGCGCTCGCGCCACGCTCACCGGCTCTCCGCAACCACGATCTCGCGACGGCCGGCGAGCCGGCCGCGCCAGAAGTCGAGCACGTCGCGCAGGGTCTGCTCGAACGGGATCCGCGGCTCCCAGCCGGTGTCGGCGCGGAAGCGCGAGGAGTCGCCGATCAGGATCTCGACGTCGGACGGCCGCAGGCGCGCCGGGTCGACCTCGACCTTGACCTCGACGCCCGAGACCGCGATCAGCCGGTCGAGCAGGTCGCGGATGCGGATCCCGACCCCGGTGGCGATGTTGTAGACCTCGCCCGGCCGGCCGCGGGTCACCGCCAGCCAGTAGGCGCGCACCATGTCGCGGACGTCGGTGAAGTCGCGGATCGCGTCGAGGTTGCCGACCCGGATCACCGGCTCCTGCTGCCCGGCCTCGATCATCGCGATCTGCTTGGCGAAGTTCGAGGTGACGAAGACGTCGCCGCGCCGCGGCCCGGTGTGGTTGAAGCCGCGGGTGCGGACGACCTTGAGGCCGTAGCTCTGGAAGTACTGGTAGCCGAGGAAGTCCTGGCTGACCTTCGACACCGCGTAGGGCGACAGCGGACGCAGCGGGTTGGTCTCCTGGATCGGCGTCTCGTCGGGGTGGACCAGCCCGTACTCCTCGGACGAGCAGGCGATCTGGACCGTCGGGTCGATGCCGAGCGCCCGGATCGCCTCGAACAGGTTGGTCTGGCCGGTGACGTTGGTGACCAGCGTCTCGAGCGGCGCCCGGAACGACGACGGCACGAAGCTCTGGGCGGCGAGGTGGAAGACGAGGTCCGGCTGCGCCTCCTCGAGCATCGTGTGCACCGACGAGTAGTCGCGCAGGTCGCCCTCGAGCAGACGCACCCGTTCGCCGAGGTGCTCGATGTTCTCGCTGCGGCTGCGCCAGCGGTAGCTGCCGAAGACCTCGACCTCGGGGTGCTCGGCGAGCAGCAGCTCGGCGAGGTGGGAGCCGGCGAAGCCGGTGATGCCGGTGATCAGGGCTCGGAGTTTCGGCGCGGACATCAGGGGCTCCTCATCCGCCGCAGGTCGGCGAGGTATTCGACCAGACCCAGCCCCCAGGGCTCCACGCGCCGCTCGGTCGCCCGCTCGAAGCGGTCGATCGCGAGCACCGAGTAGGCCGGCCGGCGCGCCGGGCGCGGGAACTGGTCGGTGGTCACCGGCCTCACCTCGACACCGCTGTCCCACAGCTTGGCGATCTCGGTGGCGAGGCCGTGCCAGGTCACCGGCTCGCGGTTGCGGTAGTGGACGACGCCGGTAGCGCCGGTCCTCGCCAGCAGCCAGATCGCCTCGGCGAGGTAGGGGGTGTAGGTCGGGCAGCCGGTCTGGTCGTCGACCACGTCGAGCGCGCGCTCGCCGCGCTCGATCAGGCCGAGGATGGTGGCGACGAAGTTGGGGCCGCCGTGGCCGAACAGCCAGGACGAGCGCACCACCAGGGCGCGCTCGTAGGCGAGGGCCTGCCGCTCGCCCTCGAGCTTGGACTCGCCGTAGACCGAGATCGGCGCGGTCGGCGCCTCCTCGTCGTAGGGGCTGGTCGCGGCGCCGTCGAAGACGTAGTCGGTCGACACCTGGATCAGCCGGGCGCCGGCGCGCTCGGCCGCCGCCACCGCGTTGCCGACCGCGCGGCCGTTGACCTCCATCGCCCGCTCGCGCTCGGTCTCGCAGGCGTCGACCTTGGTGTAGGCGGCGCAGTTGACGATCAGCTCGGGGCGGTAGGCGTCGGCCCAGTAGAGCAGCCGCTCGCGGTCGGTGAGGTCGGCCTGGGCGCGGGTCAACGCCAGCGCCGGCAGCCCGCGCCGCCGCCCGGCGCGCACCACCGCGCGCCCGAGCATGCCGCCGCCGCCGAGGATCAGGGTCCGCATCGCATCTTCCTCCTCGGCCTCCTCACGGCACCTCGACCAGCGAGTGGTCGCCGACCATGAAGCGGAACGCCTTGGGCTTGGCGTCGGTGCGCACCAGCCGGGCATCCTTGCCGATCAGCGAGCCGTCGATGCGGCCCGGGATGTCGACGATCTCGCTGCCGGCGAGCACGATCGAGTTCTCGATCTCGCAGCGCTCGAGCCGGCAGTTCTCGCCGATCGAGGTGTAGGGGCCGACGAAGGCGTTGCACACCGTCGCGCCGGCGCCGATCACCACCGGCCCGCGCACCAGCGAGTCGACGACCTCGACCCCGGCTCCGAGGTCGACCCGGCCCTCGACTACGCCGCCGCCGGGCACCGGGCCGCGGCGCTTGACATCGAGGGTCTCGAGCACGATGCGGTTGGCCTCGAGCACGTCGGCGAGCTTGCCGGTGTCCTTCCACCACCCGCGAACCTGGTGCGGGTGGACCTCGAGGCCGCGGTCGATCAGGTCCTGGATGGCGTCGGTGATCTCCAGCTCGCCGCGCGACGACGGGCGGATCCTGTCGACCGACTCGTGGATCTCGGGGCTGAACATGTAGACCCCGACCAGCGCCAGGTTGCTCTTCGGTTCGACCGGCTTTTCGACCAGGCGCACCACCCGCGCGCCGCCCTCGGCCAGCTCGGCGACCCCGAACTGCTCGGGGTTGGGCACCTCGGCGAGCAGGATCTCGGCCGCGCACCCCAGCTCGCGGAACTCGTCGACCAGGCTGGTGATGCCGCCGGCGATCAGGTTGTCGCCGAGGTACATCACGAACGGCTCGTCGGCGAGGAAGCCGCGCGCGATCCTGACCGCGTGGGCGAGCCCGAGCGGCGCCTCCTGCTCGAGGTAGGTGACGCGGGCACCGAACGCCCCGCCGTCGCCGACCGCGGCGCGGATCTCCGCCCCGGTGTCGCCGACCACGATGCCGATGTCGGTGATGCCGGCGGCGACGATCGACTCGATGCCGTAGAACAGCACCGGCTTGTTGGCCACCGGCACGAGCTGCTTGGCCGAGGTGTGGGTCAGCGGCCGCAGCCGCGTCCCCTTGCCGCCCGAGAGGATCAGCCCCTTCATCGTCCCTCCGTCAGTCGAAGCGCCCGGTCAGGTCGATGAAGCTGCCGACGTTCTTGAGCGTGAACGACAGCCGGTAGTCGCGCTCGCGCAGGTCTGTGCCCGGGCTGTAGTCGCGGTACTCGAGGTGGACGCTCCAGCACTGCGAGTTGTAGTCGAGGAAGTAGCGGTGCTCCTGGAGCATCGAGCGCTCGGCGTCGTAGTCGACCCAGGCCTGGAGCAGCAGCCTGCCGGGCACCACCTCGAGGCCGCCCGAGAAGCGGTACTGGTCGCTCAGGGTCTCGCCGGTCGGGCCGGCGACGTTGGTGTTCCAGCGCACGCCAAGCCGGCCGCGGTCGAGCCGCAGGTCGGTCGACAGCGAGGTCGAGGTCAGCCGCGAGAAGAGCCCGCTGTAGGTCGCGCGCGCCTCGAGAATCAGCGCCTGGCTCGGGTTGACCCGCAGCGAGGCCAGGTAGGGGCCGAACTGGTTGCTCCCGGCGGCGGCGCCCTCGAGCGGCTCGTCCTCGTCGAAGCTGTAGCTGCGGCTGATCTCGAGGGTGGCGACGTCGCGCGAGCCGAGGGCCTCGTTGCGCGGCTTGGCCTTGAGCCGGTTGATCAGCGAGATCGTGCCGACGTTGCCGGAGGCGAAGCCGTCGACGCTGTCGAAGCGCGGCACCAGGCGCTGGTCCTCGTAGGCGTCCTGCCAGCGGTAGACGAAACGCGGCTCGATGACGTGCAGGAACTTGCCGAAGCCACCGCCGTCCTCGCGGTCCACGGGGGCCGCGGCCGGCCCGGTCACGGTCTCCTCGGCCAGAACGGCACCGTCCATGCCTTCCTGGAGAGGATCCAGCACGGCGTCGAGCGGCTGTTCGACGGCCGCGTCCGGGCCGTCCTCGCCGGGGCCGTCCTCCTCCGGGTCCGGCGCTCCCTCGGTCTCCGCCGACTGCTCCGATGCCTCCTCCGCCGGCGGCGCCGCCGCGCCGCCGCCGCGCCGGGTGAAGAGGCGCGCGAACGACGGGCCGATCAGCCCGGCGCCGGCGAACGGCCCGCTGCGGGTCAGGCCCTCGCCGGTGAAGGCCTGGCCGCTGTCGTCGAGCGAGTCGCCGTACCAGGTGAAGCGCTCGCCGGCGAACAGCTCGAGCGACAGCCAGGGCACCGGGTTGATCGGCAGCGACAGCTCGGGCACGGCGTGGACGCGGCCGTAGCGGGAGTCGTAGCCCGGCGAGCGGTCGACCGACAGGTACCCGACCGAGGACTCGATCTGGAGCGCCAAGGGCGTCCGCCCGATCCTGGTCGAGCGCAGGGTGTAGTCGATCTCGGGCAGCCGGCGGTCGACCGCGTTGGGCTGGCCGGAGAAGAAGGTCTCCTGATCGCTGACCTCGACGTTGAGCAGGTGCGGCCCCCAGCTCCCGGAGACGAAGGCGCGCGACAGCTCGAAGCGGCGGGCGGCGCGGTCGAAGTCGCGCTCGAAGTCGCGGAAGAAGTCGAAGTCCGAGGTCTTGCGCACGCTCGCCACCCCGCGCAGCCCCCACGGCAGGTCGTTGGACTCGTGGTCGAGCTCGAGCTTCCAGCGCCACTCGTCCTGCTCCTGGTCGTCGATCGCGTAGCCGCGGAACGCCCCCTCGGTGCCGGCGGTCGGGCGGTAGCGGAACTCTTCGCCGATCCCGGCGTAGCCCTCGCCGTAGCCGTCGAAGAAGGTCGTCGAGTCGTAGCTGCGGCCGAGCACATGGTAGTAGGCGAGGCCGAGGTAGGCGCCGCGGCGCTGCGAGTAGCCGACGTTGGGGACCAGCATGCCCGAGGTGCGCTCGGTCTTGACCGGCCACAGCACGTAGGGCGAGTAGAGGAGCGGAACCTTCTTGACCCGCATGGTCGCGTGGTGGACCCGGGCGTAGCCCTCGACCTCGACCGTGGCGCGGCCGAGGCGGAAGCTCCAGTCGGGCACCTGATCGCCGGTGCAGGAGGTGAAGGTGCCGTCGGTCACGGTGTAGACGTCCTCGGCGATCTTGGCCACCTCGGCGCCCTCGAAGAAGTAGTCGGGGGCGACGTGGCCGGCGGCCTCGGTCAGGGTGCCAGTCTTGGTCTCGAGCAGCCAGGTCAGGGTGGAGCCGGAGAGCCGCCGCGGCCCCTGGTCGACGATCACCCGCCCCTCGGCGGTGAGCACGCTGGTCGCCAGGTCGACCTCCACCCGGTCGGCCTCGAACTCGACGTCCTGGTACTTCGCCTCGACGCCGCCCGACAGCACCACGTAGTCGTCACGGACGAACTCGAGGTCGCCGGCGGTGCCGGTGACCGTGCCGCCGCCGCGCTCCGCCGGCACCGGCAGCTCGAAGCGGACCGGGTCGGGCCCGGAGCGGGGGGGGGGGGTCTCCCCGCGCGCCTCCGGCGCGACCGCCGTCCCCTCCTGCCCCTCCTGCCCCTCCTCCTGTGCCGCCGCCGGCGCGGCGGCGATCAGGAGCAGGGCGAGGGCGAGCGCTCTCAACCCTCCCTCTCGACGATCATCGCCGTCGCCTCGCCGCCGCCGATGCAGATCGCCGCGCAGCCGCGCCGGGCGCCGCGCCGCTCCATCGCGTTGAGCAGGGTGACCAGGATGCGCGCGCCCGAGGCGCCGATCGGGTGGCCGAGCGCCACCGCCCCGCCGTAGACGTTGACCTGGTCGGGGTCGAGCTCGAGGTCGCGCATGAACGCCAGCGCGACCACCGCGAACGCCTCGTTGACCTCCCACAGGTCGATGTCGTCGACCCCGAGCCCGGCGCGGGCGAGGACGTTCTCGACCGCGCCGATCGGCGCCGTGGTGAACCACTCCGGCGCCTGCGAGACGGTGCTGTGGGCGACGATGCGGGCGAGCGGCTTCCTCCCCAGCTCCTTCGCGCGGGCGGCGGTGGTCAGGACCAGCGCGGCGGCACCGTCGTTGATCGTCGACGCGTTGCCCGCGGTGACCGTGCCGCCGTCGCGCTGGAACGCCGGCTTGAGCGTGCCGATCTTGTCGAGGTCGACCCGGAACGGCTCCTCGTCGCGCTCGACGGTGTTGGCTCCTGGAGGGCGGGACGCGCCCTTCTTGCCGGCGACCTCGACCGGCACGATCTCGCGCGCGAAGGTGCTGTCCTCGGCCGCCTGGCGGGCGCGCTGGTAGCTGACCAGGGCGAAGGCGTCCTGCTCCTCGCGGCTGAACGCGTACTTGGCGGCGCAGGTCTCGGCGCAGTTGCCCATGTGCTGGTCGTCGTAGGGGTCCCACAGGCCGTCGAGGATCATCGAGTCGACGAGCCGGCCGTGGCCGAGGCGCAGGCCGTCGCGGGCGCCGGGGGCGAGGTAGGGGGCGCGGCTCATGCTCTCCATGCCGCCCGCCGCCACCAGCCTGAAGTCGCCGCAGCGCAGGTCGTTGGCGGCGCTCATCGCGGCGCGCATCGCCGAGCCGCAGACCTTGCCGATGGTGACCGCGCCGGTCGATTCCGGGCACCCGGCGGCGAGCGAGGCCTGGCGCGCCGGCGCCTGGCCGAGCCCGGCGGTCAGCACGCACCCCATGTAGACCTGCTCGACGCCGGCGGGCGCGACGCCGGCACGCTCGAACGCCGCGGCGAGCGCCCGTGCCCCCAGCTCGGGCGCCGGCACCGCCGCCAGCTCGCCCTGGAACGAGCCGATCGGCGTGCGCACGGCGGAGAGGATCACGATGTCGTCCATGCCGAAACTCCTGGGTAAGACCGATGACCGAGCCCGCGCCGCGGCTCGCGACCGTTGCTTAGACGCTAGCACAGCGACGCCGCACCCGATCGGTATGATCGGCGCCCCCGCGGGAGCGCCCGTCTGTCCCCGGGGAGACGGCGAGAAGGCGGAATGAAACTCCTGGGCATCGACTTCGGCGAGCAACGAATCGGGCTGGCGATCTCCGACCCCGAAGGCCGGGTGGCGGTGCCGCTGACCGCCCTCGAGCGCTCGAGCGACCGTGCGGCGGTGGCGCGGATCGCCGAGCTGGCGCGCCGCGAAGGCGTCGGCGGGCTGGTCGTCGGCGAGCCGCTCGGCCTCGACGGCGAGCGCGGCGCCGCCGCGGAGCGCGCCCGCCGCTTCGCCGAGCGCCTGGCCGCCGCCACCGGGCTGCCTTGGGAGGCGGTCGACGAGGCGCTGACCAGCGTCGAGGCCGGCGCGCGCCTGCGCGAGGCCGGTGTCGATCCGCGCCGCCATCCGGGCCGGGTCGACGCGGTGGCGGCGCAGATCGTCCTCCAGGAGGCGCTCGACCGGCGGCGAGCGGCGGCCGCGCGCACCGCCGCGTCCGGCGGCGAGCCCGGACGTCCAGCGGCTGGTGAACCATCCGACCCCGGCGGTGCCGGCTCGTGACCCGCCGCCGCGCCGCCCGCCGCCCCGGCACCGCACGCGGCGGGCCCACCGCGACCGCCGCCCGCGCCCGCCGCTCCGGCCGCCGGGGCTGTCTCGGCCGCGTCGTGCGCGTGACCGCCCTGCTCGCGCTGGTCGCCCTCGCCGCCGGCGGCGCGCTCGCCTGGTGGGGCTGGAGCACGCTCCACCGGCCTCACCGCGGCTTCGCCGGCGAGGAGGCGATCGTCGTCGTCGAGCCCGGCACCGGCGCCGGAGCGATCCTCGACCGGCTGGAGGCCGAGGGGGTGATCGCCGACGCCCGGCTCGCCCGCGCCTGGCTGGTCTACCGCCTCGACGACCCGCCGCTCGGCGCCGGCGAGTACCGCTTCGCCGAGCCCGCCACCATTCCCGAGGTGCTCGACCGGCTGATCCGGCACGACGTCCTCACCCACCCGGTGACCCTGGTCGAGGGGCTGACCCTCGAGGAGACCGCCGACGCCCTGGCCGCGGCCGGCTTTGGCGGTCGCGCCGCCTTCCTCGCGGCGATGCGCGACCCCTCACCGGTCGCCGACCTCGACCCCGGGGCGGCCGACCTCGAGGGGTATCTGTTCCCCGACACCTACGCCTTCGCCCGCAACGTCGCCGAGGAGGAGATCGTCGCCGCGATGGTCGCCAACTTCCGCCGCCGTTGGGCCGCGAGCGTCGGGCCGCTGATCGAGGGCGTGCGGGTCGACGGGGCGCCGGCGGCCCCGTGCGACGTGGTGACGCTCGCCTCGATCGTCGAGAAGGAGGCGCGGCTGCCCGAGGAGCGGCCGCTGATCGCCGGCGTCTACGCCAACCGGCTGGCGCGCGGCATCGCGCTCTACGCCGACCCGACGGTGATCTACGCGCTCAAGTTGCAGGGCACCTGGGACGGCAACCTGCGCCGCCCCGACCTCCAGCTCGACTCGCCGTACAACACCTACCGCTATCCCGGGCTGCCGCCGGGGCCGATCTGCTCGCCCGGCCTGGCCAGCCTGCGCGCCGCCGCGGCGCCGGCCGAGGTCCCCTATCTCTACTTCGTCGGCCGCAACGACGGCAGCCACGTCTTCGCCGAAACCTTGAGCGAGCACAACCGCAACGTCGACGAATGGCAGCGGCGCTATTGGCGCCGGAGGTGGGCCGAGGATCGGGAGCAAAAGCGGTAAGATGGTCCCGATTCCTCTGATCTGGAGCCCGGGAGGTTGAATCATGGCCACCCTCGAAGAGTTCGGTCCCTATCTCCTGCTCAAGAAGCTGGGCGAAGACTCCCTCGGCGAGACCTTCCGCGCCGGCCGCATCGGCGCCGAGGGGGTCGAGCAGGTCGTCCTGCTGCGGGTGTTCAACGGCCGCAACGTCAACGGCGCGCGGTTGTGGGAGAAGATCGCCGGCCGCCGGCCGGTGCAGGAGGCGCTCAAGAGCCCGAACCTGGGCGACGGCGTCGGGCTCGGCGAGGTGCGCGGCATCCCCTACGTCGCCTACGACTACATCTCGGGCAAGAGCCTGACCCAGCTCCTGGTCCAGGCCTCGACCGAGAACCAGCCGATCCCGCTCGACCACGCGCTGCTGATCGTCGAGCGCATCTCGCTCGGCCTGGCCACCGCCCACGAGACCCGGGTCGACGGCCAGCGGCTGCTCCACGGCTTCGTGGTACCGCACCTGGTGATGGTGTCGAGCGAGGGCGAGGCCCGTCTGCTCGGCTTCGAGGCGGCGCCCGGCCTGTCCGAGCTGGCCGGCGGCGGCGCCTTCGGCAGCGAGGTCACCCGCTACCTCGCCCCCGAGGCGCTGGCCGCCGGACACGCCGACAAGGCCGACGACCCCTACTCGCTCGGCGTGCTGCTCTACGAGCTGGTCACCTGCCGGCCGCTGCCCGAGCCCGGCGACCAGGGCTTCGGCCCGATCCTCGAGAGCGCCCACATCCCGGGCGAGTCGGGGCCGCTGCCGGCCGAGCTGGCGCGCCTGATCGGCCGCAGCCTCGCCCCCCGCGGCGAGCGCATCGGCGACGCGGTCGGCTGGCACAAGACGGTCTCGAAGCTGATCGTCGACGGCGGCCACGGCGCCACCGCCTTCAACCTCGCCTTCTTCATGCACAACCTCTTCCGCACCGACATCGAGCGCGAATCGCGCGAGATCGAGGCCGAGCGGACGCTCGAGATCCCGGCCTCGGCGCTCGCCGCCGCGACCGGGCGCGCGGCGGCTCCGGAGCGCTCGACCACGCGCGTCGCCGCCCCGGCGACGGCCGAGCGCGCGGCCGAGCCGGCGACCGAGCCGACGACCATCCCCCACCCGGTCGCCGGCTACACCGCACTGGCGCACTCGGCGGCGCCGGAAGAGTCGCGCTCCGGAGCCACCGCGGGCGGCAAGGGGCGCGCCGGGCTGTGGATCGGCATCGCCGCCGTCCTTGCGCTGCTCGCCGGCGGCGGCGCCGCTTGGTGGTTCCTGCTCGGGCCGGGGGCCGGCGCCGGCACCGCCGAGCCGGCCCAGGCGGCGGCGCTTCCGGCGCCGGTCGAGCCGCCGCCGGCCGAGGTCGAGGAGGTGCCGCCCGAGCCCGAAGGTCCGACGCCGGAGGAGATCGAGGCCCAGATCTCGGAGATGATCGACACCCGCAGCACGGAGATGGAGTCGCGGTTCCGCCAGCAGTACGACGAGCGGATCAAGCAGCTCCAGGACCAGCTCCGCACCGCCGAGCAGGAGGCCGCGGAGCGCGAGCAGGCCGAGCGCGAGCGCCTGGCGGCCGAGGAGGAGGAGCGGCGCAAGGCCGAGGCCGAGGCCGCGGCGCAGGAAGCCGAGCGCGCGGCCGCCGCCGAGCCGCCGGCCGACCCCGCGACCACGGCCGGCGGAGCCACCGACGGTGCGGCGGGCACTGCGGGCGGCGCCGGCGACCCGACGCGCACCGCGGCGGCCGGCGAGTCGGCGCCCGGGGGCGCGCAGGGGCCGGGGGACACCGCCACCGCCACCCAGCAGGCGGCCGGCGGCCGGTCCGTTTCGGCGCCGGCCGAGCCCGCACCGGAGCCGCCGCCGCGGGTGCGCCTGGGCGACTTGGTGACCGTCGGCCCGGGGGTCAAGCCGCCGGAGCTGCTCTCGACCCCCGAGGTCCGCTACCCGCCGATGGCGCGCCGGCTGGGCAAGGAGGCGGTGGTCGAGGTGCGGCTGCTGGTCGACGAGACCGGCAAGGTGGCGCGGGCCGAGACCGTCGGCACGCCGTTCGGCTTCGGCTTCGAGGAGGCGGCGCTCGACGCCGCCCGGAAGGCGCGTTACCGTCCGGCGACCAAGGAGGGGGTGCGGGTCAAGATGTGGACGAGCGTCAAGCTCCGCTTCGAGAGTCCGTAGCCGGCCGGCTGCCCGTACCCCCGGGTTGGGGCGCGGGGCCTGGCGCCCCTGGGAGGGAGCCCCACGCCCCGGCCCTCCTCGTCTTGCTGGGGACGCCCGGGGGGGTCGTTGCCGGCGGCGCGGGAGTGGCTTAGAATGGCGTGCGGAACCTGGCTTACACCTGTCTGAAGGAGGTCTCCCCCATGAAGCGTTCGATTCCGATTCTCGTCTCCGCTTGCCTGCTCGCGGCGGTCCTGGCGCCGGCACCGGCTACGGCGGCGGCCGGTGAGAAGCCGCGCATCGCCGTCATCGAGTTCGTCAACAAGGCCGACAACCAGTACTGGTGGCACGGCGGCGCCGCGGCGATGCAGGACGTGTTCGTCACCGAGCTGGTCAAGAGCGGCAAGTTCCGGGTCATGGAGCGCGAGCAGATCGCCGCGATCATGCGCGAGAAGGGGCTCACCCTCTCGGGCGACATCGACCCGACGACCGCGATGCAGATCGGCAAGCTGCTCGGCGTCAACTACATGCTCACCGGCTCGATCACCGAGTACGGCCGCACCGACGCCGGCGCCCACGGCCGCAGCGTCGGCCGCCTGCCCGGCTTCAACGCCGGCAAGAGCACCTTCGTCGCCGCCGCCAACGCCCGCATCTTCGACGTCTCGACCGGCGAGATCCTGTGGGCCGACGAGGCACGCGGCGAGGACTCCAAGGTCAAGGTCTCGGTCGGCGGCTTCGGCGGCGGCGTCGACAACGACCAGCGGATGTTCGACAAGGTGATGAAGCCGGTCGTCCAGGAGCTGGTCGCCTCGATCAAGGCCGCAGACCTGTAGGGCTACCACTCCCCACCCTCGGGCCGCGGTGGAGGCTCTTTCCTGCCCACAGCCGGGCCGGGGCGTGGGGCTCCCTCCCAGGGGACGGGCTGCGCTTTGAGGGTGCGGGTTGGGGTTGGCGCAGCCCTCGTCATGCCCCGCGCAGCTCCGGCTTGCTCTTCCGACACGACCCGTTGAGCGCGGGGCCTGGCGCCCTGGGAGGGAGCCCCACGCCCCGGCCCTACCGCCCGAGAGCCCCCACCCCGGCCCTGCCCCCCAAAAACGAAATCCCCCCACCCTCCTCTGCCCTCCGATCGCCACCAGCACACCCCACCAGCTCAGCACTGGATAGGAGAAACCACTCCCTCTGCCCTCGGATCGCCCTCCGCAGGGCAGAGCTGGGCGGGGGAACTCCACCTCGACGAGGGGTGGGTGGGCAGGGCGGAGGGTGAGGGGCTCCATCCCAGGGGCGCCAGGCCCCGCGCCCAACGGATCGTGTCGGAAGAGCACGCGGGACGTGCGCGGGGCATGACGAGGGCTGCGCCAACCCCAACCCGCACCCTCAAAGCGCAACCCGTCCCCTGGGAGGGAGCCCCTCACCCTCCGCCCGAGGGGGAGGTGGGAGCCCTCACCCTCCGCCCGAGGGGGAGGCGGCGTCGACGACGCAGATCGCCGCCATGTTGACGATGTCCGCCACCTCGACCCCGCGCTGGAGAACGTGCACCGGCCGGGCCATCCCGAGCAGGATCGGGCCGATCGCCTCGGCGCCGGCCAGCCGCCAGACCAGCTTGTAGGCGATGTTGGCACTCTGCAGCTCCGGGAAGACCAGCACGTTGGCCGGCCCGCTAAGCCGGCACCACGGATAGCTCTCGTCGAGCACCGAGGCGAGCACCGCGGTGTCGGCCTGCATCTCGCCGTCGACCTCCAGCTCCGGCTCCCACTCGTGGGCGATCTCGGTCGCCCGCCGCGCCCGCAGCGCCGCCGGGTGGTCGTTGGAGCCGAAGTCGGAGAAGCTGAGCATCGCCACCCGCGGGACGACGCCGAAGCGGCGCGCGAACTCGGCGGTCAGCAGCGCGGTCTCGGCCAACTCCTCGGCGCTCGGCTCGATCGAGACCGTGGTGTCGGCGAAGAAGAACACCCGGTCGCTGAGGATCAGGATGTAGGCGCCCGAGACCCGGCGCACCCCGGGCCTCGGGCCGATGATCTGGAGCGCCGGCCGGATGGTGTCCGGGTAGTGCTGGGTGAGGCCGGAGATCAGCCCGTCGGCGTCGCCGGCCTCGACCATCATGGTGCCGAAGTAGTTGCGGTCGCGCATCAGCGCGCGGGCGTCGCGCCGGGTCAGCCCCTTGCGCCGGCGCATCACGTGGAGCCGCTCGGCGTAGTCCTCGAAGCGGCTCGAGCCCTCCGGCCAGACGATGCCGACCGCGTCCGCCGGCAGATCGAGCCGCTCGAGCGCGGCGGCGATCTTCTCGCGCCGGGCGAGCAGGATCGGCTTGGCGATCCCCTCGTCGACCAGGACCTTGGCGGCGCGCAGGATCTTCTCGTTCTCGCCCTCGGGGAAGACCACCCGCTTGGGATCGCGGCGGGCGCGGTCGAGGACGTCGTGCATCAACTCGAGGCGGCGAGAGATCAAGGTCTCGAGCCGGCGCTGGTAGGCTTCGAAGTCCTCGATCGGCACCCGCGCCACGCCGCTCGCCGCCGCCGCCCTGGCGATCGCCGGCGGCAGCCGCAGCAGGATGCGGTGGTCGAACGGCTTGGGGATCAGGTAGTCGCGGCTGAACGCCAGGTCCTCGAGCCCGTAGGCCTTGAGCACCGAGTCGGGGACGTCCTCGCGCGCCAGCTCGGCCAGCGCCTCGACCGCGGCGAGCTTCATCTCGGTGTTGATGTCGGTGGCGCGCACGTCGAGGGCGCCGCGGAAGATGAACGGGAAGCCGAGGACGTTGTTGACCTGGTTCGGGTAGTCGCTGCGGCCGGTGGCCATGATCACGTCCTCGCGCGCCTGGTGGGCCTCCTCCCAGCCAATCTCGGGATCGGGGTTGGCGAGCGCGAAGACGATCGGGTCGGAGGCCATCGCGCCGAGCATCCCGCCGGTGACCAGGCCGCCGACCGACAGCCCGACGAAGACGTCGGCGCCCGCGAGCGCCTCGGCGAGGGTGCGCGCTTCGGTGTCGGCGGCGAACTCCTCCTTCTCGGCGGTCATCCCGCGCTCGCGGCCGCGATGGACCACCCCCTTGCTGTCGCACAGGATCACGTGCTCCTTGCGCATCCCCAGCTCGAGCCAGAGGCGGATGCAGCCGAACGCCGCGGCGCCGGCGCCCGAGAAGACGACCTTGGCCGCGCCGATCTCCTTGCCCGCGAGCTGCAGAGCGTTGAGCAGCCCGGCGCCGGCGATGATCGCGGTGCCGTGCTGGTCGTCGTGGAACACCGGGATCGACATCGACTCGCGCAGCCGGCGCTCGACCTCGAAGCACTCCGGCGCCTTGATGTCCTCGAGGTTGATGCCGCCGAAGGTCGGCTCGAGCAGCTTCACCGTGCGAATCAGCTCCTCGGGGTCGTGGGTGTCGATCTCGAGGTCGAAGACGTCGATGCCGGCGAAGCGCTTGAACAGGACCGCCTTGCCCTCCATCACCGGCTTGCCGGCGAGCGCCCCGATGTCGCCCAGCCCGAGCACCGCGGTGCCGTTGCTGATCACCGCCACCAGGTTGCCGCGGGCGGTGTAGTCGAAGGCCTTGAGGGGATCGGCGTGGATCTCCTTGCACGGCTCGGCGACCCCCGGCGTGTAGGCCAGAGACAGGTCGCGCTGGCTCGCCGTCGGCTTGGTCGGCACCACCGCGACCTTGCCGTGCGGCTCGCGGCGGTGGTAGACGAGAGCCTCTTCGCGTCCGATCCTCTGGTCCATTCCCACTCCTCCGTTCGGACGGATCTTAGCGGGGGTGGCGGTCGGCGCACGTTTTCGGCCATGATCGAGAGCCGATGATCGTCGCCGACGAGACCTCCGACTTCCTGGTCATCACCCAGACCGACCACGCCCGCTTCGCCGGCGAGCTGCTCAGTCTGTGGCGCAGCGACGGCCTGCCCGACCACCCGCGGCGCACCGACCTGCTGTTCGCGGCGCGCGAGCACGACAACGGCTGGCGCGAGGCCGACGCCGCGCCCACCCTGGACCCCGAGCGCGGCCGGCCGTACGACTTCCTCACCCTGCCCGACGCCGAGCGCGCCGAGATCTGGGAGCGCGGCACCGGTCGCTTCGCCGAGCGCCGGCCGTACGCGGCGCTGCTGATCACCCTCCACGCCGTCAACCTGCTCGGAGGGCTCGGCGGCGGCGGCCGCTGGCAGGGGCTGCTGGCGCGGCTCGCCGAGCGCCGCGAGGAGCTGCTGAAGGCGAGCGGTGCCGCCGCCGGGGAGGCGGCCGCCGACTACCGCTTCATCGACCTCACCGACGCGATGTCGCTGGCCGTCTGCAACCGGTGGCGCGATCCCTTCGAGCGCGGAGGGATGCGCGGGCGCTTCGATCGCGAGATCCACACGCTCTACCTCGAACCCTTCCCGTTCGCCGGCGCCACCACCTTCCAGGTGCCGGCGCGCCGGATTCCCCGCCGCCGCTACGGCGGCGACGCCGACCTCGGCGCCGCCCTCGCCGCCGCGACCTGGAGCGACGTCGCGGTGCGGGTGGCCCCGCTCGCCGAACCGGAGCACCTCGCCGGGGCGGCGACCGAACCGCCCTAGCGGCCCGTGCCCGTCACCTCCTCCCGCGCCGAGGTCGTGGTATGCGGTGCCGGAATGGCCGGCATCGCGGCCGCTTACCACCTGGCGGTGCGGCGGGGTGTGCGCGGGGTGGTGCTGGTCGATGCCGGCGAGCCGCTCGGGCTGACCAGCAGCCGCGGCACCGAAGCCTACCGCTCCTGGTGGCCGGGGCCGGACGACGCGATGGTGCGGCTGACCTCGCGCAGCCTCGACGTGCTCGAGGAGCTGGCCGTCGAGAGCGCCGGTGCGTTCGCGATGAACCGGCGCGGTTACGCCTTCCTGACCGCCGACCCGGCGCGCGCGGCCGCGCTCGCGCAGGCCGCCGAGGGGGTCGAGAGGCTCGGCGGCGGGCCGCTCCGGCGCCACGGGCGGGCCGGCGGCGGCCTCGCCGAGCCGACCACGCCGGCGCTCGCCGAGAGGCTCGCCGGGTTCGCCGGCGGCGGAGGCGCCGACGGCCCCTCGATGGAGCGCTACGTCCCCTCGCCCGCCGAGGGCATCGCCGGCGTCCCCGAGGGCGCCGACCTGATCGACGACCCGGGCGAGATCCGGCGCCTGGTCCCCGGCGTGACGCCGGACGTCGTCGCGATGCTCCACGTCCGCCGCGCCGGCTGGCTCGACGCCGAGGCGCTCGGGCGGTGGCTGCTGGCGCGGGCGGAGGCGGCGGGCGTCGAGCGCCGGCGCGGCGTCGTCGAGGCGGTCGAGACGACCGGCGGCAGGGTACGCTCGGTGCGCCTGGCCGGCGGCGGCGCGATCGCGGCCGGCGCCCTGGTCCTCGCCCCCGGTCCCGGCCTCGCCGCGGCCGGTCGCCTGCTCGGCCTCGAGCTGCCGGTGGTCAACGAGGCGCACGGCAAGCTGGCGCTCGACGACCGGCTGGGCGCGGTACCGCGCGGCGCGCCGCTGCTGATCTGGCACGACCCGGTGCGCCTCGACTGGAGCGGTGGGGAGCGCCGACGGCTGGCCGCCGACCCGGCCGCCCGGGCGCTCCTCGGGGAGCTCCCCCCGGGCGTCCACTGCCGGCCGCGCGGCGAGCGCGAAGCGCTGGTGCTCTGGCCGTACGGCGGCGTCGAGGCGCCTGGCGGCGACGAGGAGCGCACGGGCGCGGTCGACCAGCCTCATCGCGACGGCGATCGCCTACGCCCCGGCCCGGTGCCGCCCTGGGCGCGCTTCCCGCGCTTCCACCCGCTGTACGACGAGGTCGTGCTGCGTGGCCTCGCCCGAATGCTGCCGGCGGCGGGTGGCTACCGAGGGCGCACCAGCGCCGCCGGCCGGGTCGACGGCGGCTGGTACTGCAAGGCCCCCGACAACCGCCCGCTGATCGGCCCGTTGCCGGTCGCCGGCGCCTGGGTCGTCGGGGCGCTCTCCGGCTTCGGCATCATGGCCTCCCAGGGCGCCGCCGATCTGCTCGCCGCCCACCTCACCGGCGCGGGGCTTCCGCGCTGGGCGGCGGCGTTCCACCCGGATCGCTTCGACGACCCGAGTTACCGGCGGCGGCTGGCGGAGTGGGACCCGGCTGCGGCGGAGCTTTGACCGGGCAGGAGGGGAAGCGGCCGACGAGGCGCCGTTCCTCCTCGGGGTCGAGGTTGGTGCCGAAGAATAGGTGGATCCCGGGCTCGACCTCGACGCAGATCAGGCGCAGGAGCAGGTCCGGCTCCTCGACGCCGCGGTTGTAGACCTGGAGCCATTCCCGCGCCCCGTCGAGGATGGCCGGGAGCGGCGCCGCTTCGGGGACCACGAGCACGTGCGCGAGCAGCACCGCCGCGACCTCGCGCTCCGCGAGGTACTCGACGGTCACCCGATGGCCGTGGCCGAGCCGCGCTTCGGTCGCCGGCGAGCTCGCCACCGAGCGATCCGTCAACCCGTGGTGGTCGATCACGAACCAATCCGTGTAGTAGGGCAAGGCCCCGATGCCGCCGGTGGCGATCCGCAGATCCGCCGGCAGCACTCCCCGCTCGACCAGCCCCGCGAGGTAGCGCCCCTGGTTCGCCCGGCGCAGCGCGTAGCGGTGGATGTGCTCCACGCTCTCGAAGAACCACGGCGGCTCGATCCACGCCAGCGGCGAGACGGCGGTGCCCGCGAGCAGCGCCGCCGCCGCCAACGGCGCCGCCGCCGGCCCCCACCGCCGCCGCGTCCGGACCGACCACTCCCGGATCACCCGAACGCCGTCGGCGATCAGCCAGTACAGGTAGGGCAGGAGCGGCACCATGAACCGGTACTCCAGGAAGTCGCCCCCGATCGCCGCCAGGTAGAGCAGGTCCGCGGCGACCGCGGCGGCGAACAGCACCTCGCGAAAGCCGCGGCGGGCGAGCACCGCCAGCAGGGCGAGCGCCAGCAGGAGGTGGAGCTGGTAGGAGGTGAGGAAAGAGGCGATGTAGCGCAGCCCCTCCTCCCAGCGGAAGCCGGTGACCTTGGCGTGGAACGTGTTGGGCAGCCAGTCGCCGTAGTAGGCGCGACGCCAGACGGCGTGGGCGAGGACCGGAACCGCGTAGACCGCCGCCCAGACCGCCGCCGGGCGCAGGCTACGCCGCCGGCGCAGGGAATCGAGCAGCCAGGCCGAGCCGGCGACCACGGCGAAGAGAACGCCGTCGGGCCGGGTCAAGGTCGCGAGAGCGAACCAGACCGGGGCACGCCACGGCCGCTCCACGTCGCGCAGCCGCTCGTCGAGACAGGCCGAAAAACCCCCGAGCACCAGCAGCGAGAAGAGCTGCGTCTCCAGCCCGCCCGTGCTCCAGGACAGGAACGACCCGTGGAGCGCCAGCGCTGCCGGCGCCAGCCAGACCAGCGGATCGCGCCAGCCGTGGTCGCGCGCACCGAGCCGCGCCGTCAGGACGAGTACGCCGCCGCCGGAGGCGACGCCGAGCGCCAGCGCCAGCAGCTCCGGCCGCACCCCGAGAAGCATCCCGAAGGCGACCGCCAGCACCCAGAGGAAGGTTGGTGTAGCCCTCCACCCGCTCCCCGGGGTTCCACAGCAGGCCGATCCCCTCCACCAAGTGACGGGCATAGCGGAAGCTGATGAAGGCGTCGTCGCAGAGAAACAACCGCTGGAGCGCGCCGAATAGGAACGCGGCCAAGACCGCGGCCGCCAGGGCCGCGACCAACCAGCGATCGCGACGGGTCGTTCGGCTCTCCACCGGTCGAAATCCTCGTGCCCCTGTGACACTAGCGGTCGGGCGGCGCGGGAGCCGCTGGCGGCGGAACCAGGGCCGGCGGCCACGCTGCCTGCCGCCGCTCGAGCAGCGCCAGGTTGTGCCGGGCGAAGGCGTTGCCCGGGTTCAGCTCGAGCGCCCGTTCGAGTGCCTCGCGCGCCCGCACCGGATCGCCGGCCGCCAGCCAGGCGCCGCCGAGGTTGGCCCAGGCGTCGTCCGAGCGCGGCTCGATCGCCACCGCGCGCTCGAACCAGCTCCGCGCCTCGGCGGGATCGCCGCGGCGGGCGGCGATCGTGCCGAGGTTGAGGCAGGCGAGGTAGGCGCGCGGGTCGTTCTCCAGCGCGGCGCGGTAGTGGCGTTCGGCCTCGGCGGTCCGCCCCGCCTCCTGGTGCAGCCGCGCCAGGTTGTAGTGGACCAGGTCGAGCCGCGGGGCGTGGCCGGCGAGGCGCGGCAGGGCGAGCGCCGCGACGAGGAGGAGCGCGAGCGCCGCCGCCGGCCCCCTCCGCCGCGCCCGCAGCGCCCCGGCGAGCGCCGCCAGCGGGAGCGCCGCGAGCAGCATCAGCGCCGGCACAGTCGGCAGGCGGTAGCGCGCGAAGAGGAAGAAGGCGACGGTGGCGGCGACCATCGCGGCGAGGTAGACCAGCACCGGCCAGAAGCGCCCGGGGGCGCGGCGCAGGCTCCACAGCCCGGCGAGCGCCAGGAGCGTCACGCCGCCGAACTCGGGCCACGGCGGGCGCAGCGCGGGCGAGATCCCGCGCACCCAGTAGGAGTCGACCGCGTCCGGCCACTCGTACCAGCTCCAAAAGAGCCCCAGCTTGCGGAGCTGCAACCCGGCGAACGCCAGCGGTTCGCGCCGCGCCCAGGCCAGCGAGCGACCGAGCCAGTGGCGCGACACCTCGGCCGGGGTCAGCAGCCGGCCGGCCGCCTGCTCCGCGAGCCGCTCGGCCTCGCCCCGCTCGTAGAGCGGCACCTGCTTGCCCGGCACCAGCGGCCGGTAGGTGCCGTCGGCGGCGGGGTTGTTGCCGATGTAGAAGTTGACGCCCCCCTGCCAGGTGGTCGGCAGGAGCGCGCCGCCGACCGCGTAGTTGCGCAGCGCCACCGGCAGCAGCGCCAGTGCCAGCCCGAGCGCGAACGCACCGGCGCGCAACGCCACCCGCCGTGCCCCGGCGCGCGGCCACAGCGCCAGCGGCAGCAGCAGCGGCGCCACCAGCAGCACGTTCTCGCGCAGCAGAGCCAGCAGGCCGCACAGCGCCCCCGCGGCCAGCCAGCGCGACGGCCGCCCGCCGGCGTAGGCCGCGACGAGCGCCCAGAGCAGGAACGCGGCGAGCGCCACCGCCGGCGACTCCTTGGCGAGTTGGACGTCGTGGACGATGAACGGCGGGTAGACCGCGGCGAGGAGCGCCGCGCCGAGGCCGGCGCCCTCGCCGCCGGCGAACCGGCCGGCGCGGTAGAGAGCCCAGCAGCCGGCGACCGCGAGCGCGATCTGGAGCAGGTAGACCGCGTCGACCCGGTGGCCGAAGACCGAGTAGACCGCCGCCAGCGCGTAGGGGTAGAGCGGCGCCTGGAAGAAGACCGCCGAGCCCAGCCGGTCGCCGGCCGCGATCTCTTGCGCCCAGCGGTCGTACTCGCGGCTGTCCATCACCAGTTCGGCGAAAAACGGGTGGTCGCGCACCGCCGCCCAGTGCGCCAGCCGGAGCAGGGCGGCGAGCGCGAGGACGGCGGCCAGGGCGAGACGGCGGCGCGCGGCGGCCGAGGACGCGCCCGGCGCGCGGTCTCCGGCGGCGGGAGGATCGTGGCCGGCGGCGGACGCGGCGCCCGGAATCTCCCCGGCGGCGGCGCGGGGCGCGCCCGGACGGGCAGTGTCCGGCTCGATCATCGTCGCTCCGCGGGCGCCCCGCCGGCCGGAGCGTCGCCGGCGGACGGCGGCGCGCGCACGCCGGGGTCGCCTTCGGCGAAGACGTAGAGGTAGAGCGAGCCGCCGAGGACGCCGGCGGGCCGGTAGCGGTCGAGCCAGTCGCTGCGCCACCCCTCCTCGCGGGCGGGGAGCAGGCCGCGCACCAGGACGTGGGCCGAGACCACGTAGGCCCCCGGCCGCGGCCCGTCGCGCCAGTCGGCGGGCGGGAACGGCTCGCGCTCGACGCCGTAGTGGTCGGGGTCGGTGGGCCCGAACCAGGCGAGGCGAACACGCTCGATCCCCCGCTCCCGGAGCCATCCGGGGAGGCGCCCGAGGTCCTGGCCCCAGTCGAGGTTGGAGTCGTCGAGCCAGCGCGGCCCGGCCGCGGTGCCGCCGGCGAGGGGGTTGAAGTAGGGGATGTAGTCGGGGTGCTGGGCGGCCGCCGCGGCCGCCTGCGCGCCGACCAGCAGCGCCGTCAGCGCCGGCCCGGCCCACCGAAGCCGCACCGGGGCGGGCGGTGCCGAGCGGCGATCGTCAGGCTCGCTCGCCGCCGCCCGCGCGGCCGAAGCCGCGCGCGGCGCCGCCGCCGGCCCGTCCGAAGCCGACCCGCCCCGGCGGCGCATGGCCGCCAGCGCCGGCACCAGCCCGCCCGCGGCCACGAACAGCAGCGGGTAGACCGGCAGCAGGTAGCGCACCCCCTGGTTCGAGGCGCCGAGCATCGCGGCGGCGAACCAGCAGGCGGCCGGAATCCAGAGGAAGAGATCGTCCCGCCGCCGCCGCAGCGCCGCCGCCACCGCCGCCGCAACGCCAGTCGCCAGCTCCGCCACCGTGCTCTTCAGCGCGAAAGCGAGCGGGAAGTAGAGCGGAAAGCGCCCGCGCCGGAACCGGCCGGCGAGGTAGAACGCGTAGTCAGCGGGCAGGTCGGCGTAGAGCATCCGCGCACCGCGGGCGTAGCCGGCGAGCCCGCCGGCGCCCAGGTAGAACCCCTGCACCACCACCGTCGCCGCGCCGAACACCGTCGCCCAGCCGATCAGCCGCGGGCGCCAGCCGCCGCGTACGCCGCCCGCCGCCAGCTCGCTGAGGACCATTGCCGGCGGCAGCACCAGGGCGCCGAACTTGGCCGCCAGCGCGAGGCCGAGGGCGGCGCCGCAGGCGAGCCGGAGCAGCGGCCCCGGCGACCGCACGGCGCGCCACCAGAGATAGAGCGTGAGCGTCGAGAGAGCCGCCAGCGGCACGTCCATGGTCACCAGCCGCGCGTGGGCGAGCACCGTCGGCGAGAACGCCCACAGCCCGAGGCTGAGCAGCCCACCCGCCGCCCCCCATCGCCGCCGGCTCCAGGCGAACACCGCCAGCCCCCCGGCCAGCGACAGCGCCACCGTCGGCAGCCGACCCCGCAGCAGCAGCTCCTGCGAGTCGTTGCCGCCCCCGAACAGCACTTCGCGCCCGAACGCCCACTCCCGCCCCTCGCGGTAGTCCTCGCCCTCGAGCGGCAGGCGCGGCCGGGCGGTGCCGGCGGCGAGTCCGGCGAGCAGCTTGACCAGCGGCGGGTGCTGCCGGTTGAGCCGATTCTCGCCGGTGGCGGCGTGGGCGAGGCCCGCCGGCAGGTGCGAGACCTCGTCGTAGGTCACCGACTTGCGGCGCAGGCTGTCGACCGCCAGCGCCGCGTGGGCGGCGAGCAGCAGCGCCGCCGCGACGCCGACGGCGGCACCGGCGCTCGCCGGGCCGGGCCGCGGCGGGCGGAGGGGAGAGAGGTCGGACGCGGCGGGATTCACGGGGCCGAGCTTACGACGGAGGCGGACTTCCGTTTCGCGGGCTTTTTCGCGCCGCGGAGGCACGACGGGCGCCTTGGCCCGTGGTAACCTCCGCCGCCATGCAGATCCCGGGCACGGGTGCCGGAACGGATTGGGGCGACACCCCCGAGCTACTGCGCTTCCTGATGCCCTCGCCGCTCGGGACGGTCGCCATGGAGCTGGTCGGCGGCAAGGCCACCCGGGTGCTGATCAACCCCAAGAAGGCCCAGCGCAAGGGCTTCGTGTCGTTCGCCGAGCTCGAGGGGTCGGACTTCTGCGACGAGCTGTTCGGGCGGCTGTCGGAGTACTTCGCCGGCGCCCGCACCAACCTGCGGCTGTCGCCCGATTTCGGCGCCTCCGGCGTCGGCGGGTTCGCCCGGCGGGTGCTCAAGGAGACGACCAAGATCCCCTACGGCCGCACCCGCACCTACGGCGACGTCGCCGTCGCCGCCGGCCGACCCGACGCCTACCGCATGGTGCTCGCCGCGCTGATGGAGAACCCGATTCCGATCGTCGTCCCATGCCACCGGGTGGTGACCAACAAGTCGGGCATCGGGAGCTGGATCGGCGGCAAGGAGAAGAAGCGCTGGCTCCTCTCGATGGAGCGCGAAACCCTCCGTCGCCGCGCGCGCGGCGACGGCGACGGAGAGGGTTCTTAGGACTCCTCGAGGGCGACGTCGAGGTCCAACTCGCCGCCCGGTTGGATCTCGAACTCGAGGGTGTGCGAGGCGTAGCCGGGGCGGACGACCGACAGCTCGTGGGTGCCGGGCTCGACCGCCAGGCCGCGGCGGCCGGACAGCTCGCCGCCGGTGCCGACGAACTCGCCGTCGAGGTAGACCGCGGCGTCGGCGGGACGCACGCCGAGGAACACCCAGCCGCCGTCGGCGGCGTCAGGAGCGCGTTCGAGCGCCTCCTCGCGGTCGGCGCGCACGCGCTGCCGCCACTCGGGCTCGCCGGCGGCGGCCCGCTGTTCGCGCTCGGCGCGTTCCCGGGCGTCGCGGCGCGGAGTCTCCGCGGGCGCCAGCTCGGTCGGATGGATCGCCTCGCCCGGTTCCAGGCGGTCCTCGACGTCGATCACCAGGCCGGGGTAGACCGTGTACTGGCGCGCCAGGGTCTGGAACCCCTCGAGGTAGAAGACCACGTCGTAGGTGCCCCGGGGCAGCCACAGGTAGCGCGGCCAGCCGTCGAACTGGTCGACGAAGCCGACGTACCGGCCGTCGATCCAGATCTGCGTCCGCGACGGCCAGACGTCGGTGTCGAGCGCGCCCATGCCCGGACCGGAGCTGTACGGGTAGCCACCGCGGTGGGGGTAGGAAGGGGGCGGGTAGCCGTAAGCGCCGTAGGCGCCATAGCCGTAGTAGCCGTAGTTGGGGTAGCCCCAGTAGGGATACGACCAGTTCCAGCCCAGCCACCACCCCCAGCCGTAGGGCCAGAAGAAGTCGATGTGGCGGTGACTGTGGAAGCCGCCGTGGAAGCCGCCGCGGAAGCTGCCGCCGCGGGAGCGCTCGGGCGGCCGGCGCTGGTCGATCACGGTCGGCGAACCCGACGAGCCGTCGGGCGGCCGGGTGCGCTGGACGCGGACCGGCGAGCCCGACGAGCCGCCCGAGGACGAGCCGGCCGACGAGCCGCCCCCCGAGGACGAGGACGACGAGCCGCCCCCGGAGGCGGACGAACCCGACGACGAGCCGCCTCCGGGCCGCGTGCGCGAAGCCTGCGCGTCGGCCGGGACGGCCTGGGCGAGCAACCACAGACCGCAGCCGGCGGCGGCGCTCCATGCCGCCAGCCGCCGCCTGCTCCGGGTCGATGTCCGGTGGATCATGGCCATGGCGATCGATCTCCTTTCGCGTCCCCTCCGCCTCCGTCCGGCGCGTCCGGACCGGAGCCGCCGACCAGCTCGCTCCATGCCCGGCGGAGACCCCGGATGTAATGGTAGCGGAGCACTTCCTCCCACAGAGCCGGGAGTCTGATCGGCATCTTCTGCAAGGCCCGGACCAGTGCCTGGCGGCGCCGCTGGCGGCCCTCGGGCGGCAGCGGCGGCGGCCCCCCCGGACCCACGCCGAGGAACGACCCCAGCTCCGGGTGGCGGGTCCAGAACACCACCGCCGAGTAGCCGGCGCGCTCCTGGCGCACGGCGAAGCGGGCGAGGTCGGTCGGGTGGTCGTGGGCGGCCCGGGCGCGCGGCTCGTAGACCAGCTTCAGGCCCCGGCGGCGGGTCAGCCGGTAGCTGGTTTCGATGTCCTCCCAGGCCGGATAGGGGAATCCGGTGTCGAACGGCTCGGCCTCGAGCAGCGCCCGCGGCAGCGAGAGGTTCGAGGTGTAGAAGAAGTTGAACGGCACGTCCTCGGGGTCGTCGATGATCGCGTAGCCGAACTGCAGGCCGTGGTCGTTGATGTAGTCGAGAAACGCCGTCCGCCGCTGCCGCGGGTGCCAGCCGGTGTAGCCGATGATCGCCAGCGCCGACGGGTCGCCGCGGCGGTCGTGGGCGGCGCGGTGGGCGGCCAGCCATCCCCGCTGCGGGACGGTGTCGTCCCCCAAAAAGGCCACCAGCCGGCCGCGCGCGGCGGCGACGCCGGCGTTGCGCGCCGCCGCCGGGCCGCGGTTGTCCTGCCGGATCACCCGCGCCGGAATCGTGAAGGCGCGGCCGGCGAGGAACGCGGCGGTGCCGTCGCCCGAGCCGTCGTCGACCACCACCAGCTCGAAGGCGCACGGCGCCTCCTGGGCCTCGATCGCCGCCAGCACCTCGGGCAGCACGTCCATGCGGTCGTGGGTCGGCACCACCACCGAGACCTCGATCGCCGCGCGGGTGTCCATGGCGCGCGCAGCCTACCGCGGCACGCGCGGCCTACCGCGGTCGGTGGCGGTGGAATATCCTCGGCCTCGCCGCGTACTGCAGGTTCGTGAACGGCGAGGTGGTCCTGATGCAGCCCATGGCGAGCCCCTCCGCGCCGCGCGCGACGCCGCCCGCCGAGCGTCCGGCCGGCGACCGCGAGCTGGTGCACCGCGCCCGCCGCGGCGATCCCGCCGCGCGCGAGGCGCTCGCCCGGCGCTGCCGGCGCGCCGCCTACCTGCTCGCGGTCCAGCTCCTGCGCGATCCCGACGCGGCCCAGGACCTGGCCCAGGACGCGGTGCTCTCGTTCTTCGCCAGCCTCGGCCGCTTCCGCGCCGGTCGCCCGATCGAGCCCTGGCTTTTCGCGATCGTGCGCAACCGCGCGCGCGACCTCGCCCGCCGCCGCCGCGCCCGCCCGACCGAGTCCCTCGAGCGCCCCGAGGACGAGCCGCCCCGGCGGGTGATCGACGCCGCCCCCGGCCCCGAGGCCGACACCGCGCGCCGCGAGCTGCAGGCGCTGCTGTGGCGGGCGCTCGGGACGCTCCCCGAGCCCCAGCGCGAGATCCTGGTGCTGCGCGACTACCAGGACCTGAGCTACGAAGAGATCGCCCGCGTGCTCGACGTCCCGCTCGGCACCGTGATGTCGCGCCTGCACCGCGCCCGCCGCGCCGCCCGCACCGCGGTCGAGCGCGAGCGCGGGCTGGCCGCCACCATCGCCCGGCTCGGCCTCGGCGCCGCGCTCGGCGAGGCGGCGCCCGGAGCGGACTGATGAGCGAGCGACTGCAAACCCCCGCGCCGGCCCCTTGCGGCCGCCGCTTCCCCGAGGAGCTGCTCTCCGGCTACCTCGACCGCGCGCTGACCCAGGGCGAGCGCCAGCGGGTGCGGGTCCATCTCGAAGACTGCGCCGCCTGCCGCGACCTGCTCGGCGAGCTGGCGGCGCTGAGGGAGACCGCGATGACCACCGAGTTCCTGATCCCCGCCGACGACCAGTGGGACGAGCGCCCGCGCGGCGGGCTGAGCCGGGTGCTGCGCGGCGGCGGCTGGCTGGTCGTGATCGGCTGGCTGGCCGCGATCTCCGGCTTCGCCGCCTGGCAGATCGCCACCGCACCCGAGAGCCTGTTCGAGAAGCTCCTGATCTTCGGCGGCGCCAGCGGCGGCGCGCTGCTGTTCCTCTCGGTCCTGGTCGACCGCCTGCGAGCGCTCCCCGGGGACCGCTACCGGAGGGTCGAAAAGTGATCGTCACCACCACCCCGGAGGTCGCCGGCAAACGGATCGCCCGCACCCTGGGCATGGTTCGAGGCAACACCGTCCGCGCCCGCCACCTCGGCCGCGACCTGATGGCCGCGCTGCGCAACTTGGTCGGCGGCGAGGTGCCCGAGTACACCAAGCTGATGGCCGAGGCGCGCGAGCAGGCGATCGACCGCCTGGTCGAGGACGCCGAGTCGCTGGGCGCCGACGCCGTGGTCGAGGTGCGCTTCTCGACCTCGATGGTCGCCACCGGCGCCGCCGAGCTGCTGGTCTACGGGACGGCGGTCACTCTGGAAGACGAGTAGGGCCGCGGCTCGGTTACCCGGGCGCCAGCTCGAGGAACCGGCTCAGGATCCGGTGGGTCAGCCCCCACACCTGGTAGTCGCGGTAGGTCAGCGCCGGGAAGACCACCCGCGTGCCCTCGACCGGCACCACCACCTCGCTCGCCGCCGCGCCGTCGCGCAGGGCGGCGAGGGGCACCCACAGCGCCGCGGCGACCTCGACCGGGTCGGGGGCGAGCGGCTGGTCCGGCTCGGCAGCGGCGACGAACGGGGTGATCACCAGCGGCGGCAGCCGGCGGCTCCCCGGCTGGACCTCGTCCAGCTCGCCGAGGAGCTGGGTCGCCGGATCGAGGTCGACGCCGACCTCCTCGCGGGTCTCGCGCAGCGCGGTCGCCAGAAGGTCGGGATCGCCGGGATCGCGGCGGCCGCCGGGCAGCGCCACGTGCCCCGCCCACGGGTCGTCGGCGCGGTGGGTGCGCTCGATCAGCAGCAGCTCGAGGTCGTCGGCGGCGCGCAGCACCAGGGTCACCGCCGCCTCGAGCAGTCCCGGCGCGCGCTCCTGGCGGCGCGGCGGATGGGCGGCGAGGGCGCAGGCGATCGCGTCGAGGCGGGGGTCGTCCACGGCGGTGCGAGTCTAGCCCGGACCTCCTCCCGATCCGCGGCCGGCGCGCCGGTGGCAATGGGCGCCACCATCTGAGAGAATCCGCCCCCTCGGCGCCGGCCGCCCGGGCCCGCTCACCGTTCCCCGGCGAACCCACCCCGACCCGCGCAGGCAGAGCACGAGGACACCGCCATGCTTCCGATCGCGGCCCGAGAGAGCTCCGGCAAGCGCGTGCTGGTCGCCGGCTCGCTCGCCTTCGACCAGATCATGACCTTCCCGGGCTACTTCAAGGACCACATCCTCCCGGACAAGATCCACATGATCAATCTGTCGTTCCTCGTCGACGACTTCCGCAAGCAGCGCGGCGGCTGCGCCGGCAACATCGCCTACACGATGGCGCTGCTCGGCGAGCGGCCGACCGCGGTGGCGACCGCCGGCAACGACTTCGACGAGTACCGCGAGTGGCTCGAGGGCGAGGGGGTGGAGACCGCCGAGATCCGCGCCCACGACGACGAGGTCACCGCCTCGTGCTTCATCACCACCGACAAGGCGGACAACCAGATCACCGGCTTCTTCGTCGGCGCGATGGCCAGAGCGCGAGAGATCTCGCTCGCCGAGGTCGCCGCGCGCGGCGGCGCGGCCTACGCGGTGGTCGCCCCCGACGACCCCGAGGCGATGGCGCGCCACTGCCGCGAGGCCAAGCAGGCCGGTTTGCCGCTGGTCTTCGACCCCTCGTTCCAGGTCATCGCGATGGACGGCGACACCCTGCGCGAGGCCGCCGACGGCGCCTACGCGGTGATCCTCAACGACTACGAGTTCGCGGTGCTCCAGGAGAAGACCGGGCTGTCCGAGAAGGCGCTGCGCAAGCTCGCCGAGCTGTGGGTGGTGACCTACGGCGAGAAGGGCAGCGACCTCCTGCGCGCGAGCGGCGAGCGGATCCCAGTGCCGGCCTGCCCGGTGAGCGAGGTGGTCGACCCGACCGGCGCCGGCGACGCCTTCCGCGGCGGCTTCGTCACCGGGCTGCTGCGCGGCGTCGAGCTGCCGGTGTGCGGTCGCATGGGCGCGGTCGCCGCCGCCTACGCGATCGAGCGCTACGGCACCCAGAGCCACCGCTACACCCGGGACGAGTTCTGGGCGCGCTACGAGCGGGTATTCGGCTGAGATGCCGCGCCTGGTCCTCGCGTCGGCCTCCCCCAGGCGCCGCGATCTGCTGGCCAGTCTCGGCCTCGACTTCGAGGTCCGCCCCGTCGACCTCGACGAGACCTCGCGCCCCGGCGAGGCGCCCGAGGTCTACGTCACTCGCCTCGCCCGCGAGAAGGCCGCCGCCGCCCTCCGCCCCGGCGAGCTGGTGCTCGCCGCCGACACCGTGGTCGTCCTCGACGGCGAGCTGCTCGGCAAGCCCGCCGACCCGGCCGAGGCGCGCGCGATGCTCCGCCGCCTCGCCGGCCGCGAGCACGTCGTCCACACCGGCGTCGAGCTGGCCGAGCACCGCCCGGCCGGCGTCCGCCGCGCCGGCGCGGTCGCCACCTCCCGGGTCGAGATCGCCCCCCTCGACGACGCCACCATTGCCTGGTACGTCGCCACCGGCGAGCCACTCGACAAGGCCGGCGCCTACGCCATCCAGGACCTCGGGGCGCTGTTCGTCGAGACCGTCGACGGCAACTACACCAACGTCGTCGGCCTGCCGCTGCCCGCGGTCTACCGGCTGTTCCGGGAGCTGGGCCTCGACCTGCTCGCCTTCCGTCCGAGCTGACCGCGCCGGCACCGCGCTTGCGCTCTCGAGGCGGATGTGACACGCTCCGCCGTCCGCCGCGATCCGGGTTTCCGGCCCGCGACGAGACGGACCGGGCCTCGCGGGCCCGGGCGGTGGCCTCTCCGGCTAGTCCCCCGTTCCCCTTCCACGACATACCCGCCGGACGTTCGCGTGTGCTCGGCCTCGCCGGCCCGCCGGTCGCCGTCCGCCCGCAGAAAGACAAGACCTCTGAGATGACCGTGATCGATTTCCGTTCCTTCGACCTCCACCCGAGCCTCACGCGCGGCGTCGCCGACCTCGGGTTCACCGTGCCGACGCCGATCCAGCGCGACGCCATCCCGCCCGGCCTCGCCGGCCGCGACGTGCTCGCCTGCGCGATGACCGGCAGCGGCAAGACCGCGGCGTTCCTGCTGCCGATCCTCAACCGCCTGATCGGCAAGCCCCGGGGCACCACCCGCGCCCTGGTCCTGGCGCCCACCCGCGAGCTGGCGGCGCAGATCGTCGAGCACTGCGACCGGCTCGCCCGGCACACGCCGCTCTCCGCCGCCGCGGTCTACGGCGGCGTCGCCATGGGCCCGCAGGAGCGCGCCTTCCGCCGCGGCGCCGACGTGCTGGTCGCCTGCCCGGGGCGCCTGCTCGACCACTTCCAGTACCCGTACGCACGCCTCGCCGGGCTCGAGGTGCTGGTGCTCGACGAGGCCGACCGGATGCTCGACATGGGCTTCCTGCCCGACATCCGGCGGGTGCTCCGGCACCTGCCGCGGGCCGAGCAGACGATGCTGTTGTCGGCGACCATCCCGCCGCCGATCGCCGAGCTGTCGCGCGAGCTGCTGCGCGACCCGGTGCGCCTCGACGTCGAGCGCCGGCCGGCGCCGGCGACCCTGGTGCGCCAGGCGGTCTACCCGGTGCGCCACGACCTGAAGTCCAAGCTCCTGCTCGAGCTGCTGCGGCGCGACGAGATCGGCAACGTCCTGGTCTTCACCCGCACCAAGCACCGCGCCAACCGCCTGGCCGACTTCCTCAGCCGGCACGGGATCTCCACCGACCGCATCCACGGCAACCGCAGCCAGGTGCAGCGGACCAAGGCGCTGGCCGGCTTCAAGAGCGGCGCCACCCGCGTGCTGGTGGCGACCGACATCGCCGCCCGCGGCATCGACGTCGAGGCGCTCTCGCACGTGGTCAACTTCGACGTGCCCAACGTCCCGGAGGACTACATCCACCGCGTCGGCCGCACCGCCCGCGCCGGCGCCGCCGGCGACGCCTTCACCCTGGTGTCGGCCCAGGAGCAGGGCGAGCTGCGGGCGATCGAGCGCGCGGTCGGCGAGCGCCTCCCCCGGCGCACCATGGCCGGCTTCGGCGACGACGCCCCGCGCGCCGAGCCGCTCGAGATCCCGATCGCCCAGCGCCTCGCCGCCCACCGCGAGCACAACGCGCGTGGCCGCGCCCGCGGCGAGCGCAGGACCCACCAACGACCGGCGGCCCCGACCGCGCCGCGCGCCGAGCCGCGGCAGCGCGCCGGTGCCGCCGCGGACGGCGGCCCGGACCGACGCACCGCCGGCGCGGGCCGAGGCGGCCGGCGCCCGAGCCGCCGCCGGTTTCGCTAGAAAAAGGAGCTGAATGCGATGAACCGAGGAGCCTCACGACGCCAGAGAGAACTCGACCGCCAGCGCAAGCAGCGGGAGAAGGTCGCCAAGCGCGAGCAGCGCAAGCTCGAGAAACAGGAGCGCATCGCGGCCGAGATCCCCTCGGAGATCGAGCGCAGCCTCGAGGAGATCGTCCCCGGCCCGCAGCCGCCTCCGGACGAGGAGGTCTGAGGCGGCGGCCGTCAGGCCGTCACCCCCCGACCTTGAGCGGCTCCCCCAGCTCCTCCAGCGAGAAGTTGGCCATGATCTGGTGGCCGTTGAAGTCGAGAACGCGGATGTCCTCCTCGCCCTCGAGGTCGCGGGAGACGCTGTCGTAGGCGTGGGCGTAGCGCTGGCGCACCGCGGCGAGGTCGACCTGGTAGGCGATGAACTTGCCGATCCCCTTGTAGCGGAGCTTCTCGACCAGCCGCGGATCGGTCAGCTCCTGGTAGGTCGAGAGCACCAGGATCGGGCCGGTCCCGGTGAAGATCAGGTAGGCGCGGGGGAGCGTTTCGGTGGTCATCTCGTCTGTCATCTCGTCGCAAGTCTCTCACGATCCCGCCGCCGCCGCCCCCGGTGCGCCGGCGAGCCGGTGATTGCCGGTGATAGACTCCGGCGCCGCCGGCCGCGGCGTACCGCCGCCCGCCGCTCATCCCCACCAGCCAGTGACCGTCCTACCGACCGACCCCGCCATGAAGACCACCCAGCAGCCGCGCCAGCTCGTCTTCGACACGACGCCCGAGATCTTCGCCACCGACAGCGGCGGCGGCTTCTCCTTCCCGCTCCAGATCGACGGCCAGGGCTTCCTCGACACCGCGCCCTTCGACGAGGTGCGCTTCGTGGTCTCGGTCTGGCACCCGTCGAGCCAGCGGTCGATCGACCTCGACCGCGCCTACGTCGAGATCCAGGCCTCGTTCGATCCCGAAGACGGCCACTGGACCAAGATCGCCGAGATCGAGCCGGTGGTGCCCGCTTACGGCGGCGGCGACGCGTTCGACGGCTGGATCGTGCTGCCGGTGCTCGGCACCGGCTGCTCGTTCGCCCTGGTCGGGAGCGGCTTCGAGCCGCGCTCCAGGCTCCAGATCCGCGCCAGCGCCTACTTCGTGCCCTGACCGCGGTGAAGCACTACGAGCTGCTGCGGCGGCTGGCCCGGCCGGCCGAGACCAAGATCGTGCTCCTGGTGCTCGACGGCGTCGGCGACCTGCGCACCGCCGAGCAGCCGCAAACCCCGCTCGCCCGCGCCGCCACCCCCAACCTCGACGCCCTGGCCGCCCGCTCGTCGCTCGGCCGCATCGTGCCGGTGGCGCCCGGGATCACCCCGGGCAGCGGCCCCGGCCACCTGGCGCTCTTCGGTTACGACCCGCTCGACCCCGAGGCCGACATTGGCCGCGGCGTGCTCGAGGCGCTGGGGGCGGACATGGAGGTGCGGCGCGGCGACGTGGTGGCGCGCGGCAACTACGCCACCGCCGACGACGGGGGCCGGCTCACCGACCGCCGCGCCGGCCGCATCCCGACCGCCGAGAGCGAGCGGCTGACCGGGGTGCTGCGCGAGGCGCTGGCCGAAGATCCGCCGCCGGGCGCCGAGGTGGTGCTGCGCCACGGCGAGGGGCACCGCTTCGTGCTGCTGCTGCGCGGCGAGGGGCTGGCCGCCGAGGTCGCCGACACCGACCCTCAGCGCGAGGGGGTGCCGCCGCTCCAGGCCGAGGCGACCGACCCCCGCGCCGAGACGACCGCCCGCGCGGTGCGCCACCTCGTCTCGGTCGCCGAGCGCGCGCTCGCCGCCGAGCCGCGGGCCAACCGGGTGCTGCTGCGCGGCTTCTCCAGCCTGCCCCACCTGCCCTCGATGACCGGCCTCTACGGCCTGCGCTGCGGCGCCTTCGCCGGCTACCCGCTCTATCGCGGGGTCGCCGCCGCCTGCGGCATGGAGCTGGTGCCGTGCGGCAAGCAGCCGGAGGAGACCTTCGCCGCCGCCGCCGGGCGCTGGCCGGACTTCGACTACCTCTTCCTCCACGTCAAGAAGGCCGACATGGCGGGCGAGGACGGCGACTTCGAGGCCAAGGTCGAGGCGATCGAGGCGGTCGACCGGGCGCTGCCGCGGCTGCTCGAGGCCGGGCCCGACGTGCTCGCGATCACCGGCGACCACTCGACGCCGGTGCCGATGCGGCTGCATAGCTGGCACCCGGTGCCGCTGCTGATCGCGGCCGCGACCGCCTACGCCGACCGCACGACCGCGTTCGACGAGGACCACGCGACCGCCGGCCACCTCGGCACCATCCCCTCCCACCACCTGATGGGCCTGCTGCTCGCCCACGCCGGCCGGCTGGCGAAATACGGCGCCTGACCCCAACCACCGGTGGGAGCAGGACTACGCGCGGCCTGAAAGCCGCGTGTGCGGGGCCGAAAGGCCCCGACTCGGGGGAGGGGCCCCGCGCGATTCACGCGCGCGGGGAGGGGGGTTTGGAACAACCCCCCTCGGAAACTACCTGAACCCGCGGCGCAGCTCGCGGCGGTAGGTCTGAAAGGCGTCGTTGTCGTAGAGCACGACCACCACGCGCTCGATCTTGGTGCCGCCCTGCAGGTAGCGGTGGATCTCGGTCAGGGTGATGCGGGCGGCGCGGTCCATCGGGAAGCCGAAGACGCCGGTCGAGATCGCCGGCAGGGCGATCGAGCGCAGGCCGTTGCGGTCGGCGAGCGCCAGCGCCGCGCGCACCGCCGAGGCGAGCTTGCGGTCCTCGTCGCCCTCGCCCATCCGCGGGCCGACGGCGTGGATCACCTGCTTGGCCTTGAGCCCGCCGGCGCCGGTCATCACCGCGGTGCCGACGGCGGTGTGGCCGATGCGGTCGCACTCCTCCTGGATCGACGGCCCCCCCTTTTCGCGGATCGCCCCCGACACCCCCGCACCGAGCTCGAGGTCCTCGTTGGCGGCGTTGACGATGGCGTCGATCTCGAGGTCGGTGATGTCGCCCTCGACGATCTCGAGCTGAGTGTCCTCGAGGTTGATGACGATGTGGTTCTTGCGCTCGGCCTTGCGCTCGGCCGCTTTCGTCTCGACCGGCTTCTCGATCGTCTTCTCGGCCATTGCAGCTCTCCCTCCGAAACCCCCTGATGATACCAGGGTTACGCCCGCCGGGCCGGTCCGGGGCCGGCGCGCGGGCGCCACGCGGGCGCCATAGTAGACTCGCGCGCCATGCTGAGCGCCCTCAAGCGCGAGCTGGCCGCGGGCCTGGCCGCGACGATCCGCGAACGCTGGGGCGTCGAGCACGACCCGATCGCCGAGCTGGCGCCGCGCCGCGAGCTGGGCGACCTCGCCTTCCCGGCGCCGCTGCAGCTCGCCCGCACGCTCAAGCAGGCGCCGCGCAAGACCGCCGAGGAGCTGCAGGCCGCCTGGTGCACTCCCCCGATCGTCGAGCGGGTCGAGATCGCCGGACCCGGCTACCTCAACGTCTTCCTCGACCGCCGCGAGCTGGCGGCGCGGGCGCTGTCGGAGCCGGTGCTGGCGCCGCCCGGAGAGCGCGCCGGCGGGCGGGACGGCCCGGCCGGCGGGACGCCCGGCAAGGTGGTCGTCGAGCACACCAACATCAACCCCAACAAGGCGGCGCACATCGGCCACCTGCGCAACGCGGTGCTCGGCGACGTGCTGGTGCGCGCGCTGCGCGCCCTCGGCCGCCCGGTCGAGGTCCAGAACTACATCGACGACACCGGCGTCCAGCTCGCCGACGTCGTGGTCGGCTGGCTCGACCTCGCCGGCAGCACGCCCGAACGGATCGCCGCCGAGCCCGAGCCGTTCGACTACCGCTGCTGGGACCTCTACGGCGAGGTCGGCCGCTGGTACGAGGCCGACCCGGCGCGCAAGGAGCTGCGCCGGCGGACGCTGCACGCGATGGAGAGCGCGGCGCTCGGCGAGGACGACGCTTCCGCCGCGCTCGACGAGGACGGCCGCCGCCGCGCCGAGGCCGGCCGGCTGGTGGCGCGCCGGATCGTCGTCCGTCACCTGGCGACGATGGCCCGGATCGGCGTCGGCTACGACCTGCTGACCCGCGAGAGCGAGGTGCTCGGCCGGCGCTTCTTCGAGCGCGCGTTCGCCGAGCTGAAGGCGAGCGGCGCGGTCCAGCTCGAAGCCGCGGGCAAGAACGCCGGCTGCTGGGTGATGCCGCTGGCCCAGAGCCAGGAGTTCGCCGGGCTCGAGGACCCGGACAAGGTGATCGTGCGCTCCGACGGCACGGTGACCTACGTCGGCAAGGACATCGCCTACCAGCTCTGGAAGTTCGGCCTGCTCGGGCGCGACTTCCGCTACCGCTTCTGGGACGAGGCCGGGGTCTGGGAGACCGCGCCCGACGGCGACGGCGAGCACCCGGAGTTCGGCCGCGCCGAGCGGGTGATCAACGTCATCGACGCGCGCCAGAGCTACCTCCAGAAGATCGTCCGCGCCGGCCTCGAGGCGCTCGGTCACCGCGAGCAGGCCGAGCGCTCGGTCCACTTCGCCTACGAGATGGTGGCGCTGTCGCCGGCGACCGCGCGGCTGCTCGGCTTCGCCGCCGAAGCCGACGCCGGCCGGGCGATGGAGATGTCCGGCCGCAAGGGGATCGGGGTCAAGGCCGACGACCTGCTCGACCAGCTCGTCGCCAAGGCGCGCGACGAGATCGCCAAGCGCAACCGCGACCTCGGCGCCGGGGAGCTGGACGCGCTGGCCCGCGACATCGCCACCGCCGCCCTGAGGTTCCTGATGGTCAAGGCGACGACCGGCCGGCTGATCGCCTTCGACCTCGACGAGGCGCTCGCCTTCGAGGGCGAGTCCGGGCCCTACCTCCAGTACTCCGGGGTGCGGGTGCGCAACATCCAGCGCCGGCTGGCCGAGGAGGGGCTGGCCGATTCGGTGAGCGCCGAACAGGCGCGCGAGCTACCCGCGGAGGCCTGGGACGACGACCTGTGGGACCTGGTGTTCGAGGTCGCCGGGATCGACGACCAGCTCGCCAAGGCCGGCGAGAGCCTCGAGCTGTCGCTGCTCGCCCGTCACGCCCTCGAGCTGGCGCAGAAGTTCAACGCCTTCTACCACCGCCATCCGATCCTCCAGGAGCGCGACGACACCCGGCGCACCGCTCGGCTGGCCGCGGCGCTGGTCTTCCGGCGCGGCCTCGAGGCGCTCGCCGGCCTGCTCGGCATCCCGCTGCCGGCGCGGATGTAGCCCATGCCCGCCGCCCCGCGCACGCCGACCACCTGGCTCGGCTGCGGCTGCGCCTCGGTCGTGGCGGTGGCGATGGCGTTCGTCGCCGCCACCAGCGTCGCCACCTGGCGCGCCGAACGCCGCTTCGAGCGCATGCGCGACGACCCCGAGGCCCGGAGCGCCGGGGTCGCCGCGGTGCTCCCCCACCAGGCGCCGCCGCCCGGCTACCGGCCGGTCGGGGCGCTGACCATGCCGCTCGGGATGCTCTCGATGGCGGTGCTCGCCGACGCGGTGCCCGGCGGCGGGCGCGACCACGTCGAGCGGGCGTTCTTCTTCGTCGACCTGCCCGACTGGCTGGGCCGCGAGCGGGCGCTCTCCGAGGTCTTCGAGGGCGCCGCCGAAGCGCCCGGCGGCATCCAGCAGGCCGAGGTCGAGTTCGCGCCGCGCGAGGAGCTGGGCCGCGGCGCGGTCGAAGCCGGCGGCGCCCGCGTCCTCTACCACGCCCGCCGCGGGACGCTGTCGATCGACGACTCCCGCTTCGGCCTCGCCGAGGAGGGCGCGCCGCGGCGCGAGTTCGAGGGGATCGCCACCATGCTGCTGTTCGACTGCCAGGGCGACCGCCGCCTCCGCCTCGGACTCTGGCTCGCGCCCGACCCGGCTCCCGGATCGCCGGCGGAGGTCGCCGACCTCACCGGCACGCCCGCCGACCCCGCGGCGCTGCGGACGTTCCTCGGCCACTTCCGGTTCTGCGACTGACCTTGCCGCACCTTCGTCTCATCTCTACAATGCCCTCTGAAAGGGGTCGACCGTGAAGAGAACGCTGCTGCTCGCGCTGGCCGCCACCACGATCCTCCTCACCGGGTTCGCCGACGCTCAGCGGGGCCGGCCGCAGGAGGGGCCGCTGTCGGAGCCCTCGCTCTCGGAACGGTCCGGCACGCCCACCCGGCCGCCGGGCGAGCGGCGGCCGGCGCCGCACGAGCCGCGGCGGATCTCTCTCGAGCTCGACTTCGAGCCGGCCGGCCGGCCGGTGGCCGCCGATCACGTGGTCGTCCGCTTCGCCAACGAGATGCCGGACTGGCAGCGGCGCCAGGTCGTCACCGCGGCGGGCGGCGCCGGCTTCCGGCCGGCCCGGCGCGACGTCTTCACGCGGGTCGACGTGGCGCCCGGCGACAGCGTCGACGGCCTGCTGGCGCGGCTGAGCGGCGTCGCCGGGGTGGTGTCCGCGGAGCCCGACCCCTTGTGCTGGGCGCCGGCCATCCGGGCGGTGACGTCGGTCGCTTCCGCCGCCGCCGCCGCCGACTTCACCGACCCGCTGTTTCCCCTCCAGTGGACGCTGCAGCGGATCCGCCTGCCCGAGGCGGTCGAGCGCAACGGCACCGGCGGCGGCGGCGTGATCGTCGCGGTGCTCGACACCGGCGTCGCCTTCGGCGGCGGCGGAGGGTTCCCCTCCCGCCGCGGCCTCGACCTCGAGGGGGCGAGCTTCCTGCCCGGGCTCGACCTGGTCGACGGCGGCCCGCCCTTCGACGATGGGTCGGGCTCGGAGAACCCCTCGTCGCCGCGCTTCGGCCACGGCACCTTCGTCGCCGCCCAGATCGTCGCCCAGGTCAACAACGGCATCTCCGGCGCCGGCGTCGCGCCGCGGGTGACCATCCTGCCGGTGCGGGTGCTCGGCACCGGCGGCTTCGGCACCTTCTCCGACGTCGCCGAGGGGATCGACTTCGCGGTCGCCCATGGGGCGAAGGTGATCAACATGAGCCTCGGCGGCAGCGAGGGGGCGGGCTTCCTCCAGGCCGCGGTCCAGCGCGCCGCGGCGGCCGGCGTGGTGCTGGTCGCCTCCGCCGGCAACGAGGCCGACGAGCCCGAACCGCCGGACGACGTCGGCTTCCCGGCCCGCTACCAGCAGGTGATCGCCGTCGGCGCCTCGGGCTTCGACGACCAGCGGGTCGACTACTCGAACACCGGCCCCGGCCTCGAGATCATGGCGCCGGCCGGCGAGAACGCCGGCACCGAGGTCGGCAACGGTCTGCCGGACGGCGCGGTGGCGCCGAGCTTCGTCCACTTCCCGGCCAGCGGCGAGACCCTCTACTCGACGTTTGTCGCCAACGGCACCTCGTTCAGTGCGCCCCAGGTGGCCGGTGGCGCCGCGCTGCTGATCGCGCTCGGCGTCGAGGACCCGGAGGTCCTGCGCGACCTTCTCCAGGTCACCGTCCGCGACCTCGACGCCGCGGGCTTCGACGAGCAGACCGGCCATGGACTGCTCGACCTGCTCGAAGCCCACCGGGGCCTCGGCTTCAGCTTCTGAGGATTCCGATGACGACGACCACCAGGCTCATCGCCCTCGCCCTGCTCGCGCTCGCCCCGGCGGCGCCCGCCCTCGCCCAGACCGACGCGCCCGCCGACGACGAACCAGCGGCCGACGACAGACCGGCGGCCGGGCAGCCCGGACCGCGCCCGATCTGGCGGCTCGGCGTGCGGCTGGGCGCGTTCGACATGATCAACTCGTCCGACAGCTACGACGCCGTCTACGGCGACCCGATGCCCCAGCTCGGGGTCGCGCTCGAGGCGGAGATTCGCCGCTGGCTGATCGGGCTGACCTGGGATCACGGCGAGGTCGACGGTGAGCAGGTGCTGCCCGGTCGGCCGCCGCGGCCGACCGGCGCCGGCGAGACGCTCACCTACCGGCCGCTGTCGCTGACCGCCGCCTGGGTGGTCAACCCCGCCGCCCGCTGGCGCTGGCACCTGGGCGCCGGCGTCACCCTGCTCGACTGGGAGGACGAGGGCGTCACCCGCAGCGCCGACGGCAGCGACACCGGGGCCCATGCCGTGGCCGGGATCCGCCGCGACCGCCGGCGCTGGACGTTCGGCGGCGAGCTGCGCTGGTCGACCATCCCCGACGCGGTCGGCGAGGCGGGCATCACCCGCTTCTTCGGCGAGGACGACCTCGGCGGGATCGCCTTCCACGTCGTGGCCTTGTACAGGCTGCGTTGAGGGGACCCCTCAGCGTGGCGGCCGTAGGCGTCTGAGCTCGGACTGGAGACGACGGACCTCGCGCTGGAGGGCCTCGACGGTCGCCTCCAGCTCCCTCACCCGTCCGCCGAGCGCTTCGACGTCCACGGCCGCCTCCGCGAGGAAGCTCTTCTGCCGCGGTTCGCCGCCGGCGGCCGCGCCCTGCTCGACGAAGGGCATGCTCTCGAGGTTCTCGCGGCTCGCTTCGCGGGTGACGTCGAACTCCCATTCGACGATCGAGCGCTCCTCCGCGTCGCCCGGCAGCGGGCTGCCATAGCGGCTGCCGAGGACCGCGGCGGAAACGGACCGCCGCAATCCGTCACTTCGGAGGGGAGGGACGACCGATGCGCGCTCGCAGCAAGAACCAGGGGATCTCCGTCCATGCGATCGCGGGAAGCCGCGTCGTCTGTCTCGGGCTCGACGCCACGAAGAAGGCGGCCAAGGGCCTGCTCGGCTTCGCCATCCAGCGCCGCGAGGGGCGCAAGAAGCGCTGGCTCCAGGGCGTGCGCTACTTCGAGACCGCGCCGCCGAAGGACGCCACCCCCGGCGTGCCGGTGTTCTCCGACCAGGCGCCGATCCAGTCGTTCCTGTGGGGCGACTACACCGCCGAGCCCGGCACCCGCTACAGCTACGCCGTCCACCCGGTCTACGGCAAGCCCGGGGCGCTGAGGCTCGGCGACCCCGCCGAGGTCCAGGTCACCACCGAGCCGCTCGACGCGCCCGACCACGCGATCTTTTTCAACCGGGGCGCCGCCGGCAGCCAAGCCTACAGCCGCCGCTTCGGCGACCATCGCCGCTGGTACAGGGTCGACCGGTACGGCCGCGAGAGCTGGGTCGAGTTCCTCAAGCCCGGCGACGTCCCCGACCGCGCGGCCTACCGGTGGCTCTCGCGCGGTCTCGAGGAAGCGGTGCTCGGCTTCATCGCCCAGGCCGACGGCGAGGACTGGGGCCTGCGCGCCGCGGTCTACGAGTTCCAGTATCTGCCGGCGATCCAGGCCTTCGCCGAGGCGCTCGAGCGCGGCGCCGACGTCAAGATCGTCTACGACGCCAAGCAGTCGGGCAAGGACAAGACCGGCCCCTGGCGGGCGACGCTCGCGGCGCTCAAGAAGGTCGGGCTGCACCGGCGCGGATCGATCGAGCGCTTCGAGGCGATGACCATCCCGCGCACCATCACCACCATCTCGCACAACAAGTTCATCGTCCTGCTGCACAAGGGCGAGCCGGTGCAGCTGTGGACCGGTTCCGCGAACATGACCGGGGGCGGCATCTTCGGCCAGTCCAACGTCGGCCACATCGTGCGCGACCCGGCGGTGGCGAGGCGCTACTACGAGTACTGGCAGGAGCTGTCCACCGACCCCGCGACCAAAGACATCCGGCGCTGGAACGTCGAGACCCAGCCCGACCTCGAGGGGGCGCCGCCGCCCGACTCGATCACCCCGATCTTCAGCCCGCGCCCGACCCTCGGCATGCTCGAGTGGTACGCCGACCGGCTGGCCTCGGCGAAGTCGTCGGTCCACTTCACCGCCGCCTTCGGGGTCAGCCAGGAGCTGGCCGGCAAGCTGATGGAGAAGCGCCCGCTCGACGGCGACGACCCGTTCCTGCGCTACATCATGCTCGAGAGCAAGCCGAGCCCCCAGGCCTCGAAGAAGCGCAAGGACGGGGCGCGCGCCAAGGGCCGGCAGGCGCCGCTCGACTACTACGACTTCGCCCCGGTCGCCAACAACCGGATCGCCTGGGGCGCCCTGACCCGCAGTCGGCGCGACGAGCAGCACCTGCTCGAGGAGAGCCTCAGCGGACTCGACACCCACGTCGAGTACCTGCACACCAAGTACATGATCGTCGACCCGCTGACCGATGACCCGCTGGTGATCACCGGCTCGGCGAACTTCTCCGACGCCTCGACCCGCAGCAACGACGAGAACATGCTGGTGATCCGCGGCAACACCCGGGTCGCCGACATCTTCCTCGGCGAGTTCATGCGCACCTTCAACCACTTCCGGCTGCGCAACCTGGTCAACGAGATGAGCGACGAGGACGAGCGGGCCTCGTTCTACCTGTGCCCCGACGACTCCTGGGTCGAGCCCTATTACCGCGAGGGCTCGCCGGAGGGGGCGGAGCGGCTGCTGTTCCGGTAGCTACTCGGCGCCGCCGCAGACCGGCTGCCCGCGCGGCGTCCCCAGGGGGGTCCCTGACACACCGGCGTCGCGCTCCATCCTGGGAGGCCTCGGCGGCCAGCAGCAGGCCGAGCTGCGGCCGGTCGACGCTCGCCTCGCGCGCCTGTGCCACCAGCTCGCCGGCGCGCGCCAGCAGCGTCTGCCGCTCCGCCAGGTCGCGCTGCCCAGCTCCTCTCGCCGCTGACCCTGTACCTCGGAGTGTGCGGCGAGTCGGGCGCCGGGGTGGTCCACGTCCCCTGGGAGCAGTACAAGTTCGACCGCCGCCTGCTGCAGCTTCGCTACGAAGGAGGCATACAGGAGGACTCGCTGAGCGCCCCGTCCGACTCCGGGACCTACTCCTCGGTCGAACGGGGCAGCTTCCGGGCGGCTTGTTCCAGCGCCGCTGCGATCTCGTCGAGCCAGCCGGTGTCCTCGCCGCGCTCACGGCGGGCGTCGCGGATCCGGTACACAGTGCGCGCCGTCGACTCCGGTTCCCAGGACTCGCGCACCGCCGCCAGGGCGCCATCCAGAAACGCGGAGGCGCCCTCCTGGTCGCCGCCCAGGACGGCGAGCTCGAGCTGGGTGGCGTGATCCCAGTAGTCGGGCTCGCCGGAGGCGACGCGCCGCCGGACGGCATAGGCGACCGCGGGCAGCAGCTCCTCGCGGCGGAGGTCCGGGGGCTCGCGGAACTCCATCAGGTTGACCGCGTTGATCCCCGGGAAGGCATCCCGCCAGTCGGACTCGAATCCCGCAAGGTAGGTCTCGATGGCCTTCGCCAGCAGCTCCGAGGCCTCGAGGTCGCGGCCGGCGTCGCGGGCGGCCTGCCAGCGGTCTTTGTAGACCCGGCCGAGGATGCTGCAGGTCTCGCTGTTCGGCCCCCACCGGGCGAGCAGCTCGAGCAGCACGCGCTCCGCCCGCTCCCCCTCGCCGGCGCGGTTGAGGGCGAGGGCGTACTGCTCCTGAACCATCACCGACCGCGCCAGCGGCCCGGGCATCGCCGCGACCAGGTCGAGCATCTCCCGCCATGCCCCGACGGCGCGGAACGACAGCAGCAGGTCGACCACCACCGCGGCCTCGAGGTCGGCGAGCAACCCGAGCGCCTCGCGTACCTCGGACACCGCCTCGACCCCGCGTCCGCGGGCCTCGGCGAGCCGCTCCCGAACCGCCGCGGAGTACTCCACCTGGTCGCGGAAGATGTCGGTCTTGAGCCGCCTGATCTCGGCGACGCCGGCCTCGTCGACCAAATGAATCAAGCGGTTGCCGTCGTCCCGGCGCTCCTCCCGGGCACGGCGGAGGAGCCCGGTGAGCCGCCGGCGGTCCTCCTCCTCCGCCTCGGGGCCGCCGCCCGCCGCGACGCCGTAGGTCAGTCCGCGCCGCGGATCGAGCGCGAACGGCGGCCGGCTCCCCCGCGCGTGGACGTGCACGGTCCGCCGCGGGCGCAGCGCCTGGCGAGCGCCGAGCTGATAGCAGAGGCCGGCGTCGGCGGCGCTCAGATCGGCCACCGCGTACTCGGTGAGAAGGAACCGCTCGAGCGTTGGCTGGTCGACAGGGGCATCGGACCGCTCCTCGTCGGCGCGGATCGGGTCGAGGCCGGCGGCCTCGACCGCGGGCTTGATCAGCCGCGAGTAGACGGCGTCGAAGTCGATGCTCAGCCCGCTCGCCGGGTCGGCCTTGCGGCCGAAGGGCATGAGGACGAAGCAGAGCGGCCGGTGTGGTTCGCTCAAGGGCGGTCCCTTCCGGCGGCGCCGGCAGGGGCCGCCGGGCGCGATTCTATTCGCCGCTCTACTTCGGCGGCGCCGACAGCAGCGTCGAGCCGGTGACCGAGAAGTCGACCGGGAAGACCTCGAGCTTGACCTTCTGGTCGACGTGGGTGTTGATCACGAAGAAGCGCTTGTCGCGGTACTTGAGCTTGGCCTCGGTCATCGCCCGGACGATCAGGGCGACGTTGGCCGGGTCGTCGTCGGACATGCCGAAGCGCAGCTCGGCGTCGGCCCCGTACTCGGCGATCGCGTCCTCGACGATCCTGAGGATCGCCCGCTTCTTGAGCGCCGGCGTCGTCAGCTCGAGCTTGCCGTCGCCGAGCCTGCGGCGCACGGTCTCGTTGCTGACCGGGTAGATCGACTCGTAGTTCGGCTCCCTCGGGATCAGGCCGTTGTCGAGCAGGACCTGGACGCCGGCCTTCAGCGTCCTCGCGCTGTGGCCGCGCGCGGTGACGATCGAGACCGGCCGCTGGTTCAGGCAGGCGTAGACGAACACCGGCCAGGCCGGGCCCTGCCAGCCGTCGCCCTCCGCACTGACCGCCTTGGCGACGTCCTCGACGAAGTGCTGCCGGCGGCCGGCCTTGACCTCCTCGGGCGGCAGGTCGCGGAAGTTGCGGTAGCTGCCGTCGAAGATCGCGAAGTTCTCCCACTTCCCCGGCCGCCCGAGCTGGGGGTGGACGAGGGCGAAGTCGCCGGTCGAAAGCGCCACCTCCTCCTTGGTCACCGTGTTCCGGACGAAGATCGTCGTCGACAGGAACATGATGTTGTCGTCGAAGTCGAACAGGTAGAAGCTGGTACCGGTCGGGCTCTTCGCCATCTCGTCTCTCCCTCCCTCTAGGGCACCGCCACCGGCCGGCGCAGGTGCTGCTGTTGACTCTGCGGGAACATCGAGGTGAAGAACTCCGACCAGCCGCCCATCCGCACCCGCAGCAGGTCGTAGCGCTCGGGGCGCGCCGGGGCGTCCGCCAGGGTCTCGGGCGAGGCGCAGGTGACGGTGAGGATGTTCGAACCCTGCCCATCGGCGAACTGTTGCAGCACGTCGACGAGGTCGTCGAACGGGAAGTCCTCGGCGATGTTGAAGTCGGTCGGCGCGCCGTCCCAGATCTTGTCGGTGCCGGCGCCGGAGTAGCCGGCGAGCGCCTTCGAGAACGACGGCCGGGCGGGCGCCGGCGGCCGGTCCATCGGAGCCGGCGCGGCGCTGAGGTCCGAGGCGATCGCCTCGCCGAGCCGGCGGCCGTCGGCCGAGGCGCCGCTGCCCTCGCCGAAGGCGATGAAGTTCTCGAAGGTGCCGACCCCGGGGTGGACCTGGAAGCCGAACGGCTGCTCCGGGGTGCCGTACTTCTCGGCGTAGGCGATCATCTTCTCGGCGGTCGAGGCGGCCGGCTCGCGGAAGACCTTGACCGTCAGGTCGGCGATCCGCTCGAGGAACCGGTTGCCGAACTCGTCGATCTCGGCGTCGCCATGGCCGTAGCGCGGGTAGGCCAGGGCGATCTCGCGGAACCGCTTCCAGCGCTCGGCCTTGCCCTCGGTGCGGGTCGGGCCGATCAGCGAGCTGACGATCGGCTCGACCAGCTTGTGGCCCCAGTCGCAGATCAGGCAGTCGACCAGCTCGGGCAGCGAGGTCATCGCGCTCGTCCGGTCGAAGACCATCTTCTCGATGCAGTAGAGCGAGTTGATCGTCGAGCTGGCGGCGATGAAGCAGGGGGCGAAGATGTTGTAGCGCGCGCCGCCGCCGTAGAGGTCGAGACCCTTGGCCAGGCAGTCGTCGATCAGGGTCGACAGCAGCGGCGTCGGGCAGATCGAGACCAGCGCGTCGAACGACGAGAGCTGGCCGTCGAGCGCCCGGGCCACCAGCCAGTAGAAGTGCTTGGAGTACAGATCGAGCAGCTCGTCGAAGCTCTCGACGTCGCCCGGCGCCTTGGAGCGGAACGAGTGGTTCATGCCGCGCAGGTAGGCGGGACCGGCGCTGGCGTAGAGGCGGCCCTGGTTGAGCGCGCACTCGAGCGGATGGAGGGTGGTGAACCCTCCGAGGGTGAACCAGTTCTGGCCCACGAACATCGGCTCGTAGCAGCCGTCGCAGGCGTAGTTGCGCGCGCTCTCGAGCGATACCTCGCTGCGCCAGCGCTTTCCGGCGCGCGCCCGGACCGGCTCCCCGCCCATGCCGTCGCCCGAGGCCTTGAGCCCCGCGACGATCTTGTCGTCGTTGAGCAGCACCGGGTGGGCGCCGCCGCTGAGGATCGCCGCGGCGGCCTCCTCGAGGAACCTGCGCGGCGTCCCCTTGTGCACCCGCAGCGACAGGCACGGCGCGTTGAGCGGCAGCCGCGCCGCGGCCCTCAGGCACAGGCTGGTCACCTCGTTTTCGGCGGGCGTCGGCCGGTCGTTTTCGTCCGCGACCCAGCCGCCGACGGTGACCTGCTGGATCCACTGCCCGAGCGACGCCCCCTGGGGGTACGGCCCCGCCGCCCCGCCCATCGCCAGGTTGCCGTACGGCTGGTGGTCGTTGATGAAGGTCCGGTTGAGCAGGACCTTCTCGGAGAGCTTGATCCAGAAGGCGTCGACGATTTCCTGCGCCTCGTCCTCGTTCAGACGCCCGGCTTCGCGGTCGGCGCGGTAGAAGGGGTCCAGTACCTGGTCCAGCCGGCCGACCGCGCACGGCTCGCCGTTGAGCTGCAGGCACGAGTGCATGGTGAAGACGAGCTGGGCCGCCTCGAGCGTGGTCTCGGGCGGGTCGGTCGCGAGCTTGTCGAGGCGGCGGGCCATCTGCTCGAGGTTGTCGCGCTCGGCGGTCTGCCCCTCGGCCAGCCCGGCCGCCAGGCGGCGCGCCAGCTCGGCGTAGCGGCGGAGGTGGTCCTGGACCCCCTGGAGCGAGATCGCGCACGCCCGGTAGAACGACTGCTTCTCCGGGTCGCCGGTCCCATCGAGCCGCGACTGCACCTCCTCGAGCAGGCCGCCGAGCCCGATGTCGACCAGCTTCTGGTAGTCGGGGACGATGTGGCCGACGCCCGACGCCTCGGAGAGGCCGCGGAAGTACATCGGCATCTCCTCGTCTTCCTGCAGGTAGCGGATGACGAAGCGTCCCTGGGCGAGGCTGAGGTCGGGCAGGGCGCCGGCGATCAGCTCCCAGGGGTGGATGCGGTAGGTGTCGGCGCCCTCCTGGGCGGTCTTCCAGTCGTAGCCCCGGTAGCCGTACTCGTCGCCGGCGTAGAGCCGGCAGGTCATCCGGATCGCCCAAGCCTTGCGCTCCATGATCGGCAGCCCCATCACCTCCGCCGCCACCGCCTCGCCGAAGTCCGGGTCGCGGGCCAGGTAGCCGCACAGGTGGCCCATCGGCGGCTGGTTCTTGGGGAAGTACCAGGCGTCCTGCCAGCGGGTGAAGCAGTCGAGCAGCAGGCTGAGGATGCGGGTCGAGGGCGGCTTCATCGCCGCGGCGGCCGAGCCGCCGCCGCCGTCCTGGCCCGCTCCCGCCGACATCTCGTAGAGGTAGTTCTTGTGGTTGTAGAACATCCTGCCGTTCGGCGAGCGCTCCCGGAAGTGGCGGCTCAGGCGCTCCCAGCGCACGCCCGGAAACCGCTGCCAGTTCTTCTCGCCGCGGCCCTGCCAGGGTTCCGGGTCGAGGTCGAGGTCGGCGCGGCTGGGGACGTAGAAGAAGCCTCCGAGGTCGGCGCGGACGTGGGTGAAGAGCCGGTCGTTCATGAACCCCGGCCAGTCGCCGATCTGGCGGTTCATGATCGTCTCCAACACCCGCACGCTCCTGGCGAAGCCGGCGAAGTAGATCCCCCGCTCGTCGCGCAGGTTGCCGCCCTTGGCGAGGATGTACTTGCTCTCCTCGGCGCGCCCGAACGGCAGGCCGAGCCGCATCACGAACATCGAGTTGCCACCCTCGTCGCGCTGGCGGGCGGAGTTGATGTGGGTGCGGGTGTCCTTGGTCGGCAGGATGACGTCGCGGGTGGTGCGGCCGATCAGGTCCTCGATCTGCTCTTCGGTCATGTTGTGGAGCTGTTCCCAGTTGATCGTGAACCGCTGCGCCAGGACGTAGGAGGCGCCGGCGTGCTCGACGTCCTCGTAGCCGACCAGGGTGTGGTGGGCGAGGGTCACCGGGTCGGCGGGGTTGTTGAGGTTCTCGGAGAAGCGGCAGCCGAGGATCTTGCCGTCCTTGCTCTCCCCGGTCACCCGGCTGTCGCAGTCCTGGCAGACGTCGCGCTCGATCAGGTCCCCGGCCTCGGCGAGGACCGCCCGGTAGACGCCCTCGAGGTCGGCCTGCCGGTCGGACTTGATGTGGACCCAGAGGCTCGCGCCCGAGTCCTGGAAGACGCCGTTGGAGCGCTCGAAGACATCGGAGGTCTCGCCGTCCCCGGAGGCGGCGGGACGGAGGTAGCTCATCCCCGCCGGCACCGACCGGCCGTCCGCCTCGCACCAAGACCGGTAGAGGGGGAAGCTGACGCCGACGACCGCGGTGGTGCTGGCGTCTCCGAACCGGTCGTGGATCGTCGCCCGCACCTTCCTCACCACCTCGCCGACGAAGGCACGGGAGATCTCGGCGCCGGGCGTCGGCCACAGCGACACGAAGCGCGCGAACGGTGCCGGGTAGATCAGCCCCCGCTGCATGAGCTGGAACAGGTTGGCGAGCCGTTCGGCTCCGTGGTCTCCGGAGAGCTCCGAACCGGTATCGCCTTGGTAGTCGATCTTGCCGCCCTCGAGGAACGGCAGCTCGACGTGTCCGCCGGGCGTCGTCATATCATCCTCCCGTTCTCAGGACTTCAGCACCTGGCCGAGCACGATCGCGTTGCCGTCCGGGTCCGAGACGTGTAGAACGCGATCGCGCGGTCCATGTCCGACACGTAGACGGATGTAGTTCGACCGCTGATCATTCTCAACCTCCGATCTAGGTCGCCAACCTGAGACCACGATTCGATCAACCGAAGAGTGCCAAAAAATGCTGATCTGTTTCGCGCCCCCGGGAGGAGCGTCTCCGCGGCGTCGGGCCGGGGCCCGGTCGGGTGCCGGTCGAGAAGCGGGGGAGAGGAGTGCGCGGCGCTGCCGCCGCGGTCGTCAGTCGCCGGCCAGCGGCTCGGGCTCGCCGAGCAGGAAGCCCTGGGCGTAGTCGATCCCGATCTCGCGCAGGACCGCCAGCGCCGCCTCGCTCTCCACCCCCTCGGCGATGGTGCGGATGCGCATCACGCTGCCGACCTGGTGGATCGCCGCCACCAGCGCCCGCTCGACCTGACCGCAGGCCAGTCCGCCGATGAAGTCGCCGGCGATCTTGAGGTAGTCGACCTGGAGGTTCTTGAGGTAGGCGAACGACGACAGCCCGGAGCCGAAGTCGTCGAGCACGAAGCTCGCCCCCAGCCGCTTGACCGCGGCGATGAACCGCGTCGCGCGAGAGAGGTTGCCGACCGCCGCGGTCTCGGTGACCTCGAAGCAGATCCGCCCCGGGTCGGCACCGCTGGCCTTGAACCTCGAGAGCACGTGGTCGAGGAAGGTCTCGTCGTCCATCGACTGCCCGGAGACGTTGACGCAGAAGCGGGTGTCGGCCGGGTAGGCGCCGCCGAGGCGGCCGGCGAGCGCCGCCAGCGCCTCGGAGACCACCCAGCGGTCGATCGAGCGGATCAGGTCATAGCGCTCGGCGGCGGGGATGAACTCACCGGGCAGCGCCACGCCGCCGTTGCCGTCGCGCATGCGCAGCAGCAGCTCGACCATCGGCGGGCCGGCGGCGCCGGCGCCCAGCGGCACGATCGGCTGTCCGTAGAGACAGAAACGTTTCTCCTCGAAGGCCTCGTGGATGCGGTGGACCCACCGCCGGCGCTCGATCTCGTGCTCGCGCGCCTGGCGCGCCAGGCGGCGGTCGGTGACGTCGACCGCGGTGCCGAGCGAGACCAGCCGGCCGTCGAGCTGCACGGCGTCGGCGGAGGCCTCGACCCAGCACTCGCCGCGGTCGGTCAGGAGCTTGATCTCCCAGCGGCCGGCGGCCTCGGCGCCGCGCAGGCGGCGCGCCAGGCGGGCCGCGACCTCGGCGCGGAACTCCGGATGCACGAGGTCGAGCGGGCGGGTCAGCAGCAGCTCGTCGGTGCTCAGGCCGGTGAGCGACTCGGCCGCCCGGTTGACGTAGTAGAAGCGTTCCTGGTCGTAGACGAAGATCGCCGCGGTGGTCGAGTCCGCCAGCGTGCGGAACCACGCGTCCCCGATCCGGACCGCAGCCCGGCCCTCGCGCTCCGAGGTCAGAGCCATTTCCGAACTGTCCTCCCGGGCCGGCGATCGCCCGTCGATAGAACTTACGACATTACTTGGCTGAAGAGCCGGCACCATGTTACCTGGAAACCGCCCGGCGGCGAAACCGTGACCGGACGGCGGTGGGGCGCACGGATACGCCACTGTTGCGCCACTGTTACGCCACTTTGGAGGACGACGCCGAAACCTCCTGAAACCCGCCAACCCGTCCCGCCGCCGCTCGGCCTCGGCTATCCTCGCCCCCTCGGCGCGCATCGCGGGCGCCGGCACCGGAGACGCGTTGGAGGACCACGACGACAGCCGAGGCGCGGGAGGACGCGCGCGCCGCCGCTGGCTGCGCCCGCTGCTGCGCTGGGGGCTGCTGGCGCTGGCACTCGCCCTGGTCGCGCACCTGCTCGCCGGCGTCGAGTGGGTCGAGCTGGCGGCCCGTCTCGCCGCCGCCCAGCCGGCGTGGATCGCGGCCGCGGTCGTCCTGCTGCTCGCCCGCTTCCTGATCTGGACCTGGCGCTGGCGGCTCGCCGTAGGCCGCCTGGAAACCCCGCCGGGGTTGCTGCCGCTCCACTGGATGGTCATGGCCTCGGTGGTGATCAACCACATCACCCCGACGGCGCGGGTGATCGGCGGCGTGATGCGCGCCCGCTACCTGGCCCGGCGCACCGGCGGGACGGCGGGACGGGCGTTCGGCGGGGTGCTGTTCGACCAGCTCGTCCACCAGGCGACGATGACCGCGGTGACGGTGCTCGGCGTGATCGCCGCCGGGTTCGCGGTCGGCCGCCACCGGCTCGCCTGGTGGTCGCTGATCGGGCTCACCCTCGCGGCCGCGGTGGCGGCGGCGCTGTGGTTGCGCTGGCGCGCGCGCGAGGGTGGCGGGCTCGACCGGCTGGCCCGCTACCTCGCCGAGCGGGCCGGCGCCGACGGCCCGGCGCGGCGCGCCTTCGCCCACGGGCGGCACGCGATCGACGCCCTGTCGGTGCTGCTCGAGGACGGGCGGCTGATCGCCGCGGCGCTCGCCCTCGGCGGGTTCTATGCTCTGGTCAACGCCGCCTCCCAGTGGGCGGTCTTCCACGCCCTCGGCCAGCAGCCGGGCTTCCTGATCGTCCTGGCGGCGGTGTCGCTGGGGATGGCGGCGGGCGCGCTGGCCGGCACGCCGGGGGGCGTCGGGGCGACCGAGGCGGCGATGATCGGCGCCTTCGTGCTCTTCGGCGTCGACCGGGTCGACGCCACCGCCGCCTCGCTCCTCTACCGCGGCCTGCACTACGCGACCGTCCTCGCGGTCGGCAGCCCGGCCCTGGTCTGGCTCGAGTTGAAACGCCGTGCCACGCAGCCGGCGGCGGCGGATGACGCGCGTCTCGGGGGCGCGTCTGCGGAGCCGAAGGCCCCGGACTCGGGGGAGGGGCCCCCGCAGGACCGCCGTTCACCGGTTCCCGGCCACCGTTCACCGGCAGACCGGTGACACGGCGCCCCCCGGCGCGTAGGTTGGACGCGAAAGGAGGGAGCGTTCGATGAACGCGACGAAAGAACGACAACGTACCCACGGCGGGCGGCTGGTGGCGGGGGTGATCCTGATCGCCCTCGGCGTCTTCTTCCTGCTGTTCAACCTCGGGCTGGTCGAGATGGACCTGCCCTGGGAGTGGTGGCCGCTGATCCTGGTGGCGATCGGCGCCGGCAAGCTGATCGGCGCCGCCGATCACGACGAGCGGCGCGGCGGGCTGTGGATGATCCTGCTCGGCGCCTGGCTGCTGATCAACTTCCTCGGCCTGTTCGGCCTCGGCTGGCACAACTCCTGGCCGCTGCTGATCGTCGCCGCCGGCGGCATGATGGTCTGGAAGTCGATCGCCACCGACGAACCCGTGCGCAGGGGAGCCGGCGAGGCCGGCGGGGAGGATCGATGAACGCCGGTGAGATCCGTTCCGACGACGCCCGGCTCGACGGCCCGCCGCCGCTGCCGGTACCTCCGGAGCCGCCGCCGTCCGGGTCCCCCGCGGGCCGGCCGGCCGGGGACCGCCGCGGCACCGCCTGGACCGCCTGGCTGACGCCGCGTCTCGTGCTCGGACTGTTCGTCCTCGGCGTCGGCCTGGTGCTCTTCCTCGAGGAGTTCGGCATCTTCCTCGACCCGGTGCTGCGCTGGTGGCCGGCGCTGCTGATCCTGGTCGGCGCGGTCAAGCTCACCCAGAGCCGGGGGCGCGTCTTCGGGTTGCTCCTCACCGGGATCGGCACGCTGCTCCTGCTCGACAACCTTGAATGGGTCGAGTTCGACGACTGGGACAAGCTCTGGCCGCTCGCGGTGATCGCGGTCGGTGCGCTCCTGATCTGGGGCGGTTGGCGCCGGCCGCGCCGGCCGGACGGGCCGGCCGCGGTGAGCGTGGACGACTCCGCCACCCTCAACGCCCTAGCGGTGATGGGCGGCGTCCGCCGCCAGGTCACCAGCAAGGCGTTCGTCGGCGGCGAGGCGACCGCGGTGATGGGCGGGGTCGAGATCGACCTCAGCCGGGCCGAGATGGCCGGCGAGACCGCCGAGATCGAGATCTTCGCGATGTGGGGCGGGGTCGAGATCTCGGTGCCCGACCACTGGCAGATCGAGGTGCGCGGGATGCCGCTGCTCGGCGCCTTCGAGGACACCACCCGCCCGCGCACCGGCGACGCCAGCCGCCGCCTGATCATCCGCGGCATGGCGCTGATGGGCGGGGTCGAGATCAAGAGCGGCGAGTTGTCCAAGAGCTTCTAGAGGCGGTTCGATCGTGACCACCCGTCCGGCGGCCCGCGGTTGGCTCGGCCCGTACTTCGCGGCCTGGCTGCCGCCGGCCGCACTGCTGGTGGCGCTGCTCGCCGGCGCCACCAGCCTGTCGTGGGGAAGGGCGGCGGCGCTCGGGCTGCCGCTGGCGCTGCTGCTCGCCCAGCTCTGCCTGACCGCCGCCTACCTCACCCGCGCCTTCCCGTTGGCGCCGGCGGGCGGGCGGCTCGCCCGGAGCCTGGTGGCGGTGACCATGGCGGCGGTCGTCACCTGCGCGCTGTGGGTGGCGCTCGGCCGGCTGTGGGCCGGCGCGCTGGCGGCGCTCGCGGCCGGCTTCTACGACCTGCCGGCCCGCTACCTCGAGGCGGTGCCGCCGCTCTACGCCGCCGGCGTGCTGCTCTACCTGCTGGCCGCCGCCGGCCACTACCTCGCCGCCTCGCTCGCCGCCTCCCGGCAGGCCGAGCGGCGGGCGCTCGAGGCGCAGGTGCTGGCGCGCGAGGCCGAGCTGCGGGCGCTGCGCGCGCAGATCGACCCCCACTTCCTGTTCAACAGCCTCAACGCCCTGGCGGCGCTCGCCGGCGGCGACCCGCCGGCGGCGCGCCGGGTCGCGCTCCTGCTCGCCGGCTTCCTGCGCCGCAGCTTGCGCCTGGGCGAGCGTGCCGCGGTGCCGCTCGGCGAGGAGCTGGACGCCGCCCGCGCCTACCTGGCGATCGAGCAGGTGCGCTTCGGCGAGCGGCTGCGGGTCGAGGAGCGGATCGACCCGGAGGTCGAGGCGCTGGCGGTGCCACCGCTGATCCTCCAGCCGCTGGTCGAGAATGCGATCAAACACGGCATCGCCGGCCGGGTCGACGGCGGCACCGTGACCCTCGAGGCGGCCCGGGACGGCGGCGGCCTGCGCCTGGCGGTCATCAACGACCGCGATCCCGAGGCGCCGGCCGGCGGCGGCGAGGGGATCGGCCTGGCCAACGTCCGCCGCCGGCTCGACGCCGCCTACGGCCGCCGCGCCCGTCTCACCGCGGCGCCGTTCGACGGCGGCTTCCGCGCCGAGGTGGCGCTGCCGGCCGAGGAGGCGGCACCGGCGCCCGGCGCCGCTCAGGCGGGAGCCGGCGCCGCGGACCCCGCTCGCGGCCCGGCCGCCGACCGCTTCGGCCGCCGCCCGGCCGCCGGCGCCGGCGGCGGCTCCGGAGGCGGCCGGTGAGCGGCGGCCCCGCCCTCCTGCGGGTGCTGGTGGTCGACGACGAGGCGCCGGCGCGGGCGCTCGCCGCCGAGTACCTGGCCGCCGAGCCGGGCGTCGAGCTGGCGGGCGAGGCCGCCGATGGCTTCGCCGCGGTCAAAGCGGTCGCCGAGCTCGACCCCGACCTGCTGCTGCTCGACGTCCAGATGCCCCGGCTCGACGGTTTCGAGGTGCTCGAGCTGCTCGGCCCGCGGCCCGAGGGGCGGCCGGCGGTCGTCTTCGCGACCGCCTACGAGGAGCACGCGCTGCGCGCCTTCGAGGTCCACGCGGTCGACTACCTGCTCAAGCCGTTCGCCCCCGAGCGGCTGAGCGAGTCGCTCGGCCGCGCCCGCGAGCGGCTGGCCAGCGGCGAGCCCGGTCCCGAGGCCGGACTCGAAGTGGTGGACCTCGACCGCCCGGGGCACGGCCGCCCTGCCGACCGTATCCTCGTCCGCGATGGCTCGAAGGTCCACGTCGTCGCCGCCGCCGACCTCGACTACGCCGAGGCCCGCGGCGACGCCGTGCGGCTGGTCGCCGGCGGCCGCGATCTGGCCAAGCCGCAGACCCTCTCCGACCTCGAGGCGCGCCTCGACCCCGGCCGCTTCGTCCGCATCCACCGCTCGTTCCTGCTCAACGTCGACCGCCTCGCCCGGGTCGAGCTGTACGCCAAGGACAGCCGGGTGGCGATCCTCCGCGACGGCTCCAAGCTACCGCTCTCGCGCGCCGGCTGGACCCGCCTGCGCGAGCTGCTCTGACTGACCGACCACCGCAGGCTCGGGCGTATACTCGCGGTGCGCCCAAGGCGCGTTTTCACGATGGCACAACCCCCGGTCGCCCCGACCTACGACCCGGCCCTGCGCGGTCTGCTCGGCGCCGCCGCGGCGGTGATCGTGGTCGCCGGCCTCAAGCTGGCGAGCGCGGTGTTCGTGCCGGTGACCATCGCGCTGTTTCTGGCCATGATCAGCCTGCCGCTGCTGCTGTGGCTGGTCCGTCACCGGGTGCCGCGGGCGCTGGCGGTGTCCATCACGGTGCTCGCCGACGTGGCCGTGATCGTCTTCTTCGGCGCGCTGCTCGCGGTCGCGGTCCAAGACGTCACCGAGGAGTTCCCCCGCCTCGAGCCTGAGGTCGAGGCGATGTTCGACCGCGGCGTCGCCTGGCTCGAGGCGCGCGGCTTCCCGGCCTCGAACTGGATCTCGCCGGCGAGCTTCGATCCCGGGCCGCTGGTCGACCTTGCCGGCAGCACGTTCGTCGGCGTCGCCTCGTTCGTCACCGGGGTGGTGCTGGTCGTGCTGCTCGTCCTGTTCATGCTGCTCGAGTCGCTCGAGTTCGGCGACAAGCTGGCCACCGCCCTGCACACCGACCGGGGCGCGCTCACCCGCTACAGCCGGATCACCCGGGACCTCCAGCGCTACCTGCTGCTCAAGACCCTGATCAGCCTGGCCACCGGGCTCTCGATCGGCGTCTGGGTGGGGGTGCTCGGGCTCGCCTTCCCGGTGTTCTGGGGCTTCCTCGCCTTCCTGCTCAACTTCATCCCCAACGTCGGCTCGGTGCTCGCGGCACTGCCGGCGATCGCGTTCTCGGCGATCCAGCTCGGCACCCCGCGGACGCTCGCGATCGTGGCCGGCTACGCGGCGTTCAACCTGCTGTGGGGCAACATCGTCGAGCCCAACCTGATGGGCCGGCGGCTGCGGCTGTCGCCGCTGGTGGTCTTCGTCTCGCTGGTCTTCTGGGGCTGGGTGTGGGGAGCGGCGGGGATGGTGCTCTCGGTGCCGATCACGATGGCGTTCAAGATCGCGTTCGAGAACAGCCCCAACCTCAAGTGGCTGGCGTTGCTGCTGGAACAGGCGCCCCGGCGGCCGCCGCCCGCCGTCGCCGCCCCCGCGGCCGAGCCGGCGGCGGCGGACAAACCGGCCCCCTGAGGCCGGCTACTGATAATCCGCGAACCGCAGAGCGGGTCGCGTCTGGGCGTGGCGGAGGTAGCCGGCGACGCGGTCGATCAGGACCTTCGAGACCCGCTCCTGCTCGACCGCGCGGGTGAAGAAGGAGAGGGCGACGGCGGTCTCGCGCGGGATCTCCCGGGCAAAGAAAACCGGCATCATCTCCTCGGCGAGGCGGCGCAGCTCGGCGGTGCGGCCCTGGCGCTCGTAGAGCAGCGCCAGCTCGAGCGAGACGTAGGCGGCGTAGAGCGGCAGGCCGCCGTCGAGGTACTCGCGGCGCACCTCGTCGAGCAGCGCCTCGCCCTCCTCCTCGCGCCCGAGACCGGCGAGCACCTTGCCCTCGATCCAGCGCCGGCGGGTTCGGGTGTCGGCGTCGCGGTAGTGCCCCCACTCCGGCGCCAGCTCGGCCATCAACTCCGCCGCCTCCTGGTAGCGCTCCTGGTAGGCGAGGGCGGCGACCATGCTCTGGCGGACCGCCCACAGGGTGCGCGAGTCTTCGGTGGCGTCGATCCGCACCAGCGCCTCGGCGAGCGCCTGCTCGGCCTGCTCCAACTCGCCCATGTCGATCAGCACCGAGCCGAGTGTGGCGTACGCCCGGCCGGCCTTGGTCTCCTCGCCCTCGGCCTCGAACGCCTCGGCGGCGCGGTGGAGCAGGACGCCCGCCTCCTCGCCGCGGTTCTGCACCTTGAGCAGCGAGGCCCGGAGCTGGCACAGCGCCGCCCGCTCGATGCGGCAGGTCGAGCCCTCGAGCAGCTCGCCGGCGCGGCGGAAGCCCTGCTCGGCGGCGCCGAGATCGCCGACGATGCGGTGGGCGTTGGCGCGGAAGGCCCAGCCGCGGGCACGCAAGTCGTCGAGCAGCCGCCGGCCGTGGTAGTCGCGGTCGAGCAGGTCGATCATCGAGATCCCCAGCTCGATCAGCCGGCCGCCGGCGTGGGCGTCGTCGAAGCACCGCGCCCGGCCCTCCTCGAGCACCAGCTCGACCAGCGGCAGGGTCTGGAAGCGGCCGCAGTTGCGCACCACCAGCGGCCGCTGGCCCTCCGGCTGCGCCATCAGCTCGTCGAGCAGATCCTCGGCCCGGCCCAGCTCGGCGACGTCGGCGCGCGGGCGGCTCCACCAGACCCGCGGCGGCGGCGCCTCGGCGGGCGGGACGGTGCGGGGAGCGGCGGCGCGGCCGAACGCGAGCACCTTGCGCCCGCGCTCCGCCGCGCGCACCTCCCCAATCGCGCGGCCGGCCAGCCGCGCGCAGGCCGGGCAGCGGACGAGGTGCTCGAGCACGCCGTCACGCTGCTCCGGGCTGAGCGCGCGCACCAGGGCGAGGATCAGCGCGGGGTCGGGATGTCCGCTCATCGGCTGCTCGGAACGAGCAGCATACGCCCTCTCCCGAGGACGGACAAGCTCACACCACCCCGGCCCCGTGACGAACCGGCGGCGGCTCGCCGCCGGCTCGACGGTCCGCACGTCACTTGCCGTCGTCGGCCGCCGGCCGGCCCTCCCAATCCCGGACCCCGGGGCGGCGCTGCCAGTCCTAGCCCTCGGCCGGCGGCGTCTGGGCGCCGTTGGGGTCCTGGCTCCCCTGCACGCCGCCGGGGTCCTTGCTCTCCTGGCCTTCGCCGTCCAGCTCGCCGGCGGTTCCGCCGGACTCGCCGAAGGCATGAACCGGTCCGCCGGCGAGCGGCGGCCACAGCGCGGCGAGGACCAGCAGCAGAGCGAGAGTCGAGACCAGCCTGGGACGAAGCATCGATGAACTCCTTTGGTGGCCCCTCCCAACTCGTGTTGTTTCCGGCACGGGCCTGCGTCGGCCCGGGTCCGGCGGCCGGGTGAATTGGTACCTCAATCGTACGTAGGAATTTACTCTGAATTCTCTCCTATGTCTATTTGTACATTTCTGCATAAAACTAGAGACACCCCTTGACATCACCGCCCGGGCTGGCTACGATGCGGCGAATCCGTACCAAAACAGTACGGATTGATCGACGGCGGTCGGCTGTCGGGAATGAATGGAAGCGGACCGGGACGGTGTTCCCGGCGAGGCGGCCTTTCGGGATCACGAAACGCGCGATGATCAGGATCACCAAACAGACCGACTACGGGATCGTGCTCACCTCGCACATGGCGGGCGATCCGGAGCGCGTCTTCACCGCCCCGGACCTCGCCGAGGAGACTCAGCTCCCGCTGCCGATGGTGAGCAAGATCCTCAAGCACCTGGCCCGGCACCGGGTGCTGACCTCCTACCGCGGCGCCAACGGCGGCTACGCGCTGTCGCGGCCGGCGGCGGAGATCGCGATCTCGGAGGTGATCACCGCGCTCGAGGGCCCGATCGCGATCACCGAGTGCATCGACGACGGCCCCGGCGACTGCAACCACGAGCCGGTGTGCCCGATGCGCGGCAACTGGCACGTGATCAACCGGGCGATCCGCCGGGCGCTGGCCGACATCTCGCTGGCCGAGATGGCGCGCCCGCTGCCGCCGTCCGGAGACCGGCTGGTGACCCTCGGCGGCCGCGTCCCCGCCGCGACCACGGTGCCCGCGGAGACCTGAGCGAGAGAGGAACGAGGAATCGCGCCGGCGGCCCGAGGGCGCCGGACGGACGGATCCACGGAAGACGAGGAGACGATGACCGCACCCACCGCGACCAGCATGCTCGAGGAGTACGCCAGCCGGGACTACCAGTACGGCTGGAGCACCGACATCGAGCAGGAGACCGTGCCGCCGGGGCTCGACGAGGACGTGGTCCGGTTGATCTCGGCCAAGAAGAAGGAGCCCGAGTGGCTGACCGAGTGGCGCCTGCGCGCCTACCGGCACTGGCTGACGATGCGCGAACCGCGCTGGGCCAACCTCAGGTGGGACCCGATCGACTACCAGGGGATCTCCTACTACTCGGCACCGAAGTCCAAGGACGACCGGCCGAAGAGCCTCGACGAGGTCGACCCCGAGCTGCTCGCCACCTACGAGAAGCTGGGCATCCCGCTCAGGGAGCGGGAGATGCTCGCCGGGGTGGCGGTCGACGCGGTGTTCGACAGCGTCTCGGTGGCGACCACCTTCAAGGGCAAGCTCAAGGAGCTGGGGATCATCTTCTGCAGCTTCTCGGAAGCCGTGCAGGAGCACCCCGAGCTGGTCAAGAAGTACCTCGGCTCGGTGGTCCCCTACACCGACAACTTCTTCGCCAGCCTCAACTCGGCGGTCTTCTCCGACGGCTCGTTCGTCTACGTCCCCAAGGGCGTGCGCTGCCCGATGGAGCTGTCGACCTACTTCCGCATCAACGCCATGAACACCGGCCAGTTCGAGCGCACGCTGATCGTCGCCGAGCCGGGCGCCTACGTCTCCTATCTCGAGGGCTGCACGGCGCCGATGCGCGACGAGAACCAGCTCCACGCCGCGGTGGTCGAGCTGGTCGCCCTCGACGACGCCCAGATCAAGTACGCGACGGTGCAGAACTGGTACCCGGGCGACCCGGTGACCGGCAAGGGCGGGATCTTCAACTTCGTCACCAAGCGCGGCAAGGCCGCCGGGCGCAATTCCAAGATCTCGTGGACCCAGGTCGAGACCGGCTCGGCGATCACCTGGAAGTACCCGAGCGTGATCCTCCAGGGCGACGGCTCGGTCGGCGAGTTCTACTCGGTGGCGGTGACCAAGGGCCGCCAGCAGGCCGACACCGGCACCAAGATGATCCACATCGGCAAGAACACCAAGTCGACGATCGTCTCGAAGGGGATCTCGGCCGGCCACGGCCAGAACACCTACCGCGGAGCGGTGCGCATCCTGCGCGGCGCCGACGGCGCCCACAACTTCTCGCAGTGCGACTCGATGCTGATCGGGCAGGACTGCGGCGCCCACACCTTCCCCTACATCGACGTCCAGAATCCGACCGCACGGATGGAGCACGAGGCGACCACCTCGAAGATCGGCGAGGACCAGATCTTCTACTGCAACTCGCGCGGCATCGGCACCGAGGACGCGGTGTCGATGATCGTCAGCGGCTTCTGCAGGCAGGTCTTCCAGGAGCTGCCGATGGAGTTCGCGGTCGAGGCGCGCAAGCTCCTCGAGGTCAGCCTCGAGGGCAGCGTCGGCTGAGGCCATGGAATCAGTGGAGCGAGTGGAGCAAGAGGGAGAGAACGAGAAGATGACCGCGACCGACGCCATGCTGAAGATCGAGAACCTCCACGCCGGGGTCGACGGCCAGGAGATCCTCAAGGGCGTCGACCTCGAGGTCGGCGCCGGCGAGGTCCACGCGGTGATGGGCCCCAACGGCTCGGGCAAGTCGACCCTCGCCCAGGTGCTCGCCGGCCGCGAGGAGTACGAGGTCACCGAGGGCCGGGTCCTCTACCGGGGCCAGGACCTGCTCGAGCTGGACCCCGAGGAGCGCGCCCGCGAGGGGATGTTCCTCGCCTTCCAGTACCCGGTCGAGATCCCCGGGGTGTCGAACACCTACTTCCTCAAGGCGGCGCTCAACGCCATCCGCAAGCACCGTGGCGAGCCGGAGATCGACGCCGTCGACTTCCTCAAGCTGGCGCGAGAGAAGATGAGGCTGGTCGAGATGGACGAGGCGCTGCTCGGCCGGCCGGTCAACGAGGGCTTCTCGGGCGGCGAGAAGAAGCGCAACGAGATCTTCCACATGGCGGTGCTCGACCCGGCCCTGGCGATCCTCGACGAGACCGACTCCGGGCTCGACATCGACGCCCTCAGAATCGTCGCCGACGGCGTCGAGTCGATGCGCGGCCCCGAGCGGGCGTTCGTGGTCATCACCCACTACCAGCGGCTGCTCAACTACATCGTCCCGGACGTCGTCCACGTGATGATCGACGGCCGGATCGTGCGCTCGGGCGGCAAGGAGCTGGCGCTCGAGCTGGAAGAGAAGGGCTACGCCTCGTTCGCCGAGGCGGCGGCGCCCGAGCCGGTGACGGCGTGAGCGGAGGCGGCGACCCGATGACCACCCTGACCCGCACCGAGCCCCGCGGAGCCCGGGCCCCCGCCAAGACCGGCACCGACCCGCGCGCCGAGGCCGCGGCGCGGCTGGCCGCCGGCTTCGACGACTTCGCCGCCGGCCGCGACGAGCCGGAGGCGGTACGCCGCCTGCGCCGGCGCGCGATCGAGCGATTCGCCGAGGCCGGGATCCCGACCACCCGCCAGGAGGCCTGGCGCTTCACCGAGCTGCGGCCGCTCGCCGAGACCCGCTTCGAGCGCGCCGCCGGCGCCGCCGCGGTCGACTCCGCGGCGCTCGCACCTCACCTCTTCGACGCCGCGGCGCGGCTGGTCTTCGTCGATGGCTTCCTGGTCCCCACGCTCTCGGCGCTCGACGGCCTGCCGGGCGGCGCCTTCGCCGGCTCGCTGGCGGCGGCCCTCGACGGCGAGCCGCACCCGGCCGCCGAGCAGCTCGGCCGGCTCGCCGGCATCGACGACCACCCGTTCGCGGCGCTCAACACCGCGTTCTTCGCCGACGGCGCCCTGGTCGCGGTGCCCAAGGGCGTGGCGATCGAGGGGCCGATCCACCTGCTGTTCCTCTCGACCGCCGCCGCCGGAGGCGCGCCCGCGCCGTCGTCGTTCCCGCGCATCCTGCTGGTCGCCGGCGAGGCGAGCCAGGCGACGGTGGTCGAGACCTACGCCGGGCTCGGGCCGGGGGCCTACCTTTCCGCCTCGGTGACCGAGGTGGTCGTCGGGCCGGGCGCGGTGATCGACCACTGCAAGGTGCAGCGCGAGAGCCGCGAGGCGTTCCACCTGTCGGCGCTGGCGGTGCACCAGGAGCGCTCCTCGAACTTCTTCTCCCACGCGGTGTCGAGCGGCGGCGCGATCACCCGCAACGACGTCAACGGCGTGCTCGCCGGCGAGGGCGGCTCGTGCACACTCAACGGCCTCTACCTGGTCGACGGCGAGCAGCTCGTCGACAACCACATGCGGGTCGACCACGTCGCGCCCCACTGCTTCAGCTACGAGCTGTACAAGGGCGTGCTCGACGGCAACGCGCGCTCGGTGTTCAACGGCCTGATCCACGTCCACTCGGGGGCGCAGAAGACCGACGCCAAGCAGTCCAACCGCAACCTCCTGCTGTCGGCGGGGGCGATGGCCAACTCCAACCCGCAGCTCGAGATCTTCGCCGACGACGTCCGCTGCACCCACGGCTCGACGGTCGGCCAGCTCGACGACGACGCGGTCTTCTATCTGCGCTCGCGCGGCATCGGCGAGAAGGCGGCCAAGAGCCTGCTGACCTACGCCTTCGCCAGCGACATCGTCGGCCGGATCAAGGTCGACCCGGTGCGCCACGATCTCGAGGAGTTCCTGTTCGCGCGCCTGCCGCGCGGCGAGGTGGTGAGGCAGGCGGTATGAGCCCGGGCATCGGAGTCGCCGAGCGCGGGCAGGCCGCCGCGGCGCGGCCGGCGGCGGCGCCCGCGCGCGCGATGCCCGCCTTCGATCCCGAGGAGGCGCGCGCCGACTTCCCGATCTTCGCCCGCCACGAGGCCGAAACCGGCCGGCCGCTCATCTACCTCGACAGCGCCTCGAGCGCCCAGAAGCCGCAGGCGGTGATCGACGCCGTCGCCGGCCTCTACGCCGGCGGCTACGCCAACATCCACCGCGGCCTCTACGAGCTGGCGGCGCGCGCCGACGCCGCCTTCGAGGGCGCGCGTGAAACCGTCCGCCGCTTCCTCGGCGCCCCCCGGCAGGACGAGGTGGTGTTCACCCGCGGCACCACCGACGCGATCAACCTGGTCGCCAGGAGCCACCTCCGTCCGCTCCTCTCCGCGGGTGACGAGGTGGTCGTCACCGAGCTGGAGCACCACTCCAACATCGTCCCCTGGCAGATCGTCTGCGAGGAGGCCGGCGCGCGGGTCCGGGCGGCGCCCATCGACGGCCGCGGCGAGGTCGACCTCGACGCGTTCGCCGGGATGCTCGGCGAGCGCACCCGCATGGTCGCCGTCGCCCACGTCTCGAACGTCCTCGGCACCGTCGTGCCGGTGGCCGCGATCGCGCGCCTGGCCCACGAGCGCGGCGCCGCAGTGCTGGTCGACGGCGCCCAGGCGGCGCCCCACCTGCCGCTCGACGTCGGCGCCCTCGGCTGCGACTTCTACTGCTTCTCGAGCCACAAGCTCTACGGGCCGACCGGGATCGGCGTGCTGTGGGGCCGCCACGAGCTGCTCGCCGCGATGCCGCCGGCCCAGGGCGGCGGCGACATGATCCGCCGGGTCTCCTTCGCCGGCACCACCTTCGCCGACCCGCCGGCGCGCTTCGAGGCCGGCACCCCGCACATCGCCGGCGCCGCCGGCTTGGCGGCGGCGATCGACTACCTCGGGAGCCACGACCCCGCGGCGCGGGCGGCCCACGAGGAGGACCTCCTCGCCCACGCCCTCGAGCGCCTCTCCGAGGTTCCCGGCCTGACCGTCGTCGGCGCGCCGCGCGAGCGCGTGGGCGCGATCTCGTTTACCCTCGAGGGCGTCCATCCCCACGACGTCGCCCAGTCGCTCGCCGCCGAGGGGATCGCGGTGCGCGCCGGCCACCACTGCGCCCAGCCGCTGATGGAGCGCCTCGGGGTGCCCGCCACCACCCGCGCCTCCTTCGGCCTCTACAACACCCGCGCCGACGCCGACGCCCTGGCCGCCGCGCTCGGCCGCGTCCGCGCGCTGTTCGGGTGAGCGCCAGGATCGGGAAGCGATGAGCGAGCTGAACGACCTCTACCAGGACGTCATCCTCGACCACAACAAACGGCCGCGCAACTTTGGCCGGCTGGCGGCGCCCACCCGCACCGCCTCGGGGGACAACCCGCTGTGCGGCGACCGCCTCGACCTCGAGGTCGAGGTGCGCGACGGCCGGGTCGAGGACATCGCCTTCACCGGCGCCGGCTGCGCGATCTCCACCGCCTCCGCGTCGCTGATGACCGAGGCGGTCAAGGGCCGCCCGGTCGCCGAGGTCGAGGCGCTCTCCGAGCGCTTCCGCACCCTGATGAGGGGCGAGGGTCCCGCCGGCGAGGAGCTGGGCATGCTCGCGGCGCTCTCCGGCGTCCGCGCCTACCCGATGCGCGTCAAATGCGCCACCCTCGCCTGGCACACCCTCCGATCCGCCCTCGCCGCCGAGGCCGACACCGTGACCACGGAGACCGAGTGATGACCGACCCCACGACCGATCGCGAGACCCGCTCCGCCCCCGAATCGACCGACCGCCCCACCGCGGCGCGCGCACCGTCCGCCACCCCCGACGAGCTCGAAGCCGCGATCGTCGAGGCCCTCTCCACCGTCTACGACCCCGAGATCCCGGTCAACATCTACGAGCTGGGCCTGATCTACGACATCGACGTCCAGCCCGACGGCAAGGTCGCCGTCAAGATGACCCTCACCTCCCCCGCCTGTCCGGTCGCCGGCTCCCTCCCCGGCGAGGTCCAGGACAAGGTCCGCTCCGTCGACGGCGTCGCCGACGCCGACGTCGAGGTGGTCTGGGACCCGGTCTGGAACCCCTCGATGATGTCCGAGGCCGCGAAACTGCAACTGGGGATGTTTTAGGCATGACCCTCGCAGGGCGCCTGTTGTAGGCCACACACCGGCCCACGCCCGTATACCCGAATGAAGCCCCGACCATGTCCAGCAGACTCACCAGCACCCTCCTCCTCGCCACCCTCGCCGTCTTCGCGGCGACGTCCGCGATAGCCACCGAGCCGGTGAGCGAGGAGTTCCGGTACCGCTGGCGCCTCGGGAGCCTGCTCGGCGTGGTCGCCGGGCTGTTCCTGCCCAGCCACGGCGAGGGGGTGCTGCGGGTGACGCCGGCGGACAGCGGGAAGCTCACCACCGAGCTGCTGATCACCTCCGAGGACAGCCGCCGGGGCGAGTACTGGCGCTATGGCTCGGAGATGGATCCCGACACCGGCCGGGCCGTGCGTGCCTGGTCCTCCTACCGCTGGCGCGGCGAGGAGAAGGAAAAGCGCGCCGAGATCGAGGAAGACGGGGTGGTCGACATGGTGTCGGGGATCTGGGCGATCCGCCGGGACCCGCCGGAGCGCTCGCGGCCGATGGAGATCTGGTCCGACGGCAAGATCTACCCGGTGGTGGTCGTGCCCCGCGGGCGCGAGACGCGGACCATCGACGGCCGGAAGATCCCGACCCGGCACTTCACCGTCAAGGGCTACGACGTCGCCGGCAAGCGCCGGTGGAAGGGCTCGCTCGAGCTGTGGCTGGCCGAGGACGCCGCGGCGACGCCGGTCGAGATCCGCATCGAGCGCACTCTCGCCGACCTGCGGCTCGAGCTGCAGGACCCGCCCTGAGCCGCGGCTACTCCTCCGGCGGCCGGCGCCGCGGGTAGAGCGGTCGCAGCCGTTCCCACGCCCGCACCGCCGTGAAGGCGAGCACGCCGACCGCCGGCGCAACCACCGCCGCGAAGACCGGCGGCAGCTCCCGCACCCACAGCGCCCACGCCAGCGCCGCCGCCGCTGCCGCCAGCGACACCGCCGCCTTGACCCGCGCGCTCACGGTTTCCGCCTCCCTTCGACCGGCGCCGCCGGCACCCCTCGATCCCGTACGCTCACGGCCGCCGCCACTCCTCGACCGGGTTGACCAGCACGCCGAGACCGGGGATCTCGACCTCGATCACGTCGCCGGCGGCGAGCGGGCCGACGCCGGCGGGGGTGCCTGCGAGCACGACGTCGCCCGGCTCGAGCGTCATGCAGCACGAGACGTAGGCGACCAGCTCGGCGAGCGGCCAGGTCAGCTCGGCGGCGCGGCCGCGCTGGCGCTCCTCGGCGTTGACCCGAGTGATCACCTCGAGCGCGCCGAGGTCGGGCCCGGTCCAGACCGCGGGACCGAGCGGGCAGAAGGTGTCGAACGACTTGGCGCGGGCGAAGGTGGCGTCGCGGCGCTGGAGGTCGCGGGCGGTGACGTCGCAGGCGCAGGTGACCCCGAGCAGGCCCGCCGCCGCCGCCTCGGCGCCGGCGCGCGACAGCCGCTCGCGCACCACCACCGCGATCTCGCCCTCGAACTCGACCCGCCCGCTCTCCGGCGGCAGCACCACCGGTGCCCGCGGGCCGATCACCGCCGACGGCGCCTTGAGGAAGACCAGCGGCTCGCCCGGCGGCGGGTTGCCCAACTCGGCGGCGTGCTCGCGAAAGCTGCGGCCGATCCCGACCACCTTGCCCGGCACCACCGGCGCCAGCAAGGCCTCGCCGTCGAGGTCGACCGCGCGGCCGAACTCCCAGCCGCCCGGTAGGGTCTCGAACGGATCGGAGTAGAGGACGCGAACCTCGCCGCCCGGCTCGCCGGCGGCGAAGAAGCCCTCGGGGCCGATGCGGTAGAGGAGCACGCGCGGGGAACCGGACCGCCGGCCGCCGAACGGCGCGCGCCGCCGCCGGCCGGGCGCGGCCTACTCGGGGCTGATCGGCTGGCTGACGTCCGCGGGCGCCCCGACGCTCGGGGCGGGCGTCGGCGCCGGTCCCAGGCTGACGCCGCCTCCGGCGACGCCGCCGCCGGTGAGGGCACCCAGGTCGCCGAAGTAGGTGAAGTCCTCCTGCGCCCCGGCACCGTACGCCGGCAGCCCGCCGCCGCCGCGCCCGGCCTCGCCGGGATCGACGAACTGGTCGACCGTGTAGTCCTGCCCCTGCCGCTGCTCGAAGAGCTGCTGCAGCCGCTCGACGGCCGCGAACCGCGCCTCGTCCTCGGGCAGCGGCGCGTCGTTGGCGGCCCAGCCGAGCAGCACGGTGGTGGTGTCGATCACCCGGCCGAAGCCCTTGTTCTCGGTCTCGGTGGTGATGCCGGCGATCTCCGACTTGGGCACCGCGATCCAGTTGCCGGTGTCGGTGAGCAGCAGCACCAGGTTCGAGTCCCAGCTCGCCTCTTCGGGCTGGTAGCGGGTGTCGAAGACGTGGCCGTCGACTACCTCGACGTGGAAGATCTCTGCCCCGGCCGGCGAGGCGAACGCGCACAGTGCGACCGCGGCGGCGGCCGCGAGCCGGAATCCGGCGGGGCGGCGGGTGCGGTGGACAGCGATCGGCTCGCGCATGGTCTCGTCCTCCGGGTCGGGGGTGTTCGCGGATTCTAGCACGTCACGCCGGGTAAACCAGCAAGGCCAAAGGCGGAACGGCCGTCGGGGCAGCGCCGTCAGCAGGTGCGCAGCAGGAGGATCACCACCGCCACCGCCGCCAGCAGCGCCGCGATCAGCCATGGCCGGCGCTCGCGCGGCACCAGGTCGCTGGCCAGGTCGCGGGTCACGCCGGCGGCGAAGTCGGAGACCTTCGGCGCCGCCACCTCGGCCGCCGGAGCGCCGCTCTCGGCGGCCTCGGCGCGCGCCGCCACCTGCCGGCCGAGGCTCTCGATCGCCTGGCGGCTGAGGCTCTTGGCGGTGGTCTCGAGCAGGCGCTGGCCGACCCCGGCCAGCCGGCCGCCGA
>Ga0302046_10000061_pt1 | contig 106892 bp, 100 predicted proteins | sample RVTome_11_FD_200261 | JGI IMG/M metagenome (GOLD analysis project Ga0302046, IMG submission 200261) | Soil microbial communities from uranium-contaminated site in the Upper Colorado River Basin, Wyoming, United States - RVT147D111 (version 2) ... | reverse complement strand
TCGACCGCCCTCTGGCTTGGCCGGGCGCTGCTGATGCTGGTCTTCGCGGTCTCCCTGGGCGACCTGGTGCGCAAGACCCTGGAGCTCACGTGAAGCCGGTGGGCTGATCCACCGACCCGCGGCTGGGTTCAGCCCAGTCGGTTGCTGACCTCGACGAGGTTGCCGTCAGGGTCGTTGAAGTAGACCGACAGGATCGGGCCGGTCGCGCCCGCACGTTCGACCGGGCCCGCCCCGATCGGGACGTCTTCGGCTTCGAGTCTCAAGACGACCTGGTCCATCGGCATTGACGTGAGCACGCAGAAGTTGCCGCTGCCGGGCACCGTTTGCCTGGCCATCTCGGGGGAGGTCGTCGCCTGGACGTCCGCGACGCGAAGCACGATGTGGTCGATGCTCTCGATCTCCATCACGAGGACACTATCGCTCCACGACCAGGACGACTTCGGCGTCCATGTGGGCGCCGGGAACTGGTCACCTCGGGCCGGTGAGGTTCCCCCCTGTGGGCTATGCCGCCAAAGCCAGACCCATGGTTTGGTGAAGTCCGATCGGTCCCGGACGATCACCCAACCACACACCTCCACCGGGAACCCCACCTCCAAGGGAACATCATGCGCAACAAGGGGATCGGCTCGGCCGTCCTCGCTGGCGCTCTTTCGCTGTCGCTGATCGCGGCTGACGGCGCGAGCGCAGCGAAGCCGGTTGGGACCGCCACCACCACACTCACTGCTGTCAACCTCGGCGTCACGGGCGCCGACCTGGGCACCCTCGACGACCTGCTGGGCATCGAGATTCCCGAGATCGATCTCGCGTTGGTTGACGCCGCCACCTACGCCTCGAATGACCTGGTCCGCAGCCTCAGCGGCTCACCCCTGGCACTGGCTGGCCTTGTGCCCCTGAGCCTCAACGGCACCGACTTCGGCGCGGTCACGGCCTCGTCTGACGGCGCCGCCACCGACAGCAGCCAGGGCGTCGCGGTGCCCAGTCCGCTGGGTGGGCAACTCGGAAGTGCTGACGCGACCGCAGCCGCGACGGCTGACGGTGCGCTGGCCGTGCTCGACGCGGCGCTGTCGCAGCTGACCGCCCTGACCCAGAGTGTCGGCATCGACGTCGAGCCCGGCGCGATCTTCAGCGGCGTCAACGCCGGCAACGGTGCAGTCGCCCAGCAGGCGATCGCAAGCCTGGCGGCCGGCGTCGACCTCGGGGCGCTGCTGCCCCAGGACGTGCTGGAGATGCTCCCGCTCGCCAACCTGCTCGCGCTCATCGACGCGTTGGGCCTGCCCGTGACGGGTGACCTCCAGGCCGTGCTCGACGGGGTGACCGCCGCGCTCGCCGACGTCGTCGCCCAGCTGACCGCCGCCCAGGGTGCCGCTTCGGCACTCAGCGGGTCGTCGGCCGTCACCGACATCGTCGGCATCGAGGGCATCCTCCCCGACGTCGAGGCGCTCGACGCCGTGCTCGGTGACCTGCTTGCCGTCGACGCGACCGACCCCGTGGCGGTGCTCGCCGCCCTGCCGGGGCTCATCGTCGCCGTGACCGACCTGATCACGTGCGACCTTGGGATCCTCACTGGCGTGGATGCACTCAACGCACTGATCGCGTGCGTCGAGGGCGCGCTGGTGGACGCTGTCTCACCGTTCACCGGAGCCACGACGGGCGCAACCGCGCTTGACGACCTGACCGCCGTCCTCGACGGCCTCGTCGGTGCGGTGACCGCCGCCATCGACACGCTGGTCGAGGCCGTGAGCGGCCTGACCGGCGGACTCGTTGACCTCGGTGACGTGCTCGGCCTGCTCGACGCCGACCTGTTGGGCGAGCTGGCCGGTCTGCTCGACGGCCTGTCCGCGACCGACCTGTTGAGCCTGGCCGTGTCCGCCCTGTCGGTCACGGCGGCTGCGGACGAGGACGGCGCCACCGGCAGCGCGTCCTGCGACCTGGTCGACCTCCGGGTCCTGGGCGCCAGCCTGCCCATCGACTGTGACGCGCTCGACACGTCCGTCGACGGCATCACCGGCACGGTGAGCGATCTTGTTGGCCAGCTGGGCGACGTCCTCGGCGCCTTCACCGCAGGAGCCATCAGCATCAGCGACGTCGAGCTCGACGTCCTCGACCGGTCGGTCACGACCGGACAGGACGGCGACTACAACGTCGCGGAGGCGGTCTTCAACCTCCTGCACCTGGGCCTGCCGTCGGTGACCATCGACCCCTCCGCGCTGGCCGACGGCCTGCTCGGGCAGCTCGGTGGCCTGCCAGTTGGTCTCGACGAGATCGAGGGCCTGCTGGGCGGCGTCGTCGGCGAGCTCGGGGCGGCGGACGCCCTGTTGGCTCCGGTCGGCGACCTGACCGACGCGGTCGACGGTCTCGACGCCGGCCTGGGCAGCCTGGACGGTGCGCTCGGCACCCTCGAGGGACTGCTGGATGGCCTGCCGATCTTCGACCTGATCGGGTCGTTGACCGGCACGATCACCACGCCGTCGATCGTGCTCGATGTCGACCCGGCGAGCACCGCCGAGTTCATGGCGGCTGCACCGGCCCCGCAACCGGAGCCGACGCCGACAGAGCTGCCGACCACCGGTGGCGGGATCGCCCTGCTGGGCGTCCTCGCCCTGTCAGGCGCGTACGGCCTGCGTCGCCGCATGGCGGCCTGACGCCGGACCGGACACCACGCTGGAGCCCCGCCCCGTGCGGGGCTCCAGCCATGCGCGCGGGAATCGTCGGCGAGTTCTCCTCGACGGCGCGAGATCGTCGATCAGGCTGCCCCGACCTGCTTGAGGAAGCTGTACATGCCGAAGTGGACGGTCGCTCGGCGAATCTGACCGTCAGACGTCGAACACCTCGCCATGCTTCCAGAGGAACCACTCGCGAATGGCGTCGCGGCCCTCGTACACCTCGTCGGTGGCGCGTGAGCAGGTCGTCGTTGATACGCACTTCCAGCGGGCCCAGGACCCGCACGGACAGGCGATCTCGTGAGCCTGGGAGGTCGGTCATCGAAAGCCGGTCGCCGAGGTCCTCGGCTCCGGGCCGGCCTCGCTGGCTGCCAAACCCACGACCGCGACCATCGCGGGACCATACCTGCGAAAACAGAGCGGAGTCAGCGGGACCTGAACCCGCGGGACCCCCTGCCCCGTCGACCTTGCGCTGGGGACGCCGACATTCAGTCGTCGCCATGATCCGGTGGGTCACGGACCCAGGCCTCGAGCTGGAGCCCGGGGCTGACGGCAGACCGGGTGACGGTGACGACGCTGGCCAGGACACACACGGTTGCCGACCCCAGGATCAGGTACATCACCAGCAGCTGGACGACCACGGCCTCGACCGGTTCGACCCCGGCCAGGAGCAGGCCGGTCATGGCGCCCGGCAGTGCGATGAGCCCGACCACCTTGGTCCGCTCGACCTGCGGGATCACCGATGCCCGAGCCGTTCGGGGTGCCATGAACCGGACGATCTCCCGACGGTCGAACCCCAGGGAGAGGAGCGCCTCGAGGCTGCCGACCCGGTCGCGACACGAGGCGACCGACAGGTTCACCCCGAGGACTGCCGAGGGCACGGCGTTGCCGATCGTGATGCCGGCGACAACCACGACGGACACCGGGTCATGGGCCACGACGCCGAACCCGAACGTCACGGCGATGCTCAGCAGGGACGTGCCGACGATTGCCCCCGCCGTGACCAGCGGCAGGCCGCGGATCCGGTGCCCGGCCCGCCGAACGACCACGACCGTCGCGGCGGTGGCCATGACCACCACCCACAGCCACGACCACCAGATGGCGTGCGCCGAGCCGAAGATGAAGGCGAACACCAAGCCGACCAGGAGGAGCTGCCCGGCGGCGCGGAGGGATGCCTCGACCAGCTCGCGCTCGATCCGCAGCCGCAGCCAGCGGGCCAGGACGAGCGCAAGCAGCACCAGCGACATCGACGCCAGCACCGCCGGCCAGCCAACGGCGCCCGACGTCAGCGACTGGGCAACGCCACCCTCGACCACGCCGGACACGCCCACCACGCCACGATCCGACAGCCAGCCCGGCTGCCACCCGTCCAGTCAAGCGCGCCGACTGGAATACAGGGGGTCAGGCGAGGTCGGTCAGGAACAGGCGAAGGTGATGGCCTCGCGGCGGGTCATGGTGCGGCCGCGGCGAAGCAGCTCGGCGGTTTGATCCGGACCCAGCCGATCGATCACCTCGTCGAGCCCCTCGAGCTGCTCCGAGAAGGCCTCCAGCAGGTCCATGTGGCTGAGCTCCTGGAGGGAGCTGATCGCGCCGACCAGCGTCACGGTCCGGGCGTCGTCGCCGTCGTCGATGGCGATCTCGGCGCAGTCGCGAAGATGGAGGATGATCCCCGACACGTCGTCGGCCTGGTCGAACAGGGCGATGCCTGCCTCGAGATGGGGTCGTGCTTCCTTGATCTCACCCAGGCGCAACAGGCAGCGGCCGAGCATGCGGTGGGACCAGGCGAGCATGAACACGTCGTCGAGGTGCTCGTAGAGCTCGAGTGCCTGCTGGTAGTCGGCCCGGGCGTCGGCGTCGCGGCCGTCCCCGAACGCGGCGGTCGCGCACCCCCACAGGGCCTTGGCGATGCCGGGCTGCTCATCGAGGTCGCGGTACAGGCGCAGGGCTTCCCGGGCGTAGGCGAGGGCAGTCTCGGTGTTGCCGTCGAACCCGTACGGGAAGGACGCGTTGTAGAGCGCGTTGGCCACGTCGCTGGCGCTCCCGTGGTCGCGGAGCAGACCGAGCGCCTCCTCGTAGAGGGCGCGGGCGTCGGGCATGTCGCCGCCCCACCAGGCCAGGCCGCCGGCCGCTTCCAGCGTCCGCGCGCGCATGAGGGGATCGGCATCGTCCATCGTGAGGACGCGGCGAGCGAAGTAGCGGCCCTCCTCCAGGTCGCCCCGCATGTGCCAGTACCGCCACATCGCCACGACCAGGCGCGACGCGCGGCCGACCTGGTCCGTGTCGATGCACCAGCCCAGGGCGGCCCGGAGGTTCGACAGCTCCTCGTCGAGCCGGGTGAGCCAGCCCGCCCGCTCGGCCTGGACCAGCCGGGGGGCCGCCTGCTCGGCCAGGGCGAGGTACCAGTCGCCGTGCGCAGTGCGAGTCCGGTCGGCCTCCGCCCGCTCTGCCAGGACGCCCTGGGCGTACTCCCGGATGGTCTCGAGCAGGCGGTAGCGCGAAGCTGCCCCGCCCGGGACCGCGGACACCAGCGACTTCCACACCAGCGCGCCCAGCAGCTCTTGGATCCGGCCCGGCTCCAGATCGTCCCTGGCGCACACCGCCTCGGCCGCGTCGAGGGAGAACTCGCCGGTGAACACGCCGAGCCGAGCCAGGACGATCTGCTCGGGCTCCGGCAGCTGCTCCCAGGACGAGTCGACGGCAGCCTGGAGCGTGGCCCAACGGCGGTCACCGCCGGGCGGCTGGCGTCCGATCAGCAGGTCGAACCGCTGATCGAGGCGAGCGGCGACGTCGGCGGGTGCGAGGTGGGCGAACTGGACGGCGGCGAGCTCGATCGCAAGCGGCAGGCCGTCGAGCCGCCGGCAGATCTCGGTGACGTCGCGGGCGTGCGCCACCAGGTCGAGGTCCGCGCGGACGCCGGCGGCCCGTTCCACCAGCAGCTGCACGGCCGCGGACTCGGCGGCCGGGCGGTCCGGACCGGGCAGGTCGAGCGTGGGGACCTGGTGGATGGTCTCGCCGACGATGCCGAAGGCCTGGCGGCTGGTCGCGAGCACGTGCAGCCCGGGGCAGTCGGCGAGCAGCCGTTCGACCAAGGGTGTGAGCGTTGGCAGCAGGTGCTCACAGTTGTCGAGCACGAGCAGCGATTCGCGGGTCGACAGGTGCGTGACCACCTCCTGTAGCCGAGGGCCCGAGTCACGCTCGGCCGGGGCCAGCCCGAGCGTCCGCGCCAGGGTCGCGATCACGAGGCCGCCGTCCTGGATCGCCGCCAGTTCGACGAACACGGCACCGTCCGCGAAGTGCGGCACCAGTCGCCCGCCGGCCTCGATGGCCAGGCGGGTCTTGCCGATGCCCGCGACCCCGACCAGCGTCAGCAGCCGGGTACGGGTGAGCTCCTGCTCGATGTCGGCAAGAGGACCCTCGCGGCCGATCAGTGACGTGAGCGGGGCGGGAAACCCGCGCTGGGCGGCCTGGACCTTCAGGGCCGCCAGCTCCAGCCGGCTGTTGAGGTCCAGCTTCGTGAGCAGCGACGACACGTGGCTCTCGACCGTACGGATCGAGATGAACAGCGACTCGGCGATCTCGGCGTTTGTCAGCCGGTCGCCGAGCAGCGCCAGCACCTCGCGCTCCCGGCGGGTCACGCCCGCGCGTTCGAGTTGATCCATGGGCACAAATCAACCACGGACACGAAATCCGTGCTCACCACGGATGACCGCCGACCCGGCCGCCGGTATCCATGTCCTGTCAGCAACGACGAGGAAATCACCATGGCAGAGATCGCAGAGCAGGCCGGCAAGATCCTGGGGCCGCTGTCGGGGGTGGGAACCACCTGGGCAGTCGACCTGGGCCTGCGCCTGGGCGTGTTCGCGCACCTCGCGGACCATCCCGAGGGCGTCGACGCGGACCGGATCGCGGCCGCGCTCGACCTCGACCCGCTCTACACCAAGGTCCTGGTACGGGCCGCCTACGCCGGCGAGATCCTCGAGCAGAACGACGGCCGATACCGGCTCGCGGAGCACATGGAGACGCTCCTGCTCGACGCGGACGCCCCGGGCTACGCCGCGGGCGCCGTGCAGACCTTCGTTGCCCTCCGCGAGACCTTCCTGGACCTGCGCCAGCTCGGGCGCACCGGGGAGCGGGCGTGGTGGGGCGACTTCGACGCCGAGTGGATCGACGCGGTCGGCGAGAACGGGCAGACCTACTACCGGCGGATGCTCAACGCGGTCGTGCCGAAGCTGCCCGCCGTCCAGGCCGCCCTCGATCGGGGGGCTCGCTTTGTCGACCTCGCGTGCGGGCTCTGCCGGGGCCCGGCCAAGTTCGTCGCGGCGTACCCGGGGACGCAGGTCACCGCCGTCGACTGCGACCCCTACAGCCTCGCGACCGCCGAGCTGGAGATGAAGGAGCGCGGCATCGGCGAGCAGTTCACGTTCGTCGAGAGCTTCCTCGAGGACCTCGACATCGACGGCGGTCACGACCTGGCCATCATCAACATCAGCCTCCATGAGGCGCGCGACATCGAACGCGCCGTCGCGCGCGTGCATCGAGCGCTCGACGAGGGTGGCACGTTCCTGGTGTCGGAATTCCCGTTCCCGGAGCGCGAAGAGGACACCCGCACGGTGCCGGGCCGGCTGATGTGTGCCGTCCAGGCGTTCGAGGCGCACATCGGCTGCCAGCTGCTGCCGACCAGCCGCTTCGTCGAGCTGCTGGGGGGTGCCGGTTTCCGTGACGTCGGCTCCATCGACGTCACGCCAACGCACGTCGTCATCCACGGGACGAAGTGACGCGAGCCCCGGAGAGGGACTCGAAGTCGGTCCGCCATCGCGGCGGACCGCGACAACAGGAGGAACCGGCCATGAGATCACGCTCACTGCTGCTGCTCGTCATGCTGGTGACCGTCGTGCTGGCCGCACCCGCGGCGACAGCGAGCACGACCCACCAGACCGTCACCGTCAACTGGCACGCCCAGCAGGCGGCGCTGGGCAACTCCGGGCAGGTACCGGGCGCCTGGGCCACGCTCGTCCGCAACCAGGGTGGGATCTCGTTCGAGATCTCGACCACGTCGTTGCACCCCGGTCACGCGTACACGCTGTGGCTGGTCGTCGTCAACGACCCGGACGCGTGCTCGACCAGCCCCTGCGCCGCGCCCGACATCATCGGCAACCCCGACACCCGCTCGCAGGTCCGCTACGCGGCGGGCACGATCGCGGGCGGCTCGGGACGGGGCACGCTCGCCAGCTCCGTTCGTGAGGGGCCCCTGTCGGGCTGGCTCGACGGGCGCACGCTCGAGGACGCGACCACCGCCGAGATCCACCTGGTCGTAAACGATCACGGTCCTCGGCTGGCCGAGTACCTGCCCGGGATGATCCAGACCTACCGAGGTGGCTGCTCCGACGCGAGCCCGTTCCCGGGGATCTTCCCCCAGACCGCGCTGGACGACGGCGAGCCGGGCCCCAACGTGTGCCGGCTGTACCAGGCGGCGGTGTTCCTGCCCTGACCTTCGGCGCGGTTGGCGAGCGCGCGTCCGCGATGAAGGGGCTCGCGCTGGCCAGCGGCGTGCAGGTCTGGCGGACGACGCGCCCACCTCGCCATCGCCTGACCCGGGACCCGCTGGCTCTGGCCCTGCCGGCAGCTCAGTCCTGCTCGATGCTCGGGCGGGGGCGCCCCAAGACCTCGGCGGTTGCTCGGGCGAGGACCTCATTCGCGGGACGGCGGGTCGTCTCGGCCGCGGCGACCACGTCCTCCCACTCCACGCTGCGGTTGAGCACCTCGCCGTTCCGGCTCGCCACCTTCACCGCGATCGGCTGGCCGTCGACGTGCACGACCTCGCCGGAGCGCTCCAGCGCCACCTTTCCGACCGTGAGCTCCCGCAGACCGATCGTGGTGGTCTCGCGGAACACCCCATCCCGCACGTCCGCGAGCCGGACGTCGGCGACCAGGACGGACAGGGTGAAAGCTGGCCGGCCCTTCTTCATCTGGATTGGCGTCAGCCAGGCATCCGACGCGCCCGCCGCGAGCAGCCGGTCGATCACGCGTGGCCACAGACGGGGGTCCATGTCGTCGATGTTGGTCTCCAGCAGGGTCGCCGTGGGCGATCCGGCGCCCGAGGCCGACGGCGGAGTCCCGAGGGTCAGCCGCAGGACGTTTGGATGCTCCACCGGGTCGCGGGTCCCTGCCCCGTGCCCGACCTGCTCGAGAACCATCGGTGGCAGCGACCCCCAGCCGTTCACCAGCGTGGCGAGCAGCGCCGCCCCAGTCGGCGTCGTCGCCTCGAACGGGGCCGACCCCCCGTGGATCGGCGCGCCTCGCAGCAGTTCCAGCACGGCGGGCCCGGGAATCGGGATGCTTCCGTGTGATCCCTCGCCGGTCCCGCTCCCCAGCGCGAGGGGGCCCGCGTGGAGTGTCTCCAACCCCAGGTGGCAGAACCCCGCGGCGACGCCGACCACGTCGGCGATCGCGTCAATTGCACCGACCTCGTGGAAGTGGACCGCCTCCACGCTCTCCCCGTGGACACGCGCCTCCGCCGCGGCCAAGCGCTGAAACACCTCCCGCGCGACGTCCCGGACCGCCTCGTCCAGCGGCTCCAGCAACGTCAGGACGTCAGCCAGGCAGCGGTGCGGCTGCGGGTCTGCCGACACCCCGACGTCGACGTGGACTGCCCGGAAGCTCCCACGGACCACCTCGCGGTGGGCGAGTTCAATGCCCAGCGACAGACGACCCACGGCGTCCTGCAGCACGTCCACGGGGACGCCGGCGTCGACGAGGGCTCCCAGGAGCATGTCCCCGCTGGCGCCCGCGCTGCCGTCGATCCACCCGATCACTGCGCGACCACGCGCTCGGCAGCCTGGAGCATCCGGACGGCCGCGCAGGCCGCACCGAACCCGTTGTCGACGTTCGTCACGACCATGCCCTGGGCGCACGACGCGAGCATGCTGTGCAGCGCCGTCGTCCCGCCCTCTGCCACGCCGTAGCCGACCGACGTGGGCACCCCGATGACCGGGTGGGGCACCAGACCCCCCACCACCGGCAGAAGGGCGGCGTCGTTCCCCGCGACGACAATCACGACGTCGGCACGGCGGATCTCCTCGATGCGGTCCAGCAGCCGCCACAGCCCGGCCACGCCCACGTCGAAGTGGGGCGCGGCGCCGTACCCCGAGAACTCGATCGTGCGCGCGGCCTCGGTGGCCACCGGCAGGTCCGAGGTTCCGGCCGCCACCACCGCGACGTGACCGTCACGGGGGGCACATCGACCATTCAGGAAGGCCGTCCGTGACAGGGGGTCGTGGTCGAGGCGCAACCGCGCCTCGGTGGGCAGGTGCTCGACGCGTTCTGACGACATTCGCGTGAACAGCACTGGCTCACCGGCCGCGCAAAGCTCGGAAGCGATCTCGGCGAGCAGCTCGTCGGTCTTTCCGTCGCAGAGCACTGCCTCCGGCATCCCGATGCGGGCCGGGCGGTCGTGGTCGTGGACGAAGTTCATGCGACGGGGAGGAACGCCCGGCCCGGCCGGTACGCGTGAACGTCCAGTCCGACCGCCTCCAGCGCCGGAGCGACCGCCCGCATCGCGTCCGTGACGCGGGCGCGGAGCCCCTCGTCAATCAATGCCCGGTCCTCGTCCTGGACCTCGATGAACACGCGGTCATCGTCGATGCGGCAGCGCACGATTCCGATGCCGGTCGCCGCCCGGATCAGCTCCTCGCCGACCTCGACGGCGCGCAGGCGAGCCGCTGTCACGCGCGTCCCCGTGTACAGCCGGCTGGCCAGGCACGGGGCCGCCGGAAGGTCTGCCCACTCCAGCCCAAGGTGACGGGCGAGCGACCGGACGTCCTGTTTGGCCAGCCCGGCCTCGACGTACGGGTGGGCAACCGCGCGTTCCCCTGCGGCGACCAGGCCAGGTCGGTACTCGCCCAGGTCGTCGGTGTTGGTCCCGCTGAGCAGCCGCCAGTCGTGCGCGACGGACCTCGCGGCGGCTACCCGTGCAAGCTCGTCGTAGAGGTTCACCTTGCAGAAGTAGCACCGGTTCCGCGGGTTGCGGAGGTAGCGCTCGTCCTCGAACTCGCGGGTCCGGACCACCTCGAGGTCCCACCCGTAGCGGTCCGCGGCCGCGAGGACCCGCGACGTCGCCACGGCGGGAACCGCTGGTGCGACCGCGTGCGCGACGATCGTGTCGCCGGGCGCAGCGTCGTGGGCGACCGTCGCCAGCAGCAAGCTGTCGATCCCCCCGCTGCAGGCGACGATCCGCCGCGGGTACCCCGCCAGCGCGCGTCGCAGCGCCAGGTCCAGGGAGTCGGCGTCGGCGTTCACGTCACCACCTCGACGTGCAGGTCCCACAGCGGAGCGTCGAGGACGGCACGGCCAACGTCCACGGCGTCAGCCCCGGCACCCGCCGCCGCGTCGAGCTGGGCGTCCGTCACGCCGCCGCCGAAGGCCAGCAGGGCCTCGTCGCGGAGGCCGTCCGTCCGCATGGCCTCGTCGACGGCGGCCAGGTCGCCGAGGTTGCCGGTGTCGACCATGAGGATCCGCGCGCCGGCCTCGAGGGCCTGCCGTGCCTCCGCAACCGAGGTGACCTGCACGGCGGGCCGTCCGCGGTCGAGAGCGGCAGCGGCGCGTACAGCCGCACCGACGCCGCCCAGCAGCCGCACGTGCGTCTTGGGCACGTACACGAAGGGCCCATCGACGAGCCGGTGGCCCACCCCGGCGACGTCCAGGCCGGCCCGCAGCACCGGCTTCAAAGACGCCGGCAGCTTCTTCCACCCGCCGCACACGACCCGCAGGCCCGGGGGTGCCGCCTTGACCAGCTCGCTGGCCCGCCGCGCGATCCCGCCCGCGAAGCCAAGTACCCCCATCGCGTGGTCCTCAGCGACGCCGAGTTCCGTGGCGGTCCCGTGCAGTTCAAGGAGCGGGGTCCCGGCGTCGACCTCGTCGCCGTCGGCGACCTGCGGGATCCACATGCCCGCGGGTGCGGGTGCCGCTCCCGCGTCGACGAGCCCCATCCCCGCGACGACTCCGGCGATGGTCGGCGCGACCACGGCGACGTGGGTGCCATCCACGGCCGAGAGCAGCTCGATCGTGGGCCGGCGGACCGTCGTCGCGGTCAAAGCGTCGTCATGTCGCGCACCCGCTGCTCGAAGACTTCCTGGTCGGGGCTGGGGCGGGTCGCCCGCAGCCGCATCAACTTGGCTCGCTCGCCGGCCAAGCGGGCCTTCCCGGTCGCCAGGGCCCGCATCCCCAGCGCCATGTTCTTCTTCACCATCACCTCGTACGCGAGCTCGCGCGTCGTGTGCAGCCGGGCCGTCGCGTCCGGGGAGTGACCCGGCTCGAACCAGCAGCCCCGGTAGGTGGCCTCGACACCGACGTCGTCGACGGTGACGTTGACGACGACGTCGGCGAGCGCCTCTGGCAGCGCCGGCGGACCCTGCTCGAGCAGCCCCTGGACTGCCTCGAACCAGTCGTCGCTGAGGAACTCGTGCGTCATCTGGGCTCCTTGGCGTGCGCGGCGACGGGTCGCCCCGCCCTGGACCGAAGGTGTGTGCGCAGCACGTCGGCGATGGCGGCGGCCAAGGCGTCGCACCCGAGTCCTCCGGCCAGCCCGTCCAGCACGGCCGGGAGGGCCAGTCGCACCTCCTCGTTCGGGCCCGGGAGGGCGACGACGAGCGAGCCCTTGTGTTGCCCGACCGCGATCCGGACGCCGTCCTTGACGTGCCGGCCTGTTCCCGGGGTGAACTTCGCGAGGTAGGGAGTCGACGCCGCAGGGTCGAGGGCCACCACGGCCTCGACCGTGCAGTCCTTCGCTTCGGCGCCGGTCCCTCCGGTCGTGATCACGACCCCATGCCCCCGGTCGACGGCAGCCCGGATGGCGCCGGCGATCCGGTCGCGGTCGTCCTGCAGGTGGCCGCCGAACGTCACGTCGAAGCCTGCTGCGTCGAGGGCCCTCTCCAGCGTCGTGCGGTTCGTGTCGCGGACCTCGCCGGCGGCCATCTCGGCGCCGGTGGAAAACACCACGGCACGCCGGGCGACACGGCGCTGCACCTCGTCCAGCTGCCGGCGGCCATCGGCGATCGCAGCCATCACGACCTCGGGAGCGGCGCCGATCCAGCCGAGGACGCCACGCGCCTCGACGGTTGCGCCCTCCGTCACGTCGACGCCGCCCACACCGGCTGCCGCGGTGAGGACGGCCTGGTCGCGGCCGAGCAGCTGGTGGGCGTACAGCGACGGCCGGAGCACGTCCAGCGTGACCGCGTCGGCGAGCACGTCGGTGACCAGCACTTCGCCGGGATCGAGGTCGAGCGCACCTGCGACGGCGTCCGCCAGGGTGCGCAGGTCGGCCGCGCGCAACTCGACCCCGACGAGCCGCAGCTCGTGCTTGTCGAGGAGGTCGAGGCCGACGGGTGTCCGGGACGTCGTCCTCACCTCCCGCTGGGGGCGTCGCCGCGTGAGACGGCGGCATCGGTGGTGGGCAGGCGCAGGCCGTCCGGGTCGATCCCACGCTGCTTCAGCCAGCGCGGCAGGAGCTCGGTGTCCACGGACGCCGCGGCGGCCGGGGCGCGCGCGAGCATGTGCTCCGCCATCGCCGGCGTGCAGTTGATGGCGCCAAACGTGCCGTCGAACACCATGAGGTTGTCCGACCCGCCACGCTCGCGGGCGATCTCGACAGCCTCGAGCAGGTCCGCGGCCTCCTCGGCGTAGTCCATGAACTCTGGATTGCCGAAGTCCTGGCGCATCGCCTGGGCCATCCCCGGGTTGGCGACCACGACCGGATACATGACCGGCAACGCCAGCACGGTCAGGCCCGTCAGGGCATGGTTGAACACCACCGATCGGATGCCGAGCGACACCGCGCTGCCCAGAAGCCGCTCGAGCGATCCGGTCTCGTCGGGCAGGTCGAGGTCGAGCCAGTCACGGCCGTTGAAGAACAGCTGGCCGAAGATCATGCCGCCGGCGTGGTTGTAGTACGGCCACTTGCTGCCGTCGATGATCGGGATGCACTCGTCGACGGAGCGGAACAGGGTGAGCATCTTCCCGTAGGTGCGCAGCATCCCGGCCGTGACCCGGTCCCCGAGGCCGTCGAGGTCGTTGTCGGCGTCGACCGCCCGTATCCCGGCCGGGGAGGACTGGAGGACCGCGCAGAACGCCAGCTTGCTGCGAACGAAATCCGAGTCGGCAATCGCCCGGCCGATGAGGTTGCCGCTGCGCGGCCCCATCTGCATGTGGAAGATCGACCGGGTTTCCATCCGTGCGTAGGACATCCCGAAGGGCTTGGTGATCCGGTCCATCATCCGGTGCGCGTAGACCTCGCGCGGGTCGTCGTAGTGCGTGTGGATGATCCAGTCCGCGCTGTAGATCTTCCTCAGCCCGAACAACGGGCCGAGCACGGTGTCGATCTCCACGCCCTGGTCCAGCGGTGTGGCCTCGACGATCCGGCCCTCGTATCGCTCGTCGAGGCCAAAGAACGAGACCAGCTCGCGCGGCTCCTTGCGCCCGTGCCATGCGACCACGACCAAGCGAACGTTCTGGCATCCGGTCCGCTGTTGGACCTGTTCGCGGATGACACCGAGCATCTCGGCGTAGGCCCGCCCGTCAACGAACCCGAAGCCGTGCTCGGAGCAGACCACGTGCACCCGCTGGTCTGGGCGGATCATCGACATGTCCACGTCCGCGAGCGCTCGCTCCGTGGCAGCCCGGACGGCGCTGGCGTCGGGCCCACCCGTGTAGATCGCCGGCTCGATGTCGGGAAACAGTCTCTCGACGGGGAGCGATCCCATCCCCGGGATGTCCTTGCCCCGCAGCGACGGGATCGGTGGGCCGTACACCGACGGGATCAGCGGCGGTGGCTCGACCGGAGGGCCGAGGCGGAGGCTGGCACGAGTCGCGGTCGGGGACATGTCGGGCCTCACAACTCGACGTCGATCGTGGCGAGGTATTCCCGCCGGTGCTGCTGCTCTTCACGAACGTTGAAGATCGGATACCGCGCCGCGGCCTCGGCCGACACGTCTCGCAGGGCGAGGTCGACCGGGTACCGGCGGACACGCGCGGTGGACTCGGCCGTGTCCGTCTGCGCCAACAGAAGGCGACGGATCGGGACGCTGCAGTACATGAGGCACCCGGACTGGGCGCCGGTCCGCAGCGCCACCTCCTCGAACGTGGTCGCGCCGCCCAGGATCACGGCGGCGAGCTCCTTGGTGGGCGAGCCGCTGCACGCGCACGCGAGCTGGTCCGGGTCGAGGTCCGCGGCGCGACACAGTTCGAGCACGTCGTGCGGGTCGAGACCGTCGAATCGTGGGACGATCTCGAGCGGCTCGTCGCGGGGGACCGCGAACATCGCGTCGTCGTCGCATGAGTCGATGCACCGAAAGCAGGCGATGCAATTGTCGTTGTCGACAACGGCGAGGGCCTCGGTCCGGGGACCGACCATCGTGATGGCCTCGGTGGGGCACACCCGTTCGCACCGGTAGCACCCGGTGCAGTTGTCGTCGACGATCTCGATCTGGAGGTTGACGATCTTCACGACCCGTCCGATCCACCGCGACAGTTCCACCCACCCGAGCCAGATGTAAGTACGGTTTACATCTGCTGTCAAGGCGCGACCAGGAGACCGGTGATGAGCGAGCCCGCGCGAGCCCCGACCGGCTACCACCACGGAGCACTCCCGGAAACCCTGCAACAGGTGGTCCTCGAGATCATCGGGGAGGCCGGTGTTGGCGCCGTCACGATGAACGAGGCCGCCCGGCGGGCCGGCGTGTCGTCGGGTGCGCCATACCGCCACTTTGCCAGCCTGGACGACCTGCTCACAGCGACGGCCGTGCGCACCTACGAGCGGTTCCGCGGCCGCCAACTCGCCGTGGAGGCAGCCCACGTGGCCCGCGGGGCAGGCCCCAAGGAGCAGCTGTGGGCGGCCATCGACGACTACTTCGCCTTCGCGCGCGATGAACCGGCGGCCTTCGCGCTGATCTTCGACAGCCACATCGGCCAGCGGTCCAGGGACATGGACCCCCTCGCCCTGGCGGACTACGAGCACGCAGCCGGCCTGCTCGCCGCGCTCACGGGTGCCACCGGCCATGCCCTGCGCACGCTGACGCTGACCGTGTCCGCCGTGGTCCTCGGACACATCAAGCTCCACCTCGACAGGTTCTCGCCGGTCTCCGAGCTGGACGAGGTCCCGCGGCTGATTCGAGCGGGCGTCGAACTGCTGCTACAGGGCTTCAAGGCATCAAATCCGGACGACGACGGACCCGCAGCCGGAGTCACGCCGCCGCCTCGTCCCGCGGCCGGATCCCGGCGCGCCCAACTCCTGGAGATCGCCCGCGAGGTCGTCGCCGAGCACGGCTTCGAACGCGCCACGCTGCGCGACGTCGCTCAGCGTGCAGGGGTGACCGCGCCCGCTCTGTACACCCACTTCGGCAGCCGCGAGGATCTGCTCGAGCAGGTGCTGGAGGTGACCGCTGACGAGATCGTCGCGGACATCGCGGCGACCGACGACCCCGAGGCAGGGGTTGCCGAGCGACTGCGGACGCGCTTCGAGCGCTGGGCCACCGTCGAGCGGACCCGCCTGCGCGTCCTCAACCAGGCCGTCGCCGCGATCGATGACTCGCCCCGCATCGCCACCGCCGTCGAGCACGCTCAAGCGGGCTGGACCCGGTTTCTGCGGGATGTGCTGGAGCACGGACTCAGCACCGGTGAGGTGCGCGCGGACCTTGACGTCGACGATGCGATCGAACTGATCACAGCCTGTTTCCTGGGCGTCCAGGTCGCCGTCACGGGCGGCCTTGCCACCCGCGACCTCGGCGTCCTCCTGGACGACCTCCTCGAGCTGCTCCTCGCCCGCATGTTGTCATCGCGGCGTTGACGGTCATCTGAATCAGGATTAAGGTCACGCCGAGCACGCCCAAGGGTGCGGATGGCCAAGCGCGTCACGATGGTCGCGGAGATCGTCGAACTGAACTGCACCGGATGCAACCGCTGCGTGTTCGTCTGTCCGACGCTGGCCCTGTCCATGCGCCCGCGCGAGGCCGATGAGCCGGGCCTCGGCCGACACGTCGCCGTGCTGGCCGAAACCGACTGCTACAACGCCCAGAACTGCCTCGAGATCTGCCCCGACGAGGCGATCGTCATGCGACCGCTCGAGGAACCGTTCGAAGTCGGCACAGAGCCGCCCGACGTCGACCCCGAGGAGGTCGCCGGGCTGTGCATGCAGGCCGGCCTGTTGCCGGACATGCTCGTGTGCGTCTGCACCGAGACCCTCGCCGGCGAGCTCGCCGCGGCCATCCTCGACGGGGCCACGTCGCCCGAGCAGGTCGCGTTGCGGACCGGTGCCCGCACAGGCTGCACGGAGATCTGCATCGACCCAATCCTGCGCCTGCTGGCGCTGGCCGGCCACGGCGACCAGCCGCCGGCGCTGGCCAACGGCTACCAGTGGTACGGGATCCCTGGACGGCTCATGGACCAGGTGGGGGTGGACGGCGCCGTGGACCCCGAGCTGGTCGCCGCCTACCCGAACCTGCCGCTGCAGAAGGACGTCAACGCCATGCTCTTCCGGCTCGACGAGGCCTAGCCGTATGACCGCCACGCCGATGGCCCCACCGCCGCTGCTGCCGACGTGGAACGGACGGCGGCCCGGCGACGTCGTCACCATGCGCGCATCCGAGCTCGATGACATCGTCGCGTTGCCGATCCGCGAGCTGACCCCGTGGCTGCCCGAGCCGATCTGGAGCCCATCGGGCAGATTCGGGCCCACGGATGTCGTCGAGGTCCGTGCGCGAACCCGTCAGCGGGTCGAGGCCGTCGACTGGGGCTGCATCCGTCCGCACGAGAAGGTCAACCTCCTCGCCAACCCCCACGGGTTTGCGCTGAGCGGACTCGCCTACGTCGCGATGCTCGAGGAGATCCGTGACCACGTCCAGGCCGCGACCGGTGCGACCGTCCGCCTGCGGATCGCCGAGTCGATGGGCCACATCGACAACCCCGACTGGATGACCATCTTCGACCTGCCTGGCCGCTTCGGCGACGCGAAGGAGTGCCCGCAGATCGGCCAGGGCATCGAGGTGGCCACCCGCGTTGGCCCCATGTACCTCACCAAGGGCCTCTTCCAGGCCGACCACGTGATCCACACGCACGTGACCGAGATGCGTGAGGGATACCTGCACCGGATGAACGACCGGCTCCTCAAGCCCTTCGGGATGGCCTACACGCGCGTGGAGACCCGCTCGGCGTACCACTTTGGGTACGGCCCACGGACGGGCCAGTTGGTTGCGCGCGCCGTGTTCGACAGCGACTTCGTCCAAGACCGCTACGTCGCCACGGTCGTGCTCAACACCAGCCCCGAGGGGGTTGTCGATGTCGACGCCGACAACGACCTGCTGGCCCTGGACCGCCGGGTCGCCATCGACGTGTTTCGCAACTACGCCGCGCTCGTCCGGCTGATGAGCGAGGTCGACAAGTGCGTGGTCGCCTTCGACGGGCACGGCAACAGTGTCTACGCGTACGCCGGCGGGCTGCCGTTCGACGTCCTGTACTACGCCAACGCGGATTGGCTCGACCTCGACAACCCCGCCCTGTACGCCGTGCTGTTGCCCGAGTCGATCCGCGGGCTCGTCGGGGACAAGATGATGGGGGAGAACCCAGCCATCGGCGCCTTCGTCGTCAACTACATGGCAGGCGGGATGCCCTACCTCTACCTGTTCCAGGGCGTGCCGACGTTCGTGTCCTCGCCCGAGATGCTCGCGTGGATGCGGCAGGACCCATCGGCGTGTTGGATCGACCGCTACGCCACTGCCACCGATGGACTGCCCGAGGCCATGCGCCGCGCCCGTGAGGTGGCGGGAACCGACAAGGTCATCGTCTACGACGGGCTGCCGGGTGCGATGCACGTCTCGCCGTCGCTGGCGGACCACCTCCGGGCAGTCGCGTCGGCCGTCGTCCGCGACGTCGAGGAGGTGCGGCTACCGAAGTGGCTGGCACAGCGTGACCTCCCCCTCGTCCCGCTCACGGGGACAGCCGGGCGTTGACGTGACGACCATCGACCTGCTGGACAAGACCGAGTTGTGGGTCATGGGTCTCACACTCGACCAGGTCGACCTGCGCGTGCTCGCGGGCGCCGCTGCCAACGCGCTCGGCCTCGACCCAGGTCGAGTCTTCGTGACGGACGTTCGCGACGGTCACGTGGTCTTCGACGTCATCCAGCCCCACGTCGAGCTCGAGGCGGTGCTCGGGCAACAGCAGATCCTGCTGTCCGCGTTCGCTGACGTCCCCGGCGTGACGGTCGATCCGGGCGCCACGACCCACTCGGATGGTGTGCTCGGTGTGATCGGGGTGCCCGCGCCGCAGGCACCGGCGGTGCTGGAGCTTCTCGGTCGCGTCCACGACGGCGTGCAGTCGTGGACGGCTCGCCGCGTGGCGGTGGTGGCCACGGGCGCCGAGGTCGCTTCGCGCGAGGTGCTTGACACCAACACCGCCGCGGTCGCTGGCCTGTTCCGTGCGGCCGGGTTCGAGGTGAGCTCGGGTGGGACCGTCCTGGATGATGAAAACGCCATCCTCGGCCGCGTTCTGCGGCTCATCGAACAGGGCTTCGGCGTGGTCGTGACGACGGGTGGGGTCGGTGCCGAGGACAAGGACCGGACGGTGGAGGCGCTTCAGCGCGGGATCCCGGACCTCGCCACCTCGATCCTCACGACGTACCGGGTCGGGCACGGACGACACGTCAAGCCACACGTGCGCGTCGCAGTCGGCACGGTATCCGGGGCCCGTGTCATCGCCCTGCCCGGCCCGACGCACGAGGTGCGGGCCGCACTCCCGGTCGTCCTCACCGGCCTGGTCGAGCGCTGGGCGGACGGTGACCTCACCGAGGCGATCGCCGCGGTCCTTCGCGACCTCGTCCGACCGCCCCACCGGGCTGCTCCGGTCCGAGCTGCTGGACCCGGTCCCCCTCCGGAGTCGGGCTCGGGCGGCTGATCGGCGTGGGATCAAGCCCTGCCCCGTCAGACCTGACCGGACGAGACGTCGCGTACGTCGCCGTGCCACCGTCCGTGGCACCGGCACCACGCGCATGCGTGAGCTTGAATGGCAGGTGAACGCGGGATCGGGAACGAATCCTGTCCCGACGGCATGATCGGAACGGTGTGGGCGGGATCCATCGACGGTTCGTTGACCGGCGGACCTTCCTGCGTCAGATGGCCGGCCTGACGGCGGGCGCGTGGGCGTCACAGCTCAGCGGCCGATTCGGCAGCCCGGCCTGGGCACAGACCAGCGGCACGGTCCTGCACCCCGCTGGCACGACCTTCGAGCGTGCGGTCGTGACCACGGGAGGAGGTCCGTACTTCCGGCTCGGGTTCGGACCCGGTTGGCCGCTGGTCGTGCGCGAGGAGCTCGCGACCCCCCGCAGCGGCCGCGAGGATCGGCGCCGGCCGCTGGTCGGCTTTCTGCACCTGACCGACTTCCAGCTCGCGGACGTGCAGTCGCCGGCACGTGTCGAGTTCCTGGACCGGTACACCGACATCCCGCCGCTGGACGTCTTCAGTGCGGCCTACCGGCCGCAGGAACCGCTGATCGTCCACGTCGTCGAGGCCCTGGTGCGCCAGTATCGGGCAGTCGCCCGCGGCCCCGTCACCGGGGTCCCGGTCAGCTTCAGCATCTGCACGGGCGACAACCTCGACAACACCCAGGCCAACGAGATGCGCTGGTTCGCCACGCTGATGAACGGGGGCGAGCTGGCCGCCAACTCGGGTGACGCCTCCACATGGGAGGGCGTCCACGCGTTCGCGGATCCGACCACCTACGACGACCACTACTGGCATCCGGAGGAGCTCGGCGGGCTGGTGACCACCTCCGACCGATACAAGACCGTCCTGGGCTTTCCCAGCCACCCGGGCCTGCTCCAGGCCGTGATGGATCCCTTCACCGCCGTCGGGCTGCCCCACCGCTGGTTCACCGCGTACGGCAACCACGACTACCTCGCCCAGGGCAACGCGCCGGTCAACCCGTCGTTCGACGCCATCGCCATGGGACCGCTCAAGGTCCTGCACCCCCCGCCCGGTCTGTCCCCCAGCGACATCCTCGAAGGCCTCACGGCCGGTGATCCCGACATCTTCCTGCAACTGAGCCTGGGCACCGCCACGCCGGTGACCGCCGACCCCGAGCGCCACATGCTGTCCCCCGGCGAGTACATCCAGGCCCACCTCGACCTCGTCGGACCGTTCGGCCCCGCAGGGCACGGCTTCACCGAGGACAACCTCGACCGGACCACGCTCTACTACACGTTCGAGGTGGCCGACGGGGTCCTGGGGATCGTGCTCGACACGAACTCTCCGGTGCTGTCCGAGGGTTCGCTGGACGTGACCCAGCTCGGCTGGCTCGAGCAGCGGCTGATCGAAGCGCATTCCCGCTACTTCGATGCCGCCGGCACCGAGGTCATGACCGGGAATGAGGACCAGCTGGTGGTGTTGTTCAGCCACCATCGTCCCGCCTCGCTGGTGCCGTTCCCGGCAGGCGTCAACCCGGACGGGACGCCCGACGAACGCGTCGGCGCCGACCCCGTGCTCGAGCTCCTGCACCGATTCCCCAACCTGGTGCTGTGGGTCAACGGCCACTCGCACTTCAACCGTGTCGTCGCCCATCCCGACCCGTCCGGTCGGACCCCGGGCTTCTGGGACATCACGACGTCGGCCCAGATCGACCCGCCCCAGCAAGCCAGGATCCTCGAGATCGTGGACAACGCCGACGGAACGCTGTCGATCTTCACGACCATCGTCGACCATGCCGGAACGATTGCGCCTGTGGCCGGCGCCCGCGAGCTGCTGGACCTGGCCGGCATCGGCCGGGAGCTCGCCTTCAACGACCCGGGCGGGGGAGCTGCCGCCGCGATCGGGGCGCCCCACGACCTCAACGTGGAGCTGCTGGTCCGAGCTTCCTTCGACCTGTCCGGGATCGGCCCACCCGTGGTCCCGGCGCCCAAGCCCCCGCCGACCCAGCCCCTCCCGTCGACCGGAGCCGGCGGTCTCACCGCGCTCGCAGGGGCGGCGGCCGTGGCCGGTGCGGCGACACTCCGACGACGCGCAGGGTCAGCTCTGCAGTCCCCGGAAGCGCCACAACCGCACGAAGTCAGCCTGGCCCTGTGCCAGAAGCCGCTCGAGGGTGAGCTGCAGCACGTCCGCTCGTGAGCGCCCCGGATGATCGGCGGCCACGTAATGGCTGCCGATGAACAGCGAGTAGACGAGCAGGCAGCGGGCCTCGACGTCGTCACGGTCCTGGCAGAAGGCCTCGAAGAGCGTCCGCATGTACGCCATGCGCCCGTTGTCCACGCGGCGTAGACGGACGGCGACACGACCGTCGCGCCGGGCCCAGTCGCGGATGGCGAGCTCCAGACGCAGCAGATCGCGCGTCGACGCGGCCAGTGCGAACAGGCGCCGCAGCCGTGTCCGCTCGTCGCCACCCTCACCCTCGACGCGTTCGATCACGTCGTCGATCACGGCTCGCTCCCAGGTGTCCAACATCGTGTCGAGCAGCGCCTGCCGGTCGTCAAAGTGCCAGTAGAAGCCGCCCTTCGTCACACCCAGCGCCTTGGCCAGCTGTTCGATTCGAACCGCATCCGGCCCACCGTCGGCAAGAGCCTGCAATCCCGCTTGGACCCAGCGGTCCGGAGGCGTGCGTGTCAGGGCCATGCGTCGGAGCTCGCTCTCTGCTGGGATTGACCGCCGGACGATCGCGGTGTAGCGTCATTTCCATACGATAGCGTATGGACGGTGGGAAGGATGCGGATTTCCGAGGCGGAGCACACGACCCGTCCTTGGCGCATCCACGAGCTCACCCATGACTTCCGGCTCGAGGACGTGTGGCGGCTGCCGGGCGTCGGTGCCGAGGACGAGTTTCCCCGGCTGGTCGAGCAGATCGCATCGACAGATCCATCGAGCAGCTCGTCGATCGCCGTCCGCACACTGTTCGCGATCCGCTGGAGGATCGGCGGCTGGCTCGGTTGGGACGATCCGGACACCGTCGCCGGGGTGCGGGTACCAACCCTGCGAGACCGGCTGCCAGTCGACCTGCAACACGTGCCGTCCGGACCGGCATTCGCCGCGCTGCCGTTCACGTCTCTCTACCTGCTGGAGGATGAGTGGGCGGCCGAGATCGCCAACCGGACGATGCACGGGGTGATGCACCTGGGTTGGGTCGCCGACGAGCTCGGCGCCTTCCACGGGCAGATGGCCGTCTACGTCAAGCCCAATGGCCGGTTCGGCCACGCGTACATGGCAGCGATCCGACCGTTCCGCCGCCTGATCGTCTACCCGGCCGCGCTGAGAGAAGGCAGACGGAAGTGGGAGGCTCGCGCTCGAGCCGCGAGCCCGTCACCCACCGAAGGGGACGCGTGAACGTCAGGCTGCTTTGAACCGTGATCTCGTGAGCCGCCCGATCGCCATGCCCGGTGGCCCCCTCGGCCGCCATCAACCGCGGCGCGGGTCCCCGCAGCGTGGTCACGGCGGGGCCACCCCACCAGCACCCGGACGCCCCGCCTCGCTTTGCGCAGCACGATGTCGAGTCGAGCTCTGTGACGGCCTGACCGAGCCATCGCCAGTCGTCTACATCTGGCCGTGACGAACCGGACCGGCTGGTTCGTAGGTGCCGATGACGATGCCGAGATCGGTCACGGTGAGCTCGACCGGGCGCATTGTCGCCGGGAGCAGTCCGCCGTTGAACAAGCGGCGCCCGGAGCCGAGCACCAGCGGAAACGTCATCAGGCGGAAGCGGTCGACGAGCTCGTGCCGCAACAAGGTCTGGAGCAGGTTGCTGCTCCCCCAGATCTGCAGCTCGTCGCCGGGCTCGTCCTTCAGCGCCTGCACCGCCGCGACCACGTCGCCGGTCACGAGGCGAGCGGTGTCAGGGTGCTCGCCGCGCCAGGTGACATCGGCCTCACTGAGCGTGTCGGACACGACGTACTTGGGCATCGAGTTGATCGCCATGGCGATGGGGTTGCCGGGGTCGGTCTGATCCGGCCAGTAGCCGCGGAAGATGTCGAACGTCCTTCGACCGAACAGAAACGCGCTGGCGTGGCTGTTGGCCTCGGTGACGAACTCACCGACGGCGGTGTCGGGAAATGGGGCCTGCCAGCCGCCGTGGGGGAAGCCGTCGCTGGGATCCTCCTCAGGCCCACCGGGGGCCTGCATCACGCCGTCGAGAGTCAGGAACGTCTGAACGGTCAGTTTCATGTCGTGTGCTCCGTGTTGGCGGCTCGGTCGTTTGCCGCTCACCAAGTACGACGAACGGGATCGACCGAGATCGACACCCAAGCAGAGTCAATCAAGCCACGGCCGCGCACAGTTTCTTGACAGCGTCTCAGCAAAGTCCCAACTGATCATCGGCTGTCGACTCAGCTGCAACAGGCGACCGGCACTCCCGAGGTGAAACCGGCAGCTCGCCCCGACAGGGGGCCTTCCACCGTGAGTCGACGCCTGACCAGGGGTTGGGTGTGGCGGAGGGAGCGGGATTTGAACCCGCGAGGGGCGAACCCCTACCCGCTTTCGAGAGCGACCAGCCCTGTGGTCGCTCATGACGCGCCATGCCGCTGGGTGCCGAATTCGCCCGCTGAACTGGGGTTTTCCCGATCCGTCGTGGTGGCTGGTGCCGTCCGGTGCCCGGCCGTGCCAAGTCGCTGGTCATCGCGTTGGCATCTGGCTCCCACCCTTGTCCCGTGGCGTGGACCCGCCGACTGACACTGCCGTGGCCGCGCCGGCGGCAGCTCGTCCTGCGACCGCGGGGCGCACGCCCGGCGGATCGATGTCACATCCCGGCGGGGCTGCCTGCAACTCCCTGCACGATACGTGCAGCCGAGCGGCGACGCGCCGGGGATGTGCGGTTGGTGGCTCATGACCGGTCAGGCACACGCGCGACCGTCCGGTTCGCGTGTTCCACAGACGGCTCGAGGAGAAGCCATGGCCGGCAGGGTGTTCAAGCGGTGCACCAAGTGTGGGCGGGCGGTCCCCCACCGCCAGTGCGGCAACCCGGAGTGCGCCAACACCAAGATCGTGTGGGCGTTCGTGGTCGACCTGGGTCGTGGCGGCAACGGCCGACGACGCCGGGCGCTCCGCAGCGGCTTCGATACCAGGCAGGCGGCTGAGCAGGCCCAGGCCGAGCTGATCGCCGAGAAGCTGTCGGGCTATGTCGCCCCATCCCGGCTGACCGTCAAGGCGTACCTGCTTGATCGGTGGCTGCCTCGCACACGCACCTCGCCCAAGACCCGCAGCGACCGGCAGACACATATCAACGCCTACATCGTGCCGCGCATCGGCGCGCTTGCCCTCCAGGAGTTGACGGGAGATCACTTGACCGAGATGTACGACGACCTCGCCGTCCGCGGCCGGACCCGCAAGCAGGATCCCGAGCTGGGTTGGGGCCTGTCGCCAACCACGATCCGCCGCATCCACACCCAGCTGCACAAGGCCTTCGAGGACGCCATCCGCTGGGGCTTGTTGAACCGCAATCCCTGCGACCGCGCCGACCCTCCGTCGACCTCCGAGGTCACAGCCCGTGCCCATGAGGCCCGCCGGACCTATGCGTGGGACCAGCTGCGCGCCTTCCTCACGGCGGCCGAAAACGATCGGCTCTACGCCATGTGGTACCTGTTCGCCACCACGGGGATGCGCCGCAGCGAGATGGCCGCGCTCCTATGGCGCAACGTCGACCTCGACACTGGCCTGCTGTCGGTCACGCGCACCGCCGTCGAAGCAGCCGGACAGGTCCACGAACGCGAGCTGACGAAGTCCTCCTCGTCACGGCGTGCGATCGAGCTCGACGAGGTCGACGTCACGGTCCTGCGTCAGCACCGCAGGTGGCAGGCCGAGGAACAGCTCGCTCTCGGGGGCCACTGGCGCGAACCCGACCGCGTCTTCACCTCACCAGTCGGGGGACGGCTCTACCCACCCGACATCACCAAGGCGTTCCACGCCATCCTCGATCAGGCCGGCCTGCCCCGGATCCGCCTCCACGACATCCGCCACACGCTGGCCACGCTCATGCTCAAGTCGGGCGAGGTCACCAAGGTCGTCAGCGAACGGCTCGGCCACTCAACCACCGCCTACACCCAGGACGCCTACCAGCAAGTCATGCCCGGCATGCAACGCGACGCCGCCCGCCGCTTCCGCGAGAACCTGGCGCGAGAGGGCGAAGGTGACCGACCCTCCGGTGGAGGAACCCCGACAGTCTGATCACCTCATGCACGGACAGCTACCCGCGATTGCCGCCGTCGAGGAGAACCGCCTACTCGTGCAGGTCGGGGTCGGAGGCGTCCCACAACGCGCGCTGGACAGTGGTCATGTAACCGAAGGAAGGCTCGATCTTGCGCCTCGAGACCATCGTGAAGTCGATGCTCGACCCGTCTGGCGCCACCTCGGCAGCTTCGATCAGGTAATGGGCTCGCAACTGTTCAGCGGCCTTCCGCATCCCCTCGGGATCCAAGATCTCCAGATCCGCAGGCGGCGTGATCCGGCCCTCACGCTTCGAGTCGCCACGCGGCTCCGGCTTCATGAACATGATGGCCAGTCGAGGCGTGAGCTTGTGGCCCGCCTCGACATGGCGACGCAGCATCAGGAACAGCCCCAACCCACTCATGTAAAGATCTGCGACCGGCGAGACCGTCCCCTCCCGACCGGGGAGCATGAAGGCGGCCATCATCACGGGGCTGTCCGCCCGCCCGTATGCCCAAACCAGCGGGAGGTATCGATAGGCGCTGTCCTTGCCGAGGTCCATCTTCAGCTCGGCCCCTTCGAATGCGGCCAGCAGCAGCTGGGCGACAAGCGCGCTCAGACTGTGCCTTAGCCACCGCAGCTCGTGACTCCGGCCCAAGTACGGAGGATCGCCTTCGTTGGCCGTGACCTCCTTGGGGATGTCGCCTGTCGAGGCCTTCTCAAACGCCCAGCGCGCCAAGGTCGACACTGCCTCGAGGTCGCCGTCCGCGATGCGTTCGAGAAGGCCAGGACGCTCCCGCGTAAGCACGGAATGGAGACGCTGAGCGGCGGCATCGAGGTCCGCCATCCAATCCGCGAACCTGGCTTCCGCGTACTCAGGCGTCCACGTACGTTTCGCCGCTGGGTTTATTGTCATGCTCGACAATCTCGTCATGATGGGAGCAGGAAAGTGATCGTGCTGGTCACGTTCGGGAAGCCAGCCAAGTTCAGGGCCGCAAGATCCTGAACAAGGGGCATCGACGGGTTCATTGTGCCACTGGGGTTCGGCATGAAGATCCAGTTGTACTCGATCCGGTCGAAGTCGATTCCGAACTCCTCGAAGATGATTTCCTCAAGCTGCGCCCGCTTCTCGAGAGACAACCATGCCGTGTCGCGGTCGATCTCGCTGACGATGTGTGAGCTGAGGGAGTGGGTCCCGACCTTGACTTCGGCGATGCGCAGCACGACGTCTCCTTGCGAGTCCGTGAACAGCTCGAGTGAGTCCCAGATTCGCATGTCGGGGTTGTCGATGAGGTTCGTGGCCCCCGGTGGCATCGTGAAGCGCGACCCGTTCGTGTGGAAGTTGGTCCGTACGAACACTTCGGCGTCGTTCCATGCGAACTTCACGTTGTCAGTGCCCCGGTAGCACGTCTGTCACACGCCTCATCCTGACGGAGTCCACGTTCTCGAGGCTGAACTGTTGGAGGGCCCGGAGCTTCGTGACGCTTGTACGGCCCTGCGCCGCTGCGATGATCGCTTCGTCGCCGAACTCGACCACGACCGCGTCGAACGCGTCGGGGTCGGTGCCACGGATGACGGTTCGCCGGAAGTCAGCGGCCTCGTCGAGGTGCGCGACCGCATACCCGAGTTCGTCGGCGCCGCGGAGCAGCTGCGGGTGGGTCTCGAGTATCTCGTCGACGTGTCGGACGAATCTCGGGTTGGCGAGGTCGAAGAGCGGGAGGATTGCCAGGATCGCGAACGCAACGCCCCAAGTGTCGCCGTGCTCGAATGCGTACAGCGCGTCCACGGCATCGGCGTAGGGGTTGAAGGAGCCGATCAGGTAGCCGGCGAGCCAGGCTGGGTCGTCAGAGGCGCAGTACTCGCGGCACGTTGCGCCGGTGAGGAACTGGCCGAGGACCTCGACGAATTTGGTCGGCGGAGCCAAAGCCCCGGACGAGCCTCCACCCGACGTGCCGCCTCCGCCGGCGCTGCCCGGAAAGCGGTGGGCGTCGGCCACACGCGCCCAGCCGGTCGAAAGCCCAGCTCCGGGTCGTGGGGGAGAAGTGAGAGCAAGATCATGGCTGGAAGCGTGTTCAAGCGGTGCACCAAGTGCGAGCGGGCCGTCCGGGGCCGCCGATGTGAGAACCCCCGACTGCAGCGGGACCAAGGTGGTCTGGGCGTACGTCCTGGACAGCCTCTTGACCTGGAGTCGTTCGCTGGCGCATCGTCGGGACCTTCGACGATAATCAGCCCGTGGACGACAGCCGAGCTCTCGACTTGAAACGAGGCCGTTCGTCGTATGCGAACGGTTCCTGGCGTGTGGCGTTCGATGCCTTCTCGACCGCGGATCTGGCGTCGCCGCTAGGCACGGACGACCTCGAACTGTTCGCACGGTCCGCCTACATGCTGGGTCTCGATGACGATTACGCGCAAACTCTGACCCGCGCACACCAAGCACACCTTGCGTCAGGGGACACACCGCGCGCTGTTCGCTGCGCGATATGGATCGGTCACAGCATGCTGTTTCGCGGGCAAGCCACCCACGCTGGCGGCTGGTTCGCCCGTGCGCAGCGCCTGCTGAAGCAGGTGAAGGGTGAATGCGTCGAGCGCGGGTACATGCTGATCCCGGTCTGGCTGGAGCAGATGGCCAAAGGCGACTACGAGGCGGGACTGGAGGCAGCGGTCCTGGCGGAGGAGGTCGGCGAGCGTTTCGCCGACGCCGATCTCGTCTGGTTGGCGAGAGACGACCAAGCCAAGGCCCTGCTCAGACTGGGCCGCGTCGAGGATGGCCTTCGCCTAGTGGAAGAGATCCTCGTCGCAACCGAGGCGCGCGAGCTCTCGCCGTTCATCACCGGCATCCTCTACTGCAACACGATCGATTTCTGCCGAGCCTGCTATGAGCTGCGGCACGTGCGGGAGTGGACCGCAGCGCTCACTCGCTGGTGTGCTGAACAACCCGAGATGGTCACCCACAACGGCTTGTGCTTGGTGCATCGCGCCGAGTTGATGCAGATGATGGGCGCGTGGGAGGAGGCTCTCGCGGAGGCACGGCGAGCTGCCGAGCGGTTCACGCACGGCGTCCTCAACCAGATCGCGCTCGGCGTGGCGCACTACCGTCAGGGTGAAATCCATCGGCTGCGTGGCGACTTCACCGCGGCGGAGGATGCGTACGCCGCTGCGAGCCGCTTCGGTTTCGAGCCTCAGCCCGGGATGGCCGTTCTGCGCTTGGCGCAAGGCAACGCCCCAGCCGCGGCTGCCGCGATCAGACGGGCGGTGGCCGAAACGACCGAACCGCTTGCCCGAGCCGGCTTGTTGGTCGCCTACGTGGAGATCATGCTCGAGGTCGGCGATCCCGACGCGGCGCGCTCGGCCGATCGTGAGCTCGAACAGATCGCGAAGCACCAGAGCAATGAGGTGCTCGGGGCCATGTCGGCGCAGGCACACGGTGCGCTGATGGTCGCCCAAGACGACGCAGCCGCTGCACTGATCCCCCTCCGGCGAGCGATGGCTGTCTGGCAGAGTCTCTCGGCTTCACATGAAGTGGCGCGGGTTCGGATGCTCGTGGCTTCGGCCTGCCGCGCGCTGGGCGACGACGACGCGGCGTCACGGGAGATGGAGGCCGCTCATCGTGTCTTCGACGAGCTGGGCGCGGCACCCGACCTCGCCAGGCTGACAAAGGCGCCGGGGGGTCGCGCGACGGCCGGGGAGGCGCACGGGTTGACGGAGCGAGAGGTCGAGGTGCTCCGTCTCGTGGCCGCCGGCAAGAGCAACCGTGAGATCGGGGCTGCGTTGTTCATCAGCGAACACACCGTCGCACGACACGTGCAGAACATCTTCGCCAAGCTCGGCGTCACTTCTCGAACCGCAGCCGGCGCCTTCGCCTTCGAGCACGATCTCTTCTGAGTGGTCAGAAATCACCACGTGTACTGCGGAGCGATTTGGTGATTCCAGGCGATGCCTGGATGTCCTCGCAAACTTACGCTGCGGGGACGTTGGCACTCCGGTCTCGAGAGCCATCGGGGGCGAGCGTGCAGCCCGGAAGACGTCCGAGACCCAGGCAAGAGGAGGCAGAGATGTACGTGATCGTCCACCACCGCTTCATCGATCCGAAGACCGCGTTCGCTCGGGGAGAGAAGCTCATCAAGATGGAAGGGGCCCCCACCGGAGCGAGTGGGTTGCAGTTCTACCCGAGCCGAGACGGCTCTGAAGCCGTCTGCCTCTGGGAGGCACCCTCTGTGGAGTCGATCCAGGACTACGTCGACGCGACGCTGGGTGACTCGAGCGCGAACGCGTGCTTCGCTGTCGATGCAGAGCAAGCGTTCGCCGACCGGCCGCCGAGGCTTCAGGAGTCGGCGGCGGTGCGCGCGTAGCGAGAGGCCTGAGCTGGTAGGGCGTTCGAGGAACCCGGACGCCCTACCGGCCCTCCCGGCGGTACGAGGGCCGTGGATCGAGGCCTTGGGTTCCATAGTCGATCCCATGACAGCGTTGCGCCTGTCTCAGGGAAGAGTCTTTCCTGGGTGCGCGGTGGCGCCGGGGAGGAATCGGCTCCAGTTGTCGAGGGGGTGGTGTGAGGCGAGCCCCAATCGCTCGACGAGTTCGGCGGCCGTCACGTAGCGGACCTGACGTTGGTCGTGGCCCGCGGCCTTTCGCGCCTCGATGCGGCACGGTGTCGCTCGATGACGCTTGCATGCCGACACGAGCCCGCCGCCAGGCATCCAGATGACATCCGATGACGACCCAAGCGAATCTGCGAAATGCCGTGAAACGCCAGAATTTGGCGGAGGGAGGGGGATTTGAACCCCCGAGACCCTTGCGGGCCTACCCGCTTTCGAGGCGGGCGCACTCGGCCGGACTATGCGATCCCTCCGGAGCCGGCGAAGGGTACGAGGGGCTGACAGACCCCGACAACCGGCGTCAGCGACGCTCGGCAAAGAACCGCTTGAGGAGATCGCCGCACTCGTCGGCGAGCACACCCCGGATCACCTCCGGCTGGTGGTTGAGGCGTTCGTCACGGGGGATGTCCCACAGCGACTCGACAGCGCCGGCCTTTGGGTCGGTCGCGCCGTAGACCAGCGTGCCGAGCCGGGCCAACACGACGGCACCGGCGCACATGGCACACGGCTCCAACGTGACGACCAACGAGCAGTCCGAAAGCCGCCACGTCCCGAGCGCACGGGCAGCCTCGCGGAGCACGAGGATCTCCGCGTGTGCCGTCGGATCGCTGTCGGTCTCGCGACGGTTGTGCCCCCGGGCCAGGATCTCGCCGTCGCGCACGACGACCGCTCCGATGGGCACGTCGCCGTGCTCCGCCGCGAGCCGCGCCTCTTCACAAGCCACCCGCATCACGTCAACCAAATCGTTGCTCATCTGGTCTTCCGGTTTCCAGGCTGCACAGCATGCCGCTCGTTCCACCCGCATCACGATCGGAGCACAGGTGAGGCTCGTGACGTGACGGTCATGTCGAGGCCTTCGAAGCCGATCAGGGGCAGCAGAACGCCCTCGACGTGACCCGACACCGTGACCTCGACGTGGTCGGATTCGATCGTCATCTCCCAGCCCCGCCACGTCGACGGCAGGTCCTGACCTTCCAGGGACACCCGGGCCCGTTCCCGGGCGGCCTCCGGGTCGAGGATGACCGAACCGTCAGCTCGCAGGCGCTCCTCGTCGATCCCCGACGCGGCGGCGAACGACGTCGCGTCCGCAATCGCGACCAGCTCCTGACGCGCGGCGAGCACGGACCACAGGTCGAGGCTCAGCACGCCCAGGGCAAGGACGATGACCGCGAGGCCGAGCGACCAAAGGGTCACCGAGCCCCGGTCTGCGGGACGAACCGACTTCACGGTTGGCTGCGATAGGGGTCGAACAGCTCGGCATGTCGGGCGGTCGTGACGAACCCACCGACCTCGCCGAGGAACGGCAGGTGCACGACCGGCATCACGAACCGGACCTCGACGCCGGCGCCGGTCGACGTGAGGGTCACGTGGACGTTCTGGGTCGCGACGCCGTCCCGCGACAGCTGTTCCTCAACGGCGTCCGCGACCTCGTCGGAACCGGCCGACGACGTGACGGCCAGCCGGGCGCCCTGCCGTGCCGCGTCGCGGGCGTGCTGCTGGGTCTGAAGCCACGTCGGCAGCATCAGCACGATCACCGCGACCGGCAGGACGAGCAGGGCGAGCCCGGCGGCGAACTCCACCGCGACCGAGCCCTCGTTGTCGTTCATGGGCTCAGCTCGACCGGAGCGCTCGCGGACTCGGTGAACTCCCAGCTCGGCAGCACCGGCAGCCATGGTTGCAGCCGGACGCTCGCGTGGGCCTCGACCGTGGCGGCATCCGCCGTGCACGAGACGTCGACGCTGGCAGCCAGCTCCGATGACAACAGGTCCTCCATGATCTCATGCACCTTCTGTTCGCAGGTGCTCGGAGCACCGCCGGCACGTGCACCGGCCCGAGTTCCGTCGGCCACGGCCGTGGCGATGACGCCACGCGCGTACTGGAACACGATCGCGTTCACGACGATCACCAGCAGGACGAGCGACAGCGCCACGGCCGCGACGAACTGGATCGTGAGGAACCCGGCCTCTTCACCGGCGACCCGGCCGCGCGCCTGCACGGTCCGGCCGGTCAGCCGCCGAGGATCTGCTGGCGGACCAGGTCGACGACGTCGACGCCGACGGACTGGAGCCCGGCCCAGATGACGACGAGGGCGACGATCCCGAGGGCAGCGTTTCCGAGCAGCTCAGCGGTCGTGAAGCCGTCGTCTTCCTGGCGGAAGCGCTCGAGCAGGCGGCGGGCAGTGCGGGTGTTCATGGGTTCTCCTGGTGTCGGGGTCAGCGCGTGCTGACGGTGCGGGGAAGCCGCGGGTGTGGCGTCACCGGACGCCGAAGACGAGGGACGGGAGTGGCGCCGCGACGAACAGCAGCATCACCGGCGCGAGGATGGCGATGGTCGGCAGCAGCATCGTGGCCCGGCGCCGGACCGCGTCACGGCGCAGCGACTCACGGCGGGCAGTCCTCACCTCGCCGCCCAGGTCGAGCAGGGCTTGGGCGAGGTCGGTCCCATGGGTGGCTCCGGTGGCGAGCAGCCGATGGGTCCGGGCGACGTATGGCTCGCTGGTCCGTTCGGCGGCATGCCGGAGTGCCTGGTCGATGGGGACCCCACCGGTGTGTTGGGCCAGCAGCTCACGCACCTCTGCGGCCAACAGGCCGTGTCCCCGGTCGGCGAAGCGTTGGAGGGCCTGGATCACGCCGCCGCCGATCCTCACCGTCATCGCGAGGAGCTGGGTTGCCGTGACGAGCTCAGCCCGAAGCCGCTCTCGCCGGTTGGCGATCTGTCGGTCGATCACCGCGCGCGACCGGCTGCCTCCGGCGATCGCCCCCAGCATCGCGACGAGCAACACGCCCACACTCGACAAGGGCAGCATGCTCGCGACAATCCCGCCAGCGACGAGGCCGCCCGTCGCGCGCCCGACGACACCCAGCCGATGGCGGCTCGCCCGCACGTCGGGTGGCAGGCCGGACAGCACGCCTGCCTGGTCGAGGCGGCGCGCCAGCTGGTCGTCGTCGGCGCCGACGGCCCCCGCGATGCGCCGGAGCGTCTCCTCGAGCGGGCGGAGCACGACAACGCGGATCGACGACGACACCGGCGTGTCGATGGGCGTGTTGAGGCTGGCCCGGGCTGCCGCTGTCCACGGTCGGACACGCCCGGCCAGTCGCCGGGGAGGTCGGCCGACCAGCCGGAGCCCCAACGCGGTCGCAACGCCCGTCGCGCCAGCCACGACGACGACGTTCATGGCCCGTCCCACGCACCGGCGCCAAGAACCCGGGGCTCGTCAGGTTGGCGCGCGAGCCGCCCGACGATCGCGGCGCCGGTCAGGCTCATCACGGCGCCAACGACGATCACGAGCGTGCCAGCGGCGCTCCGGTAGAAGTCGCGGAACACGCCACCCTGGATCGTGAGCGCCAGCAGCACGAGCCACGGCAGGACGAAGACGGCCTTCGCGTTGATGCGCTGCTCGAGGCTTTCCGTGAGCACGGCCTCTTCGGCCTCGAGGTCGAGGCCGGTGGCGGTTGCCAGCTCGGTGAGGATCTCGCCGAGGACGGCGCCGCCTCGTTCCTGGGCGAGGACCAGCACCTCGAGGACGGTGTCGCTGGTCGGGTCGGCGAGCTCCTCCTGCGTGGTGCGCAGGGCGGCGACGACGCCCAGCGTGCGGGCGCGGGAGTCGTACCGATCGAAGGCCACGCGGAGCGGCTCCGGTCCCCGCTCGGCAAGGCCGAGCAGTGCCTGGTGCAGGGACAGCCCGGCCGCGACGCTCGACCGCAGATCCCTGAGGCCATCGGGCCAGGCGGCGCGAAGGTCGCGCCGGCGTCGTGCCCGGTGGCGGGCGTACCAGGCGCGCGGGGCCCAGCCGGCGGCCGCAGCCGGGACAACGGCGACCGCCGGGACGGACGTGACGGCCCACCCGAGCCCGAACACGACGACAGCCAGGGCGACCGAAACGGCGCCGAACTGCGTCGGCGTCACCGGTGCATCGGCCTGGGCCAGCCACGTCGACCGTGGGGACTGCCGCGTGCGGCGCCCAGAGAACGCCGCCACCGGCACACCGAGCAGCTGCGCGACGGCCAACGCGACCACGACGGCTGACGACAGGGCGGCCACGAGCATCACAGCGGACTCACACGCCCGGCGAGGATTCCTGCGATCGGCAGCTCGGGCGGCAGCCGCCGGGACAGGCGCTCGAGATCGCCCGGCAGCGTGCCGGTCCACTCGAGCGGAGCCGCGAAGTGCTCCCGCCGGAAGAGCGTCTCGGTCGAAAAGCCGTCGGTGAGGCTGGGAACGACCGCCTCGATCTCCATCACGTGCCGGCGGATGCCGCCCGAGGTCGCGTGGACCTCCTCACGGTCGACGTGCACGACGACATCGATGGCGGACGCGAAGACACGCCGCACCACGTCCTCGCGGACGTTCTCACCCGCCATCGTGGCCGCGTTGACCAGCGCCGACAACGCGTCACGGGCCGAGTTGCTGTGGACCGTGCACGCGAACCCGCAGCCGGCGTTGACCGCCCGGGTCAGCTCGAAGGCCTCGGCGCCGCGGACCTCGCCGACGACGATCCGGTCGGGCCGCATCGCGAGCAGGAACTTGAGCAGCGCCCGCAGCGACACCTCGCCCGAGCCATCCAGCGACGGTGGCCGAGCCTCGTAGTAGCCGCCGTGGGTGAGCGGAACGGACAGCTCCCGGATCTCCTCGGCCACCCGGATGCAGCTGGTCGACGGCGCCGCCGACAGCATGGCGGCGAGCAACGAGGTCTTGCCCGAGCCCGGCGCACCGCTGATCACGACACCGGTGGAGGCCTGCATCAAGGACCACAGCAGCCCGCCCGCCGCTGGCGTCAACGTCCCGCGGTCGACGAGCGACCGCAACGATTCGCGGCGGGTCAGGTGCCGCCGGATCGTCGCCGACAACTCGTCCGAGATCGGCGGCTGCGAGGCCGTCAACCGCGCCGTCCCGTCGAGCACGCGTGCCTGGACCAGCGGCGTGCGGTGGTCGAGGGTCCGTTGCGTCGCCGCGAGGAGCCGGTCGACGACCTGCCGGTTCTCCTCGACGGTCGTCGGCATGGCCAGGCCCTGGAGCCTGCCGGTCTCGTCGAGATAGCTCACCCGCCCGCCTTCGATGAAGATCTCCTCGACGCCGGGGCGTCGCAGCAGGTCGGCCAGCGGCCCGAACCCCGTGATCGCCACGACCAGCCGTTGGGTCGTCTCGGTGGGGTCCGCCAGCGCCTTGCCGCCGCCGCGATGCGCGCGACGCTGGTAGTCGTCGACCGCCTGGCCGACCGCGGTCGCGACTCCGTCGAGGTCGAGGACGGGATCGATGCGCTCGCGTTCGAGCCGGGCCAGGGCATCACTGCGAATGGCGTCCCAGGCCGTCGTCGGGCTCGAGGCGTTCACCACGTCGGCGTCCTCATCACACCGTCCCGGACTGGAGGGCCTTCGCGATGTGCGCCAGTCGCCGCCGGTGCCGGCGCCCTCGGGCGAGCCGTCCGTTCCATGCCGCCCGGGTCACGCCGCGATCGAACGGGACGATCCACGTGCCCTGGACCGCGGCGGCTCGGCACAGCTCCCGTTCGATCTCGCGGCAGGCGAATCGTTCGCGGTCGAGGGCACCATTGACGACAACGTGGAGCGGGGCGGACGTGATGGCCCGCACGTCCGCGATCCACTCGAGCAGTCGCGCAGCGCCGACCGGGTTGGGGGCAACCACGCCAACGACGACGTCGGCCGCCGCAACCACGCCGCGAACGGCCTCGTAGCGGCCGCGTTGGCCCTGCCCATCCGGCTCGGCCTCCAAGCGGTGGCCGACGTCGGCGACCAGGACGGCATACCGCGTCCGCAGCCTGTCCACGAGCGAGGTGAGGGTCTCGGGTCGTACCTCGCGCCAGTCCCGCGGGTCGACGAGGCCGGTGCAGACCGACAACCTGCCCAGCTCGTGAAGGCCGGCACGCGCCGGCAGGCCTTGCTCGAACTGCTCCACGACCGTCAGCAGGTTCGGTTCCAGCGGCAGCGCCAACCGCTGCGAAACCGCCGGGGCGACCGTGTCCAGGTCGGCCAACAGGGTTCGCCTGGTCGTCGACCACCGGCCAGCCAGCCCGAGTGCGGTCTCGGTGACGCCTGGTCCGCCCGGCGGGCCTCCGACGACGACCAGGTCCCCGCGGGGCTCGTCGTCTGTGGGCTCGTCGGGTGCCGGTGGCGCCACCAGGCGACGCAGCTCCTCGTCGAGATCGGACGTTGCGATGGCGAGGGTCGCGACGTGGCCGAGGATGGTCTCGGGTCCCGTGTCCGTTGACAGGACGGCGTCGACGCCCAGCTCCCAGAGGCGCTGCTCGCCCGCCTCGTCGCCGGGATCGTGGAGACCGAGCACGGCGCGGCCGCGGTCGTGCAGCTGCGAGACGATCCGAGGTGAAACGAACGAGGTCAGGTCCTCGCACACGAGCACGTCGTAGTCCTCGTCGAGGGCCTCACGGCTGTCGAGGATCCGGGCCCGGACCAGCGCCCCACCGTGGTCGGCGACGTGACGGTGCAGGGCCTCGGCCCACCCGCGAGGCGAGACGACGATGGCGACCCGTGGTGTCCGCAGCTTCGGCGCCGGCCGCACGGTCATGCGATCGGCCGACACGTCGGGCTGGGCTGCTCGCCGGCTCCGGTGGCCAGCACCACGTGGACCTCGTCGCTGGCCAACGCCGCCACGAGGCACAGCGCCTGGCGGGCATCCACGACGACGGTGAGGTGGAAGGACCCCAGCGCACCGAAGCCCCGGTCCTCGAGTGGGGCCACGTCGACGACCTCGAGGCCCGTCGCCACCAGGCGGACGCCGCTGTCGCCCGCTGCGAGGACATCGACCCGGTCGCCGCGCTGGACATGGCCGCCCACGGCGTGCTCGACCGGGACGGGCAGGCTCATGCGACGGGACGCCGTCCCGGAACCGGCCGCCCGCTCGATCAGGTCCGAGGCGCGGAGGGGTTCACCAGCGGCGACGTCGGTGAGGGCGACCATCGGCCCCGGCGGCCGATCGGTGAGCAAGGCCTCCAACGGGTCGCCACGGCCCTCGACCTGTTGGACCACGAGGTCGGCGGCCGTGACGACCTGGCCGGCTGCCAGGTCCGTGGCGGCAACCAGCACCGTGGTCGACGGCATGCCCGAGGTGAGAACCAGCCAGTTCGCGACCGCCGCGACGATCGCGGCGGCCAACACCACGACGTGGGCGCCGGACCACCGGCGGCGAGGGACGGCCTGGCCGGCCATGGGGATTGGCCGGGCCGTTGGCGCAGCAGTCGGCGTCCCGGTCACGACGGTGTTTCTCCGGACGGTCGGGGTCGTGGAAGCCCGAACCCAAGGTCCATCCCGGTCGAGCCGGCAACGCTGTCCCCGGCCTCGTGATCGGCCGACGCGGCGAACGCGCGCGGCGAACGCGGGACCGCCCGGGGTCAACCGCGGGAAACGTCGGAAGCAACGCCCGCCGCACCCGAGCCGATGCGGGTCAGGTGTCGTGCCTGTGGATCGTCACCCGCTCGGCCGCGGATGCCCGACGGCCCGGTCAGCAGCAGCCGGGCCCGCACCCGCTCGCGTGCTCCATGGCCGTCGTGTCGGCGTCTGCCAGCACGGTGTAGACCTCCCATGGCGCTCCGTCGGGGTCGGTGACCCACGCCTTGTCCTGGAGGGCATGGCAACACGTGACGCCCTCCTCGGCGGTCGGCTCGAGACCTTCGTCGTTCAGTCGCCGGGTCGCGGCCTCGACCTCGAGGGAGGAGGACACCTCGACGCCCAGGTGGTTGATCGTTGCTCCTTCGGTGTTCTCGAAGAGCACCAGCTTCAGCGGCGGGTTTGCGATCGCGAAGTTGGCGTAGCCATCGCGACGCTTGGTCACGGGCGTGTCGAACAGCTTCTCGTAGAAGCCAATGGCGGCTTCGAGGTCGGTCACGTTGAGGGCCAGCTGGAGCCGCGCCTGGCCGGTGGCCAACTGCGGGGTCGCGAGCATGGTGTTGGTCGTGGTCATCGTCGTCACTCCTTGGTCGGCCGACGATTCGTCATATCGATGGACATCAATGAATCAAACAGATAGACTGTTGTCAATATGAAGACCGCGATGGCCCTCGCCGAGCTGCCCGTGCTCTGCTGCACCCCGGTGTTGTCGGAGCGCCTGTCGGACGACGAGACAGCCACGCTGGCGGCGGCCTTCGCGGCCCTGTCGGACCCGACGCGGCTGCTCCTGCTCAACCTCGTTGCCAACACGGAGGGCGGCGAGGCCTGCGCGTGCGACCTGGTCACGCCGACGGGCCGCAGCCAGCCGACCGTCAGCCACCACCTGAAGGTCCTCGTCGAGGCAGGGCTGCTCACCCGCGAACAGCGCGGGAAGTGGGCATGGTTTGCCCCGAATGCCGAGCGCCTCGATGCCCTCCGGCAGGCGCTGACGCGGGCGGCCTGAGGAGCCGTCCGGCCTCCCAGCACGGGCGCCCGTGGTCTGGTTGTCTCGGCAGCGTCACGACGTGAGCGTTCACCGCTTGCGACACGACGGGAGGACGACGATCGCCCGCACGCCTGGTGGCAAGGACGGCCTGCCCGACCTCAACCTCCTCGACGACCGCAGCCTGCTCCAGCTGGCCCGCGGCGGCGACAGGACGGCTGCCCGCGTGCTCGTCGGCCGGTATGCCGGCGGCATCCACGCGTTCGTGCATGCCCGGGTCGGCTCGCTCGTCGCACAGGACGAGACCACCGCCATCTTTGCCGCGACGATCCGCGCACTCGACCGGGACGCGCTGGTCGACGGGTCCATCGCCAGGGCGCTGCATGAGCGGGCCATCGCCCGGATCGTCCTGGACGGACAGGAGATCCACGACCAGCGGCTGGACCGGCTGGCCGACGTGCTCGCTGCGGAGTCGACCGTCGCCGACCCGGCGCCCGATGCCGTGGTGGCCGCCGCCGTCACGGCCGTCCTCGCAGCTGCGGCCGACGTCCCCGTGCGCGTGGTCGACGGGCGCCTGGCCCAGGCAGCCGCCCCCCATCACCAGCCCCGCCGTGAGCGCACGGTCGGGCGGCAGCCCGCGCCCATCCCGCCGCTGGACGAGCCGGAGGAACCGGAGGCCACGGAAACCCCGGCGGCCCCCCCACGACGGACGGGCCTGCTGATCCTCCTGCTCGTCCTGGTCGCGCTGGGTGCCGTCGTTGCCGGGATCCTGCTGTTCGGCGACGCCGACGCAATCCGCGACCTGCTCTGACGAAGGCGATCCGTCCACGGGCATCGTGTGCTGCACGGCCTCGCATTCGAGGGTTCGAAGCACACGAATCGGCTTCGTAGGCTGCCGGCATGACGCTGACGGTCACCAACGCCTCACATGACGGCATGCTCGTCGGCGTCCGGTGCGTGGGCGGGACGATCGACGCCCTGGGTGACCTCCAGCCCGAGGCCGGCGACACCATTCTCGACGCGCGCGGCAAGGCCCTGGTGCCGGGGCTCGTCAACGCGCACACCCATGCGGCAATGACGCTGTTTCGCAGCCGTGGCGACGACCTGCCGCTCATGCGCTGGCTCCAGGAGGCGATCTGGCCGGCCGAGGCACGGCTGACCGCCGACGACGTGCTGTGGGGGACACGCCTGGCCGCACTGGAGATGATCCGGTCGGGCACGACGCACTTCTGGGACATGTACTGGCACCCGGACGCGGTCGCGCAGGCGGTCACGGACGTCGGCCTGCGGGCGACCGTCTCGACCGTCGTGTTCGACGGCGGGCCCGGCGCCGACGACGCGAAGCGGGCCGAGGTCCGTGCAGACGTCGAGGGACAGCTGGCCCGCCTCGATCCGCTGCTCTCCGACCGGGTTCGCCTGTCGATGGGACCCCACGCCGTCTACACGGTGAGCGAACCGATGCTTCGGTGGGTGGCCGAGGCGGCCGACGAGCGAGGCCTGCCGGTCCAGATCCACCTGTCCGAGACCGAGGGCGAGGTCCGTGACTGCGTCGCGGCAACCGGCGTCCGGCCCCCCCGCCTGCTGGAACGCGCCGGGCTGCTGCACGACCGAGTGGTTGCCGCCCACGGCTGCTGGCTCGCCGACGACGAACTCGACCTGTTGGCCGCCGCTGGGGTGACGGTCGCGACGTGCCCGGTGTCGAACATGAAGCTCGCGACGGGACGGCTGTTCTTCGTGTCCAAGGCGATTCGTCACGGCGTGGCAGCCGGGATTGGCACCGACGGGGCCGGTTCGAACAACAGCCTCAACCTGCTCAACGACGCCAAAATCGTGGCCCTGCTGGCCAAGCACGAGAAGGTCGACGCTGCGGCCATGGACGCCCGAACGACGTTCGGACTGGCGGCCGGCCAGCACTCGTCCCTTTTGGGGGGTCAGCCCATCCAGGTTGGCGCGCCGGCCGACTTCCTGCTGGTCGACCTGGACACGCCGGAGATGGCTGGCGGCGGCGACCTGTGGGGCAACCTCGTCTACGGCAACGCTTCCGGCTCCATCGACACCGTGGTCGTCAACGGCGAGGTCGTCATGCAGGGCCGCGTGATCGCCGACGAGGACGAGATCGTCGCCGAGGCGTCGGCCCGCGCCCGCCACCTGCTCGACGCCCGGTAGCGCCGTCGAAGTGGAGGAGATTGGCCGTCGAGGGTTGAATGCTTCCTCCGGAGGCCTCGCAGGGACGAGCCGGCAGGCCCCGAGGAGTCACGCATGATCCGGTCCAGGTCCCCGCGCGTCCGCGCGGCGGTCGCCGTTGCCGTTCTTGGTGCCGGCATCGGATTGGCCTCGGTCCCCGCGGGGGCGGCTCCCGAGGCCGTTCCGGACCTGGTGCCTGCGATCTCCGAGCCCGTGACGCGCGGTGGCCTGGTCGTGACCGAGCTCGCTGACCGCGCGCCGGTTCGAAAGGTCGTCGACGGCGACATCGGCGACTGGGTCGGCACCTCGGCGCGACTGGCGGGCAACAGCCACTGGGACCGCGGCGAGTTCCTCCACACCGACTTCCTCTGGGACGCCTACGGCGCCGACGCCGGCGAGGACATCGACCGCTGGAACGACTTCGCGGGGCTGCTCTACGAGGAGTCCCGGACGATCCGGGTCGACGCGCTGTTCCGGACCCTCGAGATGCAGCTGGGTGTCCCCTACCCGATCGGCGCCGACGAGGAGTACGGAAACGCCAACCACGACCTGGCGCTGGCCGACATGTACGACGTGAGGATCGCCGCCGACGCCGACACGGTCTACGTGCTGGTCCGCACGACGGTGATGAACCCCACGGAGGATCACGACGTCGACGACCTCGGCGTGCTGCTCTTGGCAGACACCGGGTCGGGCGGGTCATCCGCGAGCCCGGACCTCGGGCTGCCCGAGGACCACCGGTTCGACGTCGTCCTGCCCGTGAGCACCGGCCCCCTCGGGGCGCCGGACGGCGTGCAGGTGGCCCTCGACGACGCCGGTTGGACCAACGCCGTCGAGATCGCGGTCCCCGCCGGGCTGGTCGCACCTGGCGGCACCCTCGACCTGTCGATCATGACTGGCCAGGTCAACGACGACCTGTCGTTCACCCCCCTCAACATCGCCTTCCGGCACGCCGAGCCGATCGACATCTACAACGACCGCAAGCAGGCCTTCGCGCTGCACGGCAACGCGCCCGAGGGCTCCCACGTCAACGAGTTCTCGTCCGGCCCGATCGACCTGGCCGACCTGCGCAGCGGCCGGACCCAGGCAGCCCGTCCCGGCGCCGGCTACCACGAGCGCCAGTTCACGTCCGGCGAGAACATCTCGAACGAGGCCGGCAAGAATGGGCTGGTCCAGCCGTACGGGCTGTTCGTCCCCAGCGACTTCGACCTGTCCGTCGCGACGCCGACGACGTTCTGGCTGCACTACCGGGGCGGCAAGACCCACAGCGGCGCGACGATCAACCCGCGGATGATCCACCAGCTGGCCCGCGAGGACCCGTCCGGCATCGGGCTGGACGCCGGCCAGGGCAACCTGGTGGTCACTCCCAACGCGCGGGGCACCTCGTTCTGGTACGTGGCCCACAGCCACCAGGACTTCTTCGAGGTGTTCGAGGACGTGCACGCGCTGGTGCCCAACATCGACCCGCAGCGGCGATACCTGGCCGGCTACTCGATGGGCGGATACGGCACGTACCTGATGGCGGGCCTGTATCCCGACCTGTTCGCGGCCGGCTACCCGACCTCGGGCGCCGTGACCCAGGGCGCCTGGACGGGTGTCAAGGACTCGCCGCTGTGCGAGTTCCCGCTGGAGGTCGACGGGGACGAGGGCAGCCTCTGCTACATCGAGGCGAACAGCGGCGACGCCGACGCCCAGAACAACTTCCGGATCCTCGAGAACACCCTCCACGTCCCGTTCCACATCGACCACGGCTCCAACGACGAGCTGGTGCCCGTCACGGGCGTGCAGAGCATGGCGCTGCGCATGGTCGAGCTCGGCCACCGGGTCGAGATGCAGACCTTCCCCGGCTACGAGCACTTCAGCCAGGCGGCGCTCGACGAATGGACGAGCGGCGCCAACTACCTGCAACGATGGACGGCGCCGGTCAACCCGCGGCGAGTGACCTACAAGGTGGTGCCGGCCCTGACGTGGGCGCTCAACACGATCCGGTGGGACGGCGAGCCGTTCGACTTCAACCCCGACGGGGCGTACTGGGTCGACAACATCGTCGTGCGCGACCCGAACGCCGACGACCCGACCTCGTTCGGGCTGGTGGACGTGACCTCGCTGGCCATCGACGAAGAGCCGCATCTGGCCGTGCCGGTCACAGGCGTGGCGTCGGCGGGACATTCGACGCCGTACGTGCGGTACGGGCTGGACTGGATCCCGGACCCGCTGTCGAGCGTCGAGCTTGCCAACGGTTTCGACGCCACGCTGACGGGCGCGTCAGCGGTGAACCTGCACGCCGGCCGGATGGGCATCGACCCCTACGAGCCGTTCCAGGCGACGATGACGACCGACGGTCCTGCCACCGTGACGGTTTCGTTCTTCTGGCCGGGCACCGGGACACTGTCGTGTGACTGTGGAGTCACCCGTGACGTGTCGTGGACCGGCCGGATCGCGGACTTCGAGCTGACCGAGTCGGGCACGTGGACGCTGGCCGCCACGCTCGACCCGACGGGCGTGGTCTTTCCCGGCGACGAGGGACCGGACGGCGGCGACGGCAGCACCCCCGCCACCGGCGGCGGGCTGGTCGTCGCCGGACTCGGCATCCTCGGACTGGCGGCCCTGGCATCCCGACGACAAGCCCAGCGCACCACCAACTGAACGGCGGGAGGGCGCGGGCATGAGCATCCTCTTGGTTTCGGACCTTCACTACGACCTGCGCCAGTTCGACTGGGTCCTCGAGCGCGCCGACCGTCACGACCTGGTCGTGATCGCCGGCGACCTGCTCGACATCGCTTCGCTGGTCCCAGTGCAGGCGCAGATCGCTGCCGTCTCGGCGTTCCTTCGCGACCTGGCGGCACGGTCGACCGTCGCCGCGTGCTCCGGCAACCACGATCTCGACCGCCGTCGCGACGACGGCGAGAAGGAGACACGCTGGCTCCTCGACCTGGACATCGATGGGCTGCACGTCGACGGAACCGATTTCCGCTTCGGGGAACTGCTGGTGTCGGTGCTTGCCTGGTGGGAGGGCGACAGGACCCGAGCGCTCATCGAGCGCCAACTGGCCGCCGCCGAGCCTGCGGACTCCAGCCGCTGGCTGTGGATCTACCACTCCCCTCCGGAGGGTGCGCTGAGCTGGACCGGCGCCCGGCATTTCGGGGACGGGATCGGTGCGGAGTGGATCGACCGGTACCAGCCCGGCTTCGTGCTCTGCGGGCACATCCACCAGTCGCCGTTCACGGACGTCGGGTCCTGGTGCGAGCGTCGCGGGCGAACCTGGGTCTTCAACGCGGGTCGTGAACGCAGCGACGCACCGGTGCACGTCGAGATCGATCTCGAGGCCGGTGAAGCGTCTTGGGTCTCACGGGAGCACCGAGAACAGGTTGCACTGGCCTGAGGCCGTCAGATGTTCGGCTCGCGCTCGCGGTCCGAGCCGGGATCGATGTCAACCGAGGGCGCCGACGACAGCGCGGCCAGGACGGTCTCGACCGCACCAAGCTGGTCCGAACGGTCCGCGTACTGGCGACGCACGTCGGCCAGGTAGGACTGGACGAGGTTGAGCCGGTGCGCGAGCGTGCGCGCGACCGCCATGCCGACGTCGGGCCGTTCCTCCATCAGAGAAACGACGTCATCCACGGTCCGGTAGACCACGTCGGTCATCGCCACCGCGGTCGCGGTCCGCGGTGAGCCGAGCAGGCCCGCCATCTCGCCAACGATCGTTCCCGGTTCGCGCAGACGGGCAACGACCGTGCCCTCCGCCTGGATGGCGATCTCGCCCTCCACGAGCACGAGCATCCGTGACGAGACGTCGCCCGCTTGGAGCAGCACGGTGCCGGCGGGAGCAGTGGCCTCGTCCAGCTGATCCCACTGGTCCGGGCGCAGATTCCAGTTCATGGCCGGACACTACTGAGCCGGCGTTTCCGCGATGTTGCGGAGGCGGCGCCTCGACGCGGCTTCAGGCGCCCAGCAGCAGGACGAGGCCGCCGACGGTGTAGAGGACCATCGCCCCGAACAGGGCGTGCTGGCTGCGGTTCGCGACCTCCGCCGGGAAGCGGCCAACGGCCCGGTCGTGGGCAAGGACCACACCCGTGACGTGGCCGGCGATGATCGCGAACACCTGCACCAACGCGATGGTCTCGGTGCTCATCACCGTGAAGTCGATGGAATTGCCGACCGTGCCGAACAGGTCCCAGCCGAGGTTCATCGGATCGGACGCAAACGCCAGGAACAGCTGGCCGTCGAAGACGAGCAGCGAGAAGTAGTGCGCGATCGCATAGCCCAGCGCGATCGGCACCAGCGAGTGGGCGAAGCGCTCGGCCAGCTCGGCAGTGGGCTCGTCGACGACCCGAGAGATCCACCGCATCGACAACCAGTAGGCGGCCGCGACGATCCCCACCATGACGAGCAGTCCCAGGGTGTTCAGCGGGACTGCCGACCAGCCAGTCCGCCGGTCGAGGATCGATGACCACAGCGACGATCGGGTGAGGCCGTCGAAGCTCGTGACGCCCAGTGCAGCCAGCACGACCAGGGCCGTGCCCCTGACCGGCTTGACCTGCGTGCTGCCGACGATGGGGGCGCGCAGGCGCAACCGTCCCTCTTCGTCGCGCTGGAAGAGCCCCAACCGGCCGACCAGCCCGAAGTAGACGCCGAAGGCGTCGGCCTGGTCGATCCACGCCCGTCCCCACACCAGGCCGCCAACGGAGAGGACGGCCGCGTACAGGCTGAGGAAGACGAGCACGACGGTCGGGTCGGCGGCGTTGGGGTGCGCGAGCTCGAGCCACCCGAAACTGAGCAGCAGCATCGCGGCCGGCAGGTGGCCGGCCCGCTCGAGCCACGGAGGGGCCGTGCCGATCCCGGCTGAGCCGATCAGGTCGGCCAGCGCCGCGAGCGGGTTCAACAGCGACCAGGCGTCACCGAGGACGGCCGCGACGAGCGGAACGGCGACCCACAACCCAATGAACAACGCGTAGGCCGGCAGGTCGCCCTCGTTCACGGCCGAGACGACGACCACCGCCAGGATGCCCGTGCCGACGAAGCGTCCCCCCACCCGCAGGACGTCCGCAGCCCGATCGAAATTGGGCGGCAGCAGCAGGCCGCCTGCCGGGTTCTCCAGCCGGGGTTCCGGCCACATCCTGGCGAGCGCGGCGAACGAGAAGACCAGCACGGCAACCGCGCCGTAGATCGCCCACCACAGCGGAACCGGCAGGTCACCGCGTGCCCCGACACCGTGCGCCCAGGCCGGGCTCCCGGCCAGCAGGACCGTGCAGACGAGTCCGGCGCCGGTGAGGAGCCGGACAGTCACTGAACTTCCAGGCTGACGAGCGGGAGGCCGGCATCCTCGAGCTCGACCTCGAAGACGCCGGGGATGTCGGCGGTGAACGTCATGGTTGCCTGCTCGCCGGCCGCCACGTCGCGGCGAAGGTCGTAGCCGTGCACGTGGACCTCGTCGTCCACGTCCGTGGTCACCTGGATCGTGACCTCGCTTCCGATCGGGACGCTGACGCGCTCATCAGCACCCGTGACCTCTCCGCCGCTCACGGTGAGCGTGATCACGATGCCCGCGTCGGGGGGCTCGGTCGGCGACGATGTCGGGTTGGGGGTCGTGGTGGGCGTCGCCGTTGTTGCAGGAGCCGTCGGGCTCGGGTCGTCCTCGGCCGAGTCGCCACCACAGGACACGAGTGCGGCGACCACCGGGATGACGATCAACGTCCTGGCAGTTCTCCGCACGATCTTGCTCCAGTGGTGAGGGCAGGCGGAGACGGTAACGCCCCTCGGCATCCGGTCCGACGCGGTCGTGGCCGAGGCGGTCGATTCACGTCGTGTCCAGCACCTCCCTGGCGGCAACCAGCTGTGGGACACTGAAGCCCTCAGTGAAGCTGGTGTACACGTCGTGCAGCTCGGCGATGGTGGCCTGTCCGCCCGGCGTTCCCCTGCGCAGGGTGACCAGCCGCGTGAGCGCCGAGAGGTGGTTCATCCGCACGCCTGCCTCGCTGGACGTGGCTCGGGCGCGCTCGAAGCGTTCCTCGGCGCCGGCGACGTCAGGCGACGGCAGAGCGAGCAGCAGGTCGCCCTGGGCCAACCACACGTCGGAGACCTGGAAGTCGTCCTCGGGGAGCGTCTCCTCTGCCTCATCGAGGTGACCCAGCCCCTCCTCGATGCGGCCGGCCATGCCGCACGCGGCTGCTCGCACCATGAGCAGCGCCGGCCAGAAGACGGGAGGGGTGCGCAGTCCTCGGTAGAGGAGGAAGCCGCGCTCGACCTGGGCCATGCCTTCATCGGGCTCGCCGAGGCCCACGCGGGCGGTCCCGGCCAGGACGGTGCCGAGTGCTCGCCAGATGGCGTAGTCGTGCGCGTTGGCGACGCCGAGCAGCTCTTCTGCCCGCGTCAGGACGCTGCCCAGCTCCTGACGCCACAGGTCGAGCACGGCGACATGGTGCAGGGCATAGGCCGTGGAGTAGGGGTGGTCGAGTGACTTGGCGACCTCGAGCGCGCTCGCTGCCCGGGCGAGCGCTCGATCGGGGAAACCGATCGTCCACAGCAGAAAGGCGGACGTCGTGCGCGCGGTGACGCCCGAACTCGGGCCGATCTGAAACCGCACGAGACCGGTCGCCCCCCGATCGAAGTATTCGATCGACTGCTCGAGGTGTTCGATCCCCTCGTTGACGTCCACCGACAAGGCCGTGTTGACCCCGTACACGAGGTGAGCGTCGGCCTGGAGGGACGTGTCGTCCCGCTGGTCGGCGATGGCCAACAGATCGCGGCCCGTTTCGACGCCGCTTCGGAAGTCCGCCCGGAGCATCTGAAGCGTGGCAAGGGTCCGCAGGACCGGGAATGCCTGCACCTGGTCGCTGGCACCGGAGCGATCCATGGCCTGGCGGATGCGCTCCTCGACCTCGGCCGTGTATCCGCGGACCGCCAGCAGGGCACGGGCAATGCTCATCTGGAGCGCGATCTCGTCACGGACACGCTCTGACGTCTCGGGCTCGATCGCGAGGACCTCGAGCAGCCCCTCGGCCAACTCGATGGCCGCGCTGTAGTCGCCGCGCGCGTCGTACCAACCCCAGAGCGGGTCGATGAGGTCGTTGAGGCGGGCCACGTCGCGCTCGCGGACCCAGTGGTCCCAGGCGGAGCGCAGGTTGCCCAGCTCGTCCGAGAGCTCGGCGAAGACCTCGTCGCGGTTGGCCACGTCCAGGCGCGCGCGGAGCTCCATCGCGAGCTCGGTGTAGTAGCCCGCGTGAGCGTCGCGGACGGATTTGGCCCGGTCCGAATCGGCCTCGAGATGCTCGATCGCATGCTCACGAATCGTCTGGAGCATGGTGAAGCGCGGGTGGCCGCGCGTGTCCTCGACTCGACGGACCAGGCTCTTGTCGACAAGGGACGAAACCCCGTCGATGAGGTCGACGGAGTCCACCGTGCCGGCGCGCCGGGCTGTCTCCTCGATCGCATCCAGCGTGGCGTTCGTGAAGACGGCCAGCAATTGGAGGAGGTGCCGCTCGGTCTCGTCGAGCAGGTCGGTGCTCCACTCGATGGTGCTGCGCAGCGTCTGCTGGCGCTCGGGCAGGTCGCGAGCGCCGCCCCGGAGCACGTCGAGCTGCTCGGCGAGGCGGCGGTGAAGGTCCTCGATCGTGAAGACATTCATCCGAGCCGCCGCCAGCTCGATGGCCAGGGGCAGGCCGTCGAGGCGGTGACACACCCCCGCAACGGTCGCGACGTTGTCGCTGGTGAGCTCGAAGTCCGGTCGAGTCTCGGCGGCCCGTTCGATGAACAGCTGCACCGCCTCGGAGGCGAGCGCCTCGTCGACGGTGACGACACCAGATGGGGGCAAGGACAGCGGTGGCACGGGGAACAGCCGCTCCCCGCGAACGCGCAGCGCCTCGCGCGAGGTCACGACGGCCTTGACGCGCGGGCAGGTACCGAGCAGCTCCACGAGACCGGTCGCGGCGACCGTGACCTGTTCGAAGTTGTCGAGCACCAGCAGCATCCGGCAGTCCCGCAGGTCCCGCTTGAGGGCGTGGAGTGGAGCGTCCTCGCCCGTGCCGCCCAGACCGACCGCGCGGACGATGGCGGCAAAGGCCGCGTCCGCGTCACGCTCCGGGCTGAGGTCGACGAAGAAGACGCCGTCGTCGAAGCGGTCGACCTGCTCGGCGGCAGCCTGGAGGGCAAGTCGCGTCTTGCCGGTCCCGCCGGGCCCGGTCATCGTCGCGAGGCGAACGTCATCGTCATCGAGCAGCGCCCGCAGGTCGGCCAACACCTGCTCGCGGCCGAGGAACATCGATGTCAGCGTGGGAAGGTTGTTGGGGCGAAGGTCGAGCGTCGCCACGGGCGGGAAGGAGTCCGGCAGCCCGTGCTCCTGTACCTGGAAGAGCTGCTCGGGTCCGGCGAGGTCCTTCAGCCTGTGGGTGCCGAGGTCGCGCAGGGTCACCCCGACAGGCAGCTGTCCCTCGATCATCGCCGCCGTGGGCCCGGACAGCAGGACCTGGCCGCCGTGTGCCGCCGCCATGACCCGGGCGGCCCGGTTGACCGCCGGTCCGTACCAGTCGCCCGCACGGGCCTGGGACTCGCCGACGTGCATCCCCATCCGGACCCGCAGCGGACCGGTCTGTTCCCATGCCTCGTCCCGGAGCCCGCGCTGGGCGGCGAGACCGGCGGCCACGGCGTCGGCCGGCGACGAGAAGACGGCCATCATCCCGTCGCCGGTGGTCTTCACGACCGTGCCATTCGCTCCTTCGACAGCATCCCGGAGGATCGCATCGTGCCGGGCGAGCGCCGGGTGCATGGCCTCCGGGTGTTCCTCCCAGAGGCGAGTGCTCGACTCGAGGTCCGAGAAGAGGTAGGTCAGAATCGTCTGGTCGGCGGCCACGCTGGGATGCTACGGAGGAACCCGGGTGCCGGAGCAGCCGATTGGCTGTCCCACCGGGTCCGTACGCTCGATCCATGACGACCGAACCAGCTTCCCGTCCCGCACGCTTCCCCGCCGAGTACGGCGATCCCTCCAAGGGCGACCGGACAGCCTGGGAGGAGGTCGAGGGCAAGCTCGCCGCGGCGTCGAATTACTGGGTCGCGACGAACCACCCCGATGGCCACCCGCACGTCCGTCCCGTCGACGGAGTCTGGATCGACGGTGCGCTGGTCTTCGGCGGCTCCCCCGAGACCCGCTGGGTCCGCAACCTCCAGTCCGACCCGCGGATGACCGTCAACCTGGGCAGCGAGGAGGATGCCGTGATCCTCGAGGGCACCGCCGAGCTGGTGGATGATCCCGACCACCCGCTGGCGACCCCGAGCACCGAGGCGTCGATGGCGAAGTACCCGCAGTACTACCCGGGCGGCAAGGCGCCACCCTTCCACCCGTTCTGGATGTTCCGGCCCACTCGCGCGTGGGCATGGACCCTCACCGGCTTCCCGGCCGCGGCCACCCGCTGGGACTTCGACGATTGACGCAGGCGCCCGACGGGCATCTTCCTCCCAGCGACCAACGCGCGGGCGGCGGACTTCGGCGCGAACCGTCTCATCGCCTGATTGGATCCACCGGACACGAGAGGACTTGCCGTGGAGGCATGGGCCGAGCTTTGGAACGCAGGAACCTTCGTCGTCGAGCCGATCGAGAAGGGCCGTGGACACGCAGCCGTGGTCAAGGACGGCGCGGGCGCCGAGCGAGCAGCGAGTACAGCTGACGGAACCATCCAGGACCTCGCCGGCAGCGTCCTGCTCGGGGCGCCAATGCGGCGGGCCCGCAAGCCGTCCGATGTCGCGATCGACGTCGCGACGGCCGACGGTCAGGCGCTGGGAGAGGTCCACGTCACGAAGTACCGCCTGGGACCCCGCGCCCGCAGCCTGTCACTGGCGCTCCTGGATCCCTCACGGACCGAGCTGGCACGACTCGAGCCCCGCGACGACCGAGGCGAGGCGCTCGGGCTTTCCGTCGGCGGTGCCGACGCGGCAACGGTGAGGGTCGAGCAGGTGAAGGCCGGCTTCCTCCGCAAGACGCGGGTCTACACCGCCGAGGTGTTCGCCGCGGTTCCGGAGCCGATGCGCCCCCTGGCCCTGGCGGCAATCATCCGCTACGACGCGATGCTGAAGGCGGTCACCGCCGCGTCCATGGACTGATCACGCCCGGCGGGCTCCTCCTCACCGGCAGCCCGGGCGATCGCCACATCTTGGAGCGAAGGTGTCGCGACGCTCTCCGTGCGAGTGAAATATCCCAGATTGTTGGGATGTTCGAATCGGCCGGCATGGCCGACTTGGTGGCGTCGTTCACGACCAGTTGCGGAGGCGACGACGGGACCGCGATGAGGACACCGGTTTTCGCGGACTTGCCGGACATGGGGCAGGGGACGGCGTTGTGGACGATTCTGTGGCTCGCGCTCCTCGCAAGTGGGACATCGCCCACTGGTAGATTCACCGACTCGGAGGTGGACCCGAAGGGCCCGCGCGAGCAGGGCAGGATCCGATGGAGGAGTCCGACGGGGGCGTTGTCGAGGGCTACCTGCTCTTGGCTGACATCTCCGGCTACACGAAGTTTTTGACGGGCACCGAGCTGGAGCACTCGTACGCCATCGTCAAGGAGCTGACATCGCTCGTTCGACAGGCTCTGACCCCGCCGATGCAGTTCGTGAAGATCGAGGGCGACGCCGTGCTGTGCTTTGCCCCACACGAGGCGTTCCCCAGGGGCGAGCTGCTCCTCGAGCTGGTCGAGTCCTGCTACTACGACTTCGCGAATCGCCTGTTGAACATGGTGCGCTCGACCACGTGCGCGTGTGATGCGTGCCGCGCCATCGATGGCCTCGATCTCAAGTTCGTCGCCCACCAGGGCGGGTTCATCGTCGACCGTGACGACAAAGGGGGTGTCGATCTCGCGGGCCCCAACGTGATCCTCGCGCATCGCCTGTTGAAGAACACCGTGATCGAACAAGGCGGCCCGCGCTCCTACGCCTTCTTCACCGCCTCCTGCCTCGACGGAACTTCGGCAGCGCTGGGCCTACCTGCCCACCACGAGTCCTACGACTCGTTCGGAGACGTGAAGGGCTTCGTGCAAGACCTTGGCGCGGCGGCGGAGCGGCGACGCGCAGCACAGGTGGTGCGCGTCACCGACGAGGATGCCGATGCGATCTTCACCTACGTCGTCGATGCTCCTCCCGCCGTCTGTTGGCAGTACTTCGTCGACCCGGGCAAACGGCTTCGTCACATTGGTGCGTTGGAGACCGCGGTCGAGTTCATCCCGAACGCAGAGGGACGTGTGTCCACCGGAGCCACGAGCCACTGCGCACACAGCAGCGGCGGGGATGCCCTCAGGGAGTACCTCGACTGGCGTCCGTACGAGTACTTCACGTGCAGCCTGTCGCCGGTCGAGGCCGACAGCTTCGACCCCTTCGGCTTCGTGGGGATGGAGACCTACGAGTTCAACCTGCTCGAGGACGGACGCACCGAGCATCGTTGGCTGCTCCGCTCGGCCGACCGCAGTCCCGAGGGGATTGACGCCTTCGAGGAGGGGATCGCCCTCTTCCGAGCCCTCGGGGACCTACCCACCTGGGGCGACCAGATGCGAGGACCGATCCTCGAGGACGCTGCGATGTACGGACTCGGCGATCCTCGCACATGACCCGCGCTCGGCTCACAGCGCGCAGTGGTGGGCGAGGGGGACTCACCAACTACTTGGCCTCGTTCTGGTCGGGCCGGTCGTGACAGGCTGGCGGCTTGGCCGGCGGCGAGGTAGCCGTCGGACCGCTCGATGAAGTCCCAGACCGCCACCGCTCCGCGACGACCGACCCCTGGCCAGCTCGGCGATTCCCCTCGCCAGATCCGGCTAGAACATGACCCCGAACTGGCAGGTCGCGACGTCGAACTCACGGATTTGCGGCCGGCCACGTCGCCGAACCACAGCGCGTTGCCGCCTCGCACACTCTGGAAGACCGCGGACGATGCCCGCGTCCGCAGAATTACCTACATTGGTTTGACCGATAATTCAACGATTCGCCGGATGGCGGAGGCTGTCTTCATCCGTACCGTCCGATTCGAGGCCGCCGCAGGGGCAGCCACGAGAGGACGATGAGATGAGCTCCAGCAACCACCCCAACGTGAAGGTGATCGAGGCCATGACCGCCGCCGCTGTCAACGGCGACAGGGACGCGCTGGCCAAGATCTTCACCGACGACATGCAGTTCCACGTCAGGGGCCCTTTCGCCCCGCCGACGAAGGTCGGCGACCACGACGGCGTCAACGGGTTCTTCGACGTGATCGGAACGATCTTCGAAGAGTGTTCCGGTGACGTGAAGCTCGACACACTCCTGATTAGCGCCGACGACACGTGGGCCACCGAGTGGGAGCACGCCGTGCTCGGCCGCAACGGCAACACGCTCGACACCAACAACGTGTTCGCCTACCGCTTCAACGACGGCCGAATCGCCGAGATGTGGGCAGTGGGCACGGCCCCTGCGGGCAGCGAAGCGTTCTGGGCCTGAGGGAGACTCTGAGCGTGGGAGACGTCGAGCCGCTCGAGCCGGACGAACTCGAGCGGCTCGCGTCCGCCGCGTATCTGGGCGGTCGGCGCGACGAGGGCTACGAGAAATGGGCCGCCGCCCACCACGCGTACACGGCGCGGGGCGATGTCGCCCGAGCGGCGCGGTGCGCGTTCTGGATCGCCTTCGGACTGCTGAACAGCGGTGAGCTGGCGCGGGGCGGTGGCTGGGTCGACCGGGCCCAGCGACTGCTCGACGAGGCGGGCCTCGACTGCGTAGAGCACGGCCACCTCCGCTACGCCGGCGGCATGAAGGCCATCTTCAGCGGCGACGGTGAGACGGCCCACGCCGGCTTCACCACGGCCGTGCATATCGGCGACCGCTTCGGTGACATCGAGATCAGCACGCTGGCGCGTATCGGCGTCGGCCGTTGCCTCATCTACATGGGCGAAGTCGCCGCCGGCGTGGCACTGCTCGACGAGGCGATGGTGTCGGTCGGTGCCGAGGAGGTGTCGCCCATCGCGGTGGGCGACGCCTACTGCACGGTGATCGAAGGGTGCTCCGAGGTCTTCGATGTGCGCCGCACCCATGAGTGGACCTCCGCGCTGAGCCGATGGTGTGACTCCCAACCGGACCTCGTGATGTACCGCGGGCACTGCTTGGTGCATCGGGCGGAGGTGATGCAGTTCCGCGGGGAGTGGGCCGACGCGCTGGACGAGACCAAGCGCGCCGCCGACGAGCTGGCCGACCTCGGGCTGAGGATGATGGGCGCGGCCGTGTACCTGCGGGCCGAGCTGCACCGTCTACGCGGTGAGTTCGACGACGCCGAGAACGCGTATCGTGAGGCCAACGAGCATGGCCGGAACCCGCAGCCCGGGTTGGCGTTGATGCGGCTGGCGCAGAGGGACACCGACACTGCCGTCGCGGCTATCCGACGAGTCGTCGACGAGGCCGACGGGCCAATCGAGCGCATCGGCGTGCTCGGCCCGTTCGTCGAGATCGTGCTCGCCGCCGGAGACGTCGACGGCGCGCGCGCCGCCGCTGACGAACTGACGCAGCTCTCCAAGGAACTGACCGCGCCGGTCGTGCAGGCCATGGCTGCGCACGCGTCGGGCGCGGTACTCGTTGCCTGCGGCGACGGCCGCGCCGCGCTGAAACAGCTGCGCAAGGCGTGGACGATCTGGCGCGAGTTCGAAGCGCCGTACGAAGCAGCGCGTACGCGGGTGCTTCTGTCACAGGCGTGCCGGCTGGTGGGTGACGACGATGGTGCGGAGATGGAGTTGGACGCGGCCCGCTCGACGTTCGATCAAGTGGGCGCGGTGCCCGACCTCGCGCGCGTCGACTCCATGTCGGGAGTGGAGGACACGGAGGCGCCCGGTGGCCTCACTGCCCGTGAAGTCGAGGTGCTGCGCCTCGTGGCCAAGGGCATGACCAACCGGGCCATCGCCGATGAGCTCATCGTCAGCGAGAAGACGGTGGCCAGCCACTTGAGCCACATCTTCACCAAGCTCGACCTGACATCGCGCGCCGCGGCAACGGCATTCGCGTACGAGAACGGCCTGGTCTAAGCGTCGGCGGCGATGGCGACCAGGCGCTCGCGCACGTGGTCGTTGAGCAGGCCGATCTTGCGCAGGCTGGGCATGATCTTGGCGAACAGCACCCGCTGAAACAGCTGGAGCACGGGGGAGGCTGAAGGAGATCGCTTGATCCCGGCCCCGCTGCGTCCCCGACCACCGAAGCGAGCTGCGGGACGCACACTCGGTAGCCGCCGACGAGGCTTCGCACCTCGTGGCACCACGCGCTCCGAGTGGCTACGAGCGGAGGGGGTCGCCAGGCTGGTGTCGACGCCCTTCCGGGGTCGCTGCCAGCCCCTGGCGCCGGCCGGTCCACGTGCTCGTGCCGGGCATCAGACCCGAAACGCAAAGTGGGCACTTGAAACACTCTTTCCGGGGGCATCTGCCCCGGGAGTGGTGGGCGAGGGGGGACTTGAACCCCCATGTCCATAAGGACACACGGACCTGAAGAGTGTCGGTCCCCTTTCCGGGCGTTGCCGCGGGAGGCGCCCAGTCTCCGAAAACGTCCTCTGAACAGGGAAAACGCTGATGGTCAAGCTCCAGCGGTCTCCCGCAGATTCCGCGCGAGTCCTAGCTCCCGTGTCATCCATGTGTCATCGTGGACTCACAGATCCGGGTGAACGATCTCCAGTGGGAACTCGCTTGCGATCGTCTGGAAGTCGCTGAGGTTCCCCGTCACGATCGGCACCGGCTCGGGTTGTGCCAGGGCGCAAGCGGCCGTCCACATGTCGTTGACGCCGCCACCCTTTAGCCGCCCCTGGAACCGAGCGTGAAGCTCCGCGTACTTGTTCACGACCGCGTCGGTCGCAGTGAGCACTACATAGTTGCGGCGAAGCAGGTCGTCCTGCCGCGACCGTCGAGCGTCACCCCACTTCGCCTTGATGGTCCCGGCACGAAGCTCACCTACCGTCGCGAACGAGACGACGAGCAGGTGTCCGTCCGTGAGCGCGCGGAAGTCTTCGTACGGCCCGCGTTGCGAGAGGATCCATGAGACGACGTCGGTGTCGAGACAGAGTGGCCCGTCAGGGACGTCTTCCGGCGTCACGAGGTCAGGGCAGCCAGGAAGGCGTCAGCCTCGTCGTCCGTCAGATCAGGATCGTGGAGCACGGTTTCGGACGTTGAGGGCTCGACGCCGTTCTGTCGGCGCAGAGTCTCGATCGTCACGTCGTCCCAGAAGTCCCCCGGATCAAGGCCCATCGACAACTGCTCGGCACGCGTGATTGCCCGCAACTCGACACGCTCAGCACGGGATGTCTCAGGGTTGTAGACGATCTCACCACTCAGCTGCGCAGGGCTTCGGAGTGCTGCTTGGAGTTCGTCCGCGAGGTCCTCTTCGAAGTCAACGATGACGCTTTCGCCATCTGGCGACCGGAGCCGAGCGGTCAGCTTCTCGAAGTCGGCCTCGACGAGAACACCGACGAGGCTGTCTTCTCGGATCAACGCTTCGGCGCGGGCTGCGACATCCTGCAACCGATTGCGTGCGGTCACGTCGAGCTTGACGTGGCGAGGTGCGTCCTCGAGCTCAGTATCGAACTCCAAGGCGTCGTAACGGCTGCCGATCCCCACCTCGTCGGCCAACTTCACGAACGCAGCGGCGATGTCTGCATCCGACGTGTCGCCCGCGATCGTCTTCAGCGCACTTGCCAACCCGAGCTGGCCAAGCGTCGAGGCGTCAGAATCGAGCGTCTCGGCATCCGGCACAATGTCGGGAAGCTCCAACTCCACTACGACGCTCCCCTCTCCGATTGCACGCAGACGGAACTGCGCCGCGGACTTGATCTGCGTTCGCCAGCGGCCGGTCTGCTTCACGCGGCGCCCGGAGACATCTCCCGCAGCTCGCGCGACGACCCGCTCGACTCCCACGAGGAGCCGACCGACGTCCGAAGCAGGCACGGAGCCAAGACGGGCGTCACCCCCCGTCAATCGCATCTTCAGGACTCGATTCATGGGCTCAGGTTCCCTTCACCCTGTGACACCAGAGTAGGTCCCATCGGCTCCGCAGGGACTGTGCATCCTCTGCCTGTGAGTTGTCTCTCCCGCTCATTTCGTTCCTCGTCCGTAGCGCTGACGCGCGGCCTCGCCCGTCGTCCCGACTGCGTCCCCAATGGTCGCCCAGGACACGCCCGATTCCCGGGCCCGGTGAACCGCACCAGCAAGCTCCCGTTCGGCGAGCGCCCGCCCGTAGGCCGCTCGCCGAACGGCCATGAGCGGCGGCTCGATGCCGCGGTCCGCGTCTGCTGGCTCGTAGGTCTCGAATCGATCAGCGAGCTCGTCCGCATGCGCGATCAAGTCGTCCAGCGACCGAGGCAAATCGGCGCTCCTGTCCGGCATGCCGAGCACAAGTTACCTTGCGTTCGGGGCGTCGATCCGAAGTGCGTTCGGAATCGGCAACGGCGGTGTTCGTCCGGGCCGCATGGGGAACTCGAGAGCTGGTCGGAGTGGCGTGTCAATCTCGTGTCATCGAGGCCGTCAACGACGATCGGCCCGACCTCGGTGGCCGGGGCGTCGAGGTGCGTTTTCGCTGGTCAGAGCGGGATTCCACAGTGGTGGGCGAGGGGGGACTTGAACCCCCATGTCCATAAGGACACACGGACCTGAACCGTGCGCGTCTGCCAATTCCGCCACCCGCCCAGGTGACGACCGTGCGTGCGCGATCGAAGACGAGGAGGGTAGCAAGGGGCCGTTCGGCGCCGATCGGACAGGTCGCCGGCAAAACGGCCATCGCTACCCTTTGGCAGGATCACCGGCGGGTCCAGCACCGCCTGGTGACTCGACGAGTCGAGTGCAGGGACCGCGCGTGGGCGTCCTCCAGGATTTCGAACGGCGCCTCGAAGGCGCGGTCGAGGGCTTCTTTGCGCGCACGTTCCGCTCGGGCCTCCAGCCCGTGGAGCTCGCCAAGGCCCTCCAGCGCTACGCGGAGGACATGCAGCACGTGACGCCCGACGGGGTCGTGGTCCCCAACGTCTATCGGTTCCGGCTCAACTCGCGTGACAACGAACGTCTCGAGACGTTCGGCGACACCCTGGACCGTGAGCTGGCCACCGTCGTGACCCGCACGGCCGAGCAACACGCATGGCAGCTGCGCGGTCCCGCCCATGTCCTCGTCGAGGTCAGCGACGACGTCCGCTACGGCCGCTACGAGCTGACCGGCCGGGTCGAGGAGGTCGCCGAGGAGGAACCGGTCGAGGCGCCCGCCGGCGCCGAGAGCATCGGTACCGAACCTGGTCCGGCTTCGACCCCTGCCACCGACCGGTCCGCCCAGCTCGTCTTCGGCGACGAGGCATGGGAGCTCGTCGGCCGCCGCATCGTCGTCGGCCGCGACGCCACCAGCGACATCCAGGTCAACGACTCGACGGTCTCACGCGAGCACGCCGCGATCGTGCGCCGCGGGACCTCCTGGTGGGTCATCGACCTCGGGTCCACCAACGGCACGTCCGTCAACGGCGTCGCCGCCGCCGAGCATCCCCTCACCGGCGGGGACCGGATCACGTTCGGTGAAGCCGAGGTCGAATTCCTGGAGGGCTGACATGACCATCGTCGTCCTCACCATCTTCAAGCTCATCCTGCTGCTGCTGCTCTACCTGTTCCTGGCCCGCGCACTCCGCGTCGTGACCGCCGACCTGTACGGGCCCCGCAAGGCCGCCCCCGCCGCTCAGCGTCCGGCCGTTGCCGCCCCGCGCACCACACGCCGGCCCAAGAAGGCCCCGCGCGAGCTCGTCGTCCATGTCTCCGATCGCAAGCCCACGGTCATCCCGCTGACAAACGGCCGGGTGGTCCTCGGTCGGGCCGACAACGTCGACGTGCTGGTCGATGACCCCTACGTCTCGGACCTCCATGCCGAGCTGGTGGAGACCGACGAAGGCTGGGCGGTCCGTGACCTCGGCTCGACCAACAGCACGTTCCTCAACGGCGCCAAGGTCACCCAGCCCACCCTCGTCGGTGCCGGCGACCAGATTCGGTTGGGCAAGACCCGCATCGAGGTCCGCCGATGAAGCTGTTCGCGGCAGGTCACACCGACCCGGGACGCGTCCGGTCCTCCAACGAGGATGCGTACTTCATCGGCGACAGCATCTTCGCGGTGGCAGACGGGATGGGCGGCCACGTGGCCGGCGAGGTCGCCTCGGCGACGGCGCTGGGACCGCTCGAGGAGATCGACGCGAAGGTCTACCCCGACGGCGCCACCGCGATCCACGCGCTCGAGGAGGCCATCCAGCAGGCGAACGTCGAGGTCGTCACCAAGGCCCAGGACCGTCCCGAGTACGAGGGGATGGGCACCACCCTGACCGCGCTCATGTTCGAAGGCCAGCGCATCCACTTCGCACACGTCGGCGACTCGCGTGCCTACCTGCTCCGCGAAGGCCAGTTCAACCAGCTCACCCGGGACCACACGTTCGTCCAGCAGCTGGTCGAGGAGGGGCGCATCTCCGAAGAGGAGGCCGCCGTCCACCCCCGCCGGTCGGTCATCACCCGAGCGATCGGTGTGACCGAGCAGATCGACGTCGACGTCATGACGCTTGACCTGGAGCAGGGCGACCAGCTGCTGCTGTGCTCCGACGGGTTGACGGGCGTCGTCGCCGACGAGGAGATCGCCGGAATCCTCAGCGACCTCGACCAGCCGGCGAGGACCGTCGAGCGGCTCGTTCAGGCCGCGAACCACGCCGGGGGTCCCGACAACATCACGGCGGTCCTGCTGCGCTGGGACGAGACGCCGACGGGACCGGACCGGTCCGGCACCACGGCCGACATGTCGGGGCCGGCGATCCTCGTCCACACGCGCCAGGGCGAGAACGCCGAAGCCTGGGTGCAGGGGATGCGACGCTTCGGGTCGTTCACGTCACGACGGCGGGGCACGGGGCCGCACCATCATCGGCGGCGGCTCCTGGTGATCCTGGTCTCGATCGTCATCGTGGGGTCCGTGCTCGTCGGCGGCGGCCGGTGGCTGCTTGGGCGCAGCTGGTACGTCGGGATCGAGGGTGATCGCGTCGCGATCTTCCAGGGGGTGGACGCGTCCATCGGGCCCATCGAGCTGCACTGGGTGGTGGAGCAGTCCGACCTTGCGCTTGACCAGGTCGCGCCCTTCTTCCTCGATCGGCTGGAGTCGACGATCGCGGCGCCCAGCCTGACCGACGCCCGCCGGATCATCGAGACCATGCCCCGGGTGGCCGGCAGCGCAGCCGACCCGGCGCAGACGGAGGAACCCAGCCCGGCCGGCGACGCGACGACGTCGCCGTGACCACCGCTGCACTCGCCGGCAGCGAGCGTCGTCACGAGGCCGTCCTGCTCGCGTGGGCGCTGGTCGTCGTCCTGTTCGCCTACACGCTGCTGGGACTGTCGCAGTCGCCGGTGATCCCGGCGGGCACCTGGATCTACGGCGGGTCACTGGCGGCCCTGGCGTTGATTGCTCACGTTGCCATCCGCCGGATCGCCCCCTACGCGGACCCGCTGCTGCTGCCCGTCGTGTTCCTGCTCAACGGTCTCGGGCTGGTCTTCGTCCGGCGGATTGACTTCGCTACCGGCGACGACCTTGCGGTCCTCCAGACCCGCTGGACGGTCGTCGGTGTCGGGATGTTCGTCGCGACGCTCCTGCTGCTCAGCCAGGGTCGCCGGCTGACGCGCTTCTACTACACCTTCGGGCTCGTCACGATCGGCCTGCTGGCCCTGCCGCTGCTGCCGGTCGTCGGCAAGGAGGTCAACGGCGCCCGGCTGTGGGTGGAACTCGGGTCGTTGTCCTTCCAGCCGGGTGAGTTCGCCAAGCTGACCCTCGTGCTGTTCCTGGCGGGCTACCTCGACCAGAAACGGGCGCTGTTGTCGGTGGCCACCGAACGGGTCGGTCCGTTCCTGCTGCCGCCGTTCCGACACCTCGCCCCGGTGCTGGCCGGCGCGGGCGCGGCACTGGTGATCCTCGTTGGCCAGCGGGACCTCGGTTCGAGCCTGCTGTTGCTCGGCGTGTTCATCGTCCTGCTCTACGTGGCGACCGGCAGGATCGCCTACCCCGTCATCGGCGGCCTCACCTTCGCCCTCGGCGGGTACCTCGCCTACTGGGCATTCGCCCACGTGCGGTCCCGCTTCGACATCTGGCTGGACCCGTGGTCGCAGGTCAACGAGGCCGGCTACCAGATCGCCCAGGCCCAGTTCGCCCTCGGCACGGGTGGGCTGACCGGCACGGGCCTCGGCCTCGGGCTGCCGACCGAGATCCCCTATGCCGCCACCGACGCGATCTTCGCGGTCATCGGCGAGGAGCTCGGCCTGCTCGGCGCCACGGCGGTCCTGCTCCTGTTCGTCCTGCTCGTGGTCCGCGGCTTCAAGATCGCGCTGACCGCCTCCAACGAGGTCGACACGCTGGTGGCCGCGGGGCTCACGACCATCATCGCCCTCCAGGTGTTCATCATCGTCGGCGGGATCACCCGGCTGGTTCCACTGACCGGCATCACGCTCCCGTTCGTCAGCTACGGCGGCTCGTCACTGCTCGGCAACCACGTCCTGCTGGCCTTCCTGGTCTGGATCAGCCACCAGGCCCGCAAGGACGCGGCCCCCGCCCGGATCCCGGCCCCCGCCCGGATCCCGGCCCCCACGAACGAGGCCGCCGAATGACCAAGACGATCCGGCGCGTGTCGGTGGCGATGCTGGTGCTGTTCGGGGCGCTGGTCGTCAACCTCAACATCACCCAGATGCTGCGCGCCGGCGAGCTCGTGAGCAACAACAACAACCGCCGGCTGATCGTCGCCGAGTACGCGATTGCGCGCGGCTCGATCGTCGCCGGCGAGGACGCCATCGCCCGCAGCGTCGAGACCACCGACGACCTCAAGTTCCTGCGCTCCTATTCCGAGCCGCAGCTCTGGGCCCACGTGACCGGCCACGACTCGTTCGTTATCGGCCGCTCGGCGCTCGAGAGCTCGTGGAACGAGGATCTGATCGGTACGCCGGTCGAGTTCCTTGCGCAGAACCTCTCGCAGCTGTTCGGCGACGGGCCCCAGGTCGGCAACACCGTCCGGCTGACGGTGGTGCCGGAAGCGCAGCGGGCTGCGCGGGAGGGTCTCGACGGGCGGGTCGGTGCGGTCGTCGCGCTCAATCCACGGACCGGCGCCGTGCTCGCCCACTACTCGTCGCCCAGCTATGACCCGAACCCGTTGAGCAGCCACGACGGCGGCGCGATCCTCGACACGTGGGGCGAGCTCACGCAGGACGCGACGAACCCGCTGCTCGATCGTGCCGGCCAGGAGGTCTACCCGCCCGGCTCCACGTTCAAGCTGGTCGTCGCGGCCGCCGCGCTGGAACAGGGGCTGCTGCCCAACACGGCGTTCGCCAACCGTGCCGTCTTCGACGTGCCGACCACCACCGCCGACATCACCAACTACTCGCCCGGCCCGTGCGTCGAGGGCGAGACGATCACCATGGCCGACGCGCTGCGGGTGTCGTGCAACACGGTCTTCGCGGAGCTCGGCGTGAACCTCGGGCCAGACGTGATCCTCGAGCAGGCCCAGCGGTTTGGCTACAACCGCACGCCTCCGCACGACCTGTCGGTGGTCAGCAGCCGCTTCCCGAGCCTGTCCGACAACCAGGTCCCGGAGCTCGCCCAGTCCTCGATCGGCGAGCGGGACGTGCGCGCGACCGCCCTCCAGCAGGCGCTGGTCGTGGCCGCGATCGTCAACGACGGACGGCTGCCGCGACCCCACATCGTGCGGGACGTGCTGGACCCGAGCGGTCGGGTCGTGACGACGGCTCGTGACGGCGTGTGGGCCGAAGGCAGCTACCGGGCCGAAGCGGTCAGCGAGCAGACCGCCAGCCTGCTGCGGTCGATGATGCTCGACGTGGTCGCCTCCGGCACCGGGCGGCGTGCACAGATCGAGGGCGTCGAGGTGGGCGGCAAGACCGGAACGGCATCGGTTCCCGACCGCACACCGACCGTCTGGTTCGTTGGCTTCGCCGGCGACCAGGTCGCCGTCGCGGTCGTGCTGCCCGACGCGGGGGAACGAGCGACCGGAGGCGCCGTCGCCGCCCCGATCGCCCGTTCGGTCATGCAGGCGGTGCTCGCCAACCAGTCCTAGCGGACACGCCCGCCGACCTCGCCACCCTGCAGATGCTCACGGCCAGGACGCTGCGCGTTGGGCCAAGCCCGCTGGCCTTTCCGACCTCATGAGCCGACCAGACCACGGGCGACCGGTCTGACATGGGCGAACATGCTGCGCGCATTCCAACTCGGGAAGGCCCGGACGAGCGACGACGGCCCCTGGAGCCGGATTCGCCCGCTGTCCGTGGCCTCCGACCAGGCGAGTTGGCCGGCATGCCATTTGACGAACGCCTCGGCTTCGGCCGTGACCCACAGATCCTCGTCGAGGCCGGGGTACTTCTTGCAGATCTCGGTGTCAGCACGCTCGATCAGGAGCCAGTAGCGCTCCAGTCGAGGCCGTCCGGTGAAGTCGAAGCGGATCACGACGCGTCGATCCGGCAGCCGGTCACGGCGCAGCGCGTTGCACATCGACCACAGCGCCACGTAGGGATCGAGGTGCTCGGGGGCGATCTCGAGCCATGCAGCACCCCACTCGCCCAAGGCGGCACAGACCTTGAAGAGGTCCTCGCCGGCGGGGGTGAGCCGATAGGGACGCCCGTCGCCAACGGCCCTGGGTTGTGACTCGACGAGCCCGAACCGTTCCAACTGCTTGAGCCGCTGCGACAGCAACGTCCGGGACAGGCCCGGGGCGCCCTCGAGGATCTCGCTGAAGGTTCCGCAGCCGAGGTGCAGGTTGCGGATGATGACCGGCGTCCAGCGCTCGGCAAAGATCTCCGCCCCTCGGGCGATCGGGCAGTACTGGCCGTAGGTGCGCATGGCCACAGTGTCGCGTACCCGCTCGCCCGCGGGAAGTCCAGATTCGCTACTTCCTGGCAGCCACGCCGGGTGATGTCATGTCGTCATCGAGGAGGCTGGCGATGGCGACCACGACCGACGGACGGACAAGCCACCCGGAGAGGCTGGCGAACACCCCCCAGATCGACGGGTTCAGCGGCCAGTTGATCGAGCGCGGCCACGCCGAGTACGACGCCGCCCGGGCCGTGTGGAACGCCGCCGTCGACCGACACCCGAGGCTGATCGCACGCTGCACGGGAGATGCGGACGTCGCCGCGGCGGTGCGCCATGCCCGAGACCACGACCTCGAGATCGCCGTGCGGGGGGGCGGCCACAACGTGGCAGGCACGGCCGTCTGTGACGACGGGATCGTCATCGATCTTTCAACGATGCGCGGCGTCAGCGTCGACCCGGCGGGCCGAACCGCCCGGGTCCAGGGGGGAGCGCTGTGGGGCGACGTCGACCGCGAGACGCAGGTCCATGGCCTGGCGACCACGGGTGGAATCGTCAGTCACACCGGGGTCGCCGGGTTGACGCTGGGCGGTGGGGTCGGCTGGCTCATGCGCAAGCACGGGCTCACCGTCGACAACGTGCTCGGCGCGAACGTGGTCACCGCCGACGGGGAGCAGATCCGTGCCTCGGCGGACGAGCATCCCGACCTGTTCTGGGCACTCCGGGGCGGCGGCGGCAACTTCGGGGTCGTCACCTCGTTCGAGTTTCGTCTTCACGCGGTCGGACCCGCCCTCCTGTCGGGGCCCCTCGTCTGGCTCGCGGCCGACGCGAGCGACGCGCTCCGGCTGTATCGCGAGTTCATAGCCGACGCCCCCGATGAGCTCGGCACGGTCGTGAGGCTTGGCACGGCACCACCGCTTGCAGCCATTCCCCCGGATCTGCACTGGCGCCCGGTCGTGATGGTGGGGACCTGCTACGCGGGACCGATCGGGGATGGCGAGGCGGTCCTCCGCCCGCTGCGTGAACTCGGCTCCCCGCTCCTGGACCTGATCGCACCAACCGCCTACGTCGACCACCAGGCCTCGCTGGACTCCACGGTCCCACATGGCTGGAGCTACTACTGGAAGTCGACTCACCTCCCTGACCTGAGCGACGCACTCATCGACGTGATCGCCGAGCACGCGTTCGCCGCTGGGTCGCCGCGGTCGTACGTCGCGATGTTCCATCTCGGAGGCGCCTTGAGGCGCGTTGCCGAGGCCGCCACCGCGTTCGGAAATCGTGGGGCGTCGCACGCGATCACGCTCGACGGCGTCTGGCGGCCCGGTGAGGGCCACGCCGAACACGACTCCGCATGGGCCAGGCAATTCTTCAGCGCGCTCGAGGGCTTCAGTCAAGGCGTGTACGTCAACTTCCTCGGTGCCGACGAGCAGCCCGAGCGGATCCGCGAGGCCTACGGGGACGAGATCCACGAGCGCCTGCGGGACGTGAAGACCGAGTACGACGCCGACAACGTGTTTCGCAACAACCAGAACATCCAGCCACGTTCGGGCTGATCGGGCTCACGAGTGGCTCCTGACCCGGGCCAGCCGCCAACCGTGGGCCGCACCAAGTTCGGCGGAGACGTCCCGTCGCCTTCGACGGCGGGATGTCCGAGCGGACACCAGCCGGCCCCCGGAGACAAGACCGTCACGGATAGCCTTCCCGGGTCGTTTCCATCGTTCCAGCATCCAGGTTCGTCGTGCCCGAAACCACCCGCGTCCTCGCCGGCCGCTACGTCATCCAGCGGCTGCTCGGTCGTGGCGGCATGGGTGAGGTCTACGAGGCCGTCGACCAGCGGCTGAAGCGGCAGGTTGCCGTGAAGCTGCTGCGCGAGAACCTGTCGAGCGAGCCCGGGTTCGTCCAACGCTTCCGCGAGGAAGCCCAGACCGCCGGCCGGCTGTCCCATCCGAACGTCGTGACGGTCTACGACGACGGCATCGACGAGGGCCAGCCCTTCATCGTGATGGAGCACGTGCGGGGCCGCTCGCTCCAGCAGGCCCTGGCGTCCGGGGGCCTGACCGAGCAGCGGGCCCTGGAGGTCTGTGCCGAGGCGGCAGCAGCACTCCAGGCGGCCCACGACGCCGGGCTGATCCACCGCGACATCAAGCCGGGCAACATCCTGTTGGCCGAGGACGGGACCGTGAAGGTCACGGACTTCGGGATCGCGGCGGTGGCCGACTCGACCGACAACGTGACCCAGACGGCCGCGATCCTTGGCACCGCCGCGTACCTGTCACCGGAACAGGCGCAGGGCCACCACGTCGACCCACGATCGGACGTCTACCAGCTGGGGGTCGTGCTCTACGAGCTGCTGACCGGCCAACAGCCCTTCCAGGGGGACTCGCCGGTCACGGTCGCCTACCGGCACGTGCAGGAGCAGCCCACCTCTCCGCGGGCGGTCGCGGACGTCAGTGCCGGCGCCGAGGCCGTCGTGCTGCGGGCAATGGCCAAGAACCCGGCCAACCGCTACCAGTCGGCCGCCGACATGCGCCGCGACCTGCTGAACGCGCTGGCCGGCGGCCCCGTGTCGGCGCCGGCCGTGCTTGATCACGACGACACGGCGCTGCTGATGCCCGTGACGCCGAACGGCGCGTCGGTGGACCAGGTCCGGCGTCGTCGAAACCGCGTCTACCTGTGGCTCGGGCTCGCCTCGTTCCTCGCCGCGGCGGTCGGGGTCTGGTACGTGGTCAGCCTGGTCAGCGGCCCCGACGCGCGGAACATCGAGGTTCCAGACGTCGTCGGCCGCTCCGAGGAACAGGCCCTGTCCCTGCTCAGGGAGCGCGGGCTCCTCGGGCGCATCCAGGGCACCGTGCACAGCGCCGACATCGAGGTCGGCCGCGTCGCCACCCAGGAGCCGCGCAAGGGCGCCCGAGTCGCGGAGGGCGACCTGGTGCTGTTGCGCGTGTCGTTGGGGCCCGAAACGGTGCCGGTGCCCGACGTGACGGGCCTGCCCGAGGCCGAGGCGATCGAGATCCTGCGCGACGAGGGGCTGGTTCCGGCCACCCGGACGACCGAGTTCGACGAGGACGTCGCGGAAGGCCTGGTGATCTCGACCACGCCGTTCCCGGGCCAGACTGTCACCGTCGGCTCACGGATCGACTACGTGGTCAGCGCCGGCGAGGAGCTGGTGCGCGTCCGCAGCGTCGTGGGGCTGGCCGAGAGCGACGCCGTCTTCGACCTCGAGGACCAGGGCTTCGAGGTGCTGCGCGTTCGCGAGTTCAACGACAACGTGGCCGCCGGATTCGTCATCCGGCAGACCCCCGCGCCCGGCACCGAGCTGGAGAAGGGCGCCGAGGTCACGATCGTGGTCAGCGAGGGCAGCCAGGAGCCAACGCCGGCGCCATCACCTCCGGCCACCGAGGAACCGCCCGTCATCGTCGGCCCCTGAGGGCTCCGGCGCGAGTCGGGGCCCTCATAGGTGCTGACGGGGACACGTCCGGATGGCTGGCCGGTCGCCCGCAGCGGGCGTGCGCGCCGTCGGTAGCGTCCGGACCATGTTTCCGCGTGCCATCACCCTCGCCCGGATCCGGGGCATCCCCGTCCGCGTCGACCCGACGCTGCTGCTGATCGCGCTGCTCGTGGTCTGGACGTTCACGAACGACTTTCGCACCGAGAGCCGGCCCGTCGTCACCGCCGTCGCGATGGCCGCCGTCGCGGCACTGCTGTTCTTCGCCTCGATCCTGGCGCACGAGCTCGGCCACGCCCTCGAGGCGAGGCACCGGCAGATGGACGTGCACAGCATCACGCTGTTCCTGTTCGGTGGCGTGACCGAGATGCGGATGCACGCCTCCGGACCCCGCGACGAGTTCGTCGTGGCCGCCGTCGGACCCTGGACAAGCATCGTCATGGCGGCGATCTTCGGGCTCGTGGCCACCGGTCTTGGTGACCTGGACAGTGCCGCCGCAGCTGCCGGAGCCGAAGTCGCGGGCCTGCTGGGCTGGCTCAACCTGCTGCTGGGCATCTTCAACCTCGTCCCGGGTGCGCCGCTGGACGGCGGCCGAGTCCTGCGGGCACTGCTGTGGGGGATGCTCGGGGACCGCGGTCGTGCCAGCCGGTGGGCGGCTCGCGCCGGCCAGGGCGTCGCTGGACTCATCATGGCGCTGGGTTTCTGGACGCTCGCGGCTGCGCAGGCCGACTTCGTCTCGGGCCTCTGGCTGATCTTCATCGGCTCGTTCATCTGGAACGGAGCCCGAGCCGAACTGGGGGTCGAACGGGTCCGCGGCATGCTCGAGGGCCGCACGGCAGCCGAGCTGGCACGGACCCCTGCCCTCCGCGTCGACCACGACCGGCCGCTGTCGTTCGTCGCGCTCGACCTCGAGGACGCCGACGTCGACGTGGCGCTCGTGACCGAGGACGACCTGCCCATCGGCCTGCTGCGTGCTGCCGACGTCGTCGAGATCGAGGCGTTCGACCGGGAGATCCGCACGGCCGGGGATGTCGCGGCATCCCTCGACGACCTGCCGACTGCCGAACTCGACATGCCCCTCGACGACCTGCTGGACCTGGCCGAGGAACACCCCGCCGTCGTGATTCGCCACGACGGCGAGGTGCTGACCGTTGCAACAACGCGGTCGCTGGCAGCGATCCTGGCGCCACAGCCGGCCCGGACGGCCGTGCCTCCCCCACCGCCACCACCACCGCCCAGCTCGTGAGCCACCGCGTCGCCTGGTTGGCATCCGTCGTGGTGGTCCTCTGGGCGATCGCTGCCGTGCCCATGCCCTTCGTCACCTGGTCGCCCGGTGAAGCAGTCGATCTGCGCGGCGCCGTGACCGTCGAGGGCCAGGGCGAAACGCTGACCGGACCGCTGTCGTTGCTCACGATCCGAACCAAGGAGGCTGGCCTGATCGACGTCGTGCGGGCGTGGCTCGACGGCGACCGCGACCTCATCGACCGTGACCTCGCCTTCGGCGCGGGACGTGACGCCGAGGAGTACTTCGCCCAGGAGCTCCAGACGTTCAGCACCCAGCTCGACGTGTCGGCCGTCGCGGCACTGCGGGCACTCGGCCGCGACATCGGCGCCGCCCAGCAGGTCGTCGAGATCTCGCCGGACACCCCGGCGGACGGTGTCCTCGAGGTCGGCGACGTCCTGCGGTCCGTCGATGATGTCGGCGTGGAAAGCCTCACCGAGCTGCGCACGCGGTTGGAGCAGCACGAGCCGGGCGACGTCGTCACGATCGCGCTGGACCGCGAGGGCGAACCCACGGAGGTCCGCGTCACGCTCGCCGTGCTGCCGACCACCGAAACGGTCGGGTTGGGCGTCCGGATGCGGACGCTCGTCGACGAGATCCCCATCGATGTGGTCGCGACGGCCACCCTCGACCGGATCGGGGGCCCGTCGGCCGGCCTCGCACTGGCGCTCACGATCTTCGACCTGTTGTCGCCCGACGACGTGGTGGCCGCTCGGCGGATCGCCGTCACCGGGACCATGGACGTCGATGGAAACGTTGGCAACATCGGCGGCATCCGACAGAAGGTCATTGCGGCCGAGGATGCCGACGCCGAGCTGCTCATCGTTCCAGTCGACCAGCTCGAGGACGCCCGTCGCCAGGCCACCAGCATCGAGATCGTCGGTGTCAGGACCCTGGCGGAAGCACTCGCAGCCCTCGCCAGCAGATGAGGCGGGTCAGGCCACGGCCGGGGCCCGGCACGTGGCCAGGAAGTTGCCGAGCAGCTGCATCCCGGCGCTCGTGAGGATGGATTCGGGGTGGAACTGGACGCCCTCGACCTCGAGTTCGCGGTGCCGAAGCGCCATCACCAGGCCCTCCGACGTTTCGGCCGTCACCTTCAGCTCGGCGGGCATCGAGTCGCGGTCGACGATCAACGAGTGGTACCTGGTCGCCTCGAAGGGCACGGGCAGCCCGGCGAGCGTCCCCTCCTGGCGGTGGTAGATCGAGCTGGTCTTGCCGTGGACGAGCTCGGGGGCCCGGGTGATGACGCCGCCCCAGATCTGGCCGATGCACTGCATGCCGAGGCAGACACCGAGGATCGGGCGGACCCCGGCGAACGCGCGGATGACGTCGTTGGACAGGCCGGCGTCGTCGGGCGTCCCGGGACCGGGGCTGATGACGATGCCGTCCGGGGCTTCGGCGACGAGTGCGGCAACCTCGAACTGGTCGTTGCGTGCCACCGTGACGTCCGCCCCCAGCTCCCCCAGCTCCTGGGCGAGGTTGAAGGTGAACGAGTCGTAGTTGTCGACCAGGAAGATCCGGGGGCCGGCCACGGCTGCCTTCATCCAAGCGATCTCGCGCGAGGCTACCCAGCGACCCGGGACGCCCGCGGGCCGGCGCCGCCACCTCGTAGGGTGCGAGGTCCGTCGCCACAACGGAGGTCGTCGCATGCGGCTGGATGACCTGCGCGACGAGATCGACGGGGCGCTCGGCAAGACGCTGGACGAGGCGACCCGCCGACTGACCGAGGCTGCCCCATCCCTCGCGCAACCGGCCGTACTCCTCCAGCGCGCCAACGACGGCGGCAAGCGGATCCGACCGACGCTGGTGCTCACCGGCCACCGGCTCATCGCCGGAAACCACGCCGACGCGATGGGCCCTGCGCTGGCCACCGAGCTGCTGCACGTGTGCGCGCTGCTGCACGACGACGTCATCGACGCCGCGGCGACCCGGCGGGGCCGGCCGTCGTTCCACGTCGCAGCTGCCGACGCCCATCGCGCGGCGGGCTGGCGGGGGGACGCCGACGGGCACGGGCGGGCAGCCGCCATCCTCTTCGGGGACCTGGCCTTCGTCCTCGCCGACGACGTCTTCTTCCAGTCCGCTGCACCGGCGGACCGGCTGCTGCACGCACACCGGGTGTTCACCGCGATGCGCGAGGAGGTCATGCGCGGCCAGTACCTGGACATCGAGGCCGCCGCCCGCGGCAGCGCGTCCGTGGAACAGGCCCTGGCGATCGCGCGGGACAAGTCCGGGAGGTACACGATCACGCGACCGGCCGAGATCGGTGCCGCACTCGCCGGTGCTCCACCACCGATCGTGGCGGCCCTCCAGTCCTGGGGTGATCCGCTCGGACTCGCCTTCCAGCTGACCGATGACCTGCTGGGGATGTTCGGTGATGCCGCGGTGACCGGCAAGGACCCGACCACGGACCTGCGGGAGGGCAAACGCACGGTCCTGGTCGCCGTGGCGCTGACCACCCTGGGGGCCGCCGACGCCGAGCGACTGGACCGGCTGCTCGGCCGTCCGGCACTTGGCGACGACGAGCTGGACTGGATGCGCGCGACGATCGCCGGGTCCGGCGCGCCCGACGCCGTCCGTGCCCGCATCCGTCAGCTGGTCGAAGAGGCGCTCCACGCGCTCGAGACGATCCGGGCGCTGGACTCCGACGACACGGCCGTGGCCTTGCTCACCGAGCTGACGGGTGAGCTGGCCGACCGGGACCGCTGAGCCCGGCGGGCGTCAGGCCGCGGCGTCCACCACCTGGATGATCCCGGGATCGAGCACGGGGTCCTCGAGAACCGACTCGACGCGCGGGAACACGCTGGCGAACAGCACGCCCGTGACCGACACGAACGACACCAGGTACAGCAGCCCACGGAACGTGCGAGCCCGCCAGGTCTTGCGGCGGCTGGCCCGGGTGATGGCAAGCGTCGTGATGGCCACCGCCAACAACGCCACGTCGGGGATCTCCCACGGTCGGGCGTCCTCGCCCTGCGGGTCGAGGGTCGGCGCCTCGACGGCGTCGGTGGTGGCAACGTCCTCCTCGACTTCCGGGGGGACGTAGTCCGGGTCGAGCTCCGCGAACACGATCATCCGCTGTCGCGCCGAGAAGCGCGGATGGCAGGTGGTCATCGTCATCATCGGCACGCCCCAGCCGAGGGGGTCGGTGCCGATGACCCACACGTCGGTCGGCGCCACGATGCGGTGCGCCACCCCGTCATCGGGGTCCCCCCCGTCTCGGACCCGGTAGTGCCACCGCACGTTGTTGCGATCGATCACGTTGATGATGTCGCCCTCGTCCAGCTGGTCGAGGTTGTAGAACGGTGCGCCATACGTGGTCCGGTGACCCGAGACCGCGAAGTTTCCCTCCGCGCCGGGGCCGGGTGCCGACGGGTAGTGGCCCGGGCCGCGGCGCAGATCTGGGACGTCCACGCCCTCGACGATGTAGAGCGCGTCGCCGGTCACCTTGCGCTCGCCGGTCTCGCCGTCCGTGAACCACATGACCGCGTAGGCATCGCCCGGACCCGCCGGGTCGACGACCTCCGTCTCGGTGCCGAACTCGCCCGGCAGGGCGGCGTTGGGGTCCCCGAACTCCAGCTGCCAGGAGTCCAACAGGTCGCGCTGCGCCAGCCCCGTCCGCAGGTTGGTGAACCACAGCAGGTACGCGAGATACAGCAGGATCACCACGCCAGCCAGGATGAGGCCCCAGCCGACCCCTCGGATCGTGAACGCCAGGAACCTGAGCCCGCGACGACGGCTCGGTCGTTCGTCACCGAGATCCGTTGTCACGAGCGTGTCGGTCACGTCTGGGTCCCCTGGGTCGTGTCGGCAGGGTACGAGACCGCCGGTCGAATGTGGGGTGGTCGATAGCCTCGCGTCCACCTGCCATGACGGGAAGCGAGCCGGATGCCGCAGAGCAAGCATCGCCGCAAGGGCAAGCAGCGCCCGCGCCCCAAGCGAGTCGAGCCACAGAAGGTCAACCCGCCGCCGTCACCTCCGTGGGTCGGCCCGGTTGGTGGCACCGCCCTGGTCGCCGGCGTCGTGGTCATCATCATCGGCTACCTCGAGCCCGTCTCGAACTTCACCAACGATTGGCCGCTGCTCGGTCCCAACACCCTGCTCGTGCTCGGGTTCCTGATCCTGGTCGGTGGATTCCTCACGCTCATCCGCTGGCGGTGACGGTCCACAGACTGTCCCCACTTGTGGAATTTCATCCATGTGATTGCCCCCAGATCCCTGTGGAAACTGTGGACAACGGCCGAGCAGGCGCGGTGCCGGCGGCATGGGGAGTGGACAAGCTGGGGACAGTGGTGCATTGACGACCAGGATCTGTGGACAAGCGGTGGATACTGGGGCAGTCACGACGTCCACCCCACGGGAAGGGAGGCACTGATGCCGGTGTACGAGTTCGCCTGCGTCGACTGCGGCACCCGGGTTGATCGGCTGCTGCCGATCGACGACGCGGACCGCCCCGGCCCGTGCCCGGCCTGCGACGGCACGCTCGAGCGGCAGTTCTCGCGCGTGGCGGTCCGCTACGACAGCTGGGGGTTCAACGCGACGGACTCGCTGGTGCCCGACCGGCCGGGACGAAACGAGCTTCGCACCGTCCGCGACAAGGCCGAGGAGCTGTCCTCCGAGTGATGCTGGTTCTCAGTCCCCCAGCAGCTCCACGCGTTCATGCATCCGCTCCCCGCAGTGGCGTGGGGGCGTCGCGGCCCCGCGGATCGTCAGGAGCAGCTCGGCACCGCATTGTTCGCACCAGTACAGCGTGCGTTCGTTGTCGGCGACGGGTGCGGCAACGTCGGCCTCCCCGGGTGCGCCGCCCTGGACCATCCCGCGAAGCGTCGCTCGCGACCACGCAAGGATCCCGAGGCCCAGCAGGGGCGCGAGCACCCACTTCCAGCCCCAGTTGACGCCAACGACCACGGCGGCCGCAGCCAGCACGACGGCAACGACGACGCGCATGCAATGTCCTTGACGATCGCTGTCGACGCTACTGCTGACACACCACGACCCCGAGCGGGCCACTCATTTCGAGTCGTCTGTCAATGACCCATGCCGGCCATGACAGAACCACCCCAACTGGCCACTGCGCATCCGAGTGCCTGCTCCGACAATGGGGACGCCCAACGACGGGGAGCACATGGCCACGCCCGGCAGCGGCCTGCGCCGCCGGATCCGTGCTGCACGCTCGACCTCATGGGGTCGCGCCATGGCATGGATGCTCGTTGCGCGGCTGCTGGTGCTCGCGACGATCCTCGCGTCAGCGTGGCTGGTCGAGCCGACCCACCCCGGGCTGGATCCCCTGCTCCAGATCGCGGCGGGCGTCTGGTTGCCGACCGCCGTCCTCATCGCCTGGCGGCGCCTCCGCGGCGAGGACCTCGTGCGCCGCACGGCCGCCGTCGCCGCCGACATGTCGTTCGCGCTGGCGGCCATCGCGCTCGTGCCCGACACGGCCGGTTCCGTCCTGGCCTTCCTCGTCGTCGTGATCGCCGCCGAGGCGCGTTCCGCCCAACTGATCCCCGCGCTGTCCGTTTCGGTCCCCGCCATCGTGGTCGCCGCTGCCGCCCAGCGCATCGCTCCGGACCAGGTCTCCGTCGCGATGGTCCTCACGTTCGCGGCGTCGGCGCTCGCCCTGCCGATCGTCCTGGTGCAGTTCCGAGGCCGGCACGTCGAGCAGCGCCGCCAGCTGTCCCGGCTGTACCGGAGCCTGAGCACGATCGCGGATCCGTCCGACATCGAAGCAACGATCACGGTCATCGCCGATGCCACCCAGCAAGCCCTCAACGCGGAGCTGGTCGAGGTCGAGGCCATCGTTGACGAGGACGACGCAGAGCTGCTGACCGCCCTGGCCCAGCACGGGCCGGTCGTGAGCCCGAACGAGATCGCCGTGCCGCTGCGGGCGGGCAGCGAGACGGTCGCGACGATGGCCGTCCGGCTGGGCGACGAGAGCTCGGTCACTCCCGACGACGTCGAGCTGCTGTCCGACTTCGCCGAGGTGGCCGGCCTGGCCCTGCTGCGGGCTCGCGCGCTCGACACCGCGAGCCGGGCCGAGGCCCAGCTGCGCGACTCCGAGCAGCTGCACGGCGAGATGATGTCGTCGATGACCCACGAGCTGCGGACGCCGCTGACGACCATCCGCGGGTTCGTGGAGACCCTCCTGCACCACGGCGGGCAGCTCAGCGAGGACCAGCGGCGGCACATGCTCGAGGCGGCCAACCGCAACGCAACGACCCTGTCCCACCGGATCAGCGAGATCCTCGAGTTCTCCCGCCTCGAGGCCCAGCGCGTCACGGTCGAGCCGAGCCGGCAGCCGCTCAAGCAGGTGGTGGACCGGATCGTGTCCGAGGCTGCCGGGATGCTGACGCGCCACAAGGTCGCCGTGCAGGTGCCGGAACGGATCTGGGTCATGGCCGACGAGGTCGCCCTGGGCCACATCCTCACCAACCTGCTCTCGAACAGCGCGAAGTACTCCGACACCGGGTCGCACATCGTTGTCGGCGCCCGGTTCAGCGGTGACGACATGGTGGTCGTCAGCGTCACCGACCACGGGCGCGGCATCCCTCCAGAGGACACCGAGCGCGTGTTCGGCCGTTACGAGCGGGTCGTCCGCACGGCTGACGGCACGCCGCGTCCCGGAACGGGCATCGGCCTCGCCATCGTTCAGCGGTACGTCGAGATGGGTGGCGGCAAGGTCTGGCTGGACTCGGTTCCGGGCGTGGGCACGACGGTCTCGTTCACGTTGCCGCGCGGCGACACCGTCCCGCCCTGGGAGGCCGATGGGTCCGCCTGGCTGCGCAAGCTGCCCGAGCCGGACACCGACGACCTCGAGTACGCCGGGGGCTGACGGAGCCGGCGGCCGTGGCCGCTCGACGGATGGCCGGGGTCCGTGCCGCGTACCCTCCCGCCCGTCCTCCGGGCCCGTAGCTCAGCTGGCAGAGCGCTGCCTTTGCAAGGCAGAAGTCGCAGGTTCGACTCCTGTCGGGTCCACCACAGGCTGTCGTGGTCGAGACTTCAGGTACTGGGTGTCAGCGACGTCAACGTGAAGGTGGCCCGTTCCTGGTAGTCGACCTTGCCGAACTGCGTGTCCGAGGTCGTGTCAACCTGCCGATCCAGGTGGAGGATCATCCCGGTGTCCGCTGCCAGCCAGTAGCGGTCCGTCGTGAGCCCGCGCGTCGTGCCCGACGAATGCATGACGACTTCGACGGAGATCGCCTGGACGGTGTCGCCACTGACCAAGAACGAGCCTCGTTCGAGCAGCGTGACGTCGATGTCGGCAAATGAGCCGGCCCCGTCGGTGCAACCGGGGTACGTGATGGTGTCGTCCACGACGACATCTCGGCCGTCGTGGACGAGCGGCTCGCCACAGTCGTAGTAGCCGTCAGTCGTCACGCCGAACCACGTGATGGTGCGGGTGTGCCCGGCCCGCACAAGCCAGCCGGCATCGCTGCACATCAACCACTCGTCGACGTGCTCGGCGACGATCTTGAGCTCCAGCCTCCAGCCGCACCCGTCACCCACCTGGACCGAGGCATACGTTCTCGACGGATACTGGTGCTTGGCGCCCATCAACGAGACCGACTCCGAGCCGGTCGTCGCGTACTCGTACACGCCCGCCTGGGGCTGGCGGTAGCCCAACGGCGTGGGCGAGGACGAGGGGGTCGGCGTGGATGGCACGCCTTGACTCGACGGCGCCTCGGCCGCAGGTGCCTCGGACGCGACGGTCGCACCGTCCGCCGGGCTGAGCGTCGGGCGAGCTGACGGTGCCGGGGTCGTCGGGGCCTGTGACGGCGTCGTCGGGGCCTCGAGCGGCTCGACCCCGGCGACCAGGTCGGCGCGAAACTCGTCGAGAACCTGGCCCTGCGTCACCTCGGTGGCCTGGTCGCGAGCCGACAGCAACCAGGTCGTTGTCGCCAGGATCAACGCGTTGGTGACCAGGATCGCCGTGACGAAGATCCAGGGGATCGTGCCTTCCCGAAACTGCCCCTGCCGCATGCCGACGCCCTTCGCCCGGTTGGAGCCACCCCGTACGGCACATCATGGACGGGCATGCTCCTGGCGACCACCGTGCTGGCGCGTGATTCGCATCGGTGCCAGCACCGATCGTGGCGGTCCCCGGCCAGGGCTTCTGACGTCACCGTGCCGAGCGCGACCCTAGGTTTGACGTGTCCGAGGGACGGAGCTGACGTGGGCTACTTCATCACCGGTGCCACCGGGTTCATCGGCGGCAACCTCCTCAAGCGACTCGCTGGGCGCGATGGCGACCTGTGGTTGTTGGTCCGCGAAGGATCCACGGAGCGCCTGCTCGAGAAGTGCCAGGCAGCGGGTCTGAGTCAGGACCGCGTCCACCTCGTCGAAGGCGACCTGACCCAGCCTCGGGCGGGCGTGTCGGACGAAAACGTCGCCGCAATGACCGGCACCATCGACCACGCCTTCCACCTGGCCGCGATCTACGACCTGACCGCGTCTGGCGAAGCGCAGCACGCAGCCAACGTCGAGGGCACCCGTCACGTCGTCGAGCTGGTCAACGCCATCGGCGCCGGCCGTTTCCACCATGTCTCGTCGATTGCCGCTGGCGGCACGTACCGGGGCGAGTTCACCGAGGACATGTTTGACGAGGCCACCGGGCTCGACCATCCCTACTTCGCCACCAAGCACGAGTCCGAGGATGTCGCCCGTTCCGAGGCGCAGGTGCCCTGGCGGGTGTACCGACCAGGCATCGTCGTCGGGGACTCGACGACCGGGGAGATCGACAAGATCGACGGGCCGTACTACTTCTTCAAGTTGATCCAGAAGCTGCGCGGGATGCTGCCGATGTGGCTGCCGCTGCTCGGCGTCGAGGGCCGCCGGCTCAACGTCGTGCCCGTCGACTTCGTCGTCGCCGCGCTCGACCACATTGCCCATCTCGACGGTCCCGAGTGGGACAACCAGGCCTTCCACCTGGTCGATCCCGAGCCGTTGACGGTCGGCGAGCTGATGAACGTGTTCGCCAGGGCCGCCCACGCCCCCCAGTTCGGCATCCGCGTCGACTCGCGCCTGTTCGACATGGTTCCGGCGGCGGCGAAGGGGCTGCTGGGAAACCTGCCGCCCGTCAAGGACATCAAGCGGGCCGTGCTCGGTGACCTCGGGATCCCGGAGGACACGCTGAAGTACGTCAACTGGGCGACGACGTACGGCACCGAGCGCGTCACGGCCGCCCTCGAGGGATCAGGCATCGCCTGCCCCCGGATCGAGGACTACGGGGCGGCGATCTGGGACTACTGGGAGCGCAACCTCGACCCCGACCTGTTCCGCGACCACTCGCTGTCGGGGGCGATCCGGGACCGGACCGTCCTGATCACGGGAGCGTCCGACGGCATCGGCCGCGAGGTGGCGCTCCAGGCTGCGGCCGCCGGCGGGCACGTGTTGCTGGTCTCCCGAACCCGCGAGAAGCTCGAGGCGGTCCAGGCCGAAATCGAGGAGGCGGGCGGCCGGGCCAGCGTGCACCCGTGTGACCTGTCGGACATGGACGACATCGACCGGATGGCCAAGGAGATCGTGGCCGAGCATGGCGGCGTCGATGTCCTGGTCAACAACGCCGGCCGGTCGATCCGCCGGTCGGTGCGGCTGAGTGTCGACCGGTTCCACGACTACGAGCGCACCATGCAGCTCAACTACTTCGGTGCGGTCAAGCTCATCCTGGCGCTGCTGCCGTCCATGATGGAACGCAAGCGCGGCCACATCATCAACGTCTCGTCGATCGGCGTCCAGACGAACGTTCCCCGGTTCTCGGCGTACGTCGCCAGCAAGGCCGCACTCGACGCGTTCAGCCGCGTGATCGCGTCCGAGGTCATCGATGACAACATCCACATGACCGAGATCCACATGCCGCTGGTGCGCACGAACATGATCGCGCCGACGAAGATCTACGACCACTTCCCGACCATCAGCCCGGAGGAAGCCGGCGAGATGGTCACGTCGGCCATGATCGACCGGCCCAAGAAGGTCGGCACCGGCCTGGGCAACTTCGCGGAGGTCGCCTACGCGATCGCCCCAAAGGTGGTCGACCAGGTGCTCCACAACGCGTACAAGCTGTTCCCGGACTCGGCGGCCGCCAAGGGCGACGACAAGGCCACCGGCGAAGAAGGCAAGACGTCCAACGAGGGCCTCGCGTTCGCCTACCTGCTCCGCGGCGTCCACTGGTGATCCCGTTCGCGTGAGCTGATCGAGGCCAGTTGCGGCCATCATCAGCATGCGGGATGTCAGATGCCGGCGCCCTCGAGGGACCCCGTGGATTTCTGTCCGTCGATTCGGTGGATCGCACAGACGATCTCCCGGTCGCCGCGGCTCCAGCTGTTGTCCGTCGGATACAGGTAGGTGAAGTCGAGTTCGCTGTCCTCCCAGGTGACCCCGACGAACGTGTCGAATCGAGCGACGCACTCGTTGAAGGCGAGCTGCTCGGCGGTCTCGAAGCCCGGAAACTCCGTCGCGGTCATGTCGAAGGCGGCATACACCTCGTTGTCGTGCGGCTCGGCGCAGTCGACGATCGGGACCTGGGCCACCTCGGTCGCGCCGAGAGCGGCGTCGGCGGCGTCGAAGCACGTCCCGACCGCGAGATCGAACACGTTGGACCGGTCGCCGAACACCAGCCAGCCCACGACGAGCGCCGCAACCAGTGCCACGACACCTACCGCCGCGGCGATGCCGGCCGCCACGAGCCCTTTCGAAGCACGTCCGGTCGACCCGGTGTCGCGCCCGGCCGCCGCATCCTGGCTGCTGGCCGTCCCTGCCTCGGGTTCGTGGGGCAGCGGCATCGGTGGGGGTGGAACGGGCTGCGGTGGATCGTGGCGGGCGCCCGTGGGAGGTGCGCCGGGCACCGCGATGCCCTGGACCGGCTCGACGGGCTGGTACGGAGCTGCCAGGCGGTCGTAGAGGGACCGTCGGACGGGGTCGGTGAGCACGGCGAGGGCCTCGTCGACAAGCGCCTCCGTGACCTCGCCGGCTCCAGAGCCAATGGCGAGCTCGCGCGTGCGGCGTTGGTGGGCGGCCCGGATCTGGTCGGGTGTCGCCGAGGACGTGACGCCCAACACCTCGTAGTGATCTCGAACCACGGGAAGACCTGGCCTCTCGGAGCCGTTTGTCGATCCTGGCACGTTACGGTGGCGAACAGATCGAAGGAGCAAACGATGGCTGTGCAGTCCACGATGACCGACCTGGGCAGGTCTGCCCCGGACTTCTCCCTGGCCGAGGTCGAGACGGGCCAGCAGATGACCCTGGCCGACTTCTCGGACGCCGACGCGCTCGTCGTGGCGTTCATCTGCCGGCACTGCCCGTACGTCAAGCACGTGGAGCAGGAGCTGAGCCGCGTCGCAAGCGAATACCAGGCCCGCAAGGTCGCTTTCGTCGGCATCTCGTCGAACGACCCCGACGCCTACCCGGACGACGCGCCCGACAGCCTGGCAGCGCAGAAGAAGCTGGTGCCGTTCTCGTTCCCCTACCTGTTCGACGAGACCCAGGAGGTGGCGCGGGCCTACGGGGCGGCGTGCACGCCGGACTTCTTCGTGTTCGACAAGGCCCGCAACCTGGCATACCGCGGACGGATGGACGAGACCCGGCCCGGCAGCGGCACGCCGGACGGCAAGGACATGCGCGCCGCGCTCGATGCCCTGCTTGCCGGTGACCGGCCGGCCGCGGACCAGTGGCCGTCGGTGGGCTGCTCGATCAAGTACCGAAGCTGAGGGCTGGCGGGCCGGCCGGCGGCGTCAGATGCCGCGCGGCTCCTCCCAGAGCGCCTCATCGAGCTCGTGGTCACGCTTCTTCTTGAGGAGGACGGCCGCTGCCGCGCCAATGGCCAGCAGCACGGCGAGCAGCTTGAACAAGCCCCCGCCCTTCTCGTCGTCCGCCATCGGTCACTCCTGTCACGGGAGGGGCCCACACTAGTGCCGCGGGGTCACGCCGGGCCCTGCCCGACGGCCCGTCGCTGACGCCCGGCAGGCACCACCTGTATCACGGGCAGCCCAGGGTCCCTCTCTGTCTGCGGGAACGAGCAACCGCTCCAGAGGAGGAACCCGATCATGCAACGCACATCCACCATTTCCACCACCGCTTCGGTCGCCCTTGGTGGCCTCGCGGCAGGCCTCGTCCTGTCCGTGGCGGTGATCCAGCCCTTCCAGCCTTCGGTTTTCGGCTTTCCGCAGCCCGAGGTTCCGAAGATCCAGGCGTGCGGCGCCGAGCCGATGGACTGGTCCATCAACAAGGCCGGCAGCTGTTCGCTGTCGACCGCAGGCCGCGTCGCGAAGGTCTCGAGGGACGCCATTTCGCGGTCTGTCGTGGCCGCCAACGGGCTGGTCGACGGCGCGTCCGACCTGGCCAACGGCATCGCCAGGAACGCCCTGGCCGAGGTCGACCAGACGCTCGTCAACGCGCACCAGGCCATCCAGCAGGCCGTGACCGGCGTCGCACGGACCGCCGGCGCAGCCACCCAGACCGCAGGTGCCGTCGTGAGCAGCTCGATCAGCCAGGTCAACGGCACGATCGAAGGTGCAACGCACGCCGCCGTGAGTGTGGCCGACGGGACCGTCGAGACCATCGGTGACGTCCTCGACGAGGCCGTCGACGAGGTGGGCGAGACCGTCGACGACGTCGAGGACACCGTGTCCGACGTGGACGGTGCCGTGGACTGTGTCCTGAGCCTTGGGCTGATGACCCTGTCCGGCAACCAGGTGGTCGGCTGCACCAGCTGAGGGCCATCGAGACGAGGAACGGCGGCGCATCCACGCCGCCGTTCCTCGTTGCGCGTGTTCATCGCCCTTCTCAAGGTGACCACGTCGGCTGCCGATAGCGAAGGCGGAAGACTTTCGCCACCTGAGGGGAGCCCGTGCGTCCGTCAGCGTTCCTGGCCGTTCTCGCGCTGGTGGCCGCCGGCTTCACGGGCGCGGTCATCGTCACCGCCGACGCGCACCCGCACGAACAGGCGGCCCACGAGACCGGTCCTCCGGAGCATGCTCGGGGGCCCGTCGACGACCGCGCCCGCGGCGTCACGCACACCGGGCTCGAGGCCGGGACGCCGCGTTGCTCGGCGGGCTACGCGTTCGAGTCCCCCGGGCTGACCGACCTGTGCACGCACGGGCCGGACCCGGCGCCCCACTGGGTGGCGGACGTTCGCACCGCCGACACCGATCCGGTCGGCCCCGAGGTTGCCGATGTGGCGACGGCGGGTCCGGCGTGCGACGGCGACGGCATCTCCGGCAACCGCGTGCAGGCGCTCTACGTGCGACCCTCTGACCAGCCCGATCGCTTCAACGACTACCTCGAGTCGATCCGGGCGTGGGCCGTTGCCGTCCAGCAGCACTACCGGAACTCGGCGGCGGCGACCGGGGGTGACCTCGCGATGCGGTTCGTCCACGCCCCCGCCGCGGCCGACGGCACCTGCGTCATCGACGTCAAGCACGTCGTCATCGGCGCAAGCGACGACAACACCTTCGACGCCACGATCAACGCCGTCCGAGCCCAGGGCTTCAACGCCGGCACCCGCAACTACGCCATGTGGGTCGAGGCCAACACGTACTGCGGCATCGGCACGCTCTACAACGACGACCGCGCGAGCACGTCGAACTACAACAACCAGGACATCGCCTCGTACTCGCGCGTCGACCGCGGCTGCTGGTCGTGGTCGGCCGCGATGACCCACGAGCTGTCGCACAACGTCGGCGCCGTGCAGAACTCGGCACCGCACACCACCGGCGGCTTCCACTGCAACGACAACAACGACATCATGTGCTATTCGGACGGGGGTCCGTCATCGAGCCTGTACACGGACCCGAGCTGCGCCGACGGCTCCTACGCCAACCTGCTGGACTGCAACCACGACGACTACTTCCACACGAACCCACCGCAGGGCAACTACCTGGCGTCGCACTGGAACACGGCGAACTCGAGGTGGCTGTTCACACCAACGACGCCGGAGCCCGGGGACACGACCCCGCCCACGCTGACCGTGACCTCGCCGGCCTCCGGGTCCTGGGTCGGCGGCTGGGCGCAGCCGGTCGCGGGCACCGTGGCCGACAACGGCGGGCTCGACAACGTCGACCGTGTCGAGGTCACGATCGGGTCGGTGTCGGACACCGTCTACACCAACGGCGACGACGCCTGGGACACCGCGTTCGACCTGACGGGACTGGCGGACGGGCCGGCCACCCTCACGGCCGTTGCGTTCGACAAGGCCGGGAACGCGTCGGCCCCGCTCTCGGTTGGCGTCACGATTGACGCGACCGCGCCCCAGCTTGTCCTGATGGCTCCCGCTCCTGAAGCCGCACTGGCCGGGACGGTGGACGTCGTCGTCGACGCCAACGACGTCGGCGCTGGCGTCACGGGCGTGACCGTCGAGCTCGAGGGCGACCAGGTCGTGGAGGTGCCGGCGAACTTCGACGGAACGAGCTGGGTCGCCTCCGTGCCGACCACCGGACTGGCCGATGGCCCGGCGTGGCTGTGGACACATGGCCTGGACGGCGTCGGGCTGCTCGGATCCGACGAGGGCTTTGCGGTCACGATCGACAACGTCGCGGACGACACGACGCCTCCGGAGCTCGCCGTCACCTCTCCGGACTCCGGTGCCATGGTGACCTCCGACGACCTGGTGGTGACCGGGACCCTCCAGGACGACGTGGCGATCGGGCAGGTTCGGGTCGGCTGGCCCGGGGCTGCACCGGTGACGACCACGCCCGCAGGCGACGGGACGTGGTCGGTCGACTTCCCGGTCACGGTCCCCAACGGGTCGGCGACCATCGAGGTCTCCGGCTTCGACGCCGCCGGCAATGCCACGTCCGCCAGCGTGCCCGTTGTCGTGGACCGTGACCTGGCGCCGCCCGCCGTCACGATCGCCACGCCCACCGCCGACGAGGTCGTCGGCGGACAGGTCACGGTGTCCGGCACGGTGTCCGACGATCGTGGCGTCGGCAGCCTCGACGTCGTCTTCGGCGGCGTGGTCCGGCCGGCGCTGGTGAACGGTGACGGGACCTGGACGACGACGATCGACACGACCACCGTGGGCGACGGGCCCGCCTGGGTGGACGCGTACGCCTGGGACACGGCCGGCAAGCAGGGAGCGGCGTCGGTCCGCGTCGAGGTCGACAACGTTGCCGAGCCGATCACCGACACGTTCAGCGGCGCGCTCAACAAGCGGCAGCCGGCCACCTCCTTCGGGTTCGCAACGCTTGCTGGCGAGGTCGTGCTCACCGTCGATGACGGCAGCACGTCGACGGCCAGCGCCAAGCCGGACGGCAAGGGCGGCGGCAACGGGAAGGGCGGCAGGACGCCGCCGACCTGGGTCGTCGAGGTGTATGACGGGAACGGCGCCCTCATCGCCACGACCAGCGGCACGAGCCCCGTGACCCTCACGCTGTCCCTGGCGGCCGGTGACTACACGGCGGTCGTGTCCAACGGCAAGGGTGGCTTCACGCTCACGGTGGCCCACTGGTAGCCGCCCGCTGAGCTGCGCGCGCGTCCCCGCGTTGTTGATGTGCTTGCCTGACAGCGTCAGCCGCGACGAGGACCAGCATGAGCACGGCGGCGGAGGGCGGGCGACCGCGACTCGGCGCCGTCCTGCGCGGCGAGTCCGAGAAGGTCCGCTACCTCGAGCTGTTCTTCGACCTGGTCTTCGTGCTCGGCTTCACCCAGTGCACGGCCTTGATGGTCCAGGAGCCGACCTGGGCCGGGATCGTCCGGGGCCTGTTGGTGCTCGCGATGCTCTGGTGGGCGTGGGGTGGCTACGCCTGGTTGACGAGCGTGGTCGACCCCGAGGAGGGCGCCGTCAAGGCGGCCATGTTCGCCGCCATGGCGGCACTGCTCGTGGTGGCCCTGTCCGTCCCCGAGGCCTTCGGTTCCCAGGGCCTGACGTTCGCGGTCGCGTACGGCGCGGTCCGGCTCGGGCACATCGCGCTGTTCGCGCTCGCAAGCCGCGGCACCCCTGACCTGCGCCACTCCGTGACGACGCTCGGGATCAGCACGGCAATCGCGATCGGGCTGCTCATCGGCGCGTCGTTCGTCGACGGGCTCGCCCAAGGGGCGCTGTGGGGCGTCGCGATCCTGGTCGACTTCGGCGGCCCGGCCATCTTCGGGGTCGAGGGCTGGCGGCTGGTCCCCGCCCACTTTGCCGAGCGTCACGGACTGGTCATCATCCTGGCCCTTGGGGAGTCCGTCGTGGTCCTGGGCGTCGGCACGACCGCTGGCCTTACGGCGGGCGTGATCGCGGCTGCGGTCCTCGGCATCGCCCTGGCATCTGCCCTCTGGTGGACGTACTTCGACGTGGTCGCCCTGGTCACCGAAAGGCGGCTGACCCGCACGGTCGAGGGTCGCGAACGCAACGCCCTGGCCCGAGACTCGTACTCGTACCTCCACCTGCCGATGGTCGCCGGAATCGTGCTCGTCGCCGTCGGGCTCGAGAACATCCTGGCCCACGTCGACGAGCCGCTCCCGACCACAGGAGCGTTCGCGCTGCTCGGGGGCGTTGCGCTGTACCTGCTGGCCCACGTGGCGTTGCGGCTGCGCAACGCGCGGACGTTCAACGTCCAGCGCCTCGTGTTGGCGCTCGTGTTGTTGGCGATGGTTCCCGTGGCCACCGGTCCTTCGTCGCTGGTGGCGCTGGCCGGGGTGACGATCGTGATGTGGCTGCTCGTCGCGTACGAAACGCGCGGCTACGGCGAGGCCCGTGATCGCCTCCGTCACGGCCATCCCGTCGAGGACTGAACTCGGGCCGCTCCGGCGTCCGCCTCTGCCTCGCGTCTCCGAGCGCTCGCCAGTCGCCGAGCAGGTGAACCGCCGCCAGTCCGCGTACGTAGACCTGTCTGCGGGTAACGGCGACGCGGAGGGACTTCATGCGAACGCTGGTGCGAGGGTCATTGGTGACGACGCTGGTCATGGGGCTGTTGCTGGTCGGGCCCGGTGCGCAGGCCGCCTGTCACGCCTTCGCCGTGACGGCCAGCCCGTCGACGGCCGACGAGGGAGTGACCGTGACGCTCACGATCAGCCGTGACGGCGCGGTCAACCCGTCCAGCGTGAGGGTGCGGACGGTCGACGGGACCGCCACCGGCGGCAGCGACTTCACGGTGGTCGACGAGCGCGTCGAGTTCACGTCCGAGGTCGAGGTCACCCGGGAGGTGCAGGTAACCGACGACGACGAGGTCGAAGACGACGAGACCTTCGTGGTCGAGCTCAGCGACGGCGAGGGCTGCGAGATCAACCCGAACTTCACCTACGGCTCGGACACGGTCACGATCGCAGACAATGACGTCGCACCGCAGCCGACCCCCACCGGGACCGAGAGCCCCGACGACCAGGAGACACAGCCGTCGGACGAGCAGCCGGAGGCGACCCAGGACGAGCTGCCCGAGACCGGCGTCGGCGCCCTTCCGTTCGTCGCCGCGGCGCTCGTGGCCGGAGCCGTCGGATCCCGGCTGCGCCGTAGCCGGCTTGGGCGCGACTGACCGACACAGGCCCGGGTGGAGCCCGATCTGCGCCCCACCAGGCGTGGAATCGACAGGTCACGGCTTCAATCGTGACCCGCGTGGCTCAGAGGTTCGCCACCGCCTTTCCGTAGTCCACGACGAGACGGTCGATCTCCTCGCCAGTGCTCCAGGAGCCGCGGACCGTGAACCCGTCGACGAACAACGAGCATCGGTTCATGATCTCCCGGTACTCGTCGGTCTCGGTGATCTTCTGGATCGTGGCACTGTCACCCGTGACGATGACCATGCCGCGGCCGTCGGTGTGGATGAAGACCTCCCGCGACTCGATGTCGCTCGCCTCGATCCTGGCGTCCCAGAAGGCCAGCGCGTCCGCGAAGACGGCCAATGCCTCGTGCTCGCGTCCACGAGCGGCGCGCTCCCAGGTGATGATGTGGCCAACGTGCATGGCTCACCCTTTGTCTGAAGGACCCCGATCTGGAGCCCCGAGCACCCTTGCACTCCTCCATGACCGAAGAAACCGCCGATCGGCCCTGCGCCGCTGCCCACGCGTGACCACGTGCCTGCGCGTCACGTGGCCGGACGCTCGATGATGCGGTGGTCGTTCCGGAGCAGACCGCGCGACGCTGGCCTCCCGTCGTCGGTGCGTCACGGTTGATCGGGCCTCGGCGTGCGCGCCCATTCGCGCGCTCGACGCACGTCCTCGGGCTGGCGGCAACCCACGAGCGATCACGTGCGTCGAATCTCGAAAGACCGCTCTACGACCGGACAGGGGGACTCTGCCATGGCCCACGTTGTCGACAGCCGCGTGCTCGACCAATGGAGCCGCATGCACCTGACGCTGACGTCAGATCGCCTTCGGCACCTGCTCGACAAGATCGTTGACGAGGCGAGGCAGTGCCTCGCGAGCGTCGACCTGGATGCGCCGACGGCGGCTCGCCTCGACGAGGTCGCCCGCGCGGCCAGGGCGGTGCGCGATCAGGTCCAGGAACTCGAGCACGACCTGAGCGCCAGGACAGCCTGAAGGAGCTCGGTGGGCCACGATGGACTTGAACCATCGACCTCACCCTTATCAGGGGGATCCGATGGGTCTCGGAGATGCTCTCAGGGGTCGCACGGTGCCGCTCAGCAGGGGAAATGCTGATCGGCCGTCGTGCAGGTGACTCCCTGTGGCGGGTGGTCCCGCCGATTCCGTGCCCTGGCTCGTGCCCTGGAGTTGGCCATGGTGCTCGCCACGGTTTCGTGCGGGAGCCAACCGGCCGGCTTCGGCAGTCCCGCAGCCTGCAGGCAGCACCGACGGGAGTCGTGATCGCAATTGTCGCAAGCTATCAGGGCACTGAGAAGCCGATGTTGACCGCCGCTCGATAGGGTGAAAGTCCTTCGGGACCCAGCTCGGAGGCAACGTCTGGCCGGAGCCGATCAGCGTCGTAGACGCTTATCGACAACTCATCTTTGCCTCGGCGGGTGGAGAGAGTGCAGGGGTTGAGATCGCTCCAGTTGTTCCAGCTTGCGTCCGCTCCCCAGTCGCGTACAGCGTCCATCATGTCGGTGCAGGTCTCGTCGACGGTGCGTTCGCTGACGTAGTACCGCGTGGCCCTGGGGCAGTCCCCCGCAAAGCAGGTGGAAGGTCCTTCGCTTCGGCTTTCGACCAGGATCAGATGGTCGGGTACGGGGAAGGTGTCGAGTTCGGCCTGCATCCTCTCTCGGGGGTCTCCGCATGCGGCGGCGGCGAGCGACAGTGCTATCACAAGAGCCCACACGGCTCGCCGGCCGCCGGCCACTCCTGATGTTGCGATGCGTCGAGGGCGGCCGGACTCGCCGCTCCCCAGCCTCGTGTCGCTGGGCAGGTGTGGAGGTTGGCCACGCACGTGTTGTCGGCTCATGGTGTCAGCTCTGGTTGAAGCCGAGCGCCAACGAGAAGCTTCCGGCACGGTCGCCAAGAGAATCGGCCGCCTACGGCACCGACAACCCGACGATGACTGCCGTCGGGTACCGGTCCGCATCCGCTGGGTCCAGGTTGGTGGCGACGTCCGGCCGAAGGCGCGAGGCCGGGAAGACGCTGACAGCCAGCTCGTCCCGGCCATGATGGGTGGACATGCCGCAGTTGTTGCGCTCGATGTTGTGGTGCCACTCGGCGTCCGCTCCCCAGTCGCTGACGGCGTTCATCATGTCATTGCAGGTCTCGTCGACGGTGCGTTCGCTGACGTAGTACCGCGTGGCCCTGGGGCAGTCCCCCGCAAAGCAGGTGGAGGGTCCTTCGCTTCGGCTTTCGACCAGAATCAGATGGTCGGGTACGGGGAAGGTGTCGAGCTCAGCCTGCATCCTCTCTCGGGGGTCTCCGCATGCGGCGGCGACGAGCGACAGTGCTATCACAAGAGCCCACACGGCTCGCCGGCCGCCGGCCACTCCTGATGTTGCGATGCGTCGAGGGCGGCCAGACTCGCCTCTCCCCAGCCTCGTGTCGCTGGGCAGGTGTGGAGGTTGGCCACGCACGTGTTGTCGGCTCACCGTGTCAGCTCTGGTGGAAGCTAATGGTGAGGGACGGTCGGGCGGATGCGGTGGGGTGTTCCTTGGAGGCGGTGTCCACGAACTGTACGGGGAGCAACGCCGGGCCGGTGATGCGCACATACAGCCAAGTGCCCGCCGCTTCGGAGAGGGTCTCCGGACCAAGCGTGATGGTCCAAGGTTCCAGCGAGCCGCCACCGAGGCCCGGGGAGGTGCCGCTCTGGCGGACGAGTCCGTTCGGACTGGCTGAGTTGCTCCAGCTGGCTGTGGCCTCATCGAAGGGCTGGACGGGCGAAGTGCGGACCTCCCAGGTCGCCGAGGCGATGGCCAAGGGTCGCGATTGGGATGCCAGGCTGATCGTCCCCGACGTTGGCGCCAGCTGAAGGTCGGTGAGGTCCCACGCCAGATACGTCACGCGGGCGTCTCCGAGCCCCGCGGTGGCGACCTTGGCTTCCAGCAGCGACGAGCCCCCGAAGGTGCTGTTTGGCTGGTCTTGGCGGATGAACGTGTCGTGATCCGGCAGGGCAGGTGTGGGGGACGGGAAGGCGACCGTGTAGGTGACGGTCTGCTCGGCGGCGTTGCCGTGCTGGTCCGAGGCGGTGACCGTGAACTGGTAGGTGCCGGGGAGGCTCGTGTCGAGCAGCTCGCCGGATGGCAGGCTGCCGCCACAGTTGTCGACGCCCGAGCCGCCGTTCTCGTCCGCGCACTGGTAGTCGACGGTGACCGGCTGGTCGAGGTGGTGGGTGGCGCCGTCGGCTGGACTAGCAATGTCGATGGTTGGGTCCGTGATGTCGCAGGTGACGTACGGGTCGGCGACGCCGACCAGGCCGATCCCACGGTGGCTGCCGCCCTCGGCGCTGTCGCCGTCGGCGTGGATGAGCAGCAGCATGCCCGAGTGGGTGAAGTCCTCGGGGGCGTTGGCCGGCGGTGGTTCGAGGTTCGCCGGAATGGATGTTGCCAGTCGTGCGAGGCCGGCGCCGTCGGCGGTCCCGACGCCGAGCTGGTAGAGGGCGCCGTCGGCTTCGGCGGTGAAGGTCACGCTGCTGCCGGCGGCGTACCCGTCCGCGGACAACTCGATGCTGGTCGCGGGCTCGTAGATGCCCGCGCAGGCGTCCGCCGGGCGTTGCTGGGTCGCTTCAACCTCCACAGCGCCGAGGGTGCCCAGCGGCTCGCCGGGCTCGGTAGACAGGGTTGTTGCGGCCGTGGTCGGCGCGGGGTTGGCGGGAAGCCCGGTGTCCTCCAGCGGTGTGCCGGCAGCTATCAGCTCGACGATCGCCGCCTCCAGACGGGCGGCGTACTGGGTGTGCCCGGGACGGTTGGGGTGGAATGACGACGAACTGAAGAAGGGCCGCAGGCCATAGATCCAGGCTCGTTGCTGCTCGCGAGCGGCGAGCACCTCAAGGTTGTCCAGGAGCGCCTCGGCTGGAGTACCGCGTCGTTCATGCTCGACACGTACGCCCACCTGCTCCCGGGCATGCAATCCGAAGCCGCCGAGCGCTTCGCCCGATCCGTCCTCCCCCTCTCGCCCGCCGATGGAGAGGTCCGTTCGTGAACGAGCACGTGAACGTGGGCGAGCACCGGAGCAGGTCGCGCCGTCGCGGATACGTCTACGTGATGGCCGCGCTCATCGTTCCAGACGAGATCCACAACGGACTCCGGCTGGATCTAACCGCGCTTGCTGGAAGGAAGGGTGCCAACAAGGAACGAGCAGCGGAGATCCTCGACCTTCTCGCCGAGCACCAGGCCGACGGTGTGCGCGCTCTCACCGCCGATGCAACAGTCGCACGGCGGACTCGGACTCGGTGCGCCCGAGCCGCCTGTCACGCGACCCTGAGCAGGGAACTCGCGCTCCGGTCGGCGAAACCGCTGCCGCCAACGGCGGGCATCGGCCGTCAGGCCAAACCCGAGCCACCACACCACCTCGCTGCTGGTGCTGTCGCTCGCGCCGTCAGCACGTTTCTCGCTGGCGACTTCTGGCTCATCCTGCACGTGCCCCTGGCACTGGTCGAGACCACGACCTGGGTGGGCGACATGTGAAGGGCGTCGCCACCGCCTAGAGCTTCGATGCCGACTTGGGTCGCCGGGCGTCGACCAGCTGGCAGTGAAGTTCCAAGCCTTCAGCCTTGGCGAGCCGCTCGACGCGCTTGGGCAACTCTCGTGCACGCTCGGCCGACACGCCCTTGTTCTTGTATCGGACGGCGAGCAGCCACCCTGCATCGCAGCTGTCCGACCGCATGTAGGTCGGCAGTTGCTGCTCAAGCCCGTTCCAGAACTTGCCGTTGTGGAGCTTCTTGACCTCGATCAACGCCCGCACGCTTGAGCCACGCGAGACCTTGAAGTCGACGGGCCCACGGCCCATCTCGACCTCCCTATCGATCTCCACGCCATGGAGACGACAGTATGGACGGGCGACGCCGAGAAGGAGCAGTTGCGCAGCCTCTTCGGGCTTCTCGACGCCAGGCCTTGCCCACAAGAGCGACCAGCCACCCTGCTGTTCAACGAAGTGCCTGAACTGCCCGAGGACCTCCTCGACAAACGCTCGAAGTTCCTGTTGCGTCGTGACTGCCCCACGTTGAAGCGGGTGTGCCGCCGCGAACGTGGCGCCAGCCTCCTGCCACTTCGTAACCCCCAATGGGTCTGCTTCGAAGTCATAGCCGGCCCCGAGTCCGTTCTCTTGGACGTAGTCGGCCCACTCGCGGATCCTGTCTGGGTGTTTGCGCGCAGCCTTGACGATGTCCTTCTTCCTGACCTTCTGACCGACGCGTACGTTCATGTCGCGCCGGACATCTTTGTTGAAGGTCGAGTCGAACCAGTCGTCGGCGTTGAGGACCGGCAGGTGGTTGAGGAAGCGTGCTGGGACAAGAATCACTGGATCTCCGTCAGGGCTCGGGGGGAGTTCATGCTGTTCGGATATCCAGCGTCCCCCTGTCAGATCTACGCGAGCGTTGCGGATCCGGTGAGGGGCCGTCGGCAGTTGGTGTCTTGCCGCGACATCCTTCGTGTAGGCGATGAGGCGAGCCTTCAAGACGTTGCAGGCAGCATCTGAGATGCCATCGGCGCCGATCCCCTCGTTGAGGATTCCGATCTCTTCAATGTGCTCCGGCTTCGTCAAGCCAGCGGCGATTGCTGTGGCTATCGAGTTCGCAATCTGACGTGCTCGCCCGTCGCCCCCTCCTTGGCCACGGCGCCCGTGCTCCGTGTATCCCAGTCCCAGCTCGTGGGGCTCCGGGAACTTGAGAAGGCTGTGAGCCGTCTGCGCGCTGAGGCTCGACGGTGATCCGCCCTTGGCGATGAGGTCGTAGCACCGCGTGAAGTGTCGGAGCAGTTCGCCATGGGCATCGACCCAGGGGGATCGACGCGGCTCATCCAGGAGCAGGAATGGGTCTACGAACAGCTTCGTGTCAACGACCAGGTCCACGTCGAACCAATCATCCGACGCGCCGCGGACAATGTTGAAGTAGCTGCCGAACTTCACCCCGAGGCCTCCCCGATCTCGAGAATCGCCGGCGACGAGACCAACCGGCCCCGGCCGCCCAATCGCCATCGAGCAAGCTGTGGCCACGGCGCCAAGAAAGCGCGTGGCCCCGGGCTGCCAGCTCCGCTAGCGCCTTCCCGGGGCCTACTTCGGAAGGCTTACCGCCAACCGCACCGGTAACGGTAGCTCAGAGCGCAGCGGTGGTCTCGGCCGAGAATCGCTCCACCCATAGAAACAGCGCCTTGGCAGCTTCAGCAACATCCAATGATGGGTCGAGGGAGGCGCCGTGGGCGGACACCATGATCAGTGTGTTCCCCGCAATCCTCAAGTCACCGGCGGCCATCAGGGTCGAGCCGAGCACGGTGCTGGTGTTGCCCCACATCCATGGGGAGGTATCCACAGCGAATTCGACCGGCAACTCCCGATCGAGCGGTGGGGAGAGCGCCTCAGCGGAGGCCGACGTCGTCCCGTTGCCCAACAGTCTGTTCCCACAGTCTGTCAGCTCAGCAACGATGTCGTCCCGCAGCGCTTCCGGATCGGGCACGGAAACCAAGCGAACGATCGCCGTCTGCGGGTACCCCCCAGGCTCAAGCGTCCTGTCATCAACAAACCCAGCTCCGTTCACAACGGGGTCGAATGCGCCCCAGACGTCACCGACTGGTGCATGGCGCATAACTGTCCGTTCGATGCTGCAGTCGGATGTGAGGAAGAAATACTTGGCCTCACTTGTGTCGTCGTGGACAACCTCGAACGAGTAGTCAGCGATCTCAATCGACTCCGCCGGAAGCCGTGTTCGAAGTTCGTCGCTGGCCATGGTCCCGCCGCTGCATGCGACAGCCGTGGCGACAACAAGAGCGGTCCCGCCCCACCTCACGCAGCACCTCAGGCATGTGTCGGCGCTCACCGTATGCCATCCTCGGCGATGGCACCCGCCACGCGTGCCCGACGTCATAGTCTGCCCACCATGCCGACGACTCAACCAGCCCGCCCAAGCCCCCTCGGCCTCGTGGGTCTCGTGGCTGTTGCCTTCCTCGTCACCGCCTGTTCAGGAACAGCAGTGCCTGACGTCGCCGGTCAGGAACTCGCCTTCGCCCGCGGGGCGCTGGAGTCGGCGGGGCTCGACTACGAAGTCGAGTACGAGACCACCGACGAGGTCGTCCCTGGAACCGTCGTACGTGTCGAGGAACGCGACGATGAGATCGTCATTGTCGTCGCCGAACGACCAACTCGAACCCTGACGGGCACATTCACACTTATCGACTCTGGGGTCGTTGGGGACTCGACCTACTGCTTCGGTACGGGGGGCTATGACGACGTGCGAGGGGGCATGAAGGTCACAGTCCGGGATGGAAGCGGCACCATCATCGCGACAGGCGACACCGACGACGGCAGGACGGAATCCAGCGTCATCTGCGTCCTCGAGTTCTCGTTGTCAGACGTGCCGATCGTCGACTTCTATGAGATCGAGGTTGGCCGTCGAGGATCCATCTCTTACAGCTACGACGAACTCGACGAGGTGGACTTCGATGTGGCGTTCACACTCAGCTAACTCGGTGCCTCGCAACGGCGCTTCACCACACAGTGCACGCCTGTTCACACGAAAGATTTCCGTGCCCAATCCGTGTCCAAAGAGGGCCCCGGCCCAACCACCCCGAAACAGAAACCGGCCCCTGAGCAGGCCGAACATCGGTGGGCCACGATGGATTTGAACCATCGACCTCACCCTTATCAGGGGTGCGCTCTAACCAAGCTGAGCTAGTGGCCCGTGTGCGGCGACCGCCGCGACCGACGGAGGGTAGCGGTCGGCCCCTTGCTCACGACCGGCGGCGACGGCTCAGCAGCCCAATGACAGCCAGCGCGCTCGCGACCACCAGGCCCCCACCCGTGGCCGGCAACGGCCCGTCACGCGACGGCTCGTACGGGTCGATCAGCAGCACGACGGCCTCGTCCGTGTCGGCCGTCGAGACCTCGTAGCCGCTGCTCAACTCCTCCCCCGTGACCAGGTCGACGCGCTCCAGGGTGAAGGGATCACGCAGCTCGTAGCGGTCCTGCCGGATCCCCCGCAAGGGCACCTCGACCGACGCCGAGGGGTCACCCTGCCGGTAGGCCAGCAGCACGCCGCGCTGGGCGTCCAGGTCCCAGTTCTGGAGGGCCGCCCACGACGCACCCGACAACGGATCGTCCAGCAGCGGATACGTCATGCCCGTGAAGCGATCCTCGAAACGGTGGTAGAGGTCGGTCCATCGCCGGGCCGTGTCGATCCGGTCGTCGTCCCAGTCGCGCACGTCGCTGAAGAACGTGAGGTGCGAGCCCAGCGCCACCGCCATCTGGTAGTCGGTCGACCAGTCTTCGACCGGCCGGCCCAACGTGCCCTGGCCGATCGTGAAGCCCGGCACGTACGGCGCGAGCACCCACAGGTTGTGCAGGGCCTCGTTGGGGCGCGGCTGGCCGTTGGCGTACCAGGAGGGACCTCGGGCGACCGACTCGAAGGGGAACAGCCGGTAGTCGTTGGTCTCGTCGATCTGGATGGTCACGTCGGGGTGGGCCGCGATGACCCGGTCGAGCATGGCGACGAACTCCTCGCGGTACTCGTACATGTCGGTCGGGTCGACGTCGTCGGCGCAGTCGAGCCACACCAGGAAGTCGAACTTGAAATAGCGGGCCCCGTACTCGTCGATGGCCCGCAGGATCCTTGACTCGATGTGTTCGATCAGCCGCTGCCCCGTCGTCAACGACACGGCCTGCGGATTCCATGTTCCAAGCCCGGCCTCGTTCGACGAGCTGTCCGGCTCGAGGGTGTTGTAGACGGCCAGTGCGTCCCCGAGCAGCGTGCACGACCACTCCGGACTGGCAGCAAAGGCCTCCGAGGCCGGGTTGAAGTGCATCGGCGACATCCACAGGCCCATGCTCATGCCGTGATCGGCCAGCAGCTGCCGCACGGCCGTGAAGGTGTCGTCGGGGAACCGGTCGGAAAAGCCGGTGGTGGCCTTGCGTGGCTCGGGGCACCCGGGCGAGTCCGGGCACCAGTCCCCCGAGGCGGCCTGCCAGCCGTCGTCGAGAATGAACGTGTCGACCCCGAGCCGCGCGGCGATCGGGGCGATCTGCTGGAGGGTCGCGAAGTCGACGTCGTCCTTCGCGCCCGTCGAGATGGCGTTGTCGTCGGTGCCGTTGGTGTTGAACGTGACCGCCCGTTCCCAGTCGGGCATGCGGTGGTCGACCAGGTACCGGTGGTGCTGCCAGGGCTCGTCGTCGGGGTCGGTCCCGAACCCCGTGAAGACGGTCTCGAGCCGGAGCGACTGCCCCGGGAGCAGCGTGCGGACCCTGGGCGACACCGTGGGCAGGTCGATTCCCAACAGGTCCTCGACGGCCGAGGTGTCTGCTCCCTCGCCAGTGTCCAGGTGGAGGTCGCTCTCGAACGGCCCCAGGTACACCAGGTCGTCGGGCAGGTCGACGTGGACGCGGCCGACGCTGCCGTCCCAGGCGACGTGCGTCGAGTCGTAGTTCACGCGCTGGATGACCTGGAACGCGGACCGGCCCGAGGAGTCGAGGAGCGAAAGCCACTGGCCGGTCGCGTCGAACGTCGCACCGGTGATCGGTTCGCGGTGGTCGCCGGTGTGGGCGCTGCCCGCCGGATCGAGGCTTGGCGCCCAGTCCGGGGTGTCGCTGCCGCGCCAGTCGTAGCCGGCGTTGAACGCGTGCCCGGCGGCGGTCGCGCCGGGCAGGGCGACCTCGTCCAGCGTGTACCCGGTCCACACCCCGGGCGCCGCGACCGTCGTGTCGACCTGGAAGCCCGCGACGCCGGGAAAAGCCGTGTAGGTGCGCGTGACCTCCATCAACCCGGTCGCGTCCGCGAGCTCGAACGTCACGGCCAGGCCGCCCGTGTCCGTCTCCGCATCTGACCACCCGGACACGGCGAAGTCGCCTCCCGTCACGGTCAGCTCGGGGACCGCAGACCGCAGGGCGAAGTCGCCGGTGGGTCCCGTCGACAGGCCCGACCGCTTGTCGGTCATCGCGACGGTCCCGAACGGCTCGAGGGTGAAGGTCCGCTCGACCAGCCCGTTGGCGAGCGTCACCGTTTCGCCGTCGGTCGTGACGGTCGGACCGTCGGCCAGGGCATCGGTGGTGGCCGTGACGACGGAGATGGCCGCCAGGGCAAGCAGCAACCCGACCGTGGCGAGACGGGCAGAAAGCAGCGGCGCCAGCGGCCCGGTGCTGCTCAAGCGTCGGGGCGGTTCGCCGGCGGCGTGACGGTCGGCTCGGCTGAGGCGCCCGAGTCCCGGCGAGCACGCGCCGCTGCGCGAGCCGCCTCCAGCTGGCGGGCCTCGTCAGCTTCCTGCCTGCGGCGTTCGGCCAGGTCGCGGGCGCGCTGGCGCAGCTCGCTCATCGGGCCTTCGGCGTCCTCGACCCGCTTGCGGACCTGTTCGCGGGTCCGGCTCGCGGCCGTGGTGATCTTCTCGCGGAGACCACCGTCCTGCTCGGCCGGCTGGGCCGGGCTCGCCGCCCGCGCCGCCTCCACGGCCCCGCCGGTGGCCCCGTCCTCGGTGATGAACTGGAGCCCGCCAACAAGCTGGGAGATCGTGTTGTAGAGGAAGGCGGCGACCACGAACAGGCCGGTCTGGATGATCGCGCCGATCAGGCCGAGGATCACGAGGTTGCGGAAGATCCCGACGCCGGAGATCGAGCAGTCTTCGAGCGCGCCCGTGGTGTTGGCGATGTCGCAGGCCCGCTCGACGAGCCCGAGCCGGGAGACGAAGAACCACAGCACTCCGAAGCCGACCAGCACGATCAACCAAATGCACAGGTTGACGACAGCACCGACCTTGAGCACCGACCAGGGGTCGATGCGCTTGATGGTCAGTCGACGTCGGCTCACGGCTGGTCCGGCGAGACAGGAGGCGGTCGGGAGTCTACGACGTCGGCCGGAACGGTCGGGCTGTCCGCTCGGCCGCGCCAGGGCGAGTCTGGGGATGTTTCGGGACCGGTTAACGTCGCGCCCGCACACCAGCCCCGGAGCACCTTCCATGCCCATCGTGCAAGCAACAACGCGCCGGACGCGGCTGGCGAGCGCTGCTGCGGCCGTCGCCGTCCTGGCCGCCATCCTGCCCCTTTCCACAGCGCGAGCGGCCGAGGCGATCCTGCTCGATCCCGGCGACCTGTTCGTCGACGACGCCGGGCTCGCGCGCGTGATCGTCCGCTACGAGCCGAGTGCCCTCGGGGACGGCCTCCTGGCGGATCTGACGAGCCTCGAGGTCACCCGTGCCATCGAGTTGCCGACCATCGGGGCGGTGGCCGTGACGGCACCCCCGGTGGTGCTCGCCGCCGTCCTCGACGACGACCGGGTCATCGCGGCCCACGAGCAGCGGCGCCTCGAACTGCACCTGTACGCGTCCAAGGAACAGGTGAACGCCGACGGCATCGAGGCGCCCGAGCCCGCCACGGCAACCATCGACGGGGCCAGCCGGCAGATCGAACGGCCCGGCGTCACCGGTGCCGGCGTCGTCGTGGCCGTCATGGACTCGGGCATCTTCAGCCTGCACCCCGACTTCGGGTCACGGGTCACGACCGGCCTCCACTTCGCGTTCAGCGAGATCCAGGACACCGGGGGCCTCCCGACCGAGGTGTGGGACCCGTACGCCGAGACCACCGGCCTGCTGGCGCTCCAGGACGAGATCGGCCACGGCACCCACGTCGCCGGCATCATCGGCGGCGACGGCACGGCGGCCGAGCAGGCCGGCGGGCGGCCCGTCGTCGGCATCGCACCAGGCGTCGACTACATCTCGATCAAGGTGGCCGATGCGCCCTTCGGCCTGGTCGATGACCTCGACTGGGAGGAGGCCGCGCTGGCTGGCTACGACTACATCCTGCGGCATCCCGACCTCGGCATCCGGGTCGTGAACAACTCGTGGGGCCTGCTGCCGACCGAGCCGAACTGCCTCGGGCTTGACTGCGGCGAGCCGACCGACTTCGACGCCATGAACGAGATGTTCCGGACCGTCATCGACGCCGGCATCACGCTGGTGTTCTCCGCGGGCAACGACGGGCCCGACTACGGGACGATCGGCGGCTACCACCGGGCCGGCGTCACGATCCTGGTGGCGGCCGCCTGCAAGGCCGTGGACGGCTGCACGCCGGGCGAGGTCACCGGCTTTTCGAGCATGGGCGCCGAGGACGGCACCGGCCCCCAGGTGGACGTGACGGCTCCGGGCGACTCGATCCTCGCCACCCTGTCACCGTCCGTGCTCGTCCCGCTCACTGAGTGCCCCGACGCGACCGACGTCGGCTACTACTGCCTGTCCGGCACGTCGATGTCAGGCCCGCACGTGACCGGCGTGGTGGCCCTGATGTACGAGGCCAACCCGGACCTGACCCCGGCCGAGGCCAAGGAGTGCCTGACGTCCACCGCCGTTGACTTGGTGGCGCCTGCGGACGTGGACCCGGAGTCGGATGCGGCCCGGCTGGTGCCCGGCATCGACATCCCATCGGGCCACGGGATGGTCGACGCGCGTGGTGCCGTCGTGTGCGCTGCGGCAGTCGGCATCGAGGCGGCGGCACCGCCGGCCGATGGCGGAACGGACAGCGACGACGGGCCCACGCCCGTGACAGGCGGCGGGCTCGCCCTGGCGGCGCTCGGCGTGCTGGCCGTCGCCCGGGGACTGCACCGGCGATCGCCCAGGGGTTGACCCCGCGCGGGACGACGATCAGCTCTGCGCGGCGTCCTCGTCGTCCTCGTCGTCCTCGTCGTCCTCGCCGACCACAGGTGCGACACCGACGACCGACGAGCCCTCGCCGGTGCGCATGACCTGGACGCCCTGGGTGGCACGGCCCTTCGGGGCCACGTCGGCCAGCTCCATCCGGATGACCGTTCCGGTGTCGGACACGATCAGGATCTCGGCCTCGTAGGGCACGACCAGGGCGCCGACCAGGGCGCCGTTGCGCTCGGTGATCCTGGCCGTGATCACGCCCTTGCCGCCACGCTTCTGGCTCGGATAGCGCACCAGCGGAGTGCGCTTGCCGTAGCCCTTTGCGGTGATGACCAGCAGGTGCTCGTCCCCGTCGGGCTGGGCCAGGCCCAGGCCCAGCACCTCGTCGCCGGCGGCGAGCTTCATGCCGCTCACCCCGGCGGCCGTGCGGCCCATCGGCCGCGCGTCCGTCTCCTGGAACCGGATGGCGTAGCCCTGCCGGGACACGAGCACGACGTGATCCTGACCGGACGTGACGGCGGCGCGCATCAGCTCGTCGCCGTCGTTGAGGTTTATGGCGATCAGGGTCGAACGCGGTGAGTCGAACTCGTCGAGGCGTGTTCGCTTGACCCGGCCCTTCTTCGTCACAAAGAAGACGAACCGCTCATCGTCGAAGGCCGACAGGCGCATGAGCGTGGCGGGTCGCTCGTCCTCGTCGAAGATGAGCCCGGGGACGTTGGCGACGTAGACGCCCTTGGCCGACCGTGAGCGCTCGGGGACCTGGTGGGCCTTGATCCGATGGACCCGGCCGTGATTGGTGAACACCAGGAGCAGGTCGTGGGTCGAGGACGTCAGGAAGACGTCGACGACGTCCTCCTCCTTCATCCTGGTCCCGCGAACGCCGCGACCCCCCCGCTTCTGGACCTTGAACTCGTCGATGGGCGTGCGCTTGATGTAGCCACCGGTCGTCAGGGTGATGGCGACCTCGGCCTCGGGGATGAGGTCCTCGACCGTCATGGCGCCCTCGTCGGCCACGATGCGGGAACGGCGGGGGTCCGCGAACCGCTTTCTGAGCTCGAGCAGCTCCTCCTTGATGATCGCGTCGACCCGGAGCCCATCGGCCAGGATCGCCTCGAGCTCGGTGATCAGCTCCTGGAGCTCGTGGTACTCGTCAATGATCCTCTGGCGCTCCAGCGCGGCCAGCCGGCGCAGTTGCATGTCCAGGATTGCCTGCGCCTGCACTTCCGACAGCTCGAAGCGATCGATCAGCTGCTGCTTGGCGGCGTCGGCCGACTCGGAGGCGCGGATGAGCTCGATGACCGCGTCGATGTGGTCGAGCGCGACGAGCAGACCTTCGAGGATGTGGGCGCGATCCCGGGCCCGGGCCAGCCGATGGCGGGTTCGACGAACCACGACGTCGCGCTGGTGCGCGATGTAGTGGATCAGCATCTCGTCGAGGCGCAGCGTCTTGGGGGTGCCGTCGACGATGGCGAGCATGTTCGCGCCGAAGCTGTCCTGCAGTTGCGTGTGCTTGTAGAGCTTGTTGAGCACGACCTGGGCGTTTGCGTCCCGCTTGAGCTCGATGACGATGCGCATCCCGTGACGCGACGACTCGTCGCGCAGGTCGCGGATGCCCATCACGGTCTTGGCGTTGACGAGCTCGGCGATCTTCTCGAGCAGCCGAGCCTTGTTGACCATGTAGGGGATCTCGGTGACGACGATTCGCTCGCCGCCTCCCTCCTCGACGATCTCGCAGGCCGCCCGGACCTTGATGGGGCCGCGACCGGTCGTGTAGGCGTCGTGGGCGCCGGCCTGCCCGAGGATGATGCCGCCAGTCGGAAAGTCCGGGCCGGGGACGATCTTCATCAGGTCGGCGACCGTCAGCTCCGGGTCGTCGATCAACGCGATCGTCGCGTCGATCACCTCGCCGAGGTTGTGGGGTGGGATGTTGGTGGCCATCCCGACGGCGATCCCCGTGGCGCCATTGACCAGCAGGTTCGGGAACCGTGCGGGCAGGACCGTGGGTTCCTGCTCGTAGCCGTCGTAGTTCGGGACGAAGTTGACGGTGTCCTCGTTGATGTCCCGCAGCAGCTCCATGGCGAGCTTGGACAGGCGCGCCTCCGTGTAGCGCATGGCTGCGGGCGGGTCGCCGTCGACCGAACCGAAGTTGCCGTGCCCGTCGATGAGCAGGGCTCGCAGCGAGAAGTCCTGCCCCATCCTGACCAGCGCGTCGTAGATCGCCGAGTCGCCGTGCGGGTGGTACTTCTTCATGACGTCGCCGACGGCGGACGCGCACTTGCGGTACGGCCGGTCCGGGCGCAGCCCGGTCTCGTCCATCGAGAACAGAATCCGGCGGTGCACCGGCTTGAGGCCGTCGCGAACGTCCGGCAGCGCCCGACCGACGATCACCGACATGGCGTAGTCGAGGTACGAGGCCTTCATCTCGTCCTCGATGACCACCGGCTCCAGGTTGGCGGCGATCACGTGGCCCGCGGCCGAGCGCACGAGGGTGTCGTCTGGCGGCGGAGTGGCCGCGTCGTCAGCCATCGCGTCCCTCCCGGTCCGCCCGGACCGCCCGTGGAGCCATGCCCTCGGCCCGGCGGGCCACGCCCAGGATCATCCCGCCCGACAGCGCTCCAAGGACGAGCCCGGCGGACACGGCCGGCATCGCGTCAAAGCCGAGGAAGATCCCGATGCCGGCGAAGCCCGCGAACGCGAGCGCGAAGGCGACGATCGCTGCGCGGATCGTTCGAGGGTCCATCACACGTCCAGCGTCGCGTACTGGGCGTTCGCCTGGATGAAGTCGCGGCGCGATTCGACGTCGTCGCCCATCAGCACCGAGAACATCTGGTCGGCGACGGCGGCGTCCTCCAGCGTCACGAGCTTGAGCGTGCGCTTCTCCGGGTCCATGGTGGTGTCCCAGAGCTGGTCGGGGTCCATTTCGCCCAGCCCCTTGAACCGCTGCACGTCGGGCTCTCCTTCGTCGGGGAGCGTCGCGAAGATGGCGTCGCGCTCGGCGTCCGAATAGGCATAGCCCACCCACTTCTTCCGCTTCTTGTGGGTGACCTGGTACAGCGGCGGCTGCGCCAGGTACACGTAGCCGGCCTCGATCAGCGGCTTCACGTGGCGGTAGAGGAAGGTCAACAGCAGCGTGCGGATGTGGGCGCCGTCCACGTCGGCATCCGCCATCAGGATCAGCTTGTGGTAGCGGCACCTGGCCAGGTCGAAGTCGTCGGCGAAGCCGGTGCCCATGGCGGTCAGGAGCGCCTGGACCTCGTTGTTGGCCAGGACCTTGGGCAGGCGGGCCTTCTCGACGTTGATGATCTTGCCGCGGATGGGCAGGATCGCCTGGGTGCGCGGATCGCGGGCCTGCTTGGCCGACCCGCCGGCGGAGTCGCCCTCGACCACGAACAACTCGGACTCGGCCGGATCCTTCGACTGGCAGTCCGCAAGCTTGCCCGGCAGCGTTGTCGTGTCGAGCAGTGACTTGCGCCGGGTCAGGTCCCGCGCCTTGCGAGCCGCGAGCCGCGCCTGCGCCTCGGCCTCGGCCTTGGCGACGATCGCCCTGCCCTCAGACGGGTGTTCCTCCAGCCACGTCGCAAGGTGGTCGTTGGTCACCTTCTGGACGAACGATTTGGTCTCGGTGTTGCCGAGCTTCGTCTTGGTCTGACCCTCGAACTGCGGATCGCCGAGCTTGACCGAGATGATCGCGATGAGCCCGGATCGCAGGTCGTCACCGGTGAGCGCCTCGATCTCCTTGGAGCGCAACAGGTTCTTGTCCTTGGCCCACCGGTTGATGGTCGAGGTCACCGCCGTCCGGAAGCCCTCCTCGTGGAAGCCGCCCTCGTGGGTGTTGATGGTGTTGGCGAATGACAGGATCGAGTCGTGGTAGTCGCCGACCCACTGGAGCGAGACCTCGACCGACTGCGCGCCGTCGCCGGTTTGTTCCTCGGCCTCGAAGTGGATCGGGTCGTGGAGCCCGTCGACCTTCTTGGTATCACGCAGGTGGTCGACGAAGTCCTTGAGACCACCGGGTGCATGGAAGGTCCAGTGGCGCTGCCGCTCCTCGGGACCCTCCTCGCGTTCGTCGGTCAGCGCGATCTCGAGGCCGGCGGTCAGGAAGGCGGTGTCCCGCAGCCGCCGCGAGATGTTCTCGACGTCGAACTCGAGGGTGTCGAACACCTTGGGGTCGGGATGGAACGTGATGGTCGTGCCGGTGTCGTCGGCGTCGCCGACCTGCTCGACCGGGCCATCGGGCAATCCGCGCGTGTAGGACTGGCGATACAGGCCGCCGTCGCGGCGACTTTCGGCCACGAGGCGCTCGGACAGGGCGTTGACCACCGAGACCCCGACGCCGTGGAGCCCGCCCGAGACGGCATACGCCTGGTTGTCGAACTTGCCGCCGGCATGGAGGACGGTCATGACGACTTCCATCGCGGACCGCTGCTCCTTTTCGTGGAGGTCCACCGGGATGCCGGATCCGTCGTCGCCGACCCGGACCGCGCCGTCGGCGAGGAGGGTCACGTCGATGCGTGAACAGCGTCCCGCCAGGGCCTCGTCGACCGAGTTGTCAACGACCTCCCAGACCAGGTGGTGAAGGCCGCGAGGCCCGGTCGAACCGACGTACATCCCGGGCCGTTTGCGCACGGCTTCGAGGCCCTCCAGCACGGTGATGTTGGCCGCGTTGTAACTGCCGTTCTTGACGGTTTTGGCCACGAAAAACCTGACAACGAAGACCCAGGAGGTACCCGCGAGTCTAGTCGCGGCGGGGGGTGGATCCCGACCACCCAGCCAACCTGTGGACGGGTCGACGCCGGCGCTCCGCGGGGCTACTCCTCGAGCTCCTCGATCGTCGTCGGCCAGTCGTCCCTGAGCAGCCGCGACAGGCTCCGATCGGCCAGCACCCTGCCGCCCGTCTGGCACCGCGGGCAGTAGTTGGTCTCGTTGCTGGCGTAGCGGATCCGTTGGATGGTGGTGCCGCAGACCGGGCAGGGTTCGCCGTATCGGCCGTGGGCCGCGAACTCGTCACGGAACGCGGTGACCTGGTCGGGGAACCCGTCGCCGGTTGCCTCGCGGAGCCGGTGCACCCAGTCGGCCAGGACCTGCTGGGTTGCGCGGTGGAGCCGTTCGACCTCCTCCGCGTCGAGCTGCTTCGAGCGCTTCACGGGTGACAGGCCGGCGGCGTGCAGGATCTCGTCGCTGAAGGCATTGCCGATCCCGGACAGGTGCCGCTGGTCGGTCAGTGCGCGTTTGAGCGTGCGATTCTCGGCGGTCACGGCGGCGGTGAAGGCGGCCAGGTCGGCCGTGAGTGGATCGATGCCGCCGCGGTCGTGGGCGGCCAGCGCCTCCTCGCCGCGTTCGAGGTGGAGCGACGCACGCTTCTTGGTGCCGGCCTCGGTCAACACGAGGGTGCCGGACTCGAAGTCGAAGGCGGCCAGGCCGTACCGGCGTGGGACGGGTGCGCCGGCTTCCCGCCAGTGCAGGCGGCCGGCGATCATCAGGTGCAGCACGACGAACAGCGGTCCGTCCGGGGCGTCACCAAGCTCGAAGACGATGCGCTTGCCCAGTCGGCGCAGGCCGGTGACCACCCGGCCCTCGACCGCCGACACGGGCGGATCCACGGTCCGCAGGAGGCTGAACGAGGTGAGCCGCAGCCTCTTCAGCGGCTCGTGTTGGACCCGGACCCGCAGCGCGTGGAGGTAGTCCTCGATGTCCGGCAGCTCAGGCATCGGGCCCGCTTCGATCCGGCATCCGATCCACGATGACGTCCACGGTCCGGACCGCCTGGCCGTCGGGCAGGTGCGCGTTGACGTTCTCGCGGATCTGGTCGGCCAGGTAACGGACCTGGGTCGCCCACGTCGTGTCGCTGGCCGCGATCACGAGGATCCCGCCTGCCAGCCGCACGGGCCGGGCATGGGCCGCGACCGTTTCGCCCACGATGGCCCCCCAGCGGCGCAGCACGTCGGCCGTGCGCAGCCGGTCCTGCCAGCCCTTGTCCGACACGACCCGGCCGGTGAGCTCGCCCAGTGCCCGTGGCGCCGGAACACGGCGGCGCATCGGGCCTTCACCCACGTCCCAGGCCTCCTCGTCGCGCGTTGGCAGGAAGGCGTCGTCTCGTTCGAGCCGTTCCCGGTCGCGACGCTGCTTGCGACGCAGGTTGGTGAGGCGGCGCTCCTCGTCCCGGTCGCCGCGGCGGCCCTTCGGTGAGGTCACGGCACGGCTCGCAGGCCTGGTCCGCCGTCGCGCGGGACCAGCATCGAGATCGCGTCCGAGGTCCCAACGTCGATCCAGCGCCCCTCCAGCGGGACGTCCGACTCGACGGCGGCCGTCACGATCACCTGCTCCCAGTCGGCACAGGCCTCGGCAAGGTGGCGGCGCCGGGTCTCGTCGAGCTCGGAGAACACGTCATCGAGGCAGACGACCGGTCGATCGCCGACCTCCGCGAGAAGCTCCCAGCTCGCCAGCCGCATCGCCAGCGCCAACGACCAGGCCTCACCCTGGCTGGCATGGGTGCGTGCCGGCAGCTCGTTGATGGCCAGCTCGAGGTCGTCGCGGTGCGGACCAACAAGCGTGACTGCCCGACGGTGTTCCTCGTCGGCGCGTGCCTCGAGGGCTGCACGCATCATGGTCTTCACGGCCGTGATGTCGCTGAACCCCTCGGGTGGTTCGGCCGACGGGTCCTCGGCCTCCGCCAGGCCTCCGGGCACGTAGCGAATGGCGACCGGGTCGGGCTGGTCGGCGACCTGGGCATAACGGCTGGCCACTGGACCCGCGAGGATCTCCACCGCGGCTGCCCGGGCGGCAACCAGTGGAGCCCCGTGCGTGACCACCTGCTCGCTCCAGGATCCGAGGGTCTCATCGGCACGCGCCCTCGCCGCGGGGGCGAGGCCACGCCGCTGCTTGAGCAGCTGGTTTCGTTGCCGAACAGCCCGCTCATACTCGCCCCGGGTCGCGGCGTAGGCCGGACGTCGCTGTGACAGCACGTCGTCCAGGAACCGTCGCCGCGCGGCCGGGTCCCCCCGCACCAGGGCGAGGTCCTCGGGCGCAAACAGCACGAGCCGAACCACCCCGACGGCGTCCGCAGCCCGCCGCACCTCCTGGCCGTCCACCTTGGTGCGGCCGCGGCCACCCGGCGCGATCTCGACGACCAGGTCCCGCTGGCGGCCGGCATCGGTGGTCACGCCGAGCCGGACGAGGGCCTGGTGCTTGCCACGACGGACCAGGGGCCGGTCGCCGCTGACCCGGTGGCTGCTGCCGAGGGCGGCACGGTGGATCGCCTCGAGCAGGTTCGTCTTGCCCTGCGCGTTGGCCCCGACGAAGACCGTCACGCCGCGGCCGAGCTCCACGGCCGCCCGCTCCCAGGACCGGAAGTCGGTCAGCTCGAGCCGGCGCAACCACATGAGGCAGCCTCTCCCGGGTCGGGACCATCGGCCCGCAAACGGGTCCGGCCGGGCTGGGCCCAGCCAGCAGCCAGCGCGGACTTGGTCAGGAAACCCGCATCGGCATCAACAGGTACGTGAAGTCCTCCGGCTGTTCGCCCTCCTCGGGCGTCGGGCGGACCACCGCGGGCTTCAGACCGTCAGTGAGCTCGAACGTCACGTGCGTCGACCCGGTCGCCTCGAGGCCCTGGAGCAGGTAGTTCGGGTTGAAGGCGATGGTCAGCTCGTCGCCGTCGATCGATGCCGGCAGGGCCTCTGCACCCGAGCCGATCTCCTGGTTCGAGATCTGCAGTTCACAGCTGCCGTCGGAGAACTGCAGCGACAGGGGCGTGTTCGTGGAGCCCTGGCCGACGATTGCCAGCCGTTGGAGCGCCTCGACCAGCGGCGCCCGCTCGATCGTGACCGCCGTCTCGACGCCTTCCGGCAGCAGCTTGGCGACATTCGGAAACTGCCCGTCGATCAGCAGGCTTGACAGCGTCCGGCCCCCGGCACTGAACGACACGCGGCCCTCCTCGAGCACGATCCGGACCTCGTCGGCCGACTCGCCCCCGAAGCGGGCGGCCTCCTGGAGCGCCTTGGCCGGCACCAGCGCCTCGCCCTGGAAGCCGCCTGGCCATGGCAGCCGGCGCATTGCAAGCCGGTAGCTGTCGGTGGCAGCGGCGGTCAGGATTCCGTCCGCAACCGACAGCTGCACCCCGGTCAGGACCGGCCTGGCCTCATCGGTGGAGGCGGCTCGGGCGACCTGGCCGACCAGGCGGGCGAACGCGTCGGAGGCGATCGGGCCGGCCGGTGCATCATCGGCCGGGGGGGCGATCGTCGGGAAGTCACCGGCCGACATCGAGCGGAACTGGAAGGTTGCCCGTCCCGCCTGGATCTCCACCGCGTCGCCGGCCTGGGACAGCGCCACCGGCGCAT